>ENA-OPWR01001705-OPWR01001705.1-human-gut-metagenome-genome-assembly--contig:-NODE-1705-length-16203-cov-2.470523_pt1 | contig 16203 bp, 15 predicted proteins | sample MGYA00241507_ERZ502006 | MGnify/ENA primary metagenome ERZ502006 (study PRJEB25962, sample SAMEA2043041) | human gut metagenome | biome: human gut; feature: human-associated habitat; material: faeces...
GTTCTTATAAAATCATCATTCTCTATTTTCATCTTTTTCCATAAGCCTTTAGCATATTCTGCCATTCCATCTACATATTCTTGTGGAGTTTGATTCTTTTCTTGTGCAAGTGTTCCGATTTTTTGACCATGCTCATCTGAACCTGTTAAAAAATAAGTATCATATCCACGTTTTTCTTTATATTTTTTCATTGTATTGGCAAATACAGTTGTATATGCTGTACCAATATGAAATTTACCACTTGGGTAATAAATTGGTGTTGTTACATAAAATGTTTTTTTATCCACTTACATCATCTTCCTTTTATTTATTTTTTAGCTTAATCTTTGTTCTATTAATTCTGCTATAGATTTAGCTTTTTCTGTTATGTATTCTTGGTCTGTACCTTCTATCATAACTCTTACTAGTGGTTCTGTTCCTGATGCTCTTATTAATACTCTACCATTTCCTTCAAATTCTTTCTCTACTGCTTCTATTGTATTTCTAATAACTGCATCTTTATCGAAATCATATTTTTTATCATTAGAAACTTTTGCTCCTACTAATACTTGAGGATAAATTTTTATAATTTTCTCTAATTTACTTGCTTTCTCAGCCTTTTCTAACATTATAGAAATAAACATTAGAGATGTTAAAATTCCATCTCCTGTAGGATTATAGTCTAAGAATATAATATGACCAGATTGTTCTCCTCCTAGGTTATATCCACCCTTTTTCATTTCTTCTAGTACATATCTATCTCCTACTTTTGTTCTTTTAAATGTTAAGTTATTTTCTTTAGCATAAATATCTAACCCTAAATTGCTCATAACTGTTGCAACTAATGTATCTTTCTTTAATGTTCCTTTTGCTTTCATATAATTAGAAACAATAGCTAATATTTTATCTCCGTCAATTACTTCTCCGTTTTCATCAACTAATAAACATCTATCTCCATCACCATCATATGCAATTCCTAAATCATATCCATTTTCTACTACATATTTTTGAAGCATTTCTAAATGTGTTGAACCACAATCTTTGTTAATGTTTATTCCATTTGGTGTATTATTTACAATTTTATAATTTATTTTTAATTTAGAAAATACTTTTTCTGCAACTTGATATGTAGCACCATTTGCTGTGTCTATTACTACTTTAAAGTCGTCTCTATTATATTTTTCTATAATTTCTTCAAAATTTTTTCTAAAGAAATATACATATTCATCTACTAAATCTTCTGCGTTTTCTGCTATTCCAATTTTATCATTGCAAGCTGTAAGTTCCTCTAATTTCCCAGAATCCATAACTTCTTCTATTTCTTCTTCTATTTCATCTGGTATTTTAGTTCCTTCATTACTAAAGTATTTTACCCCATTAAATTCAAAAGTATTATGAGATGCAGAAATTACAACACTTGCATCTGCTTTTAATTTTTTTGTTAAATATGCTACTGCTGGTGTTGGCAAAACACCTAATTGTTTTACATTTGCTCCATAGCTTAAAAAACCTGCTGTCATTGCACTCTCTATTAAAGTTCCAGAAATTCTAGTATCTCTACCTATTAGAATAGTAGGGCTATGGTCAGAATGTTTAGCTAAAACATATGCACCTGCCTTTGCAACTCTATATACTAACTCTGGTGTTAGCTCTGTGTTTGCAATTCTTCTGATTCCATCTGTTCCAAAATATTTTCTCATATTCATCTTCCTCTTTCCGGGATTTAGGAACGTCGGGATTTGGGGACGTTCCTTTTTTCCCTCTTTATTTTATTTATATTATCACTTAAATTTTTATTAGGAAAAATCAACATTGTTCCTAGTTTTCTAAATACTTTTTAATCCCTACATTCTGTCTGGCATTTCCATACCTAGTAGCCCTGTACCTATTTTTAATACATTTCCAACCATATATGTTAAACATAATCTTGTATTTTTAATCTTTTCATCTTCAACAATTATCTTATTATCATTGTAAAAACTACTATACAATTTGGCAACATCAATTAAATAACGTGATATAATTGATGGCTCATTTTTATCTACTGCTTGTTTTACAATATCATTAAAACTGTAGATTTGTTTTATTAATTCTATTCCATGTTCTTCTAATTCTGAAATATCTACTAAGTCTTTATTCATAACATAGTTTTCTTTTTCTAATATACTTTTGGTTCTTACATACATATATTGAATATATGGACCTGTTTCCCCTTGGAAGTTTAGCATAATGTCCCAATCGAAAACTTCATCTTTAATTATATTATTTGATAAATCATTAAATATTACAGCACCAATACCAACTTTTTTAGCAATATCATCTTTTCCTTCTATATTTGGATTCTTTTCTTCTATTATTGCTTTTGCCCTTGTTACTGCTTCTTTTAAGATATCTTCTAATTTTATTAAAGTTCCTTCCCTTGTAGACATTTTCCCTGTTTTTAGCCTTACCATTCCATATGGTACATGAATTAAACCATTTGTATATTTTTCATCTAAATCAAGAAATTTAGCAACTTCAAATACTTGTTTAAAATGTAAGTTTTGCTCATATGCAACTACATATATACATTTATCAAAATCATATGTTCTTGCTCTATATAAAATAGCTGCTAAATCACGTGTTGCATATGTAGTTGAACCATTTGATTTAGTTACCATTAATGGTGGCATGTTTTTATATTCTAAATCTACTATTTCTGCTCCTTGTGATTCTAGCAATTTATTATTTTTTCTTAAAATATCTACTACTTCTTGCATTTTATCTGAATAGAAAGATTCTCCATTATTTGAGTCAAAATGTACATCAAGAATATCATATATTCTTTGGAATTCTTTTAAACTTAGATCTTTAAATTTCTGCCAAACTTGCGTACAATATTCGTCCCCATCTTCTAATTTTTTGAAGTTATTTCTACAGTCATCTAATACTGATTCATCCTCTTTGCAAAGTTCATTAATTCTTACATAAATCTCTGTAAGTTTATCGATTGGATTTTCTTCTAAATTGTATTCATTTCCGAATCTTTTATACCCTTCAATTAATTTACCAAATTGTGTACCCCAATCGCCTAAGTGGTTTATTCCAATAGTATTATACCCAAGAAATTTATACATATTATATAATGCTCTTCCTATTACTGTTGTTCTTAAATGACCAACATGGAAAGGTTTTGCAATATTTGGTGATGAATATTCTACTATTATATTTTTGCCATTACCTATATTTGATGAACCATAGTTTTCTTTTTTACTTTCCATTTCATCTAGTACATTTTCTATTAAAATTTCATTATTTATAAATATATTTAAGAAGCCATTTACTGCTTCTATTTTAGATATATATTTGTTTGGCATTTCTATTTTTTCTTTTATTTCGTTTGCAATTATTACTGGAGATTTCTTCATTTCTTTTGCAAGTTTAAAACATGGAAGTGCATAATCTCCCATTTTAGTATCTTTTGGTATTTCTATATACTCTTTTAATTCTTCTTTTGTAAGCTCCAATACTTTACTTGTCTCTTCTGCTATTTTATCTTTAAAATCTATCATAAAATCCACCTTATCCTATCCTATTTTTCCGTGATTATTATATACTAAATATCCTTATATTGCAACAAAAAAGCAGTAGATATTGTCTACTGCTTTAATTAAATAATTTCCGCTTTTTCATCATAACAAGAGTCTGCTTTTTCTAAAACTTCTTGCATCCTATAGTACGCCTCTTTTTTTAAGTTTTCTATTCTCTCAAGTTTATTTGCTATTGATAAATCTGGATAAATTGGTTCTAATACTACATGTGTTATTAATGGTTTTGTTTTTATGTATTTATATATTCCGTGTGGCTTACGAGTAAGTATTACAGTTGGAATAATTGGTACATTACTTTCTACTGCCATTGCAAAAGCACCTTTCTTAAAACCAACTAATTCCTGATTATATAAATGCATTTCACCTTCTGGATATATATGAACAGTTTCTCCTTCTTCTAATAATTTTGCAATATGCTGATAAAACTTCTTTTTTTCTTCTACTTTTGTTGGTATTGGAATCCCTCTAAGTAATTTTACCAAAGCTCCAATTATTGGAATATTACAATTAGATTCTAAAGTTATAAAATATGAATAATCTGGCAAATTAATAAGCCCATTCATTGTGCAATCTAAATAATGTATATGATTCGAAATTGTTATTTTTCCACCAGGTACTTTTGCTACATTTTCCTTCCCTACTACTTTATAATCAAAAAATACTTTGTCTACCACAAACAATATTGGCACTGCCACAATATAGTAAAATACGTTTGCAAAAAAATTAAATAGCGTATTTCTTAATTTCATCCTCAAACATCTCCTATTTATATAAATTATTCTCCACAATATAAAAATAAACATTTTTATTAAGCATTTTATTTAATGTTTCCGTATTACCATTTTTTATCGCTTTTCTTACTTCTGTTGAACTATAATTATATAATTTATTTGCGTTAAATTCAAATATTTTATTATTATTTTCTTCTAATAATTTATTTCCAGCTATTATACTAGCTAAATTTTTCCCTCTTTGGATTGCAATAATATTATTATTTAAACATTTAGTTGCATTTTCCCAATTGGGTAATTTCTCCAGATTGTCCCCACCTAGAATAAAATAATTTTCGGATGAATAGAAGTTATCATTTATTAATTCAAAAGCATCTACGGCTAATAATTTCTTTTTAGAATTTAGTTCTATATCTAGAACATCTATTTTATCTGTTTTTATGCTTTTTAACATATCAAGTCTTTTATTTTCGTCTATCAGATCTGTTTTTTCATAATAATTTCCTACAGGGACAAAGTATACTTTGTCCAACTTAAATTTATCTGCTATTTCTTCTGCTAATCTTTCGTGAGCTATAGTTGGCGGATTAAAGCTCCCACCAAAAAAGCCATACTTTTTCATTTAATATAACATTCCTTTCATTATTTGCTATATAAATATTGTTAAAATTATTGCTAATATTAGATATATAATTAATGTAATTTTATATAAAACTATTATTGCTAAATATTCATTTATAAATGCTTCTGGAAAATAATACCATAAAGTTTTAGACCCTTCGCCTTTAGCTTTTATTTTAAATTTTGAAGAGTAAATTTTCGCTCTTAGTATATGAAAATTATTGCTTACAAAAGCTATATTTTGATGTATTTTTAGTTCTTTTAATTTTTCATTAGAAAACTTAAAATTCTCTAATGTATTCCTAGATTTATCTTCTTTTATAATATCTTTTTCTGGAATATTATTAGCAAGTAAATATTGTTCCATTGCTTCAGCTTCTGTTATTGTCTCCTGCCTTATTTTTCCTCCGGACACAATAATTTTAGGCTTACTTTTCTGTTTGTTATATAATTCTATTGCTAACTTTAGCCTTTTGGTTAAAGCTTTCGTTAATTGATTTCCATACACTAGGTATCCACCAAGCACAACAATAGCCTCATATGGTTTTCGTTTAATTCTTAAATTAACTACTATACTTGATACGCAAAATATAATGAATGTTACAGCAAAATATATTGATACATATCTTATAAAGTGCATTATTTTGTTATCAAATATGCGTGGAATTATTGCCAAAATAGTAACTATAATTCCTAACGCTAATATTATGTATTTTCTTTTAAATATTTTTCTTTTTCTTACTATATCTGTCAATATTCCTGAAAGTCCACTATATATTAGTAAAATTCCTATTACCAAAAATATATTTAAAAATATATTTTCCATAAGCATCACCTAATTCTATTCACTCGCTTTTTCTAAATCTTGGCTTAAATTATTAATTAAATGTTTAAGTCCTGTAACTACGATATATGCCAAAATTAGAGCTGATACTAATATAATTATTCCTTGTTCACTTATACCACTTAAATGTAATAAATTCTTAAATAAAATTACAGCAAAGAAAAATCCAATTGCGGTAGTTGTACACAAGAATGTACTTATTCTGTTAAATGGTCTACATGCTTCTATTACTGCAAAAATACTTACTCCACCAATAATTAAGTACATTAGTGCCTCTGTTTCCTCTACACCTAATCCTAAACCTTCTCTAGAAAATGTTAATAAAACAATACTAATAATTATTGTTAGAGCATATGGTAATGCATTTTTTATTACCGTTCTTAAGAAAGTTCCTTGTAATGGTTTTGAATTTTCTAAGAATGATAAGAAGAATGATGTATAACCTTCTATTACTAAATCTATCAATGTTATTTGTATTGGTATAAATGGGAAAGCTGTATTTGTTACTATGTTAAATAATGATAATAACATTGAATATATTGTTTTAATAAAGAATATTCTAGCAACATTTGTTATATTATTTACTACTCTTCTTCCTTCCATTAATACATCTTTAAGTACACTAAAATCCGAATTTAATAATACAATTTGTGAAACCTGTCTTGCAACATCAGAAGCCTCTGGTAATGTAATACTACAATCAGCTTGTTTTAATGCAACAACATCATTAACCCCATCACCAGTCATAGCTACTGAATGACCTTTTTCTTGAAGTGCTTTTACTATTAAACTTTTTTGATGTGGCATAACTCTAGCAAAAACACTGTATTTATCAACTAATTCTGGAATCTCATCATCAGAACTTATAGTTGATAAATCTATATATGAATCATATGATTCTAATCCTGCTTTTTTTGCAATACTTGAAACAGTTAGTGGGTTATCACCAGATATTATTTTAATATCTACAGCTTGTGTCTTAAAGAAACCTAACATTTCTTTTGCATTTTTTCTTAATGGATCATCTAAAGTTATTGCTGCAATGATTTCTAGTTTTGGTAGATTTTCGTCACTTACAATTTCTTTTGAATATCCAACAAATAGCATTCTTTTACCTGCTTTTTGTGCTGTAACTATTTCTTCTGGCATTTGCATATCACTTTTTTCTATTAAGCGTTCTGGTGCTCCTAATACTATTGATCCGATATTTTTAAAACTTATAGAACTCCATTTTCTTTCTGAAGAAAATGCCATTCTATCTGCTATTTCGAATTTATCTTCACCTTTATAATAATCTTTAAGTGCCATAAATGTTGCATTATTATCTGTCATCTCATTTACAAATGCTGTCATCATTGTTTGCATAGAATGAGGCATACATTTTTCGTTATATAGTTTTACTTCGTCTACTTTCATTCTACCTTCTGTAATTGTTCCTGTTTTATCCAAACATAAAGTATCTATGTGGGCTAATGTTTCTACACTATATAAATCTTGAACTAATACTCGTTTTTTAGCAAGTTTTATTACACCTGTTGCTAAAGATATTGTTATAAGAAGCATAAGTCCTTTTGGTAACATTCCTAATAAAGCTGCAGCTGTAGAAACAACTGAATTTGTTATATCTACATTTCTAAAGAAATATGCTTGTACAAATAAGATTATTCCTACTGGAATTATTACAAAACTTGTAAAGTTTGTAACTTTTTTCATTGAATTTACAAGTTCTGATTCTGCTCTTTTATATTTTTTAGTTTCGCTTGTAATTTGTGCTGCAAAGTTATCCTTTCCTACCTTTTCTACTTTAGAATAACATCTTCCACTAACAACATAACTTCCTGATAATAATTTATCACCTTTTTGTTTTAATATTGTATCTGATTCACCAGTAAGTAAAGATTCGTTAACTTCTACTTCTCCATCAAGTACCTCAGAATCTGCACAAATTTGTTTTCCTGCCTCTAAAATAATTACATCATCTAAGACTATCTCATCTATATTAATTTCTTTTTCTTTTCCATTTCTAACAACTGTAGCTTTTGAAACCTTTAATACAGATAGCTTTTGTACTAAATTTCTAGCATGAATTTCTTGTATAATTCCAATTACAATATTTACAATAATTATTAACATATATGCTAAGTTTGTATATGCTTTTACCGAAATTAATGCTATAGCTATTAAAAGGTTAAATAAGTTAAATAATGTACATACATTATCTCTAATTATTTCCCAATTACTTCTTGTTTTGTCATCTTCTACTTTATTTACCTTTCCGCTTTCTATTCGTTTTTCAACTTGTTTGTCTGTTAATCCATTTAATTCATCCTTATTCAAATGTTACACTCCTTTTCTTTCGAATTTTTTTGTATTTTATCATACACTATAATATATTACTATATTATTTTACAAAAAACAAATAGTTTCAAAAAAAACTACCAAAGTATTTCGCTCTGGTAGTTTTAATCTGTATAAAATAAAAGGGGAATTTAACGTACTTCTTTTGCTAGTACCGACATCTCATAATCTAGCTTTTTCATTACTTTGGCTGCTTTTAATAATCTCTTAGATGCCGCCTTAGTAACATTATTATTTTTATATTTTAACTCATGTTCTAAACTCGCCCAAAAGTCCATAGCCATCGTTCTTATTTGTATTTCTGCTTTAACATATATTTTTCCCATATCTGTTTTTACAGGTACTTCTACAATCAAATGTAAACTAGAATATCCGCTTTTTTTAGGGGATTGAATATAATCTTTTTCATTTAAGATTCTTATATTAGGATTTTCTAATAATAGTTCTCGTACTATATATACATTTTCTTGAAATGGACAAATAATTCTTATCCCAGCAATATCATTTACTTTATTTATCATTTCTTTATATGTTAAATTATATTTTTTCTTTTTCATTTTATTTACTATACTTTTAGGGCTTTTTATCCTACATTTAACATGATCTATTAAATTTAGTTCCTTATATTTCACCTCCATTTCCTTTATGATTTTATTAATTTCTTCTATGCTAAGTGAATATATTGACATTATTTCTTTAAATATGTCACTTTTTACTGTTAATTTCTTATTTTGTACAATTTCTTTTTTTGTGCTTACCAGTTCACTTTCTATATGGCATCACTCCTTTCTTCTTAGTATGGATATATTGTACCTATAAATTATTTCCAAATTATTCCCGAATTGTGTTTTATTTGTAAATTAATTTAAAAGCAAAAAAAGCCTTATATATAAGGCTTTTTTAATGTAATTTTATTTATTTTAATTATTTGTTTGATTTTTAAAAAATCAAAACTAGAATTGTTTTAACTTTCTTATAAAAATAAAACTTTATATGACACGGTTGGTTTTATTGATGAACTTCCTTATATGACTTTAGATTTACAAAAAAAATCCAATTTAAAAAAGGAAATCAAACCATTAAGTTTACCTATGAAAAAGAACAGTTTTTGTATGCTTGAAGATTTTTTGTTTTTAGAAATGAATCATGAAGAAAATATCATTTGGTTTGGAAGTGAAAATTTAAAAGTTTCTAAAACCTATAAAAAACCAAGTGAAGAAAATAAAGTGAAAAAAGAAATTAAAATTGTAGAACCTACTAATTTGTATATCAAAGGTCTTGGTTTTTTCTATATTAAAGAAAGTACTACCTTAATATTATATTTAGAAAATCATGAATGTTTAAGTATGGCTCCTAGTTTTTTTAAGAGGTGAAGAAATGAATAAAATACGTGTAATGGATGAGACACTTGCCAATAAAATTGCCGCTGGTGAAGTCGTTGAAAAATGTTCTTCTATTATTAAAGAATTATGTGAAAATAGTATTGATGCGGGCGCTACGATCATTGAAGTGAATTTAATAGAAGGTGGTAAAAAGAAAATCGAGGTCATCGATAATGGTTCAGGAATGAGTAAAGAAGATGCTCATTTATCTTTTCAAAGACATGCGACGAGTAAGATTTATAAAGATGATGATTTATTTTTCATTGACACTTTAGGTTTCCGTGGTGAAGCCTTGCCTTCTATTGCCAGTGTTTCTAAAACAGAAATGACAACAAGTGATGGTGCTGTTGGAACACATATTATTATTGAAGGCGGTCATATTATCGTAGATGAACCTGGGGCTTTAAGAAAAGGAACTAAAATTACTGTTACAAATCTTTTCTATAATACGCCAGCTAGATTAAAATATTTGAAAAGTGATCCTGCCGAACTTGCTGGCTGTGTAAGTTACCTTGAAAAACTTTCTTTGGCACACCCTAATATTTCTTTTACGCTTAACCATGATGGGAAAGATTTAGTCAAAACAAGTGGAAGTGGGGATTTATTAAAAACAATTCATGAAATTTATGGAGTTAGTGTTTCTTCAAAAATGATTGAAGTAAAAAATAGCAATGATGACTTTGATTTACAAGGTTACATTGCCAAACCTGAAATTTTGAAAAGTAATCGTAACCATATGATTGTCATGGTAAATGGACGTGTTGTAAAAAATTATGATGTGAATAAAGCTATTAATGATGCGTATTATACATATAAACCAGATATTAAATTTCCGATTGTTGTTTTAAATATTTATACTGACCCGACATTAATAGATGTTAATATTCATCCAACTAAGCAAGATATTAAAATTGAAAAAATGCCTGTTTTATATGATTTAATTTATAACACCTTAAAACAAGCTCTTTATAAGGCCCTTTTAATACCAGATGCTGTTTTAAGAATGCCAGAAAGTAATCCTTTTAAAGAAGAAATCGTGGAAAATGTTGTAAAAGAAACGGAAGAAGAAGTAAAGCCTACTAATGTTCAAACCACTTTTGATTTTGTAAGAGCAGAAGAAAGTGAAACGAAAGAAGCACCTACAGAAGAAGTTGTTGTTAATCCTGAAATGAAAAAGTTAAAACTTTATCCCGTAGGAGTTGCTCATGGTACATACATTATTGCCGAGAATGAAAACGGTGTTTATTTAATTGATCAACATGCCGCTCAAGAAAGAGTAAACTATGAAAGAAATATGAGAGCCCTAAAGGCTAAAGAAGTAAGTACCACGAACTTATTATTTCCAATTACGATTGAATTAAATGGCAGTGATTTTTTAAAATTAAAAAATGAACTTCCTGTTTTAACAGAAATGGGCTTTCAAATAGAAGAATTTGGTGTTAACACTTTTGTGGTTAAAGCTCATCCTACATGGCTTTTAAAAGGACACGAAGAAGAAAGTATAAGAAGAATTATTGATCTTATTATCGCCGGTTTAGATGGTTTTGACCGTGTTAAATTTAATGAAAGCATTGCTATTACTTTATCTTGTAAAATGAGTATTAAAGCCAATATGCATATTTCTCATGAAGCCCAAGAGGAGTTATTAGACGAGCTTTGTGCTTGTGATAATCCTTATAATTGTCCTCATGGAAGACCTACTATTATTAAATTTAGTATCTATGATTTGGAACGTATGTTTAAAAGAAGTATGAATTAAAGGTGATGAAATGATTATTGCAATAACAGGACCAACGGGTGTTGGTAAAACAAAATTAAGTGTAGCGCTTGCTAAAAAATATCATGGTATCGTTGTTAACTGTGATGCGATGCAAGTTTATAAAGGCATGGATATAGGAACCGCTAAGATAAAGGAAGAGGAAAAAGAAGGAGTGAGTCATTATCTTTTTGACATTGTTTCCCCAGAGGTTAATTACACCGTTTATGATTATCAAAAAGACGCTCGAAAAATCATTGAAGAAAATAAAGACAAAACCATTATTTTTGTCGGAGGTACCGGTCTTTATTTAAAAGCCGCTTTATTTGATTATCGTTTTTCAGAGGAAAAGAATAAAGAAAATTATGAAGAATATAGCAATGAAGAACTTTATCAAATGTGTTTAAAAAAATATGAAAAATGTTTAATACATCCAAATAATCGTCGTCGTATGATAAGATTTTTACAAAAAGAAACAACTGCTTTAGTAGAACCTAAACTTCTTTATGATGTGACTTTTATAGGTCTTACGACAAATCGAGATCATCTTTATGAAATTATTGATAAAAGAGTTGATAAGATGTTTGAAGAAGGACTCTTAGAAGAAGTAAAGAAGTTTTATGACCAACATTTAAATTCTAAAGCTTTACAAACAGCCATTGGTTATAAAGAATTATATTCTTATTTTGAAGGAAATCTTTCTTTAGAAGAAACAAAAGAACTTATCAAAAAAAACTCTCGGCATTACGCCAAGAGACAATACACTTTTTTTAATCACCAGTTGCCAGTCCAATGGTTTTCGGTGAACTATGAAGATTTTCAAAAGACTATTAAGGAAGTATCATCTGTTATTGAAAAGCAAGCTTAGGCTTGTTTTTCTTTTAATTCAGGATAAATACTTGTTTTAAATTGATGTTCTAAAACAGGAACATCACCACTATCAATTTCTTTTAGTTCCTTAGTGGTAATTAAAAAATATTTATGTTGTAAATAATCTTTACCATCGTTACTAACCGGGTCATCCCAGGTAAGATCTAAGTGATACCAATTATTATTTAAATAAACAGCATTCCAAACGTGGCCATCGACATTTTCATCATCTTCAGGTGTCATAGCTACCTTGAAATTAGGAATATTTAATTTAATAAGAAACAAAGCCATGGCATCCGTGTAACCATTACAAGTGGCATATCCTTCTAAAAGGGGACCATATGCAGTGTAAGAGTGATAAGGACTTTTCCCATCGTTATTTCTTGAAACATCATATTTAGTAGTATTGATGATATAATCATGAATCGCTTTTATTTTATCTTCGGTACTCATAGAATTATTTACTTGTTTCTTTAGTATTTCATCTACTTTATCATTAATAGCTTTTATCTCATCTTCTGTATAAAAGTAATCAATAAACACGGTAATTTCTCTTGTTTCACTGATAATAGTTTTGACATTAGAAAAACCATTAAAAGGGTGAACGTAGTTATTTAGGTGAGTTAAAAGATCTTGATTCTGACTCATATCTTTCACGTCATTTAAACATTCAGTATACTCACTAGGACAATAAAAGGTAAATTTTTTCCAACCACTGTTAACAATAGTATAAAAAATATTTTTAATGTCGCCTTTACTTAAAGGAATAAAATCATCCGTATTTTTGACAAATTGATAAGTATCATTTTTAAAATATTCATTTTTTTCTTCTAAAGTAATTTGTGTATCTTTTTGAATAAATTTTTCTAACCAAACCGTTGCTTTATCAAGGTTAGCTACGACAAATATAAGCCAACCAAAACAAAAGGCTAGGGTAATTATATTTAATATTCTTTTTTCCATATCCATCACATTAATATTCTATCAAATATAAATTTCATGTGCAATTGTTACCGAAAATAAAAATAAGTATCCAAGTAAATATTCTTGCCCAAAATTGTAGATGAATTTAAAAAAAAGTGATAAAATCAAATCTAGAAGAAATAGTTTAGAAGAAAGAAGTGAAAATATTATTGAGAATGCCAGACTTTCTAAGGGGATTTCTCAAAGAGAACTTGCTAAATTATTGGGAATAAGTGGAAGTATTTTAAATGGCCTTTTGATGAATTAGAAGATGTGGAACATAAATATGATTATGCTAAATTATCAAAAGATATATAGGAGGATTTAATATGATAAAAGGAAAGCCGTTTGTAAAATGGGCTGGTGGAAAAAGACAAATAATAGATAAATTAAAGCAATATGTTCCATATGAGTTTAATACGTATTATGAACCATTTATAGGTGGAGGAGCATTATTGTTTGAACTTTCACCTAAAAAAGCCGTTATTAATGATTATAACAAAGAACTTATGAATGTATATGAATGTATTAAAGATGAAAAAAAATTCGAAGCAATGTGTAGAGAATTAAATCATCATGAAATTGAACATTCAGAAGAATACTATTATGAAGTTAGAAATATTGATAGAGATAAAAAGAAATTTAATAAGTTAGCAGATTACAAAAGAGCAGCTCGTACTATTTATTTAAATAAAGCTTGTTTTAACGGTTTATATAGAGTTAATAGTAAGAATGAATTTAATGTACCATTTGGTAAGAAAACTAAAGTAAATACTTACGAAGGACAAAATTTAGGTATTATATGTGGTTATTTAAATTATAACGATATTAAGTTATTGTCAGTTGATTTTGAAGAAGCTGTAAAAGATGCTAAAAAAGGAGATTTTATTTATTTTGATCCGCCATACGATTCTGATACATCTACATTTAATAGTTATACTGAAGATGGTTTTGGAAAAGAAGAACAAAAAAGACTAGCTAAAGTATTTAAAGAATTATCTGATAGAGGATGCTATGTAATGCTTTCTAATCATAATACAACTTTAATAAATGATTTATATAAAGATTTTCATATACATGTAATTGAGGCTAAAAGAAACATAAATGCTAATGGAAAGAAAAGGGGAAAAGTAGAAGAGGTTATTATAACAAACTTTGAAAATGAAAAAGGTTTTGATAAATAGTTAAGGAGGTGGCAATATGTCTAAGAAACCATATTATGAAACAGATGGTTTTAAATTGATAAAAGGAGATTCATTTAAAGAATTAAAAAAGATTGAATCTAAATCAATAGACATGATTTTTGCAGACCCTCCTTATTTTTTATCTGGAGATGGTATAAGTTGTAGTGCAGGTAAAATGGTAAGTGTAAAAAAAGGTGAGTGGGATGAGAAAATAGATATTGATAAAAAACATAAATTTAATCGAAAATGGATTAAGTTGTGCTACAATCTTTTAAAAGATGAAGGAACAATATGGATTAGTGGAACAATGCATAATATTTACTCAATAGGTATGGCATTGGAACAAGAAGGCTTTAAAATAATAAATAATATAACTTGGAAAAAATTAAATCCACCACCGAATATAAGCTGTCGTGCATTTGTTCACTCAACAGAAACAATTTTATGGGCAAAAAAAGATATTAAAAAGGCAAAACATAAATTTAATTATTCCTTGATGAAAGAGTTAAATGATAATAAGCAAATGAAAGATGTTTGGGAGTCATCATTAACGAAACCTAGTGAGAAAAAACAAGGAAAACATCCAACTCAAAAACCTATTGCCATATTAGAAAGAATAATATTAGCATCTACAGATGAAGGAGATTTAATTTTAGATCCATTTAATGGTTCTGGTACAACTGGTATTGTAGCGAATAAATTAAATAGAAAATATATAGGAATAGAACAAGAAAAAGAATATCTTGATTTAACGATTAGAAGAAAGGAAGAGGTAAAAAATGAATCAACATTATGAAAATTTAAAAATTGAAAATGTGCAATTAGATATGGACAATCCAAGAATTGCAAAGTACATTGAAATGTACAATAAGGAAACATTAAATAGTGAACAGGTGGCACTAGCGCTTGGTAGTGGTGTAGAAGATTCTGGACAAACAAATTATAATAGCCTTTATAATTCAATTAAAACTAATGGAGGAATAATTCATCCTATTATTGTTAATCATGATGAAAAAGACAATTATGTTGTAATAGAAGGTAATACGCGTGTACAAATATACAAGGAATTTAAGGAATTAAATATCGACGGAAATTGGGATACAATTCCTGCAGTAGTTTATGAGAACTTAGATCAAAATCAAATTCATGCTATAAGATTACAATCACATCTTGTTGGTCCAAGAGAATGGGATCCATATTCAAAGGCAAAATATTTGTATTATTTAAGTGTTGAAGAAAATTTGCCTATGAGTCAAATAATTGATTTCTGTGGTGGCAAACGAAATGAAATAATGAAATATATTGCTGCCTATCAAGATATGGAAAAGTATTATAGACCTAAATTATCTGCAGATGATGAATTTGATCAAAGAGAGTTTTCAAAATTTTTAGAAGTAGAAAATTCTTCTGTTAAAGCGGCTTTAATAGGTAAATTCTCAATGGATGACTTTGCCAAGTGGGTAATTAATGGAAATGTAGATTCTGCTATTCGTGTTCGTAATCTTCCACAAATATTGAATGATGAAGAAGCAACAAAGATATTATTAAAAAGTAATTTAAAAGAGGCCTATGAAAAGACAATTTCAAATAAACCAGAATTTAGAGATTTAAAATCAATTTCTACTGAACAACTATGCATAGGATTAACAAATAGATTAAATAATATGACTTTAAAAGAATACAGAGAAATAAGAGATGAAAATAACGAACTAAAAACATATTTAACTGATTTAAAAGAAAATCTTGATATGTTTGTTTCGGAAATTAGTGGAGAATAAATAGTGGAATCTAAGAAACATCATAGCTTAGTTAAAATAATTTATGATTATGTTATAGAAAATGAGAAAGTAGAAAAATCATTAATTCAATCAGATATTTTTCTTCGTTTTTTATATAATCTTTAATTGCCATACTACATTACCTCC
>ENA-OPWR01001706-OPWR01001706.1-human-gut-metagenome-genome-assembly--contig:-NODE-1706-length-16200-cov-2.385321_pt1 | contig 16200 bp, 10 predicted proteins | sample MGYA00241507_ERZ502006 | MGnify/ENA primary metagenome ERZ502006 (study PRJEB25962, sample SAMEA2043041) | human gut metagenome | biome: human gut; feature: human-associated habitat; material: faeces...
GCTTATTGCTTTTCGCAATGGAAGCAGGGGACTTACTTGATTCGGTTAAAAAAAGGATGATTTTTGCTAGACATTTTCCTGATCCCTGTTATAATAAAATTATAAAGGTGTTGCGCTAAACCTCACCAAAACACTATATTTTCCATTTATGTTACAAGGAGGATGACATGGTAAAAAAATTTGTCTACGGAACCCCATTTGAAACCGAAGCCGTTGTAAAAGAGATCCCCTCTTCCGAAGGAAACCCGGATTACGGTACCTTCTCCACCGAGAACGGCTTTTCCTTCACCACAAAGCTTGCTGACGATGACATGGTATTCGGACTTGGCGAAGCCAACCGCGGTATCAACAAACGCGGCTTTCTTTACATCAGTGACTGCGCCGATGATCCAAACCACGTAGAGAGCAAAACCTCTCTGTATGCAGCACACAACTTCATCATCATCTCCGGCAAGACACACGTAGGATTCTTCTTCGATTATCCGGGCACCCTGCGTTTCGATATCGGCTACACAACTTCCGATACGATGACCGTTTCCTGCGAAAACGCAGATCTCTACGTTTACATGATCACCGGTGATTCCGATCTTGATATCGTAAAACAGTTCCGTGGCATTATCGGACGCAGCTACATTGCTCCGAAGTTTGCTTTCGGTTACGGTCAGAGCCGCTGGGGCTACAAAACAGAGGATGATTTCCGCACGGTAGTGAAAAAATACCGCGAAAACCATGTGCCGCTCGATATGGTTTACATGGATATCGACTACATGCAGGATTACAAGGACTTCACCGTAAACGAAGAACGTTTCCCGGATTTCGAGGGATTTGTACAGGATATGAAAAAAGAAAAGATCCATCTCGTTCCGATCATCGATGCCGGTGTGAAAGTCGAAGAGGGTTATGACATTTACGAAGAGGGCTGTGAAAAAGGCTACTTCTGCCGCCGTGAGGATGGCTCCTACTTCGAAGCTACTGTATGGCCGGGCTGGACTCATTTCCCGGATGTCTTAAATGCAGATGCCAGAAAATGGTTTGGTGACAAATACGATGTTCTCGTTTCCAAGGGAATCGATGCCTTCTGGAATGACATGAACGAGCCATCCATCTTCTATTCCCAGGAAGGCCTTGCTGATTTCAAGGAGACCGCAAAGAAATATGCGGAAGGTGACCCGGAGGTTCCGCACTACATGGTAGGCGGAAAGCTTCAGGCACTGGCAAACAACCATGAGGACTATAAACGCTTCTATCACAACGTAAACGGCGAACAGGTCCGCCATGACAAGGTACACAATCTGTTTGGCTACAACATGACCCGTTCTGCCGGTGAAGCTTTTGAACGAATTTCCCCGGATAAGCGAATCCTGATGTTCTCCCGTTCTTCCTACATCGGCATGCACCGTTACGGTGGAATCTGGACCGGAGACAACTGCTCGTGGTGGTCACACATCCTGCTGAACCTGAAGATGATGCCGTCCCTCAACATGTGCGGTTTCCTCTATACCGGAGCCGACCTCGGCGGATTCGGTGCAAATACCACAAGAGACCTGCTGCTCCGCTGGCTGGCACTTGGTGTTTTCACTCCTCTGATGAGAAACCATGCTGCACTCGGAACACGTGAGCAGGAACCTTACCAGTTTGAGCATATCGAGGACTTCCGCAACGTCATCGGCGTCCGCTACCGCCTCGTTCCGTATCTGTACAGCGAGTACATGAAGGCTGCTTTAAACGATGATATGTACTTCAAACCGCTTGCCTTCGTTTACCCGGATGACAAGCTGGCAAGAAATACAGAAGATCAGTTGATGATCGGTAATGAGATCATGATCGCACCGGTTTACACCCAGAATGCCATCGGCCGTTACGTATATCTGCCGGAAGAAATGATGTTTGTAAAATTCCTCGGCAATGGAAACATGTTCCAGGAGGTTCTTCCGAAAGGTATCCACTACGTAGAAGTTGCCCTGAATGAGGTTCCGCTCTTCATCCGCAAAGGCTGCGCAATCCCGGTTGCCGATTTTGCAGAATCCGTACCGGATATCAAAGAGGAAAGCATCCGCATGGTCGGATACGAAGGCGCTTCCTACGAGCGTTATACCGATGACGGAGTTTCCCGTATCTGATTTTAAACACAATTTTTGAATCATCTCTCCCCTTTACAGGAGTTCTTCGGAATCTAAAGCTTCCGGGAACTCCTGTCATTTTTTTCAAACGCCTCCCGGGAGTTCCTTTTGTCCGATCGCTCTCCCGACAAAAAAGCGGGAACCTCCTGCATCTTTTCCCGGAGTTCCCGCCTTTGCTATTCTCTCTTCTCTTTATTCTGTCTTCGGAAGCCGTACTTCTACAACAGCTCCGTAATTTTCATCCATGTTAGAACACGTAATACTTGCCCGTTCCCCGTACATCAGTGCCAGACGGCGTTTGATATTGGAAATTCCGACATGGTGACGGCCGTGATAGATGATCGGCGTGTCATGTTCGATCGCATCCAATGCTTCTTTTGAGAATCCGTTTCCGGTATCGGAAATGCAAATGTAGAGGTACTCGCCGTCTTCATACGTCTCATTTGTCAGATACAGGGAAATCTCACTCTTCCGATCCAGGGATACACCGTGTACCACGGAGTTTTCCACCAGTGTCTGCAACAGGAGAGACGGAACCTTCCATTCTCCGATATCACCGTCCATCGTCGCTTCAAAGGAAAAGGCTTCTTCCCCGTACCGCAGCTTCTGGATGCGGATATATGCCTCAATATGCTCCAGTTCTTCCTCTACATCTCGCTGTTTTTTGGAATCCTGAAAAATATAGCGCATATAATCCGACAGCACCGTTGTAATTTCCACAATCTCTCCCTCATGATTCTTATCCGCAATGCCATGAATCAGGCTCAGGCAGTTCAGGAAAAAATGCGGCTTGATCTGTTCCTGCGTATATTCCAGCTCGGCTTTCTGTTCGGCAAGCTCTTTTTCGTAGATCGCAATTTTCAATCCCTGTATTTTCCGCAGCAGTTCCTTGAATTTGCCGCTCACAGACTCCAGCTCTAACAGATTGTTGCTTCCATCGTCATTCAGACTCTGCTCTTTTTCCAGCTCCTCCAGTTTTTGTCCGAATTTTTCCAGCGGTTCCAGAATCCGGTGGTAATATGCTGTAATTTCCAGTGCGCAGACAAGCAGAAGAACCGCGATCAGGACGACGAATGCAATCTGCATAATCAGTACATTCTCAAGAATACCGCCTCCCGGCAGAACCATGAGATTGATCTTTCCGACCGTGCCAAGCTGGTAGGAATAGACCGTCGCATTTTTCTCTTTTTTCTCTCCCGCTTTGGAAAAATCGATAATCTCATTTTTATATTTTTCCGACGTATCTGCCTGCGTCATGACACGGCCTCTGGCATCCACCATAAACGGAATGACATCATACTCCTCTGTTTTGGCGCGGATGGTCCGGAAAATCAGGTTCAGATTGATGACACAGCCGATAACTTTTTTGTTTTTCGCGTACCAGCCTACAATATAGTCGTCGTCGCCAAACGTAATCACGGTCCATTGTGTGCTGATCGAATCCTTTGATGTCATAATCTGCAGATAGGACATCAGCATCTGATTCAGCGTTGTCATTCCCTTACTCTCGGTAAACATAGTTCCGCTGTCCGTAATCAGAACATTGGCTTTCTGACCGTAGACGAAGAAGGTCTGTACCTCATGGTAACGGATTTTCAGCACACGGTTTCGCTCCCGCAGCGTCCGCTCCATTTCATAATACTGAGCATCTGTCGATGTTATCTGATCCGGGATTTCTTTGATGTTGCTGTCAGAATCCAGCAGATAGATCAGTTCACTGTTGATCTGCGACATATCACGGTTGATCTGATCGACATAGAGCTTTGCCGTATCGGCAATATATTTATCTGCCAGCTTGCGGTTTTCCCAAACGCCCCAGAGCAGGCAGACAATAAGCCCCATCAGGACCAGAAAAACCGGAGTTCCAAGCCGCAGGGACGTATCCTTCAAACTGCGTATTCGAACGCTGCGCAGCATCCTTCGTTTTCCTTTCTGCCAGAGATTCATAAGCGCATCCACCCCTCCTTTTTTTCTGTCTGCAGAGCGACTGCCGGACGCCGCACCTTACCTCGCAGCTCCGGCAGTCCTTTTACACTCACGGAATGCATTTGCAGCTATGTTCTTTGTAACACAGCCCATTATACCATATTTTCCGGCTTTGTCCATGCAGAGTCCATGTTTCACATGGCAAGAACAGGATTCTCTGTTCCCGTTCGCCTGGTACCGGTGAACGGGAACATTCTCTTATTCAGAGAAAATATTCAGCAGATGTTCGGTATCTGCTCCTTCCTTTACGAATACCGGAATAGTATCCATCGGAGCAGCAACCGTTACATTCTGTCCTCCCTCATACTTCTCTCCGGTCCATGCGTTAAACCATGCCGTTCCGGCCGGAAGATAAACCTTGCACTCCGTTACGTGATCCTCCATCACAGGTGCAACATAGAGATCCGGTCCGAACAGATAAGCGTCCTCCACATTCCAGCTTTCCGGATCTGTCGGGAAATCATAGAAAACAGGCCGCATCACCGGGGTTCCGTCCTCATGTGCTTTCTTCATCTGTACCCGGATATAATCTCTCAGGCGCTCACGCAGGAAAATATATTTCTTGGAAATTTCATATGCCTCATCACCAAAGCTCCAGATCTCATTGTCACTGCCGGATCCGATCTGTTCTGCACCGTAGCCCTCCTGTGGGTTGCGGTTTCCGTGCAGACGCATGACAGGGCAGAAGCATCCGTACTCAAACCAGCGGATGTACAGACGATGGAAATCCGGGTCATCGGTTCTTGCGCCGTGGAAGCCGCCGATATCAGTGGTCCACCACGGAATACCGGCAATTGCCATGTTAAGACCTGCCTGTACCTGACGTTGGAAGCACTCGAAGGTACTTACAATATCACCAGACCATACGAGTGCACCATATTTCGCGCTGCCTGCCCAGGCAGAACGGATCAGGCTGATCGGCATGGTATCGCCTTCTGCCGTCATGCCGTCATAGAACGCTTTCAGATAATATTTCGGATAAATATTTCCGACCTCCTGTACGCTTCCGAGCTGATAACGGTAGTTCTTGAAATCATAAACGCTGTATTCCGGCTCTGCCACATCCAGCCAGAAGAGTTTGGCACCCTGATCATAATAATTTTTCTTGATCTTCTCCCAGACATACGTTCTTGCATCCGGGTTGGTTGCATCGAAGAAGACTTCATTTCCACCGCAGAGCATCGTCAGCGGTACACCGTGCTCCGTGCGAACCAGATAGCCCTTCTCTTTCATCTCCTCGAAGTTTTCGGAATAAATGTCAACGGTCGGCCATACCGACACAACAACCTGAATTCCCATCTCCTTTAATTCGCGGCACATGCCCGGCACATCCGGCCAGTATTTCGGATCAAATTTGAACTCGCCCTGCTTCGTCCAGTGGAAGAAATCGACGACAATCACATCAAGCGGTACGCCAAGCTCTTTGTATTTTCTTGCTACAGACAGAAGCTGTTCCTGATTCCAGTAGCGGAGCTTACACTGCCAGAAGCCCATGCCATATTCCGGCATCATCGGCGGTTTTCCGGTCAGCGTCATATAATTCTCCTCGATCTCGGCAGGCGTATCACCTGCAATCACAAGATAATCGATTTCTTTCCCAGATTCCGTTACCCATTCCGTTCCATTATTCGCAAACATCACCTGTCCGACGCCCGGATTGTTCCATAAGAAGCCGTAGCCGATACTGGAAAGATAAAACGGAACACTGACCTGTGAGTTTCTCTGTGCCAGCTCCAGCATACAGCCCTTCAGATCCAGCTCATGCTGCTGATACTGTCCCATTCCGAAGATTTTCTCGCCTTTTCTTGCCACAAACCGCGTTACAATACGGAAATTATCCCCGACGCCGTTGCTGTACTCGCGTCCCATGATGTTGAGCGGCATGCTTTCCTCATCGCGCAGACGGCGGAAATGCTCCTTTAACAGAACTCTTCCATCCTCATGATAGAACGTAATGACGCTGCCGGAATCGATCACTGCATGAAGCTTTCCATTTGTGATTTTTCCGTAGGAAGTATCCGTTCCCTCGTACATATTGGCAAAGGCTCCGCCTTTTGCTGATGGATCCTCAAAGATTTCAACCTCTCCCGCATGCGCGTCCTTTGCTTCCAGCGCCCAGTCGCGGCCGGTAAAGCTTCGATTTTTTGTCGCGCGCACACGCAGTGCATCTTTTCCCCACGCTTCGATGCAGACGGTCTCGCCATCGTAAGAATAAATTAACTTACCCTCTTTTTCCCAAAACATGTAAAAATCCTCCTTTTTTCAAAAACGGCAGGTCATTTCTGGCCTGCCGTTTCTCCTGCTGTTTTGCACCTCAGACATTGACCCGCCGGATCAACGCCTGCTTCTTACAGGTAATATTTTTTCTGTTTATTTTGCCAGATTTTCTTTGTATGCATTGTAAGCATCTGTCTGAATCTGGAGGAACTCATCAATACCCATAGCTTTCAGCTGATCGATGTAGGAATCCCATTCATCATCGATGCCGCCGTCTACTACCCAGTGAGCATACTGTGCTTCTACGTATTTGTAGATATCGGTTCCGATTGCAGTGATTCTGGAAAGGTCTTCGTCGGTATACTGAACCATCGGGAATCCGCAGTTTTTCTCAGTATCAACGTATTTCTCATTGATTGCATCATCGGCCAGTTTGACACCGTCGCCCTGATCCTCCGGAAGAGAAACTTTGTCATAGAAATCCTCGTTCATGTATTTCGGACCGAAGTCACGTAAGGAGTTGGACCATGCGGAAGTATCCAGAGAAGATCCATCGCTTGGTACATCTACATTGTAGGTTCCGTCGCCATTGTCTGTGATCTGGCTTCCAACGGAACCATAGAAGGTCTGTAACGATGCAAGATCGGTGTAAAATTCATCTGCCCACTTCAGCAGGGTGTCAGGATCTTTACAGTCTTTTGAGATCATGAGCTCACGATCGGAGATATCAAGGTAATTGGTTGCTGCTTCTACGTAGTGGTTTCCATCGTAGCCTTCTACTGCCTCAAGAGTCTTAAACTGATTTACGTTCGGACCAACCTGAGCGTCTGCAGTCCATCCAAAGATAAGACCTACCTGAGAACCGCCATCAGCCTGCTGTTTTGCTGTCTGCATGGAGCCATCCTGTGTGAAATACTCTGGATCAACAACGCCCTCTTCCCATAACTGACGCATCCATTTTACTGCTTCTTTGTAATTTTCTTCCATCGGCATGAAGACCGGTTTTCCTTCGCCATTCAGTCCCATGTAGTTTCCGTCACGGCTTACCATGGTTCCGAACGGGGAAAGGATGTGGCGCAGATCACCGCTTAACAGTCCGCTGCCTGCTGCATTTGTGATACCGATCTCATTGGTTGGATCGCCATCGCCGTCAGCATCTTCTGTCGCAAATTTAACAAGAACCTCTTCCAGTTCTTTATAGGTCTTCGGAGTTTCCAGTCCTAAGTTATCCAGCCATTCCTGGTTGATGCACATAACATCGCCGCAAACCTTCGGACGAAGCGGAAGCTTCTTCGGTAAGCTGTAGATTCTTCCGTCACGGCTGGTGCAGACTGCTTTCAGTTCCGGATCAGCCTCAAAGGCTGCTTTCAGGTTTGGCATATCTTTTTCGATCAGATCTGTCAGATCCAGGAATGCCGATTTGTTCTGTGCCATATCTGCCTGTGTTAAGCAGATAGATCCAAGGAATGCATCCGGGAGGTCTCCGGAAGCCAGCAGCAGAGATTTCTGCTCGGACCAGTCACTGTTGTAATAAACCTGCCAGTCGATGTTGATATTCATCTTGTCCTCGATTTCCTTCATGACGCCTTCATGCAGGAAATCGGTCGGCCAGGTATCGGTCCATCTTACCGTTGCAATTTTGTAGGTTGGGCGGTCACTGGTATCTGCTGTATCGCCGACAGAAGATTCTGTCTTTGCAGAACTTGCTGCAGTACTTCCACTCGTACTTTCCGTTCCTCCATTACTTCCACATCCTGCAAGCAGTCCAGCTGCCATTGCGGCCGAAAGAGCAACGCTCCAGGCCATTTTTGTTTTCTTTCGCATCATCATCTCTCCTTTATGATTTTTTATTTGCAATACTTCTCTCCTGTCCGCGGGATCAGCCTTTTAGTGATCCGAGCATAACACCCTGATTGAAGTATTTCTGCACTAACGGGTACATACACATGATCGGCGCGGAGGAAACCACGATGATCGCGTATTTGATGAGGTCGGCCATCTGCTTTGCCTCAACGGCTGCAGCGCCGGTACTCATGGCACTCATGGTCTGATTGCCGACCAGAATGCTTCGAAGGACAATCTGCAGCGGCTGCAGACTTTCGCTTCGGATATAAATCAATGCATTAAAGTAGGAGTTCCACTGTCCTACTGCTGCCCACAGGGCAATAACAGCGATAACGGCTTTGGAAAGCGGGAGAACAATCTTGAAGAAGAATCCAAGGTATCCACATCCATCCAGCTGCGCCGCCTCCCAGAGATCCTCCGGGATACTGTTATTAAAGAATGTTCGTCCTACGATGATATAATACGTTACAACGGAGAACGGAACAACCATAACCCAGAAGGTGTCCAGCAGATGAAATCTCTGTACTGCCAGGTAGGTTGGAATCAGACCGCCGGTGAAGAACATCGGGATCAGGTAAAATGCTGTGAAAAATCTTCTTCCATATAAATGCTTTCTGGAAAGCGCGTAGGAAGCCGGAATATTGACAACGAGTGTCACAAGCGTTCCCATAATTACGTAAGCAATCGTATTCCGGTAGCCGGTCCACAGCTTTGCGTAGCTCGCCAGCTGCTTATACCCTTTGAAGTTAACTCCTTTTGGAAGGAACATAATCTGTCCGTTGGATACGGCTGCCGGATCACTGAACGATGCAATGACGATGAAGTACATCGGATACAGGGTAATGATGATCAGAAGCACGCCGATCGTATACAGGATGATATCGAAAATCCAGTCTTCTCTGGATTTCTTTACTTTATTTGTTGATACTGCTTTTGCTTTACTCATATTTTTGCTCTCCATTCCTATGTAGGCTCAAAATTCTGTCAGATCAGTGAGGTATCACTCATTTTACTGGAAAGGAAGTTGACTGCCAGAAGAAGAACCAGGTTGATAATGTTGTTAAACAGGCCAATTGCAGCGGAAAGGCTGTACTGGCTGCTCACAAGACCCATCTTATACACATAGGTGGAAATGATCTCACTTGAGGTACTGTTCAGTGTATTCTGCAGCAGGTAAACCTTCTCAAATCCAACGCTCATGACGCTTCCCATTCTCATGATAAACATGATGGTTGCCGTCGGCAGCAGAGCCGGAACATCGATGTGGATCATTTTATGCCATTTGTTGGCGCCGTCCATCGTTGCCGCTTCATACAGGGTCGGGTCTACAGAGGAAAGTGTTGCGATATAGAGGATACTGTCCCATCCTACATGCTGCCATGCCTCAGACCATACATAAATGTGCGGGAATGCTTTTGCACTTCCCATCAGGTTCGGGAGCTTGAATCCAAGCAGTCCGACCAGCTTTGCGATAATACCTGTACTCGGGGAGAGGAACAGGATCAGCATTCCGGCCATAACAACGGTAGAGATGAAGTGCGGCAGGTAAGTCGATACCTGGAAGAATTTTTTAAATTTCTGTGCCTTCATCTGGTTAACCAACAGTCCCATGATAACAGGGAGCGGGAATGTTACTGCGATGGTGTAAAGACTGATGATGATTGTGTTTTTGATGGTCAGACCGAACTGATAGGAGTTAAAGTACTGTTTGAAGTATTTCAGTCCAGCCCAGCTGCTTCCCATAATTCCATCCGCAGGTGTAAAGTTTTTAAATGCAATCACAATTCCGTACATCGGATAGTACGTAAACAGGGCAAAAATGATGATAGAAGGAAGCATCAGTAAGTATAATGGCCTGCTTCTTCTCACTCCCTCTACAAATCCTATGGAGCTCTTCTTTTTGGTTTTACTATGGTTGGCGCTCACATATCATCCCTTCTTTCCTTTAGATTTTTCGTAACTGTTCAGAGTCCCATCTCGATTTTTCTTCCATTTCGCATGGCTCTGAATCGTTACAATTTTTCTTTTTCATGCTCTCGTTTCAACCGATGAACATATTATACAAAAAAGAGGGGCGTTTTTCTATCATTTTCCGGCAGTCTGTATATTAAAAAAGAGATGTCTTTTCACATCTCTTTTTTAAGCAGAACGTTTTTTTGTTATTGACATCGTTTTTTTGTTATTTTTGTCTGCTCCGGTACTCATTTGGTGTACATCCGACCAGCTCCCGGAACGTTTTACTGAAATAAGAAAAATTTCCATAGCCGACTTCCATCGCAATTTTGCTAATCGGAAGCGATGAACTGCGCAAATACTCCTTTGCCCGCTCAATGCGCCGCTCAGCAATATAATTCGGAAGCGACATTCCCGTTGTTTTCATAAAAATTTTGGAAACGTAGTCCTCTGAGAGGAACACTTTTCCTGCAAGCACAGATCTTGAAAGATCCTCGTTCAGATTCTGTTCGATATAGTCTTTTAGCTGCTCCACCACATTATCACTGCGGGATTCGTTCTTTTTCTGACCTTCCAGCACATCAAACAGATAATCGATGAACGCATGGGCACATACCACAGAGAGAACCGCCTCTCTCCGTTTCGTTTCATACTCTTCACTGTCAAAAATCTGTCCGAAAACGATATTGCTCTCTTTTAAATAAACATATATATTCTGTATCATTTCTTCAAAAAAACGACTTGTGAAATCTTTTCGCAGACCGCCGCTTTTCTCACGCTTTTTCAGATATTCCTGCAGCTTTTCCCGCACAGCCGCAAGGGAATCGGATCGCTCCATCTCAGCCAGATACGTTTTCCACGGCACTTCCTGATAATCACGCTCTACGAAGGACCAGCGTGTCTCATACAGAATCCCTGTTTCATCCGGCACTACATACTTTTCCATCTCTTCGAGCTGATCGCGGCTCTTTGAAATCTCATCCAGTACCGCCGGTTTTCCCATGTACATGCAGAATCTTGCCGGAAACGCGCCCGCCAGACAGGTGCGCAGTCCTGCCAGCTCCTCTTTTGTTCCCATCGCACTTCCCTGGTTCCGTAATACAACCGCCCATTCCAGATCGCTGACATGTACCACGGTTTCCAGTTTCATTTCTGTTGTTTCCACATATTCCGTCAGAACATTTGTAATCACAAAATTATATAAACTGATCTCTTTTTTATAATGTTCCTTATCCGGAATTTCCAGTACCCGCAGCAGAATCAGACGGAAGGTCTCATCCGGAGTACAATATCCGCTCTTTTTTGCCCTTTCAATCCAATACTCCTCCTGCAGACACTGAACCAGAAGATCCTCCCAGAATTGCTTTTCATTCTCTCCTTTTTTCTCCTGTTTCTTCTGTTTTTGATGTTTTTCCTGCACAATCCCGACAATTCTGCGCAGCGCTGTTTCCAGATCCGCATTGGAAATCGGTTTTAACAGATATTCCCTTGATGACAGCTTCAGCGCCATCTGCGCATACGCGAAATTTGCATAGCTGCTCAGGAAGGTACATTCAATATCCAGCTTTTTGTACCGGATCCATTCCAGAAGCTCCAGCCCGTTCCCCTGCGGCATATCAATGTCACACAGCAGCATTTCAATCGGATACTCTTCCAGCAGCTTTTGCGCCTGACGGATGTTGTTTGCCGTAAATACCATATCAATTCCAATTCCGCTCCAGTTGACGGTTTCTTCCAGCTTTTCCACCAGAAGCTTATCATCATCTACAATCAGAATACTAATTCCCATAGGTAAGCCTCCAATATATTTTTCTTCTTTTTCCTACAGAAAAAAGCCAGCCGACAGACTCTTATTTTTCTGTCAGCTGGCCTGTTTAAAAACCATTATAACCTGTTTATTCTTTTCCGTCAAAGCAATAGGTACACATTTTGCATTTCGGCAGTCCGATCGACTCTACCAGATCGTCCAGACGGTGATACCTGAGGCTGGTGAAATTCTGACGGCGGCAGATTTCCTGGCACATGGACTCGTAGCGGTCGCTGGTCGGATCTGCATACTCTTCCAGTACTTTCTCTGCGTTTTCTCCCTCTTTTTCCAGAATAATCCGTCTTGTGATCAGATCCAGCTCGGATTTGGAGCGGGAGAAATTCAGAAATTTACAGCCGTACAACAGCGGCGGGCATGCCGGGCGGACATGAACTTCTTTTGCACCGCTCTGATATAAAAATTCCGTTGTCTCACGGAGCTGGGTACCGCGCACGATGGAATCGTCGATCAGCAGCAATTTTTTCTGATCGATCAGTGCCTGCACCGGGATCAGCTTCATTCGGGCAATCAGATTTCTCTGTTCCTGGTTGGTCGGCATAAAGGAGCGTGGCCAGGTCGGGGTATATTTGATAAATGGTCTTGCAAACGGAACCTTGGACTCATTCGCATAGCCGATTGCATGGGCAATTCCGGAATCCGGCACGCCTGCAATGAGATCCGGGTGGACATTGCTTCCCGCATCACGTTTGGCAAGCATGGCACCGCAGTGATACCGCATCTCCTCGACATTAATTCCCTCGTAGGACGCAGTCGGGTAACCATAGTAAACCCACAGGAAGGAACAGATCTTCATCTCCTCCTGCGGCGGCACGAGCATCTCGACGCTCTCCGGCGTAATAAAGTCAATCTCACCCGGTCCGAGTTCATGGTAATCCGTGTAACCCAGGTTCAGATATGCAAAATTTTCAAAGGATGCGCAGTACGCTCCCTCTTTCTTTCCAATAACAAGCGGGGTGCGGCCTTTTTTATCGCGCGCAGCGTAGATACCGTCTTTTGTCAGCAGCAGCAGCGTCATGGAACCGTCAACAACATCCTGCAGATGGCGGATGCCCTCCGGAATCGTCTTTTCACTGCAGATCAGAGATGCCGCAAGCTCGGTTGCATTGATCTGACCGGTGCTCATCTCCTGGAAATGGGTGCGGCCGTTGCCGTAAACCTCTTTTAAAAGCTGATCCATGTTGTTGATTTTTCCAACCGTGGTAATCGCAAAGCTTCCAAGGTGTGACTGGATCAGAAGCGGCTGCGGTTCATAGTCGGAAATGCAGCCAATGCCGAGGTTTCCCTCCATTTCTTCCACATCACGCTCAAATTTTGTACGGAACGGTGAATTTTCAATGTTGTGGATAGCACGTGAAAAGCCATTTGCTCCGTATGTCGCCATACCGCCTCTTCTTGTTCCGAGATGTGAGTGATAGTCTACTCCATAAAACAGTTCCAGTGTACAGTCTTTTCTTGATGCAACTCCAAAAAAGCCTCCCATTTCTTGTCTACCTCTCTTTGTGTATTTTTTCTCCCTTGGGTTCTCTTAAATATGAATGCCCCGGCAAACCGGGATGCCCGGTTACTGTTCACCGATGCGGGAACCGCAGCCAGTCTTCTTTTAGTGTACCACGATCTTCTCCGTACTGTAAAGTACAACTAATAAATTTGATATAAAAAATAATCTACATTAATAAATAAATTTACAGCTTTTTCCACAAAGATTTTACTGTAAAATCAAAAAAAGAAAGTATTGATTCTTTTTATCGGTTATGATACTTTAAAACTGCTTATGAATCTTGGTTTTGCGTTAAACGCAAGAAAACGATTCATTCTTATTTTATCTTTTCTTAAGAGGAGGTTTTTACCATGGTTTCACTTTTGTTACCAGTCATTTATCTGGCATTCATCAGTCTCGGACTGCCGGATTCTCTGCTCGGCTCAGCGTGGCCGGTCATGTATCAGGAGCTTGGAACTTCTGTTTCTTCTGCCGGCATCATTTCTATGATTATTGCCGCCGGAACAATCGTATCCAGTTTGAACAGCGACCGTCTGAATACCCGCTTCGGCACCGGAAAAATCACGGCAGTAAGCGTTCTCACAACAGCAGTGGCGCTGTTTGGATTCTCCGTCAGCCACTCTTTTCTCGCCCTCTGCCTCTGGGGTATCCCCTATGGCCTCGGCGCCGGAAGCGTGGACGCAGCCCTGAACAACTACGTTGCCCTGCACTATAAAGCCCGCCATATGAGCTGGCTGCACTGTATGTGGGGCGTCGGATGCAGCACGGGGCCGGTCGTCATGGGATATGCCATCAATCATTCCACCGGGAACAACGGCTACCGCACCATCGCATTGTTTCAGATTGTGCTGACTCTGATTTTATTTTTCAGTCTTCCGCTCTGGCAGAAGCCATCTGCTGATGCTTCTTCAGATGAGACCTCCGTTCCGGAGCAGAGAAGTTTTTCCCGCCTGATCCGCGTTCCCGGTGTCAAAGAGGTTCTGACCTGCTTTTTCTGCTACTGCGCGGTAGAATCTACTGCCGGCATGTGGGCTGCAAGCTACTGTACTTTGTTCCGCGGCATCGATGCAAAGCGTGCGGCAAGCTGGGCAAGCCTGTTCTACGTTGGCATCACGATCGGACGGTTCTTCTGCGGTTTCATCACAATGAAATTAAATGACCAGAAAATGATCCGGCTCGGACAGGCTGTGATCGCAGTCGGCACGATTCTGATGCTGCTGCCGCTTGGCGATTCCCTTCTGTTTATCGGCCTGATCCTGATCGGACTTGGCTGTGCGCCGATTTATCCTTCCATCATTCACGAGACACCGGCAAACTTCGGTGCTGACTTAAGCCAGGGAATCATCGGCATCCAGATGGCCTTTGCTTACGTCGGAACCTGCCTGATGCCGCCGGTTTTCGGCGTTCTCGGCCAGCATATTTCCTTCGGACTGTATCCGGTATTCCTGATGGCCATTTTGATTCTGATGGTTGTAATGGCAGAGCGGATGCACCGCGTAACGGCGGAAAAGAGAAATTCTTATAAAGCCAACTATTAATCCAATTATTCTGCAGTAGAATGGTCCCCTTGGATCAAACTCTGATATACTGCGTACAAAAAAGTACATCTGATCAGGTTACTCCCTGATCAGATGTACTTTTTGTAAATTTCGGAAATTTTTTCAAGCACGCTCCGCTTCAAACTCTTTCACCACATCCTCCAGCAGGTTTCTGATCTGCAGGTGCTGCAGACATACTTTCTCACATTTTCCGCATTTCACGCAGTCTGATGCCTTTCTGCCCGGTGCAGTATATACAAGATTGTGATAAGAAATACTGATACATCACGCCAATTTTCCTGTTTCATTCCTCAATCATGCCAAAGACATCTTCAATCTCGCCCATATACAGATAATGGAGATCGCCATCTTTATATAAAGTATCGCGCGTAAATTCCGGCAGATCTTCTTTCTCCATTCTGACCGTATAGATTTTTTTGCAGACAAAGGTCAGCTCTGCCTCTTCAAATCCAACCGCATTTCCCAACATCTTCGGTGTCAGACTGGTCAGACTGATCTTATCCGGCACATCATTTCCCGATTTTGATCCCAGGATTCCAAGATCCTTCCGATATTTCTCCGGGAAAAAGCAGACCGTAAACTCGTCTTCCTTCTGCAGAATCTGATGCGTCCGGCGGCTTTCCCGGATAAATACGGTAATGATCTGCTTTCCTTTCTTTGGCGGTCCCCAGATCGTCCCCATCGTACCCCATCCGATCGTCATCGTATTATACTCCCTTGGCGTACCCGCAGTACACAAACCCCAGCGGTCATCAAAAATAGAAAACACATCATACTTTGCGGTTTTAAAATTCTCCATCGTAATGTTCATACTACATTCCCCTTTCGCTGATTTGCTTTGTTATCCTTAGCATACCGTACGGTAGTAACTACCGGGCAAGAACTTTTTTTCAAAGTCCTACGTTTTTATAAAAACAGGAAATTTTTTTATTTTAGAAATTTCATTTTTCCACAACGCAAAAACCGGAATGCTTACACATTCCGGTTTCCAGCAGAGCGCGAGACGGGATTCGAACCCGCGACCCCAACCTTGGCAAGGTTGTACTCCACCCCTGAGCCACTCGCGCATTTTTTAATTTTTATCTTGTTAAGTGCTCGCTACACCTTACAAATGATAATATACACGAACGCTCCCTATTTGTCAACAGTTTTTTTGAATTTTTTCAAAAAATTGAAAAATATCCACGATTTACA
>ENA-OPWR01001708-OPWR01001708.1-human-gut-metagenome-genome-assembly--contig:-NODE-1708-length-16176-cov-2.015198_pt1 | contig 16176 bp, 9 predicted proteins | sample MGYA00241507_ERZ502006 | MGnify/ENA primary metagenome ERZ502006 (study PRJEB25962, sample SAMEA2043041) | human gut metagenome | biome: human gut; feature: human-associated habitat; material: faeces...
GAATGTGCTGCCCGGTTTTTTATTGTATGAGAGAAAAGGGATAAAAGATGGAAAAAAGAGATTTTAACAAAAACTGGATCTGCAGATGTCTGACAAGAGAAGAACCGGAGAAAAAAGTAACGCTGCCTCATGATGCCATGCGCAGTGAGCAGCGCAGCGAAGAAAGTCAGGGAGAAGGAAATATCGGCTGGTATATTGGCGGCGATTATGAATACACAAAGAGATTTTTTGTCCCGGCAGAAGATGTGGATAAAGAAGCAGTTCTGGAGTTTGAAGGTGTATATCATGATGCGGAAATTTATATTAATGAAAAAAAAGCGGCATTTCGCCCCTATGGATACACAAATTTTTACGTGGAACTGAATGAATTCCTGCAGTACGGAGCAGAGAATACAATCCGTGTGATTGCCAGAAATGCAGATCAGCCCAACAGCCGGTGGTATTCCGGAACAGGAATTTACCGTCCGGTAAATCTTTATCTGGGAGAAAAAGAACATATTCCGGTAAATGGAATCCGTATTCAGACTGTCAGCCTGGCGCCGGCACAGATCCGGGTGGAGGTGAAAACATCAATTCCAGGAATTGTGAAAGTTCAGATCCTGGATGGGGAACAGATTATGGTTTCTGGGGAAAAAATATCGGAAAAGAGAATAGTTTCCAAAAGTAATGGCCAGGAGCATAAAGCAGTATTCCTTCTGGAAATCCCGGATGTGAAGCGCTGGAGTCCGGATTCTCCACATCTGTATACCTTAAATGCAGCATTTGGAAACGACCAGGTGACAGAGCATTTTGGAGTACGCACCATTCACTGGAATGAGCGGGAGGGCATGACCATAAACGGAAAACGGGTGATCCTCCGGGGAACCTGTGTTCATCACGATAACGGACTTCTGGGAGCCTGTACATTTCCGGAAGCAGAAGAGAGAAAGGTACGCATCCTGAAAGAGAACGGTTATAATGCCATCCGTTCTTCCCATTATCCGTGTTCCAAAGCTCTTCTGGATGCCTGTGACCGTCAGGGAATGCTGATGATGGACGAATATGTAGATGTCTGGTATATTCATAAGACAAAATATGACTATGCAGGATATCTGAATGAATGGTGGCAGCAGGACCTTAAAGATATGGTGGAGAAAGATTACAATCATCCATGTGTGATCATGTATTCCACCGGAAATGAAGTTGCAGAAACTGCACAGAAAAAAGGAATCGAACTGACCGGCAGAATGACTTCTTATCTTCATAAGCTGGATCCATACAGACCGGTAACCTGCGGAATCAACATTTTCTTTAACTTCTTAAGCTCCATGGGAATGGGTGTCTACAGCGATGATAAAGCAGAAAAAAGTGCGGAGATTGCAGAGCAGGAGGCAAAAAAACAGGAAAAAGAAAAGAAAAAACCGGTAGGAAGTGAATTCTATAATACACTTGCCTGTCTGGTTGGCGACTATTTTATGAAAATTGGTGCGACCCTTCCGCCATGTGACTGGAAAACAAAAGATGCTTTTGCAAATATGGATATCGCTGGTTACAACTACGGACTTTTCCGATACAAACATGACCTGAAAAAATATCCGAAACGTCTGATCCTCGGTACAGAGACTTTCTGCAAGGATGCATATAGCTTCTGGGAGATTGCAAAGAAGAATAAACGAATCCTGGGAGATTTTGTCTGGTCCGGATGGGAATATATCGGAGAGACCGGAGATGGTGCTGCTGAGTATGAAGATTACAGAGGCAGGATGCCACATACCAGAATGACTGGAAACAACGGAAGAATCGACCTTCTCGGAAAACCTCGTGCAGAGGCTGCTTATACAAGAGTTGCTTTTGAGAGGGAAACGGGTCCGTTTATTGCCGTGAAACCTGTTTATCAGAAGGAGAATCTGCAATTGACCGGATGGGCGCTGTCCAAAGCACTGGAAAGCTGGTCATGGCGGGGATGTGCCGGAGAAAAAGCAGAGGTTGAAGTTTTTGCAAGAGCAGCAGAGGTGGAACTTCTGGTCAATGGTAAAAAAGCTGCCCGTGGCAAAGTAAAGAAATGTCGTTCAAAATTCCACATTCCATATGAAGACGGTGAGATCACAGCAGTTTCTTATGATAAAAACGGACAGGAGATCAGTCGTCAGACTCTGATGACAGCAAATGAAGAAACAGTACTTCATATCAGACCGGAGCAGAAAACTGTGAAGGCTGGCAGATTGCTGTTTATTCCATTACAGTATGGAGATTCTGCCGGAAACTGGAAACCGATGGAGAAGCATCATCTGAAAGTTACAGTAGAGAATGCTACGCTCGAAGGGCTGGGAAGTGCCTGCTCCTATGTAGAAGGAAATTATGCACAGAATACGGTCGATACTTATTACGGTGAAGCGATGGCTGTAGTCCGTGCCGGAGAAGCCGGATCTGTAAAGATCACTGTTTCTGATGAAGAAAGAACATATACCTGTGAGATTCCGGTAATTGTAGCAAAATAAAACATATGGGCAATATAGACAAAAACAAACTTCACAATTTGTGCAAGATTTCTTAAAAAATTTTGTTTGTGAAAATTTAATAAAAAAACGCTCCCATTTACGGCTGAAAAAGTGCAGTCTGCGAAAAAAATGGGAGCGTTTTTAAAAATATGTTAAATTTATGTTCATAGAAAGTATGGAAGCACTTGAGCGATGAGGCTTACCCATATTTCAGGGAAAGAAAGGAGATATAATCATGAGCAGAAAAAGAAATCTCTGGCGTGGTCTGACTACTCTTACAGCGTCTCTTCTGACCGTTTCTGTTGCGGCAGGACCTATAGTAGACAGCTATCGTACAGATATCGACAAATTTCTTGGCACAAAGAGCAGTGCGATGGTAACAGACAGTACAGATGAGGACCTGTACACATACAAATCTGATTATTCCAGCACGACAGAACTTCTGGATTCTATCGAGGATCTCGGAGAGCGTATGAGTGAGGAAGGAACGGTTCTTTTAAAGAATGAGAACAATGCACTTCCGCTGTCAAAAGATGAGACACAGAAACTGTCCCTTCTTGGATTTTCCAGCTACTATCCGGTACAGGGTGGTGACATGGGAAGTTCCTTGAATGAGAATAAAGGAACAGATGCAGATACTGTAGATTTTGTTGAAGCGTTGGATGCAAAAGGATTCAAGATCAATGAAGACCTTCATGATCTGTACAAGAGTCTGGAATCAGAGTTTAAGACAGAGGTTAACATGTGGGGAAATATTATGGAATATTACCACATCACAGCTCCGGCAACAGATGGTGTATTTGCAAGCAAAGAGCCTTCTCAGGAAAAAATGGACAGTGTAGATGACAAGTGGAAGGATTCCATGGATGACTACAATGTTATGCTTGTAACAATCGGACGTTCTTCTACAGAGAACGGAACTTATCTTCCGGGTGTGGATGGCGTAGATGCATCTCAGAATCTGAATCAGACTGACCCGCTTGGCTTAAGTGATGATGAGCGTGACCTGATCAACGCTGCTGTTGAAGCAAAAGAGAACAACGGTGGTAAAGTCATTGTTATGCTGAATAATGCAAATGCAATGGAAATTGATGAGATCAAAAATAACGATGGTGTAGATGCAATCATGGAAATTGGTTTCCCAGGAGGTTATGGTTTCTATGGTGTGGCAGATATCCTTTCCGGAGAAGCAAATCCGTCCGGTCATCTGACAGATACTTATGCTGTGACAAATGCCAACTCACCGGCAGCACAGAATTTTGGAAACTATGAGTGGACAAATGCAGATCCGTCTGTAAATATCAATGCAGAAGAAGTGGAAGCAGAGGATATTTATACTGGATATAAATATTACGAGACAAGATATGCAGATACGGTACTTGGACAGGGAAATGCAGACGCAACTGTAGGAAGTTCTACAGGCAAAGCATGGAACTATGATGATGAAGTATCTTATCCGTTTGGATATGGTCTTTCTTATACAACTTTCGAGCAGACTCTCAAGAGTGTGGATGTAGACCTTGCTAACAGAACTGTAACAGCAGAAGTAGATGTTAAGAATACAGGAGACGTTGCTGGTAAAGATGTTGTGCAGCTGTATACTTCTGTTCCTTATACAGACTATGATGTAGAAAATAAAGTAGAAAAATCAGCAGTACAGCTTCTCGACTATGAAAAAACAGATATGATCGAGCCAGGCGAAAGCCAGACTGTTACAATTACAGCAGATGCACAGGATATGGCAAGCTGGGACAGCTCCTGCGAGAATGAAGCAGGAACAACAGGTAACTGGATACTGGACAATGGAACTTATTACTTCACTGTTGGAAATGGTGCACATGAGGCAGTAAATAACGTGCTTGCTGCACAGGATCAGGATGTTGAAGGAAATAAGGATAATGTACAGACATGGGAACTTGGTGATTTCGATTCCTCTTCCTTTGCAGTAACTTTAAATGGCACACCGGTAGAAAATCAGCTCCAGGATGCAGATCTGAATAACTGGATGGAAGACACCGTTACTTACTTAAGCAGAAATGACTGGGAAGGAACTTGGCCGGAAACATACAAAGACCTGACAGCTACAGATGAGATGATCAGCACTATGGCTGATGACTACAGTGATATCGAAGCAAACGGAGATCCGTCTTCTGTAACCTTCGGGGCAGATAATGGAATGACCTTGGCAAATATGAAGGGTGTAGAAGATATCACAGATGAAAGATGGAGTACACTGATGGATCAGCTTACTCTGGAAGAATGCCTGATCCGTACTGGACTTGGTGGAACCAGCACAAAGGTTATCGAATCTATCACTTCTCCGGAAGCAATCCAGAACGATGGACCGAACGGATTCAACTCTTATCCGCTGGGACAGTATGCAAACTCCGATGCTTCTACAGGAGATCCTTGTGTGATCGCAAAAGATGATCCGAACCGTGACTACAAGATGGGTGTTATGGCAAACGAAACTGTTATTGGCCAGACATTCAGCAAACAGCTGGCAGCAGAATGGGGCAAAGCAGTAGGTAACTATTCTCTGTGGGCAAATACAGCAATCTGGTGGGGCGTTGGAACAAACCTTCATCGTACACCATACAATGCACGTAACCATGAATATTTCTCAGAAGATGCAGTTCTGACAGCAGGTCAGGGTGCAGCAATCATCAAAGCCGGACATGAGTATGGTGTACTGATCGCACCGAAACATCTGGCATTTAATGACACAGAGATCAACCGTACAGGTATTGCCGAGTTTATGACAGAACAGGCTGCCCGTGAAAATGAACTTCGTGGTACACAGTCCTGTATCGAAGATGCAAATGCGCTTGCTGTAATGACTACATACAATCGTGTCGGCTGTGTGACAAGTAATGCACATACCGGACTGCTTCTGAATATCCTTCACAAAGAATGGGGCTTCAAGGGCCTGATGTCTGAGGACTTCATTCAGGATCCGGCTTATACGAAGATTCACATGGCAGTACATAATGGTGTAACCATGACATGTAACACCGGTGACAACACCATGGCAGCAGTAGAAGCAGTATGGCCATACTGGAGTGTAGAAAATGCAAGCCAGAGTGAAGAACTTCTGACAGATCTGAAACAGGCAATGCTGTATCAGAATTATGCACTTGCAAACTCAAATGCAATGGATGGTATGTCAACCTCTACACATATTGAGAAACTGAATACATGGTATGATAACCTGATCACAGGTCTTCGTATCGGATTTGGTGTACTGACTGTACTCTGTGCAGCAATGTACCTGCTTGGACTGAAAAAGAAAGAGCAGTAAGGAGGAATAACTATGACTGAAAAGAAAAAAATGGGCGCAGGACTGGTCTTAAGTGTAATCACAGTTCTAGTAACTGTTGCAGGACTGGTTCTGTACATGATGAACTGCAAAACAAACTATTTTGTAAAAACTACTGGTACTGATAATACAATCGTTGCCTGCCTGGCTGTTGCTGCGATTCTTGAAATCGTTATGATCATAGTTTCTGTGAAAATGGGAGCAAAGCCGGTTCTGGATATTATTCCGGTAGCATGCGGTGTGCTGACAGCATATGCGCTGATCGCTTTTGTGGGAAGCAGAATCGCTGCAATCGGATCCATCATGACTTTTGAGAACAACGCTCAGAATATGGCGGATTTAAAAGGTGCGATCATTGGAATGATCGTATGTGCGGTCGCTCTGATCTTCACGATTATTTCCTCCTTCTTCAAAGTAGTAAAGGATTGATTTTATGAGCAAGACAAATAAAGATTTCTGGAACGGTCCACTGACCGGTTCCAGAATCAAATCAGAGGATGTAAAACTTCCAGAGATGTTGATCGGATATTTTATCGGACCGTTCGGAGCACTTCTGGCTTCCGGTATTTTTACCAGTATCCTTCAGAATTATTTTACAGATGTCCTGAAACTGAACCTGACATTTCTGACAACCTTACAGCTGTTCTCGACCATTCTGATCGTAGCAGCAAACCTGATCGTAGGTCAGCTTATTGAGCGTACGAGAACAATGGCTGGAAAGGCAAGACCGTGGATCCTGCTGTCTGCTCTGACTCTGTCCATTGCCTCTGTACTGATGTTTGTAGTTCCTTTTGAGGGAACTGCCAAAATGGTGTGGATCGCGATTGCCTACAACCTGTTTTATGCTGTGGCTTATCCGATCTACAATACAGCTAACTCCACACTGATTCCTGTATCTACAAGAGACAGTAAGCAGAGAGGAGCCCTGGCTTCTTTTACTAATGTAGCAGGACTTGCTGTTATGGGTGCCGGTTCCATGGTATTCCCGATCCTGGTTTCTTTCGCACTGAAAGAAAATCAGCATCTGTGGCTGGTAGCGATGACTGCCATTGCTATTTTTTCTGCACTTACCATTTTCTTACAGTTTAAATTTACACGTGAGCGTGTAACAGAAGAGCAGATGTCACAGGGAGCTGAAGAGGAGAAAACAGTCAAAACTGCTTCTCTGAAAGAACAGCTTTCCGCAGTTACCAGTGAAAAAATGTGGTGGATCGTTATGCTGTTCTACATGGGCTTCCAGTGGAGCGGCGCTATGAAGAACGGTTCCATGACGTATTTCTGTAAATGGGTAATGGACAACACTTTCTTTGGAACAGCAGATGCCTGGGGTGCTTCACAGTCACTTTTAAGTATCATGGGTGCAGTTCCGATGGCTGTGGCAGCAGTGGCAATCGTACCTCTCTGTAATAAATTTGGAAAACGTATTGTATGTATGGTTGGTATGCTGTTGGGAGCTGTCGGTGGTGTGATCGCGATTATGGGTAACGGACAGATTGTTCCTGTAGCAATCGGTGTGGCACTGAAATGTCTCGGATCTGCTCCGGCATGCTACATGATCCTTGCCATGCTTGCGGATGTTATTGATCATATTGAGTACAAATTCGGGATCCGTACAGATGGATTGACAATGTCTATTTACAGTTCCATCATGGTTGCTGCGACTCCGGTATGTAATTCTATTTTCAGTGCAATCTTAAATGCCAGTGGATATGACCAGGCAGCAGACATTGCACTGGGTACTGCAGCACAGACAGCTGCGGCACAGACAGCAATCTCTGTCGGATATATCTGGGTAGAGACAATTGCTTATGTGATCTGTGCAATTCTGATTTTCTTCTTTACGATAGAGAAGGATCTGCCGGAAGAACAGAAGGCAATTGCAGCAAGAAAAAACAATAAATAAAGAGTCTTAAAAGACTGGTACAATCAGGCGGTCTTCTGGTATAACTAAGGTTAGCAAGCAATTAAAGCTGTGCCTTAAGTCTACCGGAAGGCCGCTGTGTATTTATAAGATAAAACGGAAGGAGGAGACTGAACTATGGGTAAAAGAAAATTAAAAACTGTATTCTGGGTATTCCTTCTTCTGATAGTGACAGGTCTGATAGGATGTAAGCAGAAAGAGCCCGAAAAAGAACAGCTTTGTCATATTGTTATGGAAAAGGGGGATGGGTATCAGGTAACGGATCCTGTCAGAACAATAAAATCCGGAAGCGATGTGAGCTTTACAGTCACGCTGGATAATAACTGGCAGCTTCTGGGCACAGATTATCATGGCGAGACAGAAATAATAAAAGATGATGATGGAAAAACCGTGGAGATTGTTCTGCATGAAGTAAAATATTCGGAGAGTATCTGCATTCAGGCTGAAAAAGGAAGATATGAGATTTTGTATGATGCCAATGGCGGACAAAACACTTCAGGGGATTCAGAGAAAGTGAGCATCTGTTATCGAGGTACTCACCAGAGAATCAATACTTCAATAGGAACGGATCTCTTTTTCAGAAAGGGTTACACACTGCTTGGATGGAATACCAGGGCTGATGGAAGCGGCCAGGCTGTGGGACTTGGAAGCCGGATTGCGTGGAAAGCAGGGCTTGTGCTGTATGCACAGTGGACGCCGTGGACAGACGAGGCAGATTTTATATACAAAAAAGTATCAGGCTTTGCAGTCATAACCGGATATAGCGGCAAGGCACAGCAGATCTGTATTCCACCCAGTCTTGGAGGATTGCCGGTACGTACAATCCGGGAGAACGCTTTTGCAGATACAGACTGTAAAACCGTGATTCTTTCGCCGGGAATCTATGAAATTGAAAAGTGGGCATTCAGAAACAGTCATCTGGAACAGTTGTATATTTATGATGATCTGGAAAAAATCAGTGACTATGCATTTCAGGACTGTGATATGCTGCATACTCTGCATATCAACGCAATCGAGGCTCCGGCCTACAGTGGAAATTATTTCGATACATTCCAGGATAAATATGATCGTCTGCTGAGCATGAAGGATAAAAAGAAGATTGTCCTGTTTTCCGGCTCTTCGACAAGATTTGGTTACGACAGTGAGATGATAGACCAGGCTTTTCCTGATTATGAAGTAGTCAATATGGGAGTTTTTGCCTATTCACCGGCACTTCCGCAGCTTGAACTGATTCGTTCCTGTATGAAGGAAGGAGATGTTCTTCTGGATTCTCCGGAATTTGATGCGGCAAACCGGCAGTTCTGTTATCAGAAGGAACTGGATTATGCAACTTTTGCCATGATGGAGTCTGATTATGATGTGTTTGCGCAGCTGGACCTCAGAGAGTATAAACAGATTTTCACTGCTTTTACTGCATATCAGGATGCAAGAGCAGATATGGAAAGAAAAAATTATGATGTCTGCGCATCAGAGTATGACGAGGATGGAAATGAAGTGGAGGAGCCAAGCTACAATGAATACGGGGATTATGTAGTGTACCGTCCGAATTCCACAAGTGAAAAACCGATTTACGGACTTCCGGTAAATTATACAGTAAATGCATATCCGAAGGATACTTATATCGATTCCATAAATACAGAATTTCAAAGATTTCTGGATCAGGGAATAAAAGTTTATTTTACTTACTCACCCAGGAATAAATATGCGCTTTCTGAAGACAGCACACAGGAGGAAAGAATCCGGCTGCATGAATATTTTAAGAGTCAGCTGAATGTTCCTGTCATTTCGGAACTTGAGGATTCTTTGTATACAGGAATTTATCTGTATGGAACGGATAATCATTTGTCTACGGAAGGGGCACAGATCCGGACTGAAAAAGTGATAAGGGATCTGAAAGAACAGTTTGCGAAGGAGGAAAAGAAATGAATTTTATATCACTGACATTTGTTTTCTCCTTTCCGGTGGTAGTGCTTTTGTACTGGAAGATTCCATGGAAATACAGAGAACTTTTTCTACTGGCTGTGAGCTATTTCTTTTACATAAAAGAAAGTTCCTGGGCAGGAGGACTGCTTCTGCTTACAACGGCAATCACGTATCTGGCGGGAATTGCTGTTGAGAAGGGCAGACACAGAAGAGCCTGGCTGATTTTGGCAGTGACTGTATGTCTGGGATTTCTGATCGGTCTGAAATATTCAGTCCCGCCAGTGGGAATCTCATTTTATACCTTCCAGACAATGGCATATGTGATCGATGTGTATCGTGGCGAAATTTCAGCGGAAAAAAGTCCTTTAAGCTATGCTCTGTTTGTATCGTTCTTTCCACAGCTGGTTGCAGGTCCGATCGAGAGAGCAGGTAATCTTCTTGGACAGCTGAAGGAAAAGCATACAATGAGAGGGGAAAATCTGCTGAATGGTTTCTGGCTGATGCTCCGGGGATTTTACAAAAAAGTTGTCGTGGCAGATTATCTGGCGGTATATGTTGATAAAGTATATGCTGCGCCGCAGGATGCCGGAGGGATTGGAACGGTTCTGGGAACGGCGTTTTTTGCGGTTCAGATTTATTGTGATTTTTCGGGATATACAGATATTGCAAGAGGTGCGGCACGTATGATGGGAATACGGCTTATGGAAAATTTCAGGCATCCTTATCGCGCGGTAAGCATACAGGATTTCTGGAAAAGATGGCATATCAGCCTGACATGCTGGTTTACAGATTATGTATATATTCCACTTGGAGGAAACCGCAGAGGGTTTGCAAAGCGATGCAGGAATGTACTGATCGTTTTTCTGCTGAGTGGATTCTGGCATGGAGCGTCATGGAATTTTGTTGTATGGGGACTGATCCATGGGATCTATATGGTTGGTGCTATATGCCTTTCACAGATTAGGAAAGATAAAAAGAGAATCCTTCATCCGGTGGCTGGCTGGATTCTTACGCTGCTTCTTGTGAATATTGCGTGGGTGTTCTTTCGTGCTCCTTCACTTATCGGTGCATGGCGGATTCTGCAACAGCCGTTTGTGAATCCTCTGGGCAGTGGAATAGCTGAGACTATGAGTTTCCTGGGAATTCGGGGATTTGCGATTCTGCGACTTCTTACGACAGGAATTAGCTGGCTGATTCTGGAACGACTTCCTGAGGAGATCGATAAGAACTGCCAGACTCAGAAAGGCTTTTGTATGGCAGCAGTGATTTTTGTTGTTATGGTGACTGTGATTGAATTTTCATGGCTTGGCAGGATGGCATCAGGCGGTGAAAATGCATTTATTTATTTCAGGTTTTAAATATGGATAAAAGAACAGTAAGACGTATTGTTGCAACTGCACTGGCAGTGATTCTGGCTGAACAGGTATTTTTTCTGATCTGCGGTTTTGGACTGCCTGTACAGTTCGGGGATACATTTATGGGAGAACTGAAAAGTAAATATGAGAGGCTGAAGGAAACTTCGGGAAAGCGAATTGTGCTTGTCGGAGGAAGCGGAGTGGCTTTTGACTGTGACAGTGCCCTGATGGATGATTTTTTTCCTTCATATGAAATAGTTAATTTCGGTATGTATGCAGGTCTTGGAACCAAGGCAGTTATGGATCTTTCCGAAAATTATATTCATGAAGGAGATATCGTAATCCTTTCCCCGGAGCAGAGTGAGCAGACATTTTCCGATTATTTTAACGGAGAATACATGTGGCAGGCTGCTGATGGAGCCTTTGGAATGCTTCGTGATCTGAAAAGTGAAAACTTTGAGGCGATGCTGGGAAATTTTCCACGGTTTGCACTGGAAAAGCTGAATTATGTAATGAAAGGGCAGAAGCCTCAGACGGACAGCATTTATCAGAAGAAATCCTTTAATACATACGGAGATATCGAACTGGATACATGTCGGGAAAACATCCTTCCGAATGGTTATGATGTGAACCAGAAAGTAAGATTTACAGAAGATGTAGTTCAGCCGGAATTTATGGACTATATGAATGACTGGGCCAAAAGACTTGAAAAAAAAGGGGCTGTGGTCTGGTATCGGTACTGTCCGGTAAATAAACTGTCTGTGGAAGATATGGATGACCTGGCAGCATATGATGTATTTTTGCGTCAGAAACTGGATTTTCCTGTTATAGGAAATCCGGAAAACAGTCTGATGGAAGCGGAGTGGTTTTTTGACACCAATTTTCATCTGAATCAGCCAGGAAAAGAGGTAAATACCGTGCAGCTGATCCGCGATATGAAAGCGATGCTGGGGGATGACAGAGCTGTAACTGTGGAACTCCCGGAGAAACCTCACAGAACGTGGGGAGATGTATCTGCAGAAACCAGAATATGGACTGCAAAGGACAGTGAGACATATCAGGGTGAAGAAACGATCGTGATCCCGGAGAATGTGACACAGATTGAAGACTATGCTTTTTCGAATTGTGTAGGTCTTAAGCAAATTGTGCTTGAACAGAAAGATCCTTCGAAATGTATTGTGGGTCAGCATCTTCTGGATGGTACAGGTGCAGAAATCCTTGTTCCGCAGATGTCTGTAGACAGTTATAAGCGAAATTATTTCTGGTCAGTGTATGCCGGCAGGATCGGGGAAGTTACTGCTCACGCAGAAAAATAAACCAACCACGTTCAAAAGAAATCTGATACGGAAAATCATGATACAATGCAGATACGATAAAAGTGAGACTATAAATTTTGAACTGTAAAATCAGGATTGTGAAATTGATAATATGAAATCTGGAGGGAAAACATGAAAACAAAACAGGCTGTGAATCCATACATGCCAAGCTGGGAATATGTTCCGGATGCAGAACCACATGTTGTAGGAGACCGTGTGTATGTTTACGGTTCTCATGACATATTCAACGGACTGAATTTCTGCCTGGGCGATTATGTCTGCTGGTCGGCACCGGTGGATGATCTTGGTAACTGGCGTTATGAGGGCTGCATTTATAAGAGAGAACAGGATCCGGCAGCACCGAGAATCCGTCTGACAAATGGCCTTGCAGCACCGGATATGGTGCAGGGACCGGATGGAAGATTTTATTTGTACTATTTCATGGGTGGTACAAAGATGATCTCCGTAGCTGTATGTGATGAACCGGCAGGAAAATATGAATTTTACGGGTATGTAAAATACAGTGACGGTATTGCAATTGGCAAAAAAAATGAGCCGTTCCAGTTTGATCCGGGTATCTTTATGGATGATGATGGAAAACTGTATCTGTATACAGGTTTTGCACTGGCAGGCAACCCGATCCTTCTGGATGGATCGAAACCGACAGAACATGGCCCGATGTGTTTTGAACTTGATCCTTCTGATATGCTGACGGTACTGAATGGACCGTCCTATATTGGAGTTGCTGGCGAAAAGGAATCCATCGGTACTCCTTATGAGGGACATTCTTTCCTTGAAGCAAGCTCCATGCGTAAATTTAATGGTACATACTATTTCATTTACAGCACAATGAACAGCCATGAACTCTGCTATGCGACAAGTGACAGCCCGGTTAAAGGATTTCAGTATGGCGGTATTCTGGTAAGTAACGGTGATGTAGGTCTTGAAGGTGTACCGGATGTGAAGCATGCGAGATGCAATACCGGAAATACACATGGCAGTATCATTGAATTAAATGGAAAATATTTTGTTTTCTATCACAGACACAGCAACCGTAAACAGTCTTCACGTCAGGCTATGGCAGAAGAAATCCGCTTTGAAGATGGCAAATTTTATCAGGCAGAAATGACCTCCTGTGGATTAAATGGAGGTCCGTTGGAAGGAAAAGGAAGCTATCCGTCATACATTACCTGCAATCTTTATGGAAAAAAAGGTACTCGTTTCCTGAGTATGATCAAGCATCCCAAAAAAGGATGTCCTTACCTGACCCAGGATGGAAAAGACAGAGAATCCGGACCGGATCAGTACATTGCAAATATGTGTGATGGTGCGCTTGCCGGATTTAAATATTTTGATCTCAGTGAAACAAAAGAGATCAGTGTGACTATAAAGGGACATGCGGAAGGTACACTGTATGTCCGTACCAGTGAAAACGGAGAAGCTATAGCTGAGATTTCCATCAGCCCGAGTAAAGAACTCAGGGAATTTTCCTCTGATATTCATGTTTCGGGAAATAAAGAAGCTTTGTTCTTCGTCTTTGAAGGAAAGGGAAGTTTTGATTTTATTTCATTTACTCTGAAATAAAAAATACATTGTTTCCTGTGCTTTTTCTTGTTATACTACAAGTATTATTATGTAGAAAAGGCACGGGGGATGAACATGCTTCGTATTGCAACAGTGGAAGATGATGCGAATGACCTGGAAGCGTTACGAACTCACCTGAGTCGATACGAAAAAGAAAACGGACTGAAATTTCAGGTTACAGAATTTCGGGACGGAGAAGATATAGTGACAGATTATTCTGCGGATTATGACCTGATCCTCATGGATATTGAGATGGCGTTCCTGAATGGAATGAAAGCAGCAGAAAAAATCCGCGAACTGGATAAGGATGTTATTATCATATTTATAACTAATATGCCTCAGTATGCAATTCAGGGCTATAAAGTAAATGCTCTGGATTACATGCTGAAGCCTATTTCGTATTTCTCTTTTTCGGAGAGTATGGGAAGAGCGCTTCACAGAGTAAACGTACAGGAAAAAGAATTTATCACCATTGCGCTGAAAGGCGGCAAAAAGAAACTGGATATTACACAGATCTGTTATGTAGAGGTGCAGGACCACCTTCTGCTTTATCATACAACAGAAGGGAGCTTTGCGACCAAAGGAACGATCCGGGATGCGGAAAGTCAGCTGGATGCAAAAAGCTTTTTCAGATGTAACAGATGCTATCTGGTAAATCTGGAGTATGTGGATAATTATATGGGAAGTGACGTCAGCGTCAATGGAGATACGATTCAGGTAAGCAGGAGCAGACGAAAACCATTCCTGGACGCATTAAATGAATATTTGAATGAGGTGGGCAAATGAACACAGCAGAGGTGCTAAATACACCAGGGTATTACTATGCCATAGCTTATGCTTTATCCGTATTTGTGATTGCATGTACGAATGAAAGAAAACTTGGGAGATGGAAGCTGGCAGCAGTAAGCTGTGTTCAGTTTGCCCTCCTTTTATTTTTTATGACAGAAACAGATGGCGTGAGACAGGAACTGTTTATTCCATCAATGATGGTGATCGTAGGACTGCTTCTTGGATATATTTATATATGTAATGATTTTTCGTTCAAAGAGGCTGGATTTTATTGTGTAAAGGCTTTTATTAACGGAGAGTTTGCTGCCTCTATGTGCTGGCAGATCTATTATTATCTGCGGTATGTGCGTGGAATGCAAGGAGAACACTGGAGATGGGTGGAACTTGTCCTGGTGTATGCAGTGATTTTTGCCATATTGACATTGATTGAATTGAATCTCAAAAAAGATCTTGAAGAACTACATATTACAAGAAGAGAACTGCTGGTGGTCATTATCATTGCTGCATCAGTATTTGCCATGAGTAACTTAAGCTATCTTGATCAGAATGGATTGTTCAGTGGAAGCTTTGTTATGGATATTTTTATTATCCGTACACTTGTAGATCTGAGTGGTATTGCAGTGCTGTATGCATATCATATTCAGGTAAAAGAAGTTCAGATCCGGTTTGAAAAAGATGCTTTGCATAATATTATGGAGATGCAATATAAAAACTATCAGCTATCCAAAGAAAATATTGATATGGTGAATCAAAAATATCATGATCTGAAGCATCAGATCAATATTCTCAAAGCGCAGTCTTATACCGGAAAGTCTACAAGCTATCTGGAAAAGATGGAACGGGAGATCCGGGTATACGAGACACAGAATAAGACGGGAAATCAGATTCTGGATGCTGTGCTGACAAATAAAGCAATGATATGCCAGAATAAGGAAATTGAACTGAAATTTATTGTAGACGGGGAAGCACTGTCTTTTATGGATGATATGGATGTAAGTGCATTATTTGGTAATATGCTGGATAATGCAATTGAGAGTGCGGAAAAACAGCAGGAGAAACAGAAACGCCTGATCTGGCTTTATGTAACCAGAGAAAAACAGTTTGTCCGCATCCGTACAGAAAATTACTGTGATGAGAAGATACACTTCAAGAATGGTATGCCGGTGACAACGAAGAAGGACAGACGACTTCATGGATATGGTATGAAGAGTATAAAGAGTACAGTAGAAAAGTACCATGGTTCTGTTGTTGCAGCGCAGGAAAACAACTGGTTTGAACTTAAAATACTGCTTCCGGCAGGCAGGTAAAGACTGTATAAAAAAATATTAAAATAAATGCAAAAAAAGTGTTGACAATGTAAAATCAGTTATGTATAATTAACCATGCGTTTCGGAAAGAAATGCACTTCAAATTGCATAAGGTATTATGAATTCGGAGTCAGGAGAAGTACTCAAGAGGCCGAAGAGGTGCCCCTGCTAAGGGTATAGGTCGG
>ENA-OPWR01001713-OPWR01001713.1-human-gut-metagenome-genome-assembly--contig:-NODE-1713-length-16113-cov-2.917611_pt1 | contig 16113 bp, 10 predicted proteins | sample MGYA00241507_ERZ502006 | MGnify/ENA primary metagenome ERZ502006 (study PRJEB25962, sample SAMEA2043041) | human gut metagenome | biome: human gut; feature: human-associated habitat; material: faeces...
CTCTGCTTGTAAGGCAGATGCTCTCCCAGCTGAGCTAAGATCCCACGTCATCAACGAGATTTATTATACTATAAGCTTTGAAATGTGTCAAGACTTTTTTTGTTTTCACTTTTTAGTTTTCACTTGTAATACTTTCTTTTTTTAATTTAATAATATAATACCAAACATATATCAGATATATTGCAAAGTTAATTATTGACATTATTGTAATATTGTATCCTTTTTGAAACAAATAGCTGCTGTAAGTAATTACAGTACACAATTGCAAAGCTATACTCAAAAACATTGTTCTTTTATCATATATCATAATTAAAATTGCCAGAATTTCATATACATATCCATATCTTTCATGCATTCCTGGTAAAAAAATAACGGCTGTGTATGTTAAAATAAATGCAGTAAATGTAAATGTATAACTTGTAAATTCTATTTTCTGATATATTACCCATACGCAGAACATTCCCAATACACAAAATGCTAATATCAAACACAAGCTCTTAATATACATTCTATTGTCTGATACACTATCCGCATTAATAAATACATTACAAATTCCTGGATAATTATAAAAAATACTATCGGCATCTCCACTTACCTGACCAAAATATATTTTTAATATATCTAAAATATTTCTGCCATTTAGTATCCCTGGTAAAGCAAGGCATACTATTGAGACAATACTTCCAACAAACTTTTTTAATGGAAAGTCTTTATTCTTTATGTACATTAACATGATCATTGGTAAAATAAACACTGCCTGAAGCTTAAATGAAAATGCAGCACCCCAGAAAAACATTGCCAGCCAATATTTTTTCTGAAATATTAAGTAAAGTGTCACAATACAAAAAAAGCAATATATTGAATCACATTGCGCCCAAAATGATGAATTTAATATTACAACTGGAGAAATAAAAATGCATCCAAAGATAAAAAAACATTCCAAAGCATTTTTCTTCCATATATTTTTTGCCCAGATTCCTCCCATTATTGCTAATGCAATATCAAATATTATGGAAAAAATTTTATATAAATACAGCGGATTTATTGGTAAATAAGTGAATATTGCAATAAAAAACTGATACAATAAATTATAATTTCCAACTTGCTTTCCAAGACCACTTATTCCTCCATTAGATTTGATTTCTTCATACCATGGAAGCAAAAATATTTGGGCATCTCTTGAAACAAACTTTCGCAGCATAATTCTGACTGCAATCCCCAATAAAAATATCGCAATAAATGCAATATATATTATTTTCTTTTCAATCCAGCTCTTAACCTCTTGTTCTACATTTTTCATTTACAATTCATCCCCTGTTTCCCTGATAATGTACTGCGTTTTTTAACAAAAGAGAGAGACTTCCACAGGTCTCTCTCTTTTTGTTCCCAATACTTCTGGTAAGTAATGGGCTCCTGCTTAAATTATTATATTATAAATGTGTATTCTGATTTACATTAATTATTTTGTTGCTTTTTTTCTTGCAAAATAAACGATAGCGCATCCACTTACAAGTGCAATAGCAAGATAGAGTATAATCTGGCTGTTATCACCAGTCTTAGAGCTTTTACTTTTCTTAGATGTTTTCTTTTTCGTAGAAGTTGTATTATCCTTCTTTGTTGTTGAAGATTCATCCTCTGTATCTTCCTCATCATTATCGTCAACATCCTCTGTATCTTCTTCCGTTGTCGCTGCTGGTGCCTCACTTGTTGCCGGTGCCTCACTTGTTGTCTCTTGTGCCACTACATTAATTGTAGCTGTAACACTCTTTTCTACTCCTGCATCTAATATATACGCTGAAACCTTATGTTCTCCAAGAGATAATGTTTCTAAATAGGTACCTTTAATTGTTACTGGGACAATTTTTGTCTCTGTTTCTGCTGCCTGTACATTTATTGGCGTAAGTATATTGTAACTTTTTACTGAAGATTTTTTAACTTTTCGTACTGGTGCCGTTGTGTCTAGCGGTGGCGCTGGTGCCTCTGATGATGGTGCTGGTGCCTCCGATGATGGCGCCGGTGCCTCTGATGATGGTGCTGGTGCCTCTGATGATGGTGCCGGTGCCTCTGATGATGGCGCTGGTGCCTCTGATGTTACCGCTGGTGCCTCTGATGTCACTGGTGCATCCGTTGTTGGCGGAACTTCCTCTGAATCACCATCACTCCAATTATCTCTATCCAGCTCGTTTTCAGGATTATCAACTGTTACTTTATGTATCTTTTCTGCTGTTGTAGACATACGCACCTTTATAACATGGTCTTTTTTACTTCCCTTTACATAAGTACCAGTTGCACCTTCTACAATTTCAAACACTGTTTCTGACTCTGCTGGCGGCTCCGTCTCTGTAGCAAATACATTTGTTCCTATTAAAGAAGTACCTAACAGCACTCCCATAAGGACCGCACCTATTCTCTTTTTCATGGTTTTTCATCTCCTCTCACAAATACACATTCCTCTTTATGTCTCTTACGTCATGTCATTTATAATAAAACTGGAATCAGGCAATACATCAGGCAGGAACTGATGGTGTACCCCCAGCATTATTATACAAATTCAGTTTTGAAAAATATTCAGTAAATCGCTACTATCTTTATAATGCCAGGCTCCATGTTGGAAGCCATTCTAATATCTGATTAACAAAGTCTATATTTACAGCCATTCCCAATAGTACCGGATAAAATAAAACAAATAATATGATAGACATCCCTCCTGTAATCACCATATATTTTCTTTCTTTTAAACAATGGCTGAAGGAGTTCGCAATCATTAACACCAGGAATATCATTCCGAGAAAATACTGGTAAATAAACACTGTTCTGTGAATAAACAGCCATGGGAGCATAACCGATACATAAGCAAGAACAAGAAATACTGAATTATTTGACCGTCTTGTTTTCCATAAATAAATCTGGTGAAATAATGCTACAAAGCCGCCCCAGCATAACAACGGATTAATAAAGGTTGCTACTGTGCTTATTTTGTCCCTGCTTAAAATGGAATACGAATCCAGTAACGGACGTTTATCCCACAGCCATTCATACCATTCTGATGAATATGGATGTTCAAAAACGGTAACTGAATGATAACTAAGCATCAGCTTTCCATTATCAATTGCTGTTTGAATCAATCCTTTGTCCGTATATACCTTTATAAATGGAATATAGGAAAGCACATAGATCGTAAGCGGAAAAATAATAAAGAAAACGGTACTTGCCGCCGCAAGCTTCACAAGATATTTCCGCTGTTTACTTATGTTCCGATATCCTCCGATATATTTATACACATTTACAAAATAAATCACAGCAATTCCAACAGATGCATAAACTCCCGTCCATTTAACAGATATTGCAGCACCCATTGCAAGCCCGCAGAGAAATAGCCATAAAAACTGTATTTTTAAACTCTTCCCTTTCTCCAGTGCTTTTACAAATCCAAACATAAGGGCGAACATAAGCAATACAAAAAATGCTACAATTATATCTAACGTTGCGATTCTTGCCAGCGTAAAGTTCATAAAACCTGTACCTAATATTATTGCTGCAAAAAATGCCGTTGATGTTTTTCGAAACATATAAAATGCCAGAAGATACATGAGCGGCATCATCAATATTCCCGCAATAGCACACATAATTCTCCAGCCAAATGGATTCATTCCAAATATTTTGATTCCAATAGAAATTATTGTTTTTCCAAGTGGTGGATGTGTATTCTCATAAATCGGAAGCTGATGCAAAAATTCATACGCGGTACGTGCGTGATATACTTCATCAAACATGCTCTGATCATAATACGTCCTTATCCCCGGAAACAGTCCCTGCTCATCAAATAAGTTTGGATAATTGTCCGCATTAGACGGAAAAACCCTATTCCCATTACTATCCACGCATACAATCTCATGAATACGTGCTTCCCCTTCCATTAAAACCATTCCAAGTGAAGTAAATTCTCTGTTATTAAAGTCTACCTCATTCCAGGCAAAAGCACTTTCTATGTTATGATTAGCATCCAATACATTCCACACCTTACTGGCTTCATCCCAGCATGAAAAAGAAATGCTCCGCTTGGAATTATACCCAAGATAAATATAGATTTTTGAAAGGTTCACTTTGCCATTAAAATTCAGTATGATTTCGTTCTGGCCTTTCTCCCCAACCTTAAAATCCTGATATGTTTCCGGTACACGATGACTTCCTAAGCGAAAAAGAACGAGTACAGCAAATATGCCTGTCACTACTAACATCAGCACGATATCTCTTGTACTAAATCTTCTCTTCCTAACAGCCTTTACACTGCTCCATCCTTCCACCTGTTCTATATTATCCATTTCCACATTGTTAAAAGGTTTCTCTTTCTTTCTCTTATCTGCATCAGAAAAGACTTTACTAACTTTACTTCCTTTATTTCCAAAATTTCCGCTTATAATTTTATATGCTGACATTCCTAATGCTAAAAATATCAAAACTATTGAGATACTATATAATATGGGTACAGTCTCTTTTGAAAAAATATCTTCAAACCTCTGCCCCATCACTTTTTTTGCCACAATCCACCCCAGTATTCCAATATTTAACAGAAAATATTCTGTCACAAATTGCAGAAGAGTCCCTCCTTTTTTCTTCACGTATCGGTCTGCCATACAAAGAAGCAAAATACCCAAAACGGACAGACACATTCCCGTACTATCTCCCGAAAGAATAAAGAGAATAGACACTGGGCAAAACAGATAAAAAGCAATCACACGCATGTAAACTTTTTCAGTTTTCTTTGAATAAAGATAGTAGCTTAGTAATCCAAAAATAATCCACTCTAATAACAGAAGGATCCATATCTCTGTCTTTCGTTCAGGAATCATGAGAACCGGAACAATTCTCGTAAAAATATAAAATAACAGCAGTTCTATGCGAGAATACTCTACGCAATTATTTTTATTGCATAAATAATAAATCCCCCAAAAAAACATAAATACTATTCCAAAAGCTGCATATGACGAAACCATGTCTCCCTGCCTTTCTCTTCGTGATACTCCTTCTCTGTATTTACTTTCCAGAAACTTGTCTTCTTTGACCTTCCCTTTTGTAAATCTATATAATTATTCTACCATTTCTGAACCATTCTTCAAGTTCAAGTCGAACGTCCGTGAGACTTGGCGCGTGATTCTGGTCAGCGAAGCTGACATATTCCTATCAGAATCACTGCGCATCCTCGCGGAGCGTTTATCTCAGTCGGAGATTGGACTCCCACTGAGACAAATTTGCTATTACTCACCAGCTGAAGAGGTGGGAGTCTTCTCGACTGAGATAAAAAATGACACAAAAATCCCTGTTATATATATAAATACATATAACAGGGATTTCTTTCACTGCTTTTTAGTTAAATCACTTTTTTAGTTAAATCAGCAAATTTACATTCACGTGTTTAGTAAACACTATTTGATCGTGAATTTATGCTTTACTGGTTTGAAAATTTTTTTCTTTATCTTCTTAAGTTTTTTAAGCTTTTTACTACGCACTACTACTTTTTTAAGCTTTGGAAGTTTTCCAAATGCCTGACTCTTGATCGTTATAACATTCTTACCGATTGTTATCGTGTGCAGTTTCTTTGCATTATAAAAAGCTTTTGTTCCAACAACTTTTACGTTATTGCCGATAACAACTTTCTTTACTGTTTTGTTCTTCAAGAAAGCTTTTGGTGCGATAGATGTAACTTTAAATTTCTTTCCATTAATTGTTATTGTTGATGGAATTGCTATTGTCGCTGCTTTCTTTCCTTTGGCAAATCCGCAAACCTGTACGGTACCAGTCTGATTTTTCGTTACACTGGTCACTTTATAAATATATTTTCCTCTGGTAACTTTTGCATTTTTCTTTATTGCTGGTTTTGTTTCTGGTTTCGCTGGTGTTTCCGGTTTACTGGAAGGGTTCTTCTCCCATTTCGCATAGAGAGTTGTTTCTTCCTTGATACTATCTTTATCAAAGTCAAATGCATTCGTACATTCTTTATTCGTATACCAGCCTTTGAAAGTATACCCTTCCTTTGCCGGATCTGCCGGTTTCTTGGCAAATTCTCCACATTCTATGGTCTGTTCTTCTACCTTGCTTCCTCCTACAGAATCAAAGATTACTTTATTCTCAGGATTTATTGCAACAAATTTATTACCGTTTTGCTTTGCATAAGCTTCTGCTGTTGAACCTGCATATCCATAAATTGTGACATCTTTTGGAATAGCAATAAAGTCTTTAACTGTCTCTTTTGGATCATATATATAAACTTTTGTTTTTGCTGCTGATTCCTCTTCTGTAACATCTTCTGTTGTTGGTTCTTTGATTACAAGATCTTTATTCAGAATCCATATTTTCTCTAATCCACTCTTTCGGAATGCTTCTACATCCATTGTCTGAACATTCTTAGGAATTGTTATATCCTTCAGTGCTGTTGTTCCATAAAATGCTGCCTGATTAATCACTTTTACTGTTTTAGGAACGGTAAAAGATTTCAGTCTGGTATTTTTCATGAACATAGAACTTCCAAGATTCTGAATGTTATTCATCTGGATATCAATTTCATCAAAATCTAATCCATAGAATAAAGCAGAACCAATTTTTCCAGTTGCCGAATAGCTCTCACCGAGTATAACTTTCTTTAATTTACCTGTACTGTCATTTCGTGTATTGCTCCAGAATACCTCATTAAAGCTACTGCCACTGACCTTATCAAGCGAAGCATAAACTTCTAACTCTTCCAGAGCTGGAATCATCTGAAAAGCTTGTCCTTGTATAGATGTTACACTCTTTGGAATTACTATTTTCTTTACATTTCTTTGTCCAAAGAATGCTCTACTTCCAATTGTCTTTACGGATTCTGGAAGAATAATATTTTTTATTCCACCATCTTTAATTTCATCTTTATATTTTGTATAAGAGTCTCCTTCAGCAGAATTTCCTCCATTGGCATTAATTATAGAAAATGCATAGTCTCCAATCGAAGTCAGATTTGTAAGCTTTGTAAAATCAATATCAAGATTAACATCAGAATCAAATGCATTATTCCCAATTGTTTCTATACTTGATGGAAGAACAACCTTTTTTAAACTAAAGCATTGCTTAAATGCTCCACTCGGGATTGTCTTCATTCCCTCTGGAAGTGTTACGTTCTCTAATGAAACAAGATGTGCCGCAAAAGCACTGCTGTTATCTAATGCAGTCCCCTCTCCATCATTCTTTATAATTAAAGTCTTTATCGCTGTCTGTCCTGGATAGTTTGCTCTGAATTCTTCATTGCTTCTTATCGGATTATTTACCTGCTCGCTGCTGGTATGCATATTATAAGAATACTCACCCTTCACATAGGAAAAATTACCCAAAATGTTCACCATTCTTCTGTACCCCGAATCCTCTCCAGACCACCGGCTTTCCAAAGTCATTGTTTCTAAGCTGATACAGCCGCCAAAAGCTATTCCACCAATTTTTTCTACAGAAGATGGAATCGTTACTTCTGACAATCCGGCTTTTGTAAAAGCATAGGGCATAATCTCTTTTACTCCTGTTAAATCAATAGATTTCAAACCAGTACATTCAGCAAATGCTGCTGTTCCAATCGTATTTACATTTTTATCCATATTAACTGTTTTCAAATTAGTACATCCGGCAAACATTTCATATGGTAATTCTGCTTTTGGTAATTCTGCTTTTGCATCTCCAGAGCTTCCTATCGTTACTTTTTCTAAAGTGGTACAGCCAGCAAAAAGCCCCGCTGCCGATCCTCCTCCATAGTTTTTAATTGATTCTTTCGGAAGATAAATTTCTTTCACCTTTACTCCCTGAGCACTTGTTGAGGGGCCAGATGGATTTATATCATAAAAGTTACCAAGGCTCTTTAAATCAATTTTATAAGGATAATACCCAAATGCTCCATATTCTATCTTTGTAAGTTTGCTCTCTTTTGAAATATCAATTGTTGCCAGACTGGTACAGCCGGAGAAAGTTTCTGTTCCAATCCGAGTTACACTATCCGGAATTTTAATAGAAGTTAATGCTGTACAGTCATAAAATGCTCTCCAATCCAAATCTTTTATCTGTGCATTTGCCGCAAAGTTCACCTGCAAAAGATTCGTACAGCCGGAGAATGCTGCCCCGCCGATTGCTTTGACGGATGCCGGGATATTTACTTTCGTAACGTCTGTATTTTTGAAAAGTGCTTTGTGTGCAATCTTTGTACATCCGTCTTTAAAAGTAATTTCCGATACTTTTGAAGCATCATCATTTTCTGCCTTTGGTACATAAACCGCTACTTTACCTGCGTATACAACGCCATTTTCCGATTGCATTTTAGAAAGCCATTTTGGAACGATAACAGAATCCTGATGCTTATCCCAGTTCAGAAAACTGTCTTCTACATCTTCTAATGTAGATGGAAAGGAAATCTTGACGGTATCACTGTCAGCATACCCTGTTTTCCAGGCTCCTCCAGCCATTGATGTGATGCCTTCTTCAATCTTCACTAATTTAAGACTATTCTTATAGGCAACGCTTTCAATATTTTTGATTTCATAAGTCCCATTTGCATCTGTTACTTTAGACTTAATATGCAATTTTTCAGGTGTTGCGTCTTCATCAACAAAGCTGATCGCAGCACTGTAAGTACCCGCAGAATCCCCACGCTTGCTTAATTCGTACTGTACTTTCACCCCATTGTCATCATCTGTAACTGTAATGGAATCTGCCGCCTGTCCTCTTATCGGGAAGACTAACAGCAGGAATGCCAGCAACAGGCATCCTCCTATACTGCTCATTAGTTTTTGTTTCATGCTACTCCTCCTTTTCTTTTGAATGTACTCATCAAATTCATCACATGAAAAATTGTGCAAGTATCATTCATTTTTAAATATTTTTTATTCTCACTCGTTCATCAGACGAGAAATGAGCGCGGTTATACATTCATCAAATATTCCATTTCTTTTTAATTCCTGTGGAAGTACCGGCATTCGGTTGTGCAGGAAATCCATGTAACGATAATAGGTATCTGTATCTGCATTCTCCCAGTCTATTTCGTATACATATTGGTTTCCTGTGTCGCTGTTTTGAAGAATTCCTCTTTTTAATGGAAGTGTAATTTCAGTTTCTTTTAAAAAAAGGTTTCCATCTTTGCTATGACCTTGCTTTAAAAATGGAAATTCTACCACAATAAAGTTATCAGAAAATCCTTTACACTCTGCTGTATATCTCTTTGATTCCGCTTGTATTTCTGCTTCAGCTTTCCTCTCTGTTTTCAATGTAAAAACTGCTTCGGCACATATGTTCTGAATCTGATAATCTGTTTTTACCTTTCTGCCTGCCGCTGTATATAGCGCCATTACCATAAAATAAAGGTTTAAGAAAAGCCAGAAAAGAATGACACAGTAGGTATACGTCTGCTCTCTTCCAGATAAACCGACCAGTCTTACAATACCGATCATGGAGAGTGCGATTCCGGCAATATAAGGTATCGTATAATGAAAGGCACTGTTATTCTTTCTGGCAGCCGACTTATCAGTAACCCGAAAAATACTCTTTTTCTTTCCGATATTTGCTGTAAGAACAGTCGGTAACAGCCATGGTGCCAATGTAGTCTCATAAATATCTGTCCACTTTGTTGTACGAATATTTCTGGAAAAACGACGCATGCAGATATTTCCGGATATGTACATCGGCAGCCAGAATAAAAACACCTGATACAGACGGCATTTTACTATCATGATTCCGAAAAATGCAAAAAGTAAAGGTGCCATAAAATAAATGAGCCGTTTTACAGGTGTGTACCAATAACTGATCGCCGTCAAATAATTTAGCTTCTGCAAAAAGGTTAGTTCCTTTGAAAACAGAAAACGGGTCTTTTTGCCAGATTGTATACACCCCTTTGCCCATCGTCTTCTCTGTCCGACAAGTTCTTTAAATGTCATTGGCGGCATTCCACTGGCAAGTACTTCAGGGATAGCAATTCCTTTATATCCCTTCTTTTCGATTTCAATTCCTGTCGCAAAGTCTTCTGTGACAACACCGGTAACAAAACCTCCTGTTTCTTCCAGCGCTTTTCTGGAAAGGACAGCATTCGATCCGCCAAAAATAACACTGTTTGACTTATTCTTTGCTACCTGTACTACTTTATAAAAGTAATCCTGCTCATTCGGAATGTGGTCAGAGGCATAGAGATTATACTGAAACAGGTCTGGATAATAGAAATTCTGTGGTGTCTGCACAAAACCTATCTGCTCTTTGGAAAACCAGGGTATTGTCCTCATAAGAAACTTCTTCTTTGGCATCATATCCGCATCAAATACTGCAATATATGGAGAAGAAGATTTCTGAAGGGCATAGTTCAGATTACCTGCCTTCGCATCTTTATGTTCTGATCTGGTTACATAATATATAAGCATTTTTTCTGCTAATTCTTTCACCTCTTGGCGGTTTCCATCATCACAAAGATAAATATGTACTTTATTTTTATCCGGATATTCCATTTGCTTACAGGCATAGAGTGTTTTTTCCAGCAGTGTAATATCCTCATTAATTGTTGGGATAAAAACATCTACCTCTGGCAAATCTTCTTTTTTCATGTAGGGAGTATGCAGATTTACGCGGTCATAATCATACATATTATAAAAATGTACTGCCATTTCCAATAAGCCTACACACTCTGCAATAAGAAGGATTGCCCAGAAAATAACAGATAGTATTCCTTCTTCTTTAGGTATTGTAAAAAAAATTCTCCAGATTAAATAATCCAATGTAAAAATCATTGTGAGAATGATAAAAAACTTATTCCAGCCCGTATTTTTCTTCATTGTCTTTTTTTCCTGTTTTTCCATAACCTCATCCTCGTTTTGCTGCGTATTATATTTATTTTTTATATTTACTTTTTATATTTATTTTCCTCCCAATGCAGAAAATAAAACGCGTCCTACTTCCGTTAAGTCCTTCTCTTTCCAGCCACTATATTTCTTACAGTCTGATCGTAAAGCTGAAAACACCTCATCTTTATTAGAAAGCGACCATGCCGCAAAGCTGATTCCCTTTTGATTTAAATAACTGGCAAAATTCTCTCCCTGCTTTAGGGCGTCCTTCTCTCCCTGCTCCGTATTAATTCCCCACTCTGACACAAAAATCGGTATTCCTCCGCTCTGACAGTCTGCTATCATATTTTCGTATGCATCATCATACTGCCCTGCATAAAAATGATAGCTATACATTAAATTAGAATACGGCAACGCATCTTTTTTCACCTTTGTAATGGAATAACTATAATCCGGTGTTCCTACCAAGATTACTGCATCTGGCGCATTAGCCCGAATCACCGGAATAATCTGGTTTGCATATTCTACAATGTCTTCCCACGTTGTGTCTCCATTCGGCTCATTACATATCTCATATATGATACCATCCTTCTTCCCATAGAGAGCAGAAACTTCGGAAAAAAATTCTTTTGCCTTCTCAACATTATTAAGCGGATTCTGTTCACCAAGCATATGCCAATCCACAAGCGCATACATATCTGCCGCCAATGTATTTTCTATAGCTGCCTGCATCAATTTCCAACTAAGATCTGGATTCTGCACATATCCTCCCTCTCCATTTCCATCATCGGAATACATCGCAATACGGAACATATTCGCTCCCCACTTTTTTGTTTCGCAAATTGACGAATAATTCGTATATTCCGGATACCAGAGAAGGCCATGGCTGCTCATTCCTCTCAGCTGTACTTTATTTCCTTTTTCATCTATTAAATTAATTCCTTTTACTGTAAGCTTTCCATGTGCTTTTACGCCGTCTTCTGATACATCCTGCTTAGGAACGTTCGCTGCCTTTCGTATTTGCTGTATCTCATCTGATTGGAGCTTACGATTCTGCTCCCTGCTCTTACAAAGTAAAGCATATTCGATAAGACAAAGCACACATAAAAAGATTGTAATAAACAACAGCAGAAGGATTCCTTTTTTCTTTTTCACTTTCTCCTCCTCTTTTTTTAATCAAAATCTTATTTAATGACACAAAAATCCCTATCATATATAAATACACATAACAGGGATTCCTTTCACTTTTTTTAAATTATATATTCTGTTTATATATTTTGCGACTCAATATTTTCCAACGTCCGATTTCAAGTCGAGCCGTCGCGAGACTTGGCGCGTGATTCTGGTCAGCGTAAGCTGACATGTTCTCTACTCTTCCTTCTCCCGATGCATCGCCGAAACTACCGCTGCCAAATGAAGCAGTACTCCATCAGCAAGTGCAGATTCTTCGATCTCAAACTTCGGATGATGATTCGGATAACACTTTCTTCCCGGTGTGCCACAGCCTGCGAAAGCAAATACGCCCGGAACTTCTTTCTGGTACCAGGAGAAGTCTTCTCCAAGCATCAATGGTGCGATATGGACCAGCTTTCTATTCTCTAATAGCTGCTCCGCTTCGTCTGCGATCCGGCGGGAAAGTGCTTCGTCGTTAAGTACCGGTGGATGGGAACCCTGCTCATAAGCAATCTTTACATTCCCACCATAGCTGTCAGCGACCGCTTCCGCTCTTCTTCGGATGGCATCCTGTAGATGCTGTGCTACTATTTCAGAATAACTTCGACAAGTCCCTTCTAATACTGCCTTTCCTGAAATGATATTATACTGTGTTCCTGATTTTAAGGAACCGACTGTGACAACCGCTCCTTCGATCGGGTCTAATTCTCTTGCTACAATTGTCTGTATATTCATCACAAAATCCGCTGCCATAACCGTAGCATCCACACATTGATGCGGTTTTGCCGCATGGCCGCCTTTGCCGATAAAAGTAATAGAAAAACGGTCTGTCTGTGCCATTCTTGCTCCCGGTTCTACCGAAATCTCGCCGGCCTTTATATCGGAAAACAGATGCAGGCCAAATATCTCATCAACATCTTCTAAGATTCCCTGTGAAATAATATGTTTTGCACCTTTTGTATTCTCTTCAGATGGCTGAAAAATCAGCTTGACACGTACTGTAAGTTCTGATTCCATCTCTTTTAATATGGAGGCTGCCCCTAAAAGCCCTGCAATATGTCCATCGTGTCCACAGGCATGCATCTTTCCCGGATGTTTTGACTGAAATGGCAGATCCGTATCTTCTGAAACTCTCAGACCATCAATATCTGCTCTAAGTGCTACTGTATAGGCATCATGTGGTCCAATATATGCAGTTACTCCTGTTGGATCTAAACGAAGTGGATGAATTCCCATCGCAGTAAGCTTCTCACAGATTAATTCTGTTGTTTTCTCTTCCTCAAAACCCAATTCCGGTATCTGATGGAATTCATGATACCAGGAAATAAACTCTTCTCTCTTCCCGGATACTTTCTCTAATAATTCTTCCCGTATCATATTTTCCTCCTTTTTATATGCTCTTACTCTATCCACGAATCAAACGAACAATGAACACGATTGCAATAATTACAACTGCGACCGGTAACAATGCTCGAAGCAAGAATAACACAACAAAAAATATAAGTGCTGATATAATGATTGTCATGATCATTCTTCCAGCATTCTGCAGCGTTCCGCCTCCCCGCTGTCCGCTGTTTTCAATATCGCCTCTTTCAGAATCATACGAACTTCCATAATTACTGTACGAGCCTTCCCTGTAATCGCTGTCTTCATAACCTGCATTACCGGAAGCGGCTCCCTCATTCCCATGAGCGTCAATGATTGAACGTGCGATAAGACGTGGACTTCCTAACTCTCGGATTACATCTTCCTCACTTTTTCCATTACGGATCTCATCCTCAAAATACTGCCTGTAATATGTTAAAGAATCGGACAATTCATACGCAGATACCTCTCCTTGCAGAGACTGTTCTAATTCCATCATAAACTGTTCTTTTGTCATTCTTTTCTACCTTTCTTTTGCTTTCGATACTTTTGTTCTTTTTCATAAATACTTTGTTCAAGAATACCAAGGCATTCTTACTGCGAGGTGTGTGTCATATAATGCATGACCTATTCTTCTTTAACTTTAAAACATCCTTCTTAAAATATCCAGACTAATTTTCTTCTTCGAATTTATCCATATTTTCGGTTTTTCCAATTACTACAATAATATCATTATGTTTAAAGCGATAATCCGGCATAATTTCAATATTCGTTTCCGAATTATTTTCTAAAGCGATAATATTTAATTGATACTTTCGACGGATTTCTGATTCCTGCACACTTTTGCCGATCAGATTTTTCCCAACTGGAATCTGACGAATTTCTATATTGTTACTTAAAGAAACAAAATCAAGGAAATTGTCCGATATTAATTTTTTCCCAAGGCGAAGTGCCATATCACGTTCCGGATAGACTACCTCTGCTCCAAGCTTCTTTAATACTGCTCCCTGCTCTTCACTTGTCGCTTTGGCAATAACATGCGGCACTCCAAGTTCTAGTGCAGACATTGTTGTTAAAATACTGACATCGACTTTTTCTCCAATACAGATAATTGCAACATCGCAGTTCTGGATTCCTATTTCCCTTAACGCATCAATTCCCAGATTCTCTGCTACAAACGCATAATCTGTATAACGACGGATATTTTTAATTTTTTCTTCACTTCTATCAACTGCGATTACTTCTTTTCCTGCCTGTGAAAGGGCGATAGCAAGTGCTGTTCCAAAACGTCCAAGTCCAATCACTCCATAAGCTGTTCCACGCTTCTTTTTCATCTTTATATCCTTTCTTCTATCCAATCGAAATCATTTCTTCAGAATATCTTGCATTCGGTGTAGTATCTTTACTCCATACAGAAAGAAGTGTAAATGCACCAACACGTCCCGTAAACATTAACAGAATAAGAAGTATTCTTGCAGCTATGCCAAGTTCCGGAGTAATTCCTGTAGAAAGTCCTGCGGTACTGAATGCAGATGTCACTTCAAATATAAGCTGTATAAAATCATATTCCGGCTCAAATACACATATCAAAAATGTAGCGGTGCATAAAATGCCGACATATAATACTGTAATCATAAATGCCTTTGAAATATTCTCATCAGATATGCTGCGCCGGAAAGCATGTGCAGACTTTTTCCTTCCCAAACATTTTAAAGCCTGTATCATCACAAAAATGGTTGTTGTCTTTGCACCACCTCCCGTTGAGCCCGGAGAGGCACCGATGAACATAAGAATGCACATTGCAAATAAACCTGCTGTTGAAAAATTTCCAATATCATACGTAGAAAATCCTGCTGTTCTCGTTGTCATACTCTGAAAAAATGCACCCATCCATGTGATATTTTTTTCTGTTGCCTTTAAAATAAACATACCTCCAAGCAGAAGTACTGCTGTCATAGAAACAACAACCTTTGAATGCAGACAAAGTTTTTTAAAATGTTTTTGCTTCACAATATCTACAAGAACAAGGAATCCAAGACCGCCGGCAATTACTAAAATATCTGTTGTTATATTTAATAAAATATTATCTTTGTAGGGAATCAGATTATGCATTCCTCCAAGATTATCAAAGCCAGCATTATTAAATGCAGCAATAGAATGAAAAATACTTATCCCTATTGCATGTAATGGCGAATAATCTTTCCTAAATACAATAAAACTGATAAGCGCTCCTACTGCCTCAAATCCAAGGGTAATCGCAAGAACGACCCGCACCAGACGCACCATTCCGCCATAGGTGTCAACATTTAATGCCTCTTTTACCAGCAGACGGCTTTTAATGCTTACTCTTTTACCTGCTGCGATAATCAGTCCGACACCGACAGAAGCAATTCCCAGACCGCCAATCTGTATCAACATAGCAATGACCATCTGCCCTATCGCAGTAAAGCTGTCTGCAGTATCTACTACTACAAGACCGGTAACGCAAACAGCGCTCGTTGAGGTAAACAATGCATTAAGAAAAGAAAGATGTACTCCTTTTTTCACAGAAAAAGGCATCATCAATAGTATTGCTCCCGTCAGGATTACTGCGCCAAAACCCAGTGCAATAATCCTGCTTGGACTTTGCTTTTTTAATAAATCAAATATCCGCTTCATTGCTTCCTCTTTTCTTAACTTTTCGTACAATTGCATAGTCCACCATATGATTCTCAATATTTTTTACATCTATCTTTAAATCATTCACTTCCAG
>ENA-OPWR01001714-OPWR01001714.1-human-gut-metagenome-genome-assembly--contig:-NODE-1714-length-16099-cov-1.722077_pt1 | contig 16099 bp, 9 predicted proteins | sample MGYA00241507_ERZ502006 | MGnify/ENA primary metagenome ERZ502006 (study PRJEB25962, sample SAMEA2043041) | human gut metagenome | biome: human gut; feature: human-associated habitat; material: faeces...
ATGGGGAAACTACTCCTGGAGAGGAGGCGATAGCTGGATCGCATTTATCCGTTTCCGTCCCGGAGCAGACAAATCCGTGGTGAATGCCCGGTTGAATGACCTGATAAAGAAATATCGTCCTGCGGAAGACCAGAAAGTGGTAGGTTATACCGCTTTTGTAAAGCCGATCCGTGATGTATACAGGGAAGAACCGGACGTGAAGCGGATGCGGAACATCATGTATATCTTGGGAATAATCATCCTTTTCATCGCTACTTCGAACTACGTACTGATCTCCATTTCTTCACTCTCATACCGCGCCAAAGCCATCGGCGTACATAAGTGTAGCGGTGCAGGCAGCGGCAAAATTCTGGGAATGTTCCTATTGGAAACAGCTATCATTATTCTCTTCGCCTTGCTGCTGATGGGATTAATCTTACTGAACTTCCGCGACTTTATAGAAGACACAACCGCCGTTGAACTCGGAGCCCTGTTCTCTTTAGACCGTCTTTGGGTACCCCTGCTGACGGTAGCTATCCTGTTCCTGATAGGAGGAGCACTGCCCGGACGCATCTTTGCCAGAATCCCCGTTTCACAAGTCTTCCGCCGCTACACAGAAGGAAAGAAAGGCTGGAAATGCCCGCTATTATTCGTGCAGTTTGCTGGCGTAGCTTTCATCTGCGGACTGATGTATGTGGTGATGCTGCAATACTACTATGTCTTAAACAAAGACCTGGGATACAATCCGAAGCGCGTTGTCGTAGCCAATACTGGTTTCGGCAATAAAGAAAACCAGGACTATGCCCTGACTTTCTTCCGTGGCCTGCCTTATGTAGAGTCCGTGTCCAGTGCCGATTCCCATCCCGTCTATAGTTATAGTGGAACGATGATTCAGGATGAAAGCGGACAATCACTTTTCTCCTCCCGTTTTTGCGAAATGATGGAAGACTATCCAAAGATGATGGGTATGGTGATGAAGGAGGGGCGTATGCCACGGAATGAAAACGAAGTAGCCATCAATGAAACATACGGCGAATGGATGCACTGGGGAACAGAGCTATTGAACCGTACTGTCTATAATTCAGGCTACGTATGTAAAGTAGTGGGAGTGATTAAAGACTTCCGGATCGGTAATTTCACCAACCCGCAAGCACCCTTCATCCTGATGAGTACCAAGAATTTCGGAAACTGTGTTCATGTCCGGCTGAAAGAACCTTTTGCAGAGAATCTTCAGAAACTGAATAAAGTATCGGCAGACGCTTTCCCCGATAAAACGGTCGATTTCCGATCGATGGAGCAGATGATAAAAGAGAGTTATAACTCCATCCGCGTCTTCAGCAATGCTACCATACTGGCGGCGGTTACCATGTTCTTTGTGATGATGATGGGATTGATAGGCTACACAACCGATGAAGTCCGCCGCCGTTCCAAAGAGATTGCCATACGTAAAGTCAATGGTGCCGAAGCCTCCGGCATTCTGGAAATGCTGGTGAAAGATGTGCTCTATGTAGCCGTTGCAGCCGTTGTGATCGGTGTAGCGGCATCATGGTACGTCAATGATATGTGGATGGATATGTTTGCCGAGCACGTGCCTGTCAGTTGGGCGGCGTATGTACTGATAGCGATTGTAAATCTTCTCGTTATCGTAGCCTGCGTACTTTGGAAATCGTGGCGGATTGCCAATGAAAATCCGGTGAATAGCCTTAAAAGTGAATAATTAAAAACATAAATAAAAAGAGTATGATTGAAATAAACAACATCAGTAAAGTATTCCGTACTTCCGAAGTAGAGACAGTTGCCTTGAATCACGTAAACCTTGAAGTAAAAGAGGGAGAGTTTGTAGCCATTATGGGCCCCTCCGGTTGTGGTAAATCCACTTTGTTGAATATTCTGGGTTTGCTGGATAATCCTTCCGAGGGAAATTATTACTTGGGCGACCAAGAGGTAGGACACTTGAAAGAGAAAGAGCGTACGCAGGTCCGTAAGGGAAACATCGGTTTCGTGTTCCAGAGCTTCAACTTGATAGACGAGTTGAACGTTTTTGAGAACGTGGAGCTGCCGTTGACTTATCTAAAGATCAAGGCGTCGGAGCGTAAGCAGATGGTAACGGATATCTTGAAGCGGATGAATATCAGCCACCGTGCGGCTCACTTCCCTCAGCAACTCTCCGGAGGTCAGCAGCAGCGTGTGGCGATCGCTCGTGCGGTAGTTTCCAACCCGAAGATAATCTTGGCCGATGAGCCAACGGGTAACTTGGATTCCAAGAACGGTGCCGAGGTTATGCAGCTGCTCACCGAGCTGAATAAGGAGGGAACGACAATCGTAATGGTGACGCACTCCAAGCACGACGCGGGTTTCGCCCACCGTGTGATCAATTTATTCGACGGTAGCGTTGTTTCTTCCGTTAGTGAATTTATTTAGTCAACATGACATAAACACATACACACAAGAGTTTTTTATAAGCTAATTGGCCTGTGAAGGTCGGTTAGCTTTCAATTTAACTTAAATACAAATCGATGAGACAGCTATATTATACAATCCGTTATTTACTTCGAGGCCGAGGGGGAAATGTGATCAAGGTTCTGTCCTTGACACTAGGACTTGGAGTGGGATTGATCCTGTTCGCTAGGGTCGCTTTTGAATTGAGCTTCGATACATTCTTTGACCAAGTGGAAGATTTGTATAGCGTGCATGTGCGATACAATGATGATAAAACGGGAGAGGAAGATGGGTCTCGTATCCTATTTGCCCCGATCCCGGAGGCTTTGCGGCAAGAGTTCCCCGAGATACAGTATGCGACGGTTTGCCGGAGAAGATACGGAGCCGTATTGTATCATGGTGAGGATCGGTTCAAGCCCCGTTTGATGATGGCGGATTCCCTCTTTTTCCGTACGATGGGAATCAAGGTGCTAAGAGGGGATGACCGTTTGTTGGGAATCGAAGATCAAGTTTTCTTATCGGAAAAAATGGCTGAACGTATATTTGGCAAGGAAGATCCGATCGGGAAACAACTGCTGTACGGAAAAAACTATCCTTATACGGTGGCCGGGATATTCCGTGACATACCGGAAAATAGTCATTTACGTTTTGACGCTGTCGCTTCTTTCATTAATATGAAAACCCAGTTCGGTGCCTATGCCGGTTGGGGTGCCGACGATAGTTATCTGGGCTATATCCGCCTGAAACCGGGTGTGTTCCCGGAACAAATCAATCAGAAAATACCGGCTTTATTGCCTAAATATATAGATGTAGAAAGAGAGAGGAAACAAGGTTTTGATATGGAGCTTTATATCAAGCCGGTCTCGGAGATATATACGCAAAGTACCGAGGTGAAGCGGATGGTGGTGATCATGAGCGTACTGGCTTTCGCTTTGTTATTCGTGGCGGCGATGAATTATATCTTGAACTCGGTATCTTCTCTGCCGATCCGGGCGAGATCCGTAGGAGTACACAAATGTAATGGAGCTTCCAGCAAGGACATTTTCAATATGTTCTTGTTTGAGACGGCGGCTTTATTTGTAGTGGCTCTTGTATGTATGGCATTGCTTTTATTCGCTTTCCGGGAATATGTTGCGGATATGGTGGCTGTTCCTACTTTGGGCACTTTATTGAATGCGCAGACTATATGGCTTCCTGCGATCATGATCTTGGCTATATTCATTTTGTCCGCCTTGCTACCGGCCCGTTTGTTCAGCGTTATCCCGGTTACCCAAGTATTCCGGGTATCTACTTCGGGTAAGCAGGGATGGAAGCGGAGTTTGCTCTTTATCCAGTTTGGGGGAATTGCGTTTGTCATTACATTATTGGTGATCGTGTTATTGCAATATGATCGGCTAATGAATAATGATTTAGGATATGATCCGGAAAATATAGTGTATGCCCCCTTGAATAATATGGATGATCAGAAAGCGGCCAAACTTACCGCCGAGTTCAAGAAGTTACCTTATGTCACGGCTACGGGGCTTTCGTCAATGGACATTCTAAGTGGTTATGGTGGTTTCCCTATTCTGGATAATGAGAAAAACTGGCTGTTCACGGCCCGACAGGTAAACTATGATGCCGATTATCTCTCTCTGATGAAAATCCCCTTGCTTGAGGGGCAACCACTAAAAGGTGACGGGGATATTTTAGTGAATGAGTCATTCGTGAGTAAACGTGGGTGGACGGATGCTGCGATCGGTAAATATATTTATGATGATGAGGGTAATTTAAAAGGAAAAATAGTGGGTGTAACCCGTGATTTCATGGTGAATTCCTTCTTCACTCCCCAGTTACCGGTCATCATGTTTGGTAGTGACCGGATGAGTTATTGTAACTTTACGGTTCGTGTCTCCGAGCTAACTCCGGAATATTTACGGGAAATGAATGATAAGATAGCGGAACTATTTCCGAATGAGGATGTCGGTTTTACGGTGCTGAAAACGATCATAGAGTCTCAGTATGAGGGAACCCGTCATTTCCGTGACGGCGTCTTTGTTGCCTCGATCGCTATCTTGCTGATCACCTTAATGGGATTATTAGGGTATATTACGGACGAGATGCACCGTAGGAGCAAGGAGATAGCGATTCGCAAGGTGAATGGAGCGACGGCCCCGAATATTTTACGTCTTTTATCTAAGGATGTTTTGATCACGGCTTTCCCGGCTATCCTTTTGGGAGTGATAGCCTCACGAGTCGTGGGAGAGAGCTGGTTGAGGCAATTCGCGGATAAGATACCGCTGACTGTTTTTATTTTCATATCTACGGCTCTACTGGTTCTAGCGATCATTTGGGGATGCGTGATCCTGAAATCTTGGAATATCGCCAATGAGAATCCGGTCCGTAGCATTAAGAACGAATAATATAACAGGTAATATAAAATTACGTATGAAAACTATTTTGAGGAATCTCTTGAGTGTATTGCGCCGTTTCAAGATGGCGACACTTTTAAATGTATTAGGACTATCTGTGGCTTTTTCTGCTTTCATCTTGATTATGATGCAAGTCGAGTATGATCAGAATTTTGACCGAGGATATACGGATACGGAATCTATATTTCGGGTAGAAGCTATGTTTGAGGATGGTGGGCAGGCAGTTATTTGCCGTCCGCTGGCCGATGCTTTTATCCAATCCTCGCCTCATATCGTAGCTGGGACCTTGGCGAATCCTTGGGGAGGGGACTTGTTTTTCTCTGTAGAAGAGAATGGTGTACGGAATACTTTTAAGGAACAATGTATAAATGTTTATCCTGAATTCACGAAGGTATTTGACTTTAAATTTCAGGAAGGAAATCCGGAGGCGTTACAGGAGCCAAACGTTGTTTTGTTGCCGCAGAGCATGGCTCAGAAGTTTTTTGGGAATCAATCGGCTGTAGGCAAGCAATTGAAGTTTGAGAATGGAGATCATCTAACGGTAGGTGGAGTGTATAAGGATTATCCATGGAATTCATCTGTACGGAATTGTATTTATCAAAAGATGGACCCGAAGGAAAACGCCCAAAGCTGGGGAAACTGGAATTATATTTTCTATATCCGTTTGGACAATCCGAAGAATGTCGAGGGGTTATTTGAAAATTTCAAGGCACATTTTGATCCTGCTCTAATAAAGGATAATAGTTTCTCATGGGGGGGATCTGGAATGACTTTCCGTATTAATCCGTTGCCTGATGTTCATTATACGACTGATGTAAAATATGACCAGACCCCGAAAGCCAGCAGGCAAACTTTGATGATATTATTTGCCATAGCTATCGTGATCGTGATAATCGCCGGAATTAATTTCACGAATTTCAGTACGGCACTTACCCCGATGCGTATTAAGAGTATTAATACACAAAAAGTATTAGGGGGAAAAGAATCTGTGATCCGTTTTGCTTTGATTTTAGAAGCGGTGTTAATAAGTATAATCTCTTATTTGTTAGGACTGCTATTAGTTTATATCGCGGGGAAGACGGAAATAGCCTCATTGATAAATGCCGATATTTCGTTATCAATGCATATCGGATTGGTTTTGGCTACAGCTTTTATCTCAATAGCTACCGGGCTTCTTGCCGGTATATATCCAGCATATTATATGACTTCTTTCCCACCGGCTTTAGTGTTGAAAGGTAGTTTTGGCTTGTCTCCGAAGGGACGTCAATTACGAAATGCATTGATAGGAGTGCAGTATGTAGCTTCTTTCGGATTAATTATTGGTGCTACATTCATGTATTTGCAGAATTATTATATGCAAAATACCCCTCTCGGTTATGATAAGGATGAGATAATTATTACGAATATGAATAACAATATCCGGAAAAGTCGGGATGCCTTCGCCAGCCAAGTGAAATCTTTCTCCGGTATCGAAGAGGTTACATATGCGGAGATGCTCCTTTCTAGTCAGGACCAATACATGGGATGGGGACGTAAATACCGGGATAAGGATATACAATTCCAATGTCTACCGGTTGAACCTTCTTTTTTGAAGGTGATGAATGTGAAAATATCGGAAGGTCGTGATTTCCGGGAGGAAGATAAGGCGAAACGTTATGGCACGTTTGTCTTTAACGAACGTGCCCGGACAGAATATGGGCTGGAGATAGGATCTTTAATAGATAGTATGGAGATTGTCGGTTTTATGCCGGATGTTAAATTCGCCTCTTTCCGTACGGAGGTAACGCCTATGGCCTTTTTTGTATGGGGTACTAATAATTGGGGAAACCAACCTAATTACGCTTATATAAAGGTAAAAGCCGGCTCTGACTTACGGGGGGCTATGCAACATGTCAAGACTACGCTTCAATCATTTGATCCGGAATACCCGTTTAATGTCCGTTTCTTCGATGAGGTATTGAACGGACTTTATGAGAAAGAGAGAAGCCTCAGTTCATTGATTACCTTATTTAGTTTAATCGCGATCTTTATCTCGGTGGTAGGGGTATTCGGTTTGGTCGTATTCGATAGTGAGTACCGGAAGAAAGAGATCGGTATCCGTAAGGTATTAGGCTCTACTACCGAGGAGATTATCGTGATGTTTAACAAGACATACATACGAATCTTATGTGTTTGTTTTGTTTTGGGGGCGCCTATCGCCGGTTATGTGGTACATCGATGGCTTGAGAATTTCGCTTATAAGACTCCTATGTATTGGTGGGTGTATTTGATCGCTTTTGCTATCATAGCGGTTATCACGATATTGACTGTCACTTTCCAGAACTGGCGTGCGGCGAATGAGAATCCAGTACATAGTATTAAGAATGAGTAGAAGATTTTTGTAGAATCATATTGCTGTTTTCATAGAAAAGTATGTGTCCAATAATTGTACAATGGTGTCCAATTATTGGACACTTCTGTTTTATGAATTGAGAATTAATTTATTGAATATTAGTTTGATATGTAGTTTGGCACGTTATTTGAATATTATTAGATGGATTTGAGTATAATAAATTAAAACAAATACAGCCATGATTAAGATCGAAGGTTTAAGTAAGTTTTTCCGTACGGAAGAGGTTGAGACAATTGCGTTGAACAAGGTTTCTTTGAATATCTTGAAACGAATGAATATCAGCCATCTTATTTAAGGAATACTCTTTTTGGGTCGATTTTAGTATCAATAAAATAGAGCAAGTTATGAAAACAATCATACACAATTTCATCAATGTATTAATACGTTTCAAGGTAGCTACCTTTTTGAATGTAGCGGGATTAGCGGTCGCTTTCGCTGCGTTTTTAATTATCATGGTGCAAGTAAGCTTTGAGCATAACTTCGATCGTTGTCATCCGAACTCGACCCGGATTTATCGGATGGGACTTTCTTTCCCGGATGGAGCAAGCATGATCCATTGCCGACCGTTGATAGAGGCGTTTATCCACTCTTCCCCGCATATTGAGGCTGGTACGTTAATCAATCCGTATATAGGAGAGATGTATGTGACTGTTACAAGAAAAGAAGGAAAGCAAGGTTTTAAGGAGACGATCATAACTTGCCATCCGGAGATTACCCGGATGTTTCAGTTTACGATGTGTGAAGGAGAATCTTCTTGCTTGTCGGAACCGGAAAAAGCCTTGATGCCCGAAAGTATGGCTCACCGATTATTTGGAAAGGAATCGGCAATTGGAAAGCAGATCGTTCCCGATGGTGGGATCTGGACGAAACCGGGCGTGAAATATTTGGTCGTAGGAGGTGTTTATAAGGATTTCCCGGAAAATACACAGTTGAAAAACGTGATTTATACAGAGATGTCTCCGGATTACGCACTGACGAATTGGATAAGTAGTAACTATTTCTGTTACGTGATGCTAGATCCTTCTGCCTCCCCGAAAGAAGTAGCTGAGAATTTTGATGCCCATTTTGACTATTCGAAGCAATATGGGGATATGGCGAAAGATATACATGCCGAGCTGGTCCCCCTAACCGATATTTATTATATGAACGAGGATTCCAGCGGAAGTTTAGTGAAAAGCGGTAGCGCGGAGAAAGCCCGGTTACTGATGCTGATCGCTTTTCTGGTGATTATTGTGGCGGGTATCAACTTCACGAATTTTAGTACCTCTTTGGCGCCTTTGCGCATCAAGAGTATCAACACGCAAAAAGTTCTGGGGAGTTCTGCTGGCATATTACGTGCTTCCCTGTTATTTGAAGCCGTGGGTATTAGTTTGCTTGCTTTCCTTTGTTCTTTGTTTATCGTTTGGGGATTAGGACATATGGGATGGCTGTATTTTGTGCAAGCGGATACGACATTGACTGCTTACCCCGGTTTAGTAGGTGGCTTAGCTGTATTATCTGTTATAATAGGTCTTATTGCGGGGATCTATCCATCTTTATATATGACTTCTTTCCCTCCGGCATTAGTATTGAAAGGCTCTTTCGGGCTTTCTTCCTCTGGGAAGAAGTTGCGTACGGCATTGATCGGTTTTCAGTTTATCGTTTCTATCGTATTGATTATATCAGCCATGTTCGTTCGTCAACAAAATAGGTTTATGCAAAAATATTCTTTGGGTTTCGACAAAGATCAGGTAGTAGTTGTCGAGCTGAACCGGAATATTATGCATGACCATAAGGATAGCTACGTGGGTGGATTGAAAGAATATCCGGGAATAGAGGATGTGGCGTTCTGTTCCCAGAAGTTTGGATCGGAGGATAGCTATCGTACGTGGGGAGGTGTATATAAAGAGCAGAGTGTTAATTTCACTTCTCTTTCTGTTTCTTGGAATTTCTTCAAAGTAATGGGTATTCCATTGATTGGGGGGCGGATGCCTACCGAGTCTGATGAGAGAGGTAACAACTATAGTTATGTATTCAATAGACAAATGCGGGATAAATGGAACATGGAACCGAATGATATCATGCGGATTCCATGGCTTGAGGAGGAATCGGCCGATGGTTCCGTCATCGGATTTATAGATGATGTTAAATTTACTTCCTTGCGACAAAGCGTCTCCGAATTAGGTTTTGTTATTAATGAACCTCGTTTGATGCTTTATTCTTTTATTCGTGTGAAAGCGGGAAGCGATATCATGGGCGTGGTGGATCATATCCGTAAGACAGTAGCCCACTTAGATCCCACATATCCTTGTGAGGTGGAATTTTATGATGAGATTTTCGATCATTTATATCATCAAGAACGGAATTTAAGTACGATGATTTTATTGTTTAGCTTGTTGGCTGTGATTATCTCTATTGTCGGTATATTCGGCCTCGTTATATTCGAGACCCAGTATCGCCGGAAAGAGATCGGTATTCGTAAGGTATTCGGGGCCACGGTTCATGAGATCTTGGTTATGTTCAATAAGATTTATTTCCGTATTGTCTGCGTTTGCTTTATCATAGCGGCTCCTTTGGCTTATTATGGCGTACGGAAATGGTTAGAGGGTTTTGCTTATAAAACTCCTATTTATTGGTGGATATTTGCATTCGCTCTATTAATTGTCTCCTTAATAACGATGTTTACGGTAACTTTCCAAAACTGGCGTGCGGCGAATGCGAATCCGGTGGATAGTATTAAAACGGAATAATAAATGAAACTATAATAAAATGAAAACGATTATTCGAAACTTTCTAAGTGTGTTGAGGCGGTTTAAAATGGCGACCGCATTGAACGTAGCCGGTCTTGCGGTTGCTTTCGCCGCTTTTATCGTGATTTTGATACAGATTAATTTTGAGCGGACTTTTGACCGTTGCCATCCTACGTCCGGGCGGATTTTTAGGGTGGACTTGACCATTCCGGGTACTTTCGGGACAATATTACCCCGTGCCTTTGTGGAGGCTGTCATCCAATCTTCCCCGCATATAGAGGCGGGTACATTGTTGACTCCTTCTTTTGGCCAGAATGGTGTTTATCTCTCGGTGGATAGAAACGGGCAACCGTTTGGGTTTAAGGAAATCGTGACAACCTGCCACGCTAGTTTACCGAAGATATTCGCGTTCCCGATCGTGGAAGGCGATATCGATTGCTTGAAAGATCCCGAGAAAGTAATGGTACCCCGAAGCTTGGCTGACAAGTTGTTTGGGGAAGATATCTCTGCGGTTGGTAAGACGTTGCGAGCGGAAGAAAATATCTGGACTAAATCGGCTAAGCTCTTTACGATTGGCGCGGTTTATAAGGATTTCCCGGAGAACACGCAGCTTCGGAACGTGGTCTATACGGCGATCGATCCGGATTATAATATCAATAATTTTAGCTCAAGTAACTGGGTTTGTTATTTATTGCTTGATAATCCTGCCATGGCAGATGAGGTTGCCGATAATTTCAACCGTCATTTTGATTTCAAGAAGATTTACCATGAAGGAGAACAGATCCGGCTCGTTCCGCTGACTGATATTTATTATATGAATGAGACGCAAGACGGTGGTACATTCCGGAGCGGAAACAAGGAAGTCACGGCCTTATTGTTCGGTATAGCCCTTCTGATCGTCATTGTCGCGGCTATTAACTTCACGAACTTTAGCACTTCTTTGACTCCGTTGCGAATCAAAAGCATCAATACGCAGAAGGTATTGGGTAGCTCGGATACTTTGTTGCGCAGATCTTTATTGATAGAGGCAGCCCTTATTAGTTTTATGGCGTGGCTGGTAAGTCTCGTTATCGTTTGGGGATTGGATTGGGCGGAAGCGCTACCTTTTATCGAGGCCGATTTGAGTTTGGTCTCAAATCTTCCGATCGTTTTCTTGTGTGGCATCGTAGCGTTGGTTATCGGTTGGCTGGCGGGTATTTATCCTGCTTATTATATAACTTCTTTTCCTCCGGCCTTGGTGCTGAAGGGCAGCTTCGGGTTATCTCCTTCCGGGCGTAAGTTACGTACGACATTGATTTGTGTCCAGTTCGTTGTTTCGATCGTGTTGATTATTGGGGCTTGCTTTGTGCAAATCCAGAATAGTTATATGAGGAATTTCTCTTTAGGATTCGATAAGGATCAGGTAGCTATCGTGGAGCTGAATGAGACAATGTACAATAAGCATCACGATACATATGTGAATCGCTTGAAAGAGAATCCGGGGATCGAGGATGTGGCTTTCGCTATGGAGAAAGTGGGCTCTAAGGACGGGTATAACACGAATGGCGGTAATTATAAGGGTAAGGACTTTCAGTATTTCATAATTATAGCATCTTCCAATTTCTTGCGGGTGATGGGGATTCCGGTTATAGAAGGGAGAGATTTCTCAAAGGCGGACGAGCTTTCGGATCATGTGTCTTATATATTCAATCGTACGGCGATGGAGGGGTTGGATATGCAAGTGGGTGACGCGTTCGATAGCTATTCTTCCGGTCATCTTGTCGGTTTCTCCGACGATGTGAAATTCACCTCGCTTCGTGGTGGAGAGGATAATATCGCTTTCTTGGTCGGAAACTTTGGTTATTCTTTGCCAATCTCTTATATCCGCTTGAAAGCCGGATCGGACATTCATGCCGTAGTAGGTCACATTCAGGAGACGATGAGAGAATTAGACCCTTCCTATCCGTTCAATATCGAGTTCTATGATGAGATCTTCAATCATCTCTACCGGAAGGAAGAGAACTTACGCAGCTTGGTGACGGTCTTCAGTCTGCTGGCGATTATTATCTCTTTGGTCGGGGTATTTGGCTTAGTGGTGTTCGAGACTCAATATCGCCGTAAGGAAATAGGTATCCGCAAGGTACATGGAGCTACGGTAGGGGAGATCCTGCTGATGTTTAATAAGGCCTATCTGAGGATTGTAGGTATTTGCTTCGTGATAGCGGCGCCGATCGCTTGGCAGGGCGTGAGGATGTGGCTCGAGGGTTTCGCCTACAAGACTCCGATCCATGGGTGGGTATTCTTAATCGCTTTATTGATCGTAACCGTAATCACGTTATTGACCGTGAGTTTCCAGAACTGGAAAGCGGCGAACGAGAACCCGGTAAATAGTATCAAGAGCGAGTAATCCACCATCCCATCTTCCACGCCAGTAGCAAGATCAGTAGGGAAAGGACCAAGCAGGCTAATAGCAACCAAACTCCCAATCCGTTTACGAAAAGGATGGGGACGAAGGTGATCAATAAGATCTCTATGGGAGCGATAGGCAGGTAAGCCATTGCGTAATCATCCATCGCTTTGCTGGAAAGTTTCGGATCGACGATCCGCAGCAAGGCGATGCCCATAGCCATCGTGCCGGTCCACCATCCCCAAGCGAAAATCATGCGCTCGAACCAAAAGGTCTTGGCTAATCTTCTTCCTAAGAAGAATGTTATGCACCAGACGATCGCCACGCCCGCTATGATGAGTACGATAAGCGGCAAGGCATATTTTACGATCACCCCTAGCTTGATAGACGCTACACCGCAAGCTACCAGCATATCCGTGAAGGAACTGCTCAGCCTCTGGGTCGTCTGTGGACAGATATATCTGGATATGGTTGTCGCGTCGAAGAATTTCTTTAATACTAATCCAATGATAAAGGCACAACTGAAAACAGGTAACTCCAATACCGGATAATACACCTTTACGGTTTGGCTAACCATATATCCCAAAAAAGCCACGACAAATACCAAAGCCACATGGAAAGTCAGCGTATCGATGGATATGGAGGAAGTCGTAGCTTCTCCGATGGAATCCCGCTTATCCTCTGGCAGCAACCCACTTCTCAGCTCGTCCGGGAGATCGTCGAAATCCGAGATAAAAGCGGTTTGTTTATGCTTGGCCGCCCATTTGACCATCAGTAAACCTCCGATGATCGAGCAAATAACCCCTACGGTAGCAGTAGTCATGCCTAAACTGCGAGCCTCGTCCCAGCCCAATCCCTCGAATGCGGACCCGATAGCGGCCGTGCCGTGTCCGCCATAAAAACCTGTCGGCAGCATAATGCCGAAAGCGTCATTCAGGTCCGGCCAGATCAGCTTGATCACGTACAATCCGAACAAGCCTACTAATGCCCATTGCAATAACATACCCACCTGAGCGTACGCCCACATTGGTCCGACTCGTTTTGCCACTTCTTTCATGGATACGTTCGGGGAAGATAAAGGCAACGCGCCGAACACCAAGGCGATAAGGATCGCCGCGTAAGTACCTAAATCATTGGAAAGCGGAATCCACCCCAGTCCATTAGGTCCGAACGCCAGTCCTAGCAAGCCCGCGATCAAGCTGGGCGGGATGAATAATTGTTGTACCAGTTTTACCTTGACTCGTATGAATTTGCCAACCAATAGAAGTATCGAAATGAATCCAAGATCCGTAAAGAGAGTCCAAGGGGTGAACTGTGTTAGGTCTATCATAGTAACTACTTACTTTATGTTCGTTTAAATATCTATTGTACAAATATATTTTATTCTCATGAGAAATACTAGAAATCCAAACGAATTCTATATCTCCATCTCCTTTTTACGATAAACGGAAGGAGAGCAACCCATAACTTTCGTAAACGTACGCGAGAAGTAGGCGGCATCCTCGAATCCCAGATGCGTGGCGATCTCATTCAACTTCATATTCGTTAGCTCGATATATTCACAAGCCTTCTGTATTTTCAAGCGTATGAAGTAATTCATGGGCGAGACCCCGGTCTCGCCAAAGAAGAGAGCCGAGAAGTGAGAAGGGGAATATTTGAAATAAGACGCTAATTCCTTCAAGGTAAGATTCTGCTGGATGTTCTCACGCATATAATGAATAACCCGTGCCGTGAACGGATATTCTTTTTGCGAGGGAATCATGATATGGCGGAATTGCTCCAGATAGATGAAAGAGGCCAGAAAATTGTAAAGGCACATGGAGGAATAAATCATATATTCTTTAATATATCCCATGGAGAAACTGCTATATATCTCCTCAAACAGCCGTAACCGATCTTGTAAACGGGAATATTCATTCGGCGAAATAGTGACCGGAACCGGATGCGACGGCAGGAATTGATCGCAAAGCTTCCCTTGGAAGTGTAACCAGTAAATAGTCCATGGATCTCCCTCGTCTGCCCCGAATGAGTAGGGGATACCGGGAGGGATGATGATATATTGGTATTTCTCCACGGTATATTGTTTACCGAGGATACGATACCATCCTTTTCCCTCCGTACAATAAATAAGCATGGCGTAGTCACAGCCATGTTCTTTTTGGAGAAAATGATATTTAACACGTGGGAAGAAACCTATCTTACGTACATATAAATTATTGATGAGCGGTTCCCTTTGATAGCTTGTCAATAGTTCCTCGGGCAAAGAGACGAGCCGTTCCCCCTTAAATCCTTCTTTTATCTTGACCATAATCTATAAATCATAAGATTGTACAAGTAAATCGGAACAAATGTAGTATTCCTTTCTGAATTATTGAAATAATTTTGCCGCCATAAATCATAATTTAATGCCATGAATAAAATTCTAGTTGTAACTTCTTTTGTATTTGTATCTTTTTTATCCTGTACGGGATTGACCGAGAAACAGCGATTGGCCGATCAAATATTGTCCGACACGGCTTTACATAAGGTGGATAGTATGGCTCGTGCGACCATTCGTAGTGGCTTTAACGCAGGGAGCGGTTATTCCCAGATATGGGCTCGTGATATGAATACGTTTATAGAGATCGCTTGCGAGGAGAGTGATCCACACGAACTGCGGGAAGCTATTTTATTGTTTTTCGCTCTTCAACAGCCGAATGATGAGATGATCGATGGTTATGTGCTGAAAGAAGATTTTACATGGTATGATGATACGCCTTATTATTCGAATGCCGCTCCGAAACATGTCGCTTTTAAGAATACGGTAGAGACGGACCAAGAGTCTTCCTTGATTCAGATCGTAGGTAAATACATTCGTAAGACGGGTGATCGGGAGATATTGAATGAGAAAGTTGCCGGGAAGACCGTTCTCGAGCGAATGAACGCGATGGTAGATTATCTGATGCGGGAACGATATAATGAGAAATATGGATTGCTTTATGGAGCAATGACCGCTGATTGGGGCGATGTACAGCCGAATGACGATTTCGGATGTGATATGAATGATTTGTCGGATCTGGCTATCGATGTATATGATAACGCTATGTTCATAATCGCTTTGGATTATTTGTTGGAAATGGCTCCTGATTCTCCGCAAGCCTCCCGTTGGAAAAGTCTGCGTGAGGGAATCGAGAGAAATGTGCGGGCTCATCTATGGGATGTAAAGCGCCAGAAGTTCATTCCTCATATTTATCCGGAGAAATCTCCGATTCCGGAAGGTTTTGATGAACTTGCCATTCATTATCATGGTGGGACGGCTATCGCTATAGAGGCCGGCTTATTATCGAAAGACGAGATACGTACCGTAAATGCCCAGATGCTTGAGAATGTTCGCCTGTCGGGTATGCCAAGCATTGGTCTTACCTTATATCCCGTGTATCCGGATGGTTTTTTCCATGGAGGAATGTCAAAGGCTTATCTGTATCAGAATGGCGGGGATTGGACTTGGTTTGGCGGTCGGATGATCCAGCAGCTTGTCGTTAATGGAATGGTTGAGGAGGCTTATGCGGAGATTCATCCGATGATCGAGCGTGTGATCCAAAATGACGGATTCTACGAATGGTATGGCAAAGGCGGTGTCCCCAGTGGCTCTGGTAATTTCAAGGGGTCGGCCGGAGTGTTATCTAAGGCGATTGAATTATTAAGGGATTGGGCAGAGAAAAATAAGAGTTAAATACAAGCGTGCAATATTAAATATCAAAAGAGATGAGAAAAAGTAATTATG
>ENA-OPWR01001732-OPWR01001732.1-human-gut-metagenome-genome-assembly--contig:-NODE-1732-length-15996-cov-2.924785_pt1 | contig 15996 bp, 10 predicted proteins | sample MGYA00241507_ERZ502006 | MGnify/ENA primary metagenome ERZ502006 (study PRJEB25962, sample SAMEA2043041) | human gut metagenome | biome: human gut; feature: human-associated habitat; material: faeces...
CGCCAGGAAACGAACTTCTATCTGCTGCTCCTGCCAGGCGACAAGAAGTTTAAGACAAAGGAAGTATCTTCCCAGCTTGGCGTTGCCAGACTTTCCTTCGGCAATGAAACTTATATGGAGAAATTCCTTGATATTACACCTGGTTCTGTCAGTATACTTGGACTTATGAACGATAAGGAAAATCACGTGCAGCTGCTTATTGATGAAGACCTCCTGAAGGAACCTTACATCGGCTGTCACCCTTGTATTAACACCTCCAGCCTGAAAATTAATATGAAAGATATGATGGAAAAAATTATTCCGGCTATGAAACATGAACCAATTTTTGTGAAATTGGGACAGGAAGAATAAAATTGCAATTAACTAATTTGTATGTTACCCTTTCTTCCATTATGCCCAAAATAAAACAGACAGATACACATTTTAATCATGTACCCGCCTGTCTCATTTCAGTCTTTATTCAATTTTTATTTGCTCTTCCGCTCCTTTACCAGTGCAAATACACTCTGAAGTACAATGAAGAAGCACAGCAGGATTGCTGTTACAATGTTGGACCAGGAGCTGATCAGTTTTCCATTGGTTTTAACCAAAGTAGAAATCGTACCATTGATCAATACACCAAACAAGGAACCAAGTACATTTCCTACACCACCGGTAAGAAGTGTACCACCGATGACTGCGGAGGAAATAGCGTCCATTTCAAGGCCGGTTGCCTGGGTGGTGGTACCTGCCATGGTATTCAGGCAGTAGCAGATTCCGCCGATGGAAGTAAGGAAACTGGAAAGAATATATGCCTTCATCTGTGTTTTCTTAACATCAAGTCCCATCAGGGTTGCAGACTGCTGATTGCCGCCTACTGCGTAAATACTGCGGCCGAAGCGTGTGTATTTCAGCATCAGATAAATAGCAAGAACTACGATCAATGCAACTACAACAGTTACACGAAGGTATGGAAACTGCATGATTCCCTTTTTGTTCAGATACCCTCCAAATGGAAGGGAAATCTTAAAGCTGGAAAGAGTGGTAAAAATCTTGTCAGAAACAATACTTACCTGCTCTTTACAGATCACAGCTGTCATACCTCTGGCAAAGAACATGCCCGCCATAGTAACGATGAAAGGCTGGATTTCCAGGTAGGAAATACAGAAGCCCTGAACAATACCAAATATAATGCCAATTACAAGGATCAGAAGCATAAGTACCGGGCTGGACCATCCCCACTGCTCAATTCCCACTGCCAGGATCATACAGTCCATAGCAACCAGGGAACCTACGGAAATATCAATACCGCCAGTAAGCATAACGCATGTCATACCAGCTGTGATGCAGATCAGACCTGCATTGTTGATCAGGATGTTCAGAAATGTCTGGAAACGGGTAAAGCCTTTGTCCGCATATACGATACATCCTGCTGCATACATTACAAAGAATAATACAATGGTGATCAGCAGCAACAGGTTATTACTGTTTATTTTTTTCTTTTTCATGCCCGAGCTGCCTCCTTTCCGGATTTCTTTGTCAGCTTCTTAAAGAAGGCTTTGGCTGGCTCAGCCTGAATTACTACGATGATAATAACTACGATTGCCTTAAATACCGGTGCCTGTGCAGAAGAAACACCAAGTGCATACAGAGTTGTGGTAATCGCCTGGATGGTGTACGCTCCAATAATGGAACCTGCCAGGGAAAACTTACCGCCGCCAAGGCTGTTGCCGCCAAGTGCTACAGAAAGAATTGCATCCAGCTCCATGTTCAGACCGATGTTATTGGTATCTGCTGAATAGATTCTGGAGGTTGCAACCATACCTGCAAGACCTGCACAAAGACCGCAGATTGCATAGCACATAAGGATGATCTTTGCGGAATTAAAGCCTGCGATACGAGAAGCTTTTTTGTTAATACCAACACTCTGGATGTAGGTTCCAAGTGCTGTGTAGCGAAGTACGATAGAAGCAATTGCCACACACACAGCAGCCACAATGATCGGTGTTGGAATGATTCCGCAGTAAGCGCCAAGCTTCTGGAAGGACGGAACACGAACATAAACGATCTGGCTGTTGCAAAGAAGAAGTCCTACTGCTCGGCCTGCCGACCATAGGATCAGGGTGGCGACCATAGGCTGAATATTCATATAGGCAACCAGAAATCCATTAAAAACGCCACAGATCAAAGTGACAAGAAGTCCGGCTCCAATGCCAACCAGCAGCGGATGCGCATATTCCTGCACATTTACATTTCCGTATCCTGCAAGGATCATACAGCAGACACCTGCGTAAAGACTCATTACGGAACCAACGGAAATATCAGTACCGCCGGAAGCAGATACAACAAGTGTCATACCGATTGCCAGTATGGCGATTTCACTTCCACGGTTCAGGATGTCGATCAGACGTCCGTAAAGTACACCATTCTTAATGGAAATCATAAAGAAGGAAAGCGGTGCGCTTCCTGTTGCAATATCATATACTACGTTGATCAGCATGACCAGGATCATACTGAAAACCGGAAGGAACAGACGTTTCTGCGCCAGTTTTTTGAAATTACCCATTACTGCTCACCTCCTGCGATTGCTTTCATTACGTTCATCTGGTTCATATCTGCCTCATCAATCTCTCCAACCTTCTGACCGTCACGGAGAACTGCCATACGGTTGCAGGTACGGAGCATTTCCTCAATCTCAGAGGAAATGAAGATCAGACTCTTTCCTTCATCTGCAAGCTTCAGAACCAGCTTCTGGATCTCTGTCTTGGTACCGATATCGATGCCTCGAGTAGGCTCGTCCAGAATCAGGAAATCCGGGTTTGTTGCAAGCCATCTTGCAAGGATAACCTTCTGCTGGTTTCCACCGGAAAGCTGTTTGATCAAAGTCTCACGGCTTGCACATTTGATCTGGAGAAGATCAATATACTTGTCTGCAATCTCACACTGTTTTGCCATAGGGATCTTTTTCAGAATGCCCTGTTTTGCCTGAATTGCAAGGATGATATTTTCTCTTACAGACAGATCTGCAACAATTCCCTCCGCTTTACGGTCGTCAGGAAGAAGTCCCATTCCAAGATGCATGGCATCAATAGGATTTTTCACCTTAACTTCCTTGCCTTTTACTTTCAAAGTACCAGTCTGGGCGCGGTCAGCACCGTAAATAGCACGTGCCAGTTCGCTTCGTCCGCTTCCAAGAAGTCCGGTAAGACCGATAACCTCTCCTTTGTGGATATCAAGGTCAAATGGTTTGATGGTTCCTGCATGGCTTAAGCCACGTGCTTCGATTACCATCGGCTCTTTTCTTTTATCTCCTGTGGTCTCCGGTTTAATGGAAGCAAGATCGTCGAAATCTTTTCCCATCATAGCTGCTACCAGCTTCACTCTCGGAAGATCTGCAATCTCATACTCGCCAACCAGCTGACCATTTCGAAGAACGGTAATTCCGTCACATACTGCATAAACCTGTTCCAGGAAATGGGTAACAAATATGATTCCTACACCTTTCTCCTTCAGTCTGCGCATCATGGTAAAAAGCTTTTCTACTTCACGATCATCCAGTGAAGATGTGGGCTCATCCAGAATGAGCACCTTACAGTCCATATCTACAGCACGGGCAATTGCGATCATCTGCTGCAATGCCAGTGAATATTCTTCAAGATTACGTGTTACATCAACGTCAAGCTCCAGCTGTTTCATAAGGGCAGCTGCCTGACGGTTCATTGCCTTTCGGTTGACCGTTCCAAGCTTTGTCAGCGGCTCGCGGCCTATGTAAAGATTCTCTGCCACCGAAAGGTTTGGACAGAGGTTTACTTCCTGATATACAGTAGAAATGCCCTTCTTCTGGGCGTCCATGGTATCTTTATTTACGATGGGATGATCAAATCCTTCCAGATAAATCTCTCCAGCCTCAAATTTATTTACGCCGGTCAGGCACTTGATCAATGTGGATTTACCCGCGCCATTCTCTCCCATCAGCGCGCGGATTTCACCTTTTTTCAATGTCAGATCCACGCCTTCCAGTGCTTTTACACCTGGGAATGTCATGCAGATTCCCTGCATTTTCAATACTACTCCTGCCTCCAACGCGATTCCTCCCTTCCCGTTATCAACTTCATTTTTCATTCTCCTCGTTGCTCGCGAAAATTAAGGGGAAGAAAATCCGCCTTGGGACTTTCCTCCCCTATTTGTTCATCTTTATCGTTTTTCAGCTGCTTGCTGATAACCAATTTCGATGTTTACGGATTGTTTCACAGCTCTGCTGTTTTCACACTCTCCGATTGATTTTTCTGATTAGTAAGCACGTCCAGCCAGAACTTCATCAGTCATAGTTGTTGCATATTCGCTCTCGATTCCAGGTGCTACGAATGCCTGATCCTCAACAAGTGTTGTCTTCTCAAATTCTTCGCCTGCCTGCATTTTCTCGATTACGCCCTTAACAACTTCAGCCTGGATCGGGTTACACTCAACATCACAGTTGATCTTTCCATCTAATGTATACTGAAGTCCATCATGTGTTGCATCGAAGGAAATAAGAGTTACATCGCCATCAACACCGTAGGTGATACCTGCTGCATCCATTGCATCCATTGCGCCGTATGCTTCGTTATCGTTCTGGCAGACAACTACATTGAACTGTCCCTCATAGGATTTGATGAAGGATTCCATAACTTCCTGACCACCAGCCTGTGTAAAATCACCAGACTGAGAATCAAGAATCTTCCAGTTATCATGCTCGCCAGCTACCTGATTGAATCCTTCTGTACGTCCGAGTGCTGCGGAAGCTCCTACGGAACCTTCGATTACAAGAATGTTAGCGTCTTTATCGCCAAGGTACTCAGCTAACCAGTTACCAGCTGTAATACCTTCGTTTGTTGTGTTTGTTCCAACCCATGCATCATATAAATCGTCGCTTGCTTCGATCTCACGGTCTGCGATGATTACAGGGATTCCAGCATCCTGTGCTTCCTGAAGAACGGTGTCCCAGCCAGCGGACTGGATCGGAGCGATTACGATGTAATCCATATCTTTACTAATGAATGTACGAACTGCTTCAAGCTGTGCAGCATTGTCATTGTCGCAGTCTACAAGATCAAGGCTGTATCCAGCATCTTCTGAGAAAACATCCTGATAGTTCTGGGTGTTTGCTGTACGCCAGTCTGATTCATGTCCAACCTGAGCGTATCCAACTGTTACCAGATCGTCAGCGTAAACCGGCATAGCCATCATGCTGAGTGTTGCTGCTGCGAGTGCCATAACTGCTAATTTCTTTTTCATAGTGATTATTCCTCTCTTTCTTTTAGAAAAAATACTTTTGCAGGTCGCGCCTGCCATTGGTTTCTCGTTCAACACTGATCCGTTTGCTGTCTCAGCTTTCCGTCCGTTCTTTGAATCCGTGTTCTTCTTGATGTCTATAATTTAGCGAAAATCAACATAAATTTCAATATTGTTTTCCCGTCTTTTGGTTGTTTCGTCAGTTCAAACAATACAAATTTGTTAGTTTTCATAGTGAAATACAGACAAATTTATATTATAATGGACTTCAGGCAGGAAAAGGGGTGATATTTTATGATTTCTCATTTAGAAAGTTTGTTTTCTTATGATTTTGTGAAAAATATTACACCTTTTTCTATGTTTTTCGATTTGGCAAACTGTCTAAGCTGGAAAAAAAAGGTTTGATCATTTGAAAAAAGGTATAATATTTTGGGTTTTAGAAGTGAAAAAGCAGAAGATTTATTGGGAAATCATAAATAATTCATGTGAAAATTTTATGAAATAACTATCCCAGCAAAATAAAAAAACCAGAGTGGCGCGACAGATTGTGGGAATACTTTTTCAGACACGCTCTAACCTAAGAAAGAGGAACTAAAATATATGGCGATCAAATATAAATGGCTGGTTGAACAGCTAAGAGAAATCATTTCAGATTCTATTCAAAATGGAATCAACAAGCTTCCCACCGAACAGGAGCTGGCTGTCAGATACCGTGTCAGCCGACAAACGGTCCGGGCTGCGCTGGCGGTTCTTGAAGATGAGCGGGAAATCCGCCGCATTAAAGGGAGCGGAGCTTACATTACCGGACTTTCCAGCCTGGAAGACCGGAATATAGTTGGAATTCTGATTCCCGATGAACAGCAATATGAATACCCGGCTCTGATAAACGATATTCGAATAGCACTGGCGGCAGATGGATTTTCCTGCAAGGTTTACCCCACTCACAATCACGTGGACCAGGAACGGCAAATCCTTCAGTTTCTTTTGAAAAGTCCGCTGCGGGCGCTTATTGTGGAGCCTGTAAAAAGCGCCTTACCATCACCTAATACAGAGCTTTATCAAAGGCTGATACAAAGGGGAACTTTCATTTTGTTCCTGGGATGTGCTTATCCCCAGTTGTCTCAGATTCCAGTAATCTATGAAGATAATCTATATGGGGCTGGTCTTCTGGTGCAAAGTCTTGTGGAAAAAGGCCACTCTTCTATCGCCGGTATTTTCCAGATGGACGATCAGCGGGGACTTGAGCGATACCAGGGCTTTCTGGATGCCATGCAAAATCAGGGGCTGACTGTACCAGACCGCAACATCTGCTGGTATACTACACAGGAGCTGGATGATTTCCGTCAGAGCCGGGATATCAGCTTCCTGAAAAAATTTCTGGAACGGATCACCCCCGACTGCACTGCGTTTATTTGTGAGGATGACTTTATTGCATGGCTGTTATGGGAAGAGCTGTCGCTTGGACAGGAGAAAAAGATAGCAACTCACGCTTCCCTTTCATCCTCTCTTCAAAACACTGGATTCACAGCTGCTTCCGCCGGCCATAGTTTCGAAGCCACAATAGCACTAGCCACCTTCAATACCAGCTACCTCACTACATCTGGTCTGCTCTGCGCCACAACACTGACACACCAGACACACCAGCCTGGTACTCTGGCCGCCCAGATGAGCATAAACAAATTAAAAGGACTCCCTGTCTCTTCGCAGGAAGTCCCATGGCAGTTATCACTGCCGAAATCGCATAATTAATTTTGAATATCATGCAGTCCCCTTACTCCGATATTCCCTTGGGCTGCACCCGGATTTTTTCTTAAACACATAACTGAAATAATGGGGATCCTTATATCCCACCTCCTGTGCGATCTCTCCGGACGACTTGTCCGTCTCGCGCAGGAGTTTTTTCGCTCTGTCAACACGTTTGCAGGTAATATACTCTACAAACGTCTTCTGCATATTCTGGCTGAAAATTGCGCTTAAATAGTTGGCACTCATATTTACCGCATCCGCTACTTCATTCAGGGAAATGGTCTCTTTATAGTAATTCTCATCAATATAATCCAGCACTTTCCTCATGGCGCTGTTGCCCTGAGACTCATTCTTCTCATCCCTGATATCAATGGCACTCTGAAGAATGTCCACACAATACCCTGCCACCTGTGATGCCTTGATGCTGGTATCCTGATATTTTCCCTCAATCCGTTCTGTATAACCCTCTTTTTCCACACCAATGGATTCCAGATACATAATAGTTGTAAACCGAATATGAAGCACCACATAATCCCGGAACATTCTGGACTCCAGTGCCTTACTCATTCCACCCAGATATCCCTGAACGAACTCCTGGATCTCACTGCTGCTTCCTTTTGTGAGAAAATCCTTGATGATCTCAGGATTCAGCTGTGAAGAATCTACTGCCGCCAAACGGTTCTCTCCCTGTGAGTTTACATAACTCTCCAAAGTTTCTTCTGTAAGCACATGCAGCCCCGGCACCATAAAACGATATGCAAAATAATGATTCACGCTCTGATAACACTGGGAAAGCAGGCTCAATCTCTCCACAGGTTTTCCTACCGCCACATACCAGTCCATCTGCTCTTCCCCTTCGCAGGTCCGTTTCACATACTCCACGCAATTATCTGTCAGCTCCGGAAGCCGGGACAATTCCCCCTTTACCAGAACTCCGTAACTGTTTACATTCCAGCGGAAAAGCAGATACTGGGGATAGCGGAGAAAATAATGAAGCACTTCATCCTGTTTCCGAAGAAAACCTGCCATCTTGTCCTTATTTTTCTCCTGTAAATACAGGAAAAGCAGATTATATCCTGCTGCCGTAATTTCTATGGACTGACGCTCTGCCTCATCATAAATCTCCTTAACCGACAGCTCGCCCTCCAGAATTTTTTCCATAAAACGCCGTCTGGAAAACTGCTCATACTCCTGGATCTCATTCTGGAACTGGGTACGGTAGTCCTCCTGCTCCTGATCCTGCTCGATCTTATCTTTCAGTTCAAGAAGTACATTTTTCAGCTTCATTCTGGTAACCGGCTTCAGAAGATACTGGTCAACGCCAACTTCAATTGCCTGTCTTGCATATTCAAAATCATCATAACCACTGATAATAATAATCTTCATCCGCGGAAATTCTTTGCTCACAATTTTACTTAAGGAAAGCCCATCCATAAAAGGCATTTTAATATCCGTGATCAATACATCCGGCTTCGTCTTACGGATCAGGGGCAAAGCCATTTCCCCATCTGCTGCTTCCCCTACAAAACGGTATCCGAACTGATCCCAGGGAATCCTGTCCCTGAGCCCTTCGCGGATCACCGTTTCATCTTCAACCAGAAATACCTTCCGTAACATTTTCTTCCTCCCCAACATTCTCCTGGGTATACACCCGCTCCGGAACATAATATGCTTTCTCTATTTCTTTGCCAGCTTCCATATCCTGAATGATCTGCTCCACGTATTTTCCCTGGTCAGGATTACACTGGACATCAATGTTGATCTCACCGTTCCGCACCAGCTCCACGCCGGCATCCACTGCATCAAAGGAAATTACCGTAATATCGCCGTTCACTCCGGCTGTTTTTCCTGCTTCTCTGATTGCTTCAAGTGCTCCAAAAGTCATGTCATCGTTCTGTGAAACCACCACATCTATGTCATCATACTGATCCAGAAGCCTTGCCATCTCTTCTTTTCCTTTGGCTGTGGTAAATTCTCCGTCTACCTGCTGCAAAATGTTCCAATTGTGCTGCACCTTTGCCACTTCATTGAACCCACGGGTTCTGCCGATGGTAGCGGAGGCGCCTTTGGTTCCTTTCAGCACTACAATGTTAATTTCGTCATCTTCCCTGCCCTGCTTTTTCATGTAATCCTCAAGCCAGTAACCGGCATCCTGTCCTTCGCGGACAAAATCGGAACCAACCCAGGAAGCATAGAGGGAGTCATCATCCACGGAAACCTTACGGTCTATGAGAATTACCGGAATCCCGGCATCCTTCGCCTCCTGAAGCACAGTGTCCCAGCCAGATTCCTCGATAGGAGAAAGTACGATATAATCCACCTGCTGGGAAATAAAGCTTCGGATGGCCTTGATCTGATTGGCCTGCTTCTGTCTGGCGTTGTCAAAAATCAGCATGTAGCCGTTTGCCCTGGTGAATGCGTCCTGAATGGACTGAGTGTGGGCACTTCGCCATACAGATTCGCTTCCCACCTGGGAAACACCTACTACGATCAGATTGTCGTCCTCAGCAGGAGTTTCCTGCACTTTACTGCTGCTCAAAGGACTTCCCAGAAGAACCAGTGCCACAAGCACAAACACAACCGGTGCCACAGCCCAGATGTTTTTTCTTATAAACTGTCTCATACGCCTGTCTCCTCCTGCTGTGGCCGTCCACCTTCAATTATCTTATTGGCATTCTGCTGCTTCGGATTACTTTTTATTTTTTTATTTGCGTCAGAATTCACGCTGTTGCCGCCTTCAGCCACTTTTGCTGTATCATTCCCTGTTTTCTCAACCGGAGCTTCCAGAATAGCCGGAATTACAATCTCCACTGTAGTTCCCTTACCCTTCTGTGACTGGATCTTCATTCCATACTCCGGTCCGAAATACATGTGGATACGCTCATTTACATTTGCCAGACCAAAGCCCTTCTCCGTCTCCTGGCAGGGCTTCTCAATCTGCTGGCAAAGCTGTTCAAGCTCTTCCTCATCCATGCCCACACCATCATCCCGGACAGTCAGACGGATAATATCTCCCTCTTTCTCCCCATGAATGTGAATACATCCCTTAGCACGCTTATACTTAATGCCATGATAAAGCGCATTTTCCACTACCGGTTGAAGAGTCAGCTTCAGAATCTGATATTTATAAATTACCTGATCCAGCTGAATGTCATATTCCAGAATATCCCGGTAACGCATTTCCTGGATCTGGAGATAACTGCTGATATGCTTCTCTTCTTCCTTAATGGAGATAAATTCCTTCCCTTTGCTTAGGATCTCACGGAAAAAGTCTGACAATGTAACAACCATGGTCACCGCTTCGTCCGGCTCATTGGACTCGATCAGCCACACAATGGTGTCCAGCGTATTATAAAGAAAATGAGGCTGAATCTGCTCCTGAAGAAGGCGCAGATCTGCTTTTCGCATTTTCCGCTCGTCTTCCTTCACCTTATCGATCAGGGACTGCATGCTTCCTGCCATTTTGTTAAAGCTCGCTGCAAGCTCAGCCACTTCATCATCGGAATCCGCCTGGGCTCTGGCCTTGAAATCACCCTGGGCGATTTTCTCCGTAGCCTGGTTCAGCTGACTGATGGGCTGTATAATACCGGAAACGATCATCACCGCGCTGACCGCAACCACAATGATCAGCACGCCGATCAGCACACTGCACACCACCATAAACCGCCCGATCTGATCCTGCAGGGTATCCGTAACCTTGTCCATATAACGTGTCTGATAATAAATATAATACTGAATATCATCCTGGATCAATTCCGTCAGAATGTAAATATTGTTGTCCAGCTTCTCAATATTTTCATTATATCTGCCACCGGCAGAAATGCTGTCCACAATATCGTCCACCCTTTTTTTCAGGGTATCGATATTGCGAAGAAGGCTCTCCAGCCACAGCTTGCTCTCAGATTCTGTGGTAATGGCTGTCAGTCTGGTAAACTCGCTGCGTAATTCATCTATTAAAGTATATGGATTCTTAAGACTTTTGTCTGTTTCGATGGTATCCAGAGTGACGTAGCCAACAACCAGCTTATACAGGCTCTCATCCATCTCTTCTTTGAAATTCAGATTGTAATTGTTCGCCACAGTCATATTGCTTACGATCTCATCGTAGGTATTGCTGTAGCTTGCCATTGAGGCAAGAAGATACATCACAAGAAGAATAAACGGCAGTGTTACCACTGCCGCCAGTGTAAGAATTTTCTTTTTCATAAAGTAAAACTTACCCCCACTCCCGCAGGTCCCCCGACCTGCAAATGCTGCTGTTCACGATTTTTACCAAAAACACTTCGCCGAACAATACCGCAATATATTACATTATAATAATCCATGCCTACTGCACCGTCTCAATCATCTTCCCCACATAAGAATTCTGCACAAGCATAGGCTGCTCTGCTGCTCTCTTCATTTCCACCTGGATATTGCCCTGAATATCCTGCAAACACTCCAGAAGCAGCGGATTGAAGGTTCCGCACTCACCAGCCAGGATCATCTCCATAGCCTTCTCATGGGAAAATGCTTTCTTATAAACACGCTCGCTTGTCAGTGCATCATATACATCCGCAACAGAAACCACCTGGGCTGCAATCGGAATCTCTTCCCCCTTCAGACCATCCGGATAGCCCTTGCCGTCATAGCGCTCGTGGTGCCATCTGCAGATCTGGTAAGCCACCTTCACAAGCTCTTCATTCTGATAAACACCCAGGCTCTTCAGCATGGAAGCACCGATCAGGGTATGCTTCTTCATTTCCTCAAACTCTTCATTTGTCAGTCTGCCTGGTTTATTCAAAATCTTCTCGTCGATTCCCACTTTACCAATATCGTGAAGGGCAGATGCAATTGTGATCATGTACTGGTCAGACCATTTCAGATCATATTTGTCCGTTTTCTGCATCAGTCTGTCCAACAGAAATCCGGTCAACATCTTTATGTGCTGAACGTGCTGACCGCTCTCTCCATTACGAAATTCTACGATATGGCTGAGAATATCTATCAAAATTTGACTATTTTTTTCTTTTTCGCGAATTTGATCCGTTACAAGTGTGATTAGGCGCCTCTGTTTTGCGTATAATTTAATAGTATTATATACACGCCGGTAAACAACCTTGGCATCAAACGGGCGGCTGATATAGTCTGAAACTCCCATTTCATACGCCCGGCGTATATATGATTCTGTCTCCTCACTGGAGATCATGATGACCGGAATATCCTCGATCCAATGGTTCCGGTTCATCTCCTCAAGAACTGCAAAGCCGTCCATGCCAGGCATTACAATATCAAGCAACACCAGTGAGATTCCTGCACCATACTCCCGAAGCACGGAGAGACATTCCTCCCCACTGCTTACTTCCATAGTCTTAAAATCATGGTGCAGAATCTCCGCAAGAATATCACGGTTCAGCTCAGCATCATCCACGATCAGAATCTGCTGTTTCAGCTCATCACGATTAACCTCTGCGCCATCTGCATTTCCATCTTTTATCTCATTAGACTCGGTTACCACCAGATTCTTACGGGTTTTCGCCTGGTACATAAAGCGGTCAGCTCTTCCTACCACACTTCCGATCGTTTCATCTGCCCCGGCAATTGTTCCTCCAATACTCACAGAAAGCTGAATCCCGGCATATCCCGGCACCGCAGCCAGATGAATCTTATCATGGATTTCCTGCAGTCTTTCGGCAAATTTCACTTCTGTTACTCCGGGAAGCACCAGAAGAAACTCATCCCCTCCATAGCGGATCAGAATATCATCCTTACGGATATGCTTGCATATGGTTTCTGCAACAACAGTCAGTGCCATATCCCCGGCATTATGTCCATATGTGTCGTTATAAAGCTTAAAATCGTCCAGATCGATCATGGCAATTCCAGCCGGTCCCATCTTGGACTTCAGTTCTTCTTCATAATAGCGTCTGTTGTATGCCTTCGTAAGAACATCCTGATACAGTCTCTCGTTATATCCGGTAAGGCTTCTGATCAGGCGCTCATGATCTTTCCGGTCGATCAGGCTGTTTTTGTCCATTTTCTTCAAAAGCTCCATTACATAAGGCTTACCGTCAATTTCCAGATAATTTGCTACGATCTGATAAATGTCATCTCCAATAAATTCCAGCTTGCACAGCTCTGCCTTCCGTAAAAAGGCATCCATTGCCACACATCCATGGCAAAAATGCCCTATGCACAGATCTGCTTTTTTTGTCTGTCCGCCCTCTGCTGCCAACAGACCTTCTGCATTCAATTTCTCCAGTTTTTCCTGGTCAAGAAGCCTTACAAAGTTAAAAACCCTACGGTAACAGACCATCTCGTATTCTGCCTGCTCCATGGTGATTTTGTAATCTGATACCATACTTTATCCATCCTTCTTCGTTGTAAAGCATATTTGGACAATAAGCTTTCTCAACTCTTCCTCTGTATATGCAATATAATCTGGTTTTTCCATACCTTCCGGAACCGTATAACGGTGATGGTTCATCCAGATGGTCTTCCATCCGGCATTTTTTGCACCTGCAATGTCATTCTCCAGAGAATCCCCGATCATAAAAGTATTCTCCGGCTTCATTCCCCATTTTTCTTCTGCCATGCGGAAGATCTTCACATCCGGCTTGACCACGCCCACACCTGCAGACACGATCAGCTGATCCTCTGTAAACCATTTATCAAGTCCCAGTGTGTGGAACTTCTGAACCTGATGGGAAAAAGGTCCGTTGGTGATCACGCCCATTTTCACTCCGGCAGCTTCGCATTCGTCCAGCAGTTGTGTCATTACCCCTGAAACATGAAGATGGGACTGATTCTCTTTATATCTCTTCTGGAAGAGCTCTGCCTGCTCTCTGGTAAAGGGAATTCCCAGGTCTTTCATAGTATTTTCAATTCTGTAAATCCGGGATTCATGAATGGAAACCTGTCCACTCTCGCTGAACAGAAACATTTCAGCGCTTCTTTTCCCGAAAATCCGGTAAAACAGCTCCGGATCCGGAAGCTTCCTGCCCAGACTGAACTCACAGGCTGTAAGCAACGGCTCCATCTGGCTGTATAAGGTATCATCTATGTCGAAAACCAGAAATCTTTCGTTGTTCATTTTACTGACTCTTTTCCTTGTTCGTATAATTCTTAAAAATATTATGCCGCAGTCTGCCGACAATAAAATAATTATACCTTTTTAATGTAGGTTACGCAATCTGTTATTCAATTTTCTATGTGTTTTCTAACTATTTCAAAGCATAGTATGTTTGAAAAATCAGTTTCTCAATCGGCACGCCACGCTTTGTGGGAAATTTTGCCCGAAAAAAGAGGTTCACCTTTTTTACAGATGAACCTCTCTCATTCTATTATTTACATTTCCGTGGCTGAATCAATCCCGGTTCTCCTGCCTTAGAGCGTGTCTAAAAAGCATTCCGGCAATCTGTATACCTTACTAGAGCGTATTCGCCCAAGTGTTTAATTCCAGCCCTCGCCGTACTGGAGACCTGAGCCGCCTTCGTTATTCTCCCAGTCTTCCAGAAGATTATCATCCTGGCTGCTTCCCTGACCGTCACCGTTGTCCTTGGAATCCGTACTCTGTGTATTTGTGTTCTCGCCAAGAGTTACAGTTACTGTCTCTTCTTTGTAACCTTTTCCATCCGGAACTTCAATGGTAAGCTCTACATCCTCACCAGGCTCGTAGTAGGAAAGGAAATCAACCAGCTGTTCCTTTGTTGTAACAACCTTGCCTGCAAATTTTGTAATGATGGATTTTGCTTCAATGCCAGCCTTATCAGCTGCACCGCCTTCTGTTACGTCTCTTACAAGAACGCCTTCCGGAACACCATATGCTTCACTTACTTCACTGTCAACACTCCGAACTGTGATTCCCAGAACACCGTGGTTATCAACTTTATCTCTGGTCTCCTCATTCATCAGGCTCTCCAGAGTATCTGTTACATCAGAAATTGCAATTGCATAACCGATACCCTCAACCTCTGTGGAAGCAAGCTTTGCAGAGTTGATACCAACAACCTCACCGTTCATGTTCAGAAGTGCACCACCGCTGTTGCCTGGGTTGATTGCTGCATCTGTCTGGATCAGGTTTGTAGCGGAATTGCTGTCGCTGTCATAATCGCCGACTGTATCATCAGAATTCAGCTGACGGTTCTTGGCACTTACAATACCGGTTGTTACGGACTGACCGTAACCAAGTGCGTTACCAATTGCAACAACCTGTGCGCCAACCTTCAGGTCATCGGAATTACCGATGGTTGCGATCGTAATGGCATCCATTGTATCGCTGTCAATATCATCCAGGGAAACTGCTACAACTGCAAGATCCTTCTCGCTGTCATAGCCTTTTACCTTAGCCTCACATGCTGTGCTGTCGCAGAAGCCAACTGATAAGGTCTCCGCACCTTCTACTACATGATAGTTAGTTGCGATCAGAAGCTCGGAATCGTTCTTACCAATGATAATACCTGAACCGCTTCCCTGAACCTCCTGTTCCTGGGATGGTGAATAAGCACCGTACTGGCCAAACATTCCGTAGTAGTTCTGAACCTCTTCTACAGATTTAGTTGTAATGGAAACGATACTTGGCATTGCCGCTTCTACAATATCAGATACATCAAGGCTACCCTTTGCTGTACTCTCATCTTTGCTGTCATCCTTGGAATCATCTGATTTCTTCTCGGATTTCAGCAGCTCAACCTTATCTTCGCTTGCTGCCTGTACACTCTGCTCATAGCCTGTCAGATAGTTAACTCCTGTATATGTTCCTGCTGCAAGGCCGCCTGCCAGTACTGCACAAAGACTAATGCTTGCTGCCTTTTTAAGTTTTCTCTTTAATTCTTCATTTCTATTCTTCATGATAAAAGCCTCCTTTAGAAACTCCTTTATGTTCTTTTCATTTGATAGTTCACAGTATATAGACAATTTGTGTTCTCTTTGTGGGAAAAATGTGTTTAAATTGTTAAATTCCGCCTTTTAATATTAGAGCGTGTTTGAAAAATCATTCCCGCAATCTGCACGCCCCACTTT
>ENA-OPWR01001733-OPWR01001733.1-human-gut-metagenome-genome-assembly--contig:-NODE-1733-length-15995-cov-3.365621_pt1 | contig 15995 bp, 14 predicted proteins | sample MGYA00241507_ERZ502006 | MGnify/ENA primary metagenome ERZ502006 (study PRJEB25962, sample SAMEA2043041) | human gut metagenome | biome: human gut; feature: human-associated habitat; material: faeces...
ATTTTTTAGGGAGACCGCAAACAGGGGAGGCGTGACCGGATGAACGTGGAGCCGGAGCAGCGGGCGGCGCTGCTGGGAGAGTACATTGCAGAGCACAGTGCCACGGTGCGGGCAGCCGCCCGGGCATTCGGGTGCAGTAAATCAACGGTGCACAAGGACGTATCCACCCGCCTGCGGGCCGTGGATGCGGCCCTGTTTGCCCGGGTGCAGGCCGTGCTGCGGCTGGTGGGCACCGACCTTGCTGCCGGGTGCGTGGAGCGCGCGGAGGATACCGTGTTGTTCGTGGGCAGCCGCCGGGGCTGCTGGGTGCGCACCGTGGCGGACACCGACACCCCGGCCCTCTGGCTGCTGGACATGCTGCGTCGGGCCGCGTGCGGTCTGCCGCAGGCGGCAGGGACAAGCTGGCAGAAGTATGGCAACGCCATCCCGCCGGAACATCTCACCGCGCAGTGCCTGCCGGATGCGACAGACGCCGCTGCTCCCGCCCCGGCAAAGCCGCCTCGCAAGCGGCATTTGCTGCGCAGGCTCTTGCTTCTCCTGCTCCTTCTGGTGCTGGCAGGAGCCGCCGCGGCATGGTACTACACCGGCGGCGACCTGACCGCTCTGCCGCAGAAGCTGCAAAGCCTTGGGGCTGACAGCCTGCCGCATTCCGGGGCAAAACTGATTTGAATCCCATACCATCCCGTACAGGTTTGCCGCCTGTGCGGGATTTTTTTGCAAAAGGGGCTTGCAAAATGCAGCAAAGATTGTTATAATTTTATCCGTTCTAGTACATTGTACTAAAATTAAAAAGAATCAATGGATAATCGCAAGGAGAAAAGAAGTTATGAAACGAGCAGTATCCCTGATCCTCGCGGGCAGCCTGGCACTCAGCCTTGCAGCCTGCGGCGGCTCTGCATCCAGCACGTCCACCACTGCATCTTCTGCCGCAGGCACCACCCTCACCGGCAAGGGTGACGGCTTTGGCGGCGTCATCACCGCCACCGTTACCGTGGAGGGCGACACCATCACCGCCGTCAGCTTTGATGCCCCGGACGAGACCGAGAGCGTTGGCGGCGCTGCACTGAGCACCCTTGCAGAACAGATCGTGGCTGCCAACGGCACCGAGATCGACGGCGTTTCCGGTGCCACCTACACCACCAATGGCTGCAAGGCCGCTGTGCTGAATGCGCTGGACCCGGAAGCAAACCCCTATGAAGAAAACGCCGAGTCTACCACCGAGTGGCCCACCGGTGCTGAACCTGTGGAGATCCCGGCAGGCAGCAACATCGTGATGGCATCCACCTACGGCCTGTACACCAAGAGCCCGGATTCCGCACAGGACGCCGTCATCAAGGCTACCCTGTACTGGGACGAGGACACCGACACCTGCTATGCCATCCGCTTCAAGGAAGCACTGACTCCCTGGGAAGACACCGGCAGCACCAGCGGCTGGGCCTGCGTGGAGGACGCAGACGTGCTGGCAAAGCTGGGCGACGCCGTGATCCCCTTCAGCGCACCGGCCACCGAGTATAGTGAGGCTGTGGAGACCAACTACGCCAAGTACATCCAGATCGGCGATATCGTCTGGACCGGCACCGAGGGCAGCACCGCCAACTGCGAGCATGCGATCGTTTACTCTGCTGTCATCGACGGCACCGAGACCACCCTGTTCGACTACTGCGCCACCGAGGAGGGCGGTCAGTGGTACCTCGACGCCACTGACGGCAAGGACTGCTACCTGCTGACCAGCGACGAAGCCGCTTCTTCCGCCGATGCTGCCAATGTGGCGGCCACCTACAGCATGCAGTATAAGGAAGGCGACGGCCACGGCACCGCTTTCTGGTCCAGCCCCATCACCTTCCCCGGCAACATGCAGCTGCTGAAGGAGTTTGCCGAGCAGACCAACTTCAGCTATGATTACTACGCAGACGGCGGCCTGACCCAGAACGCCGACGGTTACTGGCAGACAGCCGATGCTGTTTCCGGTGCCACCATCGCCGAGGGCTGCACTTATCTGGATATGCTCAAGACCCTGTACGACCGCATCCAGAACGGCGAGTACGAAAAAGCTGTCTGAGAATGATGCTTCCCTTTTGGCCGGGTTATGGTATACTGGTGCAAAGGGGAGAACAACATGGAAGACACGAAAGGCAGAATTTTAACGGCAGCAGCACAGCTGTTCGAGCAGCAGGGCTACCGCAGCGTATCCATGCGGGCCATTGCAGCCCAGTTGGGCATCAGTGTGGGCAACCTGACCTATCATTTCCCGCACAAACAGGATATCGCCACGGCCCTTGCGGAACAGGAGCTGAAAACCATCATCCTGCCGGAAGAAGCCACGCTGGCGGCGCTGGACGGCTACCTGCGCCGCATGCTCATCTCGCTGGTGGATCACGCCCGTATGTTCGACGACCCGCTGCTGTTTGAAGACCTGCCCGGCCAGCAGCAGGAGAATGCGGCCCGCATCCATCGGTTGCAGCAGAACCTGGAACGGCTTTTCACGCAGCTGCGGCAGCAGGAGCGGTTCCGGCCAGAACTGGACGGCCAGACCCTGCAGGATGTGATCGACCTGATCATGTTCAGCCATGTGGGCTGGCAGCAGCGGGTAGCGATCAGCCGCCAGACTCCCGCCAAAGCGGTGGACGATATGATGCGCATCCAGTGGCTGGCCCTGCGGCCCTATCTGACCGAAAAAGGCTGTGCAGAACTGGAAGCACTCGCCGTAAAGTGAACACAAAAAAAGCAAGACCCCGGAGGGCACTTGAACCTTCCGGGGTCTTGCTGTCTTTTTAAAAAAATTACCGGTGATCTTTCAGCCACCGCAGGCCCATATAGGCGTAGGCCGCTGCACCTTCGTAGAGCACGCTGTCGTCAAAGCGCACCTTCGGGTGGTGCTGGCCGTAAATATAGCCCTCTTTGGCGTTGCCTGCCGAGATAAACATGCTCACGGTGGGCACCTCGTGGCTGACGAAGGCAAAGTCCTCGCTGCCGCCGCCGGGTTTGCCGCCGGTGATGGGGGTCATATCCATGGCACCCCGGCCCAGCAGTTCGGTCATATAGGTGAGGGAATCTTTCGCCAGCGGCGTATCCACCACCATGCAGGGGCAGTGGTCGCTGAACTCCACCTCGGCGGTGCAGCGGTAGGCCGCCGCCACGCCCTGCGCGATCTCGGTCATGCGCTGATGAATCTGCTCGCTCACAGCGCCCTCGGGGTCCACTGTGCGGATGGTGCCCCACATGTCGGCGGAGTCCGGGATGACGTTGGACGCTTTGCCTGCCTCGAACCGGCCCGTGGTGAACACGCCGAACTTCGCGGGGTCCAGCTCACGGCTGTTGATCTCCTGCAGGGCAATGTGGATGTGAGCCGCTGCGGTGATGGGGTCGATGCAGTTGTTGGGCATGGAGCCGTGGCCGCCCTTGCCGTGGACGGTGATGTGGTACTGCTCACAGCTTGCCATGGTGATGCCGCCGCCCGGCACCAGCACCGTGCCCACCGGCAGAGGCAGCCCGGCCAGAACGTGGAACATGACAGCAGCATCCACCTTCGGGTTTTCCAGCAGGCCGTTTTTCAGCATGTCCAGCGATCCCTGAAAAATTTCCTCGGCAGGCTGGAACATGAGTTTGACCGTGCCTTCGATTTCATCTTCATGTGATTTTAAAAGGCGTGCGGCGCCTAACATCATTGTAGTGTGCATATCATGACCGCAGGCGTGCATTTTGCCGTTGGTGGAGGGAAAAGAAACATCGGCTTCTTCCTTCATTGGCAGGGCATCCATATCGCCGCGGATTAAAAAGACTTTGCCGTCTTTTTTTTTGCCTGCCAGTGCGACAATGCCGGATTTACCGCACATCTGTGGCTCGTAGCCCATGGAAATGAGTTCCTGCTTTACATAATCAACGGTTTCCTGAATATCAAAGCCCGTACCAGGGTGTGTATGCAGAAATCGTCTTGTCCGGACAAGCTGTTCCTGATAAGAAGCAGCTTCCTGTAAAAGTGCTGTAGTTGTCATAAGGGACCTCCTTTTTCTATAAAAAACTTATTATGAAGCTGGGGTCAAAAATCCCCGGCTATGATGCCTGTGGATTGTTCCACACTGCAATACGGTGTTGTAATATAGTGCCGTAAGTAAAAAAAGGCGAAGATGTCCAAGGGTTTCGTGGCATCTTCGCTACAGAAAATAATATTATCAATCGGGTAATAGTTTGTCAACAAAATAAAAGAAAGTTTTTTATCTGAAAATTTAAAAATGTAAAGTCCGAAAACCCGTTGACGGTTCACCACAAAAAGCGTAAATTGAAAGTGATGAATAATAAAGTAGAGGACCTGTAAAATGTATCTTGCAATATGTGATGATGATATACTGTTGTGTGCCAATTTAAGAAGAAAGCTGGCGGCATTTGATACCGGCGGAAACAAACTGTTTGTGGACGAGTATCATTCAGGGGAAGAATTGTTAAAGGGTGCCTGTCGGTGCAATTATGATGCGGTATTTCTGGATTTATATATGGAAGGCATGTCGGGATTTGATACGGCAAAGGCATTAGCCGAAAGAAAAAGCGAAGCCCGGATTATTTTTCTGACATCGAATGAATCGCTCGTATTTGACAGCTTTGAGTACCAGCCGTTTTATTTTTTAAGAAAAGAAAACTATACGGAAGTTCTGCCAAAGGTTATGGCGAGGCTGAAAACGGTTTTAAATCAGAACGGAACCTTTTTACTGGACGGTAAAAATGAAAAGGAATCCATTGCCGTCAGCAGTATCTGTTATGTGGCAAGTGATAAGCATAACGTTGTTATTTATACCACCAAATACAGTTACGAGGTGCGAAAGACCATGACGGAAACTTTAAAACAGCTTGAACCGTATGATTTTGTCAGAATCCACAAGCAGTATCTTGTAAATTTAAAATATGTGAAAAAGGTCAATATGCGGGACGAAACTGTTTTGTTAATGAATGATACGGTTCTGGACATGAGCAGGCGGTGTAAGGATACGGTGCTGGAGCGTTTCACGCAGTATCAGCGCAACATGAACGGAGCGGTATAGATGAATACAACACTGATTAATGAAAATATGTATCAACTGCTGCTGTCGGCAAAGGACAGCGTGGGGATTCTGCTGTTCCAGATGATTATGCTTGAAATGGCACTGCTGTTTATCCGTACAATCAGAAATGATATACAGCGGCGGCGCACGGGAAATGAAAACGGTTATAAAAAGGACACGTTTTTGGGAAACCGCGGTAACTATATGGTATGTGTGGCGGCGGCATTTCTAGTGCTGACGGCGGCAAATCAGTTGATTGTTGCAAAGGGACTTGCCATATACATGCTGGTGCTTTCAGAGGGCGTTGTACTGGGCGTGCTTACAGGGGTATTGACCGGCGGGAATATCAAAAAAGCGATGGTTACGACCGGTGTTTTGACTGTGGCGGCAGGAATTGCCTGCGTCTTAGGAGAACGGTTTTACAATGGAGCAGAGGACAGTGTGATGTTATCCGCCGCATTTATTGCATTTTTGGAATTTGTGCTGGCAGATGCACTTGTTAAAAGAGAGCTGTATCAGCTTCACCCAAAAGAATTGGGACTGCTGGCGCTCACGATTCTGATATGCGCGGCAGTATCGGCAGGGATGCTGTCGGACAGGGTGCCAGACCGTGGCATGGGAACAATCGTAGTGGCAGGTGTTTTGTTAAATGAAAGCTTTCTGATTGTCTTGTTGTGCCGTATTAAGTCCATGCAGAAAAATGAGCAGGCGGCGGAAAAAGCATTGCAGGAGAGCGCTTACCAGAAACAGTATATGGACAGCGTGGCAGTGCTTGACGAGCATGTCCGCAAAATGCGCCACGATTTAAAAAATCACGTCAATACCCTGAATATGCTTCTTTCCGATGAGAAACACGGTCAGGAGCGGGCAAAGCAGTATCTTTTGGAATATGTCCGTCAGACTGCGGCATTACAGGAATTTGTAAAGACGAAAAACAGCGTGGCGGATGCGGTGTTAAATGCGAAGCTGATGTACTGTAAAGAGCAGGATATTCCGGCGGTGATTTCGGTGGATAAGAATATCCGTGGATTAACCCAGACGGAATTATGCTGTGTACTCGGAAATCTTTTAGACAATGCGATTGAAGCCGAGTTAAAGCTTTCCAAGGCACAGAGAAAGATTGAAATAAAGATTGTCATGATAGAAGAAGTATTGGACATTTTGATAAGAAACCGCATTGCAGAGTCGGTTTTACAGGATGTACAGAAAGTAAAAAATATTGGTACAACCAAGCAGGATGCAGAAAATCACGGCTTTGGCTTGAAAAATGTCCGGGAAATTGTAAAAAAATACGACGGATTTATGGATCTGTATGAAGACAGTGGCTGTTTCTGCGTGCATATCCGAATATAAAACCGTTCGTGCCATAAATGTGACCGCTTGTGCCGCCCCCTCTTGTTAGAAGATAACAGGAGGGGGTATATTTGTTTTAAGGAAATGCCAGAGCGTGTCAGTAATTTCAGAGAATCCGGTATCGGTAATTTTCAATTTTGCAGGCGGGCATAAAAAAATAAAGGAGAAGGTTATGAAAAGAAAAAAGTGGGAAATGCCTGGGGTTAAGGCAGGGAGCAGGAGAGCCGCTGCAGTCACACTTACGGTACTGCTGGCGGCAGTCTGCGGCGGCTGTGGGAATCAGTATTCGGTGGAAGATGCCGTAAGCCGCGATGAAAAATTTACGCTGGTGGGAGATGCAGGCGAGGCACAGACCAAGGATTTAAGTCAGGCGACAACCACGGCAATGATAGCACATGAAGAACCGACGGCGTATCAGTTTAACGGCAAAAAGGTAAACGTAACAGAGGTTGGAATGGGTGAAACAAAGCTGTATGGCGGCTTTGAAATTACCGTGCTGAATGCGTGGAAGCTCGGTAACACCCTGACCCGGTTAGATGAAATTGAAAACGGCGATGCCACCTTTAAAAACTGGCTGGTTATAAGCCGCGAGTTAAATGAAGACGGCTCATCGTCCAAGAACAATCACCAGTATGTTGCGGTCAAGGTCCGTATGAAAAATGTATCCGGTGGGAATAACAAAAAGCTGGAAATGAGCGGGACACTGGTGAATAAAGATGGTGAGAATTTATTCCAGCGGATCTCGTTTGCGGAAATAATAGGATTTGATAAATGTCCGTATTTAAAACGTCCCGAAGAATTGCATAAGGACGCATACTTTTATAACTTTGCACAGGATGAGGAAATAGAAACCGTAATGGTATACCAGTTGATAAATACACCGGGTGTTTTAAGAGATGTCTATATGTATTCGGGCATTGGCGGAATCGGCGGTACAGACGGTGTCAACTCGATTGCAGACGGCAGTTATATGTTCCGGCTGGATATCGGGGAAGGGAATTAAAAGCAAAAAAGGAGAAACATTGTGAGAGAGCAGTTTCATACAGAATGGGAAAGAGCCGTAAAAAATAAAATGATGTGGATTGCGGTTTTTATAGGCTGTCTGCTTGCCATAGCACAGACGGTATTTGAAGTTTATCCGTATGCCAGAAATCCGTTGATGTTTTACAGAGGCAGTGACGGACAACCGGCAAGCCTTTTTATGTACTGGTTCGGATTAAATTCGGGCAGTCCGTACAAAGTGACTTTTTTAACGATTTTTCCGGTGCTGGCAATGATGCCGCATGCACTGTCGTATCATCTGGACCGGAAAGGCGGTTATATTAAAAATGTGTATACCAGAACGAAAAAAATCAATTATCTGACGGCGAAGTATATGGCTGTTTTTTTAAGCGGCGGTCTGACGGTGCTGTTTCCGTATCTTGTCAGCCTGCCGGTTACCGCCTGTATGCTTCCGGCATTGACACCAATCCGGAACGGACAGTATCTTTCGGCAACAGAGCTGTTTTCATCGATATTTTATACCAAACCGTTTGCCTACATCGCCATTTATATGGTGATTACATTTTTTTACGGCGGAATTTTTGCGACAACGGCTCTGGCGGCGGCAAGCATTGTAGATAATATATTTCTGCTGGGAATGGTTCCTTTTTTAATATGGTATGGTTTTACAACGGCATCAAATTTTGTGGGAAGAAAGTCGGGAATTACGGTAGATCTCATCTGGCTGCTGGATATGAGCCACGGTGCGATACTGCATAAGGAAACCGTTTTTGTGACCGGAGCGGTTGTCGGCGTGATTACGGCGATTATATATTTTGTAAACGGGGTGAAACAAGATGCATTATAAAAGGAAACAAATTTCAAAAAAGAAAATGATGATCAGAAGCGTGGCAGTGCTTGCGTGTCTTATAACAGCGGCGGTTATGGGATATTTTATCCGGGATATTAACAGGCGTTTTCCAAACCCTTCGGTCTGTGAGCAGTATACAAAGGATTCACCCGCAATGCTTGACGGTCTGGAGATTACACCGCTTTCGACACACATTTATTCTTATGATGAATATCGTGAGCGGTATCCCGATTCGCTCGATGCGGGAGAACATGCTAAGGACTGGAAGGTGATTGTGTATAAGCTGGCATTTCGCAATACGACAGAGAAGGAACTGCGTTTTGAGGCGGATTCATTTTTAGCCGTTGCACAAAACAGCGGATTTCACAACGGTGTGTCACAGGAGAACCGAAAGAAAAATCAGACGATACAGCCCGGAGAGGTGCAGGAGATCGAATTGTCGTGTACTGTAACGGAGATTCTTATCGGGAAAAAGTGGTTTCAAAAATTAGAGGAGGAGACGTACACGCTGGTTTACTGGTGGTATCCGGTACAAAAAGAACTGGTGTTTACCAATGAATAAAAAAGCTTTACAGGGGAATTCAGGGGAATTGTGTCAGCGGAGCGTGTCTAAAAAAATGGGGAAAGGGGAGAAGAAATTTTGAAAAAATTTGTCAACGGCTGGCTGGATACCGGACTTTTGTGGTTTTCGGCAGTGCTTATTCCGGTCTGGCTTATGGTTATTTTTAAAACGGCGATGTCGGAGCCGGACGTGGTGTACTGCATGAGTGATATATACAGCTATGCACATGAAAAGGGATTAATTATTTTTTTATTGTTGTCCCAGATTTTTATTATCAACCATATTAAATATGAAATGCGTGCGGCGGTGCTGGTGCGTAAAAAAAGCATGAAAAGTTTTTGGCTTTCGCTGTGTAAAAAGATTTTTTTACAGGCGGGACTGTTTGTACTGTATGTGTTTGTACTGGTAACGGCATACGGCGTGACACATTTCCAGTGGAAATGCAACTGGCGGGAGCTAAACAGCAATGCGTATGCACAAATGCAGCGTCCGGTGGAATTTGAAGTGGCGGCGTGGCAGACGGCAGGCATTTTTCTGATTGTGCTGTTTGCGGAAATTACCGTTATGGCAATGATGATTGTCCTGCTTTGGTGGAAGCTGTCCCAGCCGGTCTACGGTTATGCGGTAATGATGGTGCTGTTTACACTGGAAAAGCAGATGACACCGGCACCGGTCAATATCTTTTTCCTGCGCATGTGTTTTCCTTGCACAAGGCTCTATTATCAGGGAATTCGTGCGGGCGATGAGATACTTTTTCCGCTGTGCTGTGTGGCGGCGGCATTTGTACTGGGACTGTTTTTGATGCGAAGAAAAAATATGTTAAAGAAAGAGGCAGATTAATGAAACAGCAGATTAGGGCGGAATTAAAGCAGGGAATTGTCAGGCGGTGGTATCTGTACATTCTGCCGTTTGCGCTGGGAGCGGTCAGCACGGCAGCATTTTTAAACCGGTATGCGCTGTTGGAAGCATGGACAGGAGAGCTGCGGGAAGCATCATTTGGGGACTGCTTCGCTTACATTTTCCGCGGTATGCAGGAGTATATTCCGAATCAGCACCAGCCGTTTGAAGTGCCGGTATTATTTTTACTGATAAATATTCTGCTTGCGGTGCTGATTGGCGGTTATGCGGCCGGAGAGCTGCACGGAACGGGGCTGAATAAGCTGGTGCGCTGTCGAAGAAGGTCCGATTGGTGGATTTGCAAATGTATCTGGAATGTGATAAGTGTCCTTGGATATTATGCGGCATTGATTGCGGGAGCGGTTACGGCGGCGTTTATTGTTTCGGTAAAACCGGGCGGTGCGGCATTTTTTTCAGGGATAGCACCGCACAAAGAGGTGGTTGTAAAACTGCTTTTTTGTGAAAATCCTGACAAACTAAATGACAAAATGCTCTGCTGTATGGTATTTGTGCTTCCGGTGCTGACTTCCATGGCGGTATCGCTTTTTCAGATGACAATCGAATTGATCCTACAGCCGTGGGTCAGTTTCATGGTGCTTATGGCAAACTGCGTATTTTCCGCATTTTTTATGAAAGGGTGCTGGCTGGGGAATTATATGATGCTCTACCGTATGAAACCGGTCAATGCAAACGGTGTGGACTGGCAGACCGGCATTTTAATAAATCTTTTAGTCATAGCCGCAAGCATAACGGCGGGGGTATTTCTTTTTGGCAGATATGACGTACTAAACAAAAACAGCATGAATAAGTAATGACGGTGAATTTTAACCGGGCAAAGGAGTGGGAGAAAAATGAATACAATCGAAATCAAAAATCTGAATAAAAAAATTAAAGGGGCAGAGGTTTTAAAAGATATTAATTTACATCTGGAGGGCGGAAAGGTTTATGGATTAAAGGGAAAGAACGGTTCGGGAAAGACAATGCTTATGCGTGCCGTCTGTGGACTGATTCTGCCGACCGGCGGAAGCATTACCATTAACGGGGAACAGCTTGGAAAGCAGATTTCATTCCCGAGAAGTGTCGGGATTCTGATTGAAAATCCTTCGTTTATTCCGGGGTATACGGGACTTAAAAATCTTTCGGCGCTTGCCGCAATCCAGAAGCGTGTCGGGGAAGATGAAATCCGGGAAACGCTTGAAAAGATTGGCTTAGACCCGGACGATAAGCGCACCTACAGAAAATATTCGCTCGGCATGAAACAGCGGCTCGGCATTGCTGCCGCCGTCATGGAAAATCCGGATATCGTCATCTTGGATGAGCCGATTAATGCCTTAGATGAAAGTGGTGCCAAACAGGTGCGCACGATTCTAAAGGAACAGAAAGAGCGCGGTGCCGTCTGTATCATTGCCTGTCACGATTCCGAGGAATTAAACTTTTTATCCGATGAAATCATCGAAATCGCCGAAGGACGAATTGTGCCGCAGGCGTCACAAAGCTGCCATTAGCGGAGCAGTCTGATTATAGCTTCATAAATCCCGACATCATGCATGCGCCTTTTGCGCCTGCTTCTAAAACACCCGGAAGTCTGTCCGGTGTCATGCCGCCAATGGCATACACGGGCAGACAGGTGTTGTCACAGACTTCTTTTAAAAAGGCAAGTCCGCGTCCGGCAAGTCCTGCCTTACATTCCGTTTCATAAATATTTCCTGCAAATACATAGTCTGCACCAAGCTTTTCAGCAAGGCGGACATCGTCTACAGAGTGTACCGAAGTGCCAATCTGTGCAAAATCCGATAAAAGTCCCGCTTTGCGGTATGTTTCAAGCTGTGACAGCGACAGCTGGATATACGGGTGATTTAACCGGTGTGCCGATTCAAGAAAGGAATGTAAAATCAGTTTCTTATTATAATGCGTACAAAGTGTGATACAGTCTTTGGCAAGTGCTTCATAAACTGTTTCTTCTAAATCCTTTTCCCGCAGTACAATGGCGGATACATTTGTTGCCGCGATTATTTCCACCTGCGCTAAAAAGCGGTGATAGGATACACTGCCCGGAATGAAATCCAGGGTGTCGGAATCCGGCGGTAGCAGATGGTGGTTGGTAATGGCGATAAAAGCACTGTAATCAGTCATGGACAGCTCCTTTCGAAAGCGGTTTTTGGGTCCTTTAAAAATACTACGTTGCGTAAAGCTATGGAATATGATACCATAGCAATAATGAGTTCTCAAGTTTGTACGTGAAAAATCGGTTAGAAAGTACAGGATGACAGAAGCCCTGTAACTGCATAGAATGAAAGTGCGGTATAAAATCCGGTATAGAGGGGAGGGAATCTGTCAGGAAAAAGCCGCATTTTCGTCGGATGGTATTTTGAGAATCAAATAAATAACAGCGAAAATGTCTTTAGCGGCAGAATCGCACAGAAATGGAGCAGATATGGAATATACAATATTTCAGTACATTTATTTTTTCTTCCTATATTCATTTATCGGATGGATATTTGAAGAAGTGCTGGCGGCATTTAAGTACGGCAGATTTGTCAACCGCGGGTTTGTCAACGGACCGCTCTGCATGAAATACGGCTTTTGCATGATTGTGATTTTAACCGATGTCAGTGATTTGATGGATAATCCTTTTTTACAGTTTGTCATGTGTTTTGTGATTATCACGGTCATTCAGTATGTGGCGGCGGCACTTGTACGCAAAATCACAGGACACCGCCTTTGGGACTATTCGGGACATAAGTGGAATTTAAACGGCTATGTAAGTGTCCGGACATCACTGTTTTGGTCGGTGACTGCCATGCTTTGTATTTGGCTGGTGCATCCGTTTTTATACATTTTATATGAAATGCTTCCGTTGCGGGTGCTGAAGGTGCTTGAAGTGGTACTGCTGGTTTTGTTTGCGGTGGACGTTTTAGTGACGGCGGCGACCATGCTCAAGTGGAAAATACAGGGCAATGTTTATGATACGGTGGCGGCAGGACTTGAAAAGACCAAACAGAGTATCGGGGAAAAACTCATTTTCATGATTCAGAAAAGAATGTACCGCGCTTTTCCGGAAATGGAACATCAGGAAAAGTCCGAAGCAGACGGTTTTGGAAAGCCGGTAAACAGAGTGTTTGCAAAGGGCTTGTGCTTTGATAAGCTGTTTTGGATATTCTTTATCAGTGCGCTGGTCGGGGACTGGATTGAAACGGTGTTTGTGTGGGCGACTTCCGGGGTGCTTATGAGCCGAAGCAGTCTTTTATATGGAACATTCAGCATTGTGTGGGGACTTGGCGGAGCGATTGCGACAGGTCTTTTGTATTCCCTGCAGAAAAGAAATGACCGTTATATTTTTATCGCAGGATTTTTCATGGGTGGTGTGTATGAATACAGCTGCAGCGTGTTTACGGAAGTGGTGTTTGGAACGACGTTCTGGGATTACAGCCATATGCCGTTTAATATCAACGGGCGGATTAATCTGCTGTTCTGCTTTTTCTGGGGTGTGCTTGCCATTGTGTGGTTAAAGCTTTTGTACCCGGCAGTCAGCAGGGTGATTGAAAAGATTCCGCCGGTAGCGGGAAAAGTACTTACGTATATTTTAGTATTTGCAATGGCGCTGGATATGCTGATTTCGTCCGTGGCATTAATGCGCTATGTAGACAGAAAGCAGCAGGCCGGCGCGGATACGGCAGTGGAGCAGTTTTTGGACCACACCTATCCGGACAGCTTTATTGAGTGGGTATATCCGAATATGAAAATAACGGATTAAAGAAATGGAGGAAGTGTATGTTAGAAGTAAAGGGGCTGAAAAAGACATTTAAAATGTCGAAAAAGCAGCAGAAAATCGAAAAGACAAAAGAAAAAATCAAAGTGGCGGTAGCAGACGTTTCATTTGATGCGCGTCCGGGAGAAATCCTTGGAATCCTTGGCGCAAACGGCGCCGGAAAAACCACAACGCTCAGAATTTTAGCATCAGTTATTAAGGCTGATGAAGGTCAGGTGTGTTTAGACGGTGCGGACATTACAGGCAACCTTATGGATTACCGCAGACATATCGGATTTTTAACGAGTGAATTAAAGCTTGAGGATTACTTTACACCGAATTATCTGTTTGACTACTTTTCAAAGCTGTACGGTGTCGGGGAAGAACAGGCAGCACAGCGTAAAAAAGAGCTGTTTGAAAAATTCGGTATTGATAAATTTGCAGAGGTTAAGGTTGCCGATATGTCAACCGGTATGAAACAGAAGATTTCACTGGTCATTTCCATTGTACATAACCCGGATATTATTATCTTTGATGAACCGACCAACGGACTCGATGTTATTACGGAACGGATTGTGGTGAACTTCTTAAAGGAGCTGCGCGAACAGGGCAAATGCATTATTATTTCCAGCCACATTTTCAGCCTGATTGAAAAAATTTGTGACCGTGTGGTCATTATTATCCGTGGCAAATCCGTGTGCTGTGATACGCTGGAAAATGTTATGGCGGGACAGCCGTTAGAAGACCGGTTCTTTGAACTGTATGAAAATATGGAGGGTAAGGCAGATGAATAATATTTTTACAATCATGAAAAAGGAACTGTTCCGGTATCTTTCGGATAGGCGTATGCTTCTGACAACGATTCTACTGCCGGGACTGATGATTTATATTGTGTATTCGATTATGGGGCAGGCGATGTCGAGCCAGTTTGAGGTCAAAGATGATTATAAGACATCGGTATTTATGCTGGATACGCCGCAGAGCTTAAAGCCGGTATTTGACAGCTTGAATCTGGATTACCGGGATGCGGATAAATCTATGGACGAGATGAAAATGCAGGTGGAAAATCAGGACTGTGATTTGATTGTCGTATTTCCGAAGAATTTTGAACAGGCAGTGGCAGCTTACGACAGCATGACGGCACAGACACCGGCACCGCAGGTTGAAATTTATTATAATTCCTCAAAGACCGAATCGGCAAGCGGTTACAGCATGATCACAGAGGTTTTAAACCAGTACGAAAGCAGCATGATTAACAAGTTTGATATTAACGCAAATGCAGACGGCGGGTATGACCTGGCATCGGATAAGGATATTACGGGAAAAATCTTCTCCATGCTGTTCCCAATGCTTCTGATGACGTTTATTTTCAGTGCATGTACGTCCCTCGCACCAGAGTCGATTTCAGGGGAAAAGGAGCGCGGCACGCTTACCACACTGCTTGTAACACCGGTACGCCGCTCTGAAATTGCGATTGGAAAGATTCTTGCCCTTAGTATCCTTGCACTGCTGAGCGGTCTGTCAAGCTTTACGGGAACGGCATTGTCCCTGCCGAAGCTTATGGCAATGAGCGGTGACGACGTAGGAGTGAATGTTAATGTCTATCATGTACAGGACTATGCACTGCTGTTAATGATTGTGCTGTGTTCGGTACTGCTGATTATTTCATTGATTTCAGTCGTATCTGCATATGCAAAAAATGTGAAAGAAGCGGGGACATATGTATCGCCGTTAATGATAATTATAATGATTGTGTCAATCAGTACGATGTTTGGAAACGGAACGCCGCAGGAAAATTACTGGTATCTGATTCCGATTTACAACAGCGTGCAGTGCATGAGCAGTGTCTTTTTATTCTCGGTCAATGCCGTGCATGTAATGATTACCTTTGTATCCAATCTGGTTTATGCGGGAATTTTCGTATGGGTACTGACAAGAATGTTTAACAGCGAAAAGATTATGTTTTCTAAGTAAAAATAAAATGCAGGGAAACGCAAGGAGGTTGTAAAGCTTTGCGTTTTCCTGCATTTTTTATAATTTTTTATAAGTTTATCTGTTCCGGCTTAAAGTGGGCGGGACCAGCGGCCGGAAGCGCCACACGGAAGCACCAGTCCGTTAGAGGATACCGGAAGTCCGACCTCCTGTGAATCAACCTGTCCGTCAAATGCCTTTAATTCCGTAGAAAGCATATAGGAAAGCACAGCAGGCTGTAAGCCGGTGGTGTAAGAGTTAATCAGGAAAAACAGCGGGTCATCGGATAACAGCTGTGCGCACAGTTGAATCAGCGGATAAACGGATTCTTCAATTTTCCAGATTTCACCCTTTGGACCTCTGCCGTAGGATGGCGGGTCCATGATAATACCGTCGTAGTGGTTGCCGCGGCGGATTTCACGCTGGACAAATTTAACGCAGTCATCGACAATCCAGCGGATTGGCTTGTCAATCAGTCCGGAGGATGTCGCATTTTCCTTTGCCCATGCAACAATGCCTTTGGAAGCGTCAACATGGGTGACATGTGCACCGGCAGCAGCTGCGGCAAGGGTTGCACCGCCG
>ENA-OPWR01001737-OPWR01001737.1-human-gut-metagenome-genome-assembly--contig:-NODE-1737-length-15981-cov-2.323873_pt1 | contig 15981 bp, 12 predicted proteins | sample MGYA00241507_ERZ502006 | MGnify/ENA primary metagenome ERZ502006 (study PRJEB25962, sample SAMEA2043041) | human gut metagenome | biome: human gut; feature: human-associated habitat; material: faeces...
TGAGGATCCGGTTCGTATGTATCTGAAAGAAATCGGTAAAGTGCCGCTTTTGACCGCCGAGGAGGAAAAAGAACTGGCAATGAAAATGGAAGCCGGTGATATGGAGGCAAAAAAACGTCTGGCAGAGGCAAACCTCCGTCTGGTTGTAAGTATTGCAAAACGTTATGTGGGAAGAGGTATGCTGTTTTTGGATCTGATTCAGGAAGGTAACCTGGGTCTGATCAAAGCCGTTGAGAAATTCGATTACAGAAAAGGATATAAATTCAGTACCTATGCGACCTGGTGGATCCGTCAGGCGATTACCAGGGCGATCGCAGATCAGGCGAGAACGATCCGGATTCCGGTGCACATGGTAGAGACGATCAACCGCACGATCCGCACGTCCAGACAGCTCACACAGTCGCTTGGCCGTGAACCAAGTGCGGCAGAGATTGCGGAAGTGATGAAGATGCCGGTGCAGCGTGTGGAAGAGATTCTCAAGATCGCCATGGACCCGATCTCACTGGAAACGCCGGTCGGGGAAGAGGATGACACACATCTTGGCGATTTTATCAAAGACAACAAAAGCGAAGTGCCGGCCGATGCTGCAGCGTACACGCTTTTGCAGGAGCAGCTGGATGAAGTCATGCAGACACTGACAGAGCGGGAAAAGAAAGTACTGGCTCTGAGGTTTGGGCTGGAAGATGGAAGAAGCCGGACACTTGAGGAAGTCGGAAAAGAGTTCCATGTCACAAGAGAACGCATCCGGCAGATCGAGGCGAAGGCTTTGCGGAAACTGCGGCATCCGAGCCGCAGCCGGAAATTAAAAGATTATCTTGATTAAGGAGAACAGATATGCAGTTATCAGACAGACTGCAGGCGGTTGCTTCCATGGTAACAGAAAACAGCCGTCTGGCAGACGTGGGAACAGACCACGGATACATACCGATTTATTTATGTGAGATGGGAAAGATCCCGTCAGCGATTGCCATGGATGTAAAAAAGGGACCGCTTCTGCGAGCTAAGATGAATATTGAGCGTTACCATATGCAGGAGAAGATCAGGACACGTTTATCTGACGGCGTTTTGAAATTAAATCCGGACGAGGCGGACAGCGTGGTGATTGCGGGCATGGGTGGAACACTCGTCATGAAAATTTTAGAAGAAGGCAAAAAAGTACTGGTGGACGTAAAAGAGCTGGTTTTGCAGCCGCAGTCTGACATTGATAAGGTGCGAAAATATCTGTATGAAAATGACTACGTGATCACAGCAGAAAAGATGGTATGCGAGGAAGAAAAATACTATCCGATGATGCATGTGCAGCACGGACATATGGAAGAACTTGCAGACATAGAATGGAAATATGGAGCTTTTTTATTAAAAGAAAAGAATCCGGTTCTTGGCTCTTTTCTGAAAAAAGAAGAGACCACGCTGACTGGTGTGCTTCAGAATTTAAGGCAGCAGCCCAAAGAGAGGGTGAAAGAGCGTATTTTGGAAATAGAGGCGTTGCTTGCCCTGAACCGGAAAGCACAGAAATGGATGAAAACAGAAGAGGAGTGTGAGAAGGCATGATCTGCCGGGAGCTGATTGAATTACTGGAGAAAAAATATCCGCCATCCATCGCAGAATCCTGGGATAATCCGGGACTGCAGGTGGGAAGCTATGAGAAAGAGATCAAGAGCATTTATATCGCACTGGATGCGACCGGAGAAGTGATCCGTCATGCCATCGATGCAAAAGCAGATCTGCTGCTGACGCATCATCCGATGCTGATGCATGGACTGAAAAAAATAAATGACGGTGATTTTTACGGACGGCGTGTGCTGGAACTGATAAAGCATGACATCGCTTATTATGCAATGCATACCAATTATGACATCGTGGAGATGGCACCGTTAGCAGCCAGGATGCTTGCGTTGAAGGATGCACAGATCATGGAGAAAACCTGTGTGCTTCCGGATGGACGTGAAGGCGGTTTTGGTATGGCAGGCGAACTGCCAAAAGAGATGACACTGCTTCAGTGTGCAGAGTATGTAAAAGATGTTTTTCAGATACCGGATGTGAAGATTTTCGGAAATCCGGAAACAGTTCTGAACCGTGCGGCGGTTCTTCCGGGCTCCGGGAAGAGTATGACGGCAGATGCCCTCCGAAATGGGGCAGAAGTTTATATCACCGGAGATTTTGGCCATCATGATGGGATTGATGCTGTAGACCAGGGACTGAATGTGATCGATGCCGGTCATTATGGCATTGAACATATTTTTATCGGACAGATGGCAGAAGAATTAAAGGAGCGTTTTCCTGAAATGGAAATCTGTACAGAGCCGATCCGACATCCGTTTTTGATGGTGTAGATAAGTTTTCGGAGAATTTCAAGTCACAGAACGGAATCTTCCGGTATCGATGACAATGTGATCTGTAAAAATGATCAGGAGGTGGTTTGATGATGGAGAAAGAATATATTCAGGTTTCTTTTGAAAATGGAAACATAGAAAGGAAAAGCTATCCGGCGGGTATACGGCTGCTTGATCTTGCAAAGGAATATCAGAAGGAGGATGATATTGTTCTTGCAAAGGTCAACGGGCGGCTGCGGGAACTGTACCTGCAATTAACGGAGGACTGCCGCATTTCTTTTATCACAACAAGGCAGCAGGAAGGGATGGCGGCCTACAGGCGGAGTATGACGCTGCTTTTGCTGAAGGCACTCTACCATCAGGCAGGGCATGAACACATCCGCAGAGTTGGGATCCATTTTTCCGTCAGCAGCGGATATTACTGTACGGTCGACGGTGATGTGACACTGGATCAGGATTTTCTTGATAAAGTGGAAGCCAGAATGAGGGAACTGATTGCCCAGAAAGTGCCGATCGACAAAAAAACGATCGGTACGGACGATGCGATCGCATTGTTCTCGCAGTACGGGATGAAAGACAAAGAAAAATTGTTTCATTACCGCCGGGCTTCCAAAGTCAATATCTATGATATGGGCGGTTTCGAAGATTATTATTATGGCTACATGGTTCCGGACACTTCTTATCTGGGAGCGTTTTCCCTGCATTTGTATGAGGACGGATTTGTACTTCAGATGCCACAGCGGAAAGATCCGAAGACGGTTCCGGCCTTTGAGCCGGAGAACAAAATGTTCCGTGTTCGAAAAGAATCGCTCAAATGGGGAGAGATGCTCGAAATTCCTACCGTAGGATTACTGAATGATTATATTGTGCACCATGGCATCCATGACCTGATCCTGATCCAGGAGGCACTTCAGGAAAAGAAAATTGCGGAGATTGCCGGAAAGATCGCCGAAAATCCGGATAAAAAGATCGTTATGATCGCCGGTCCGTCTTCTTCCGGAAAGACGACCTTTTCTCATCGGCTTTCGATCCAGCTTTCCGCACACGGACTGAGACCGCATCCGATCCCGGTGGATAACTATTTTGTAAACCGGGAAGACACACCGGTGGATGAAGATGGGAAACCAAACTACGAATGTCTGGAAGCCATCGATGTTCAGCAGTTTAACGATGACATGAACGCACTGCTTGCAGGAAAGAGCGTGCATCTGCCTGTTTTTGATTTTGTGAGCGGCAAACGCATGTACAGTGAAAAAGAGACAAAACTTGGAAAAGAGGATATTCTGGTGATCGAAGGCATTCACTGCCTGAATGATCAGTTGTCCTTTGCACTGCCCAAAGAAAATAAATTCAAGATTTATGTCAGTGCCCTGACGCAGCTCAACGTCGATGAACATAACCGTGTTCCGACTACAGACGGAAGACTGCTTCGAAGGATTGTACGCGATGCCAGGACGCGGGGAACGACGGCAAAAGCAACGATCAGCATGTGGCCGTCGGTGCGAAGAGGAGAAGAGTCCTATATTTTTCCTTATCAGGAGCAGGCAGATGTGATGTTCAATTCAGCACTGATCTATGAACTGGCTGTTCTGAAGATGTATGCAGAGCCGCTTTTGTTTGGCATCGGAAGAGAGGAACCGGAATATCAGGAAGCGAAACGCCTCTTAAAATTTTTGGACTATTTTGTGGGAATCCCAAGCGAGAGCGTGCCGATGAATTCTATCTTAAGAGAGTTTATCGGGGGCGGATGTTTTCAGATATAACAAAAACCATGGAAGTGACAAATATTGTCTTTTCCATGGCTTTTCTTTTTCTCTTACATCAGTCAAAAAAGTTCTCGATCCTTTTTTTCTTGTCAAACAGATCGTTGTACTGGAGGATCTGATACTTTCTGAGGGATTCATAATAAGGGGAGGATTCATCTTTTAAGGAATAATAGCTGCCATCCTCACCGAAATAACCGTTTGTTGTCAGCACCGGGATCTGTTTATGTATATCTAAAAGGAACTGATTGAACGGAGAGAGTTTCATGCCGGTGCTCTCAAGCATCAGAGTCGAGAGGTAATTCATACTGATGTTTACATTTTCCTGTTCTTCGATATCATAGTTTGCCCAGATCAGAAACGGAGTCTTATAGAGATTCATATTTTCTTCTGCACTGAGTTTTTCGACATTTTTTCCGAGGATCTTGCTGTAAACTTCATTGGAAAGTCCGGGTTCGTGATCACCGAAAAAGACGATTACGGTCGGATCCTTCTGCTTGCTGAAATACTCGATCAGAGATTTCAGGGCAGTGTCGGAATGATGGATCAGGTTCAGGTAACGTTTCAGTTCCGGATCATCACATTTTTCTTCGATGGAGATCGGCATATCCAGATTGTCAAAATCCTGGTCATAGCCGCTGTGATTCTGCATGGTGACATTGAACAGATAAAACGGGGCATTGCTCTTCTTTTTTGCCTGTTCATACTGATCGATGATCACCTGGAAATCAGCTGCGTCGGATACAAAGTTGCGAATCTTATCCGAAGCGGAGACATCCAGATCTTTTAAACTGATGAAATCCGAAAATCCGAGGTTTGGATAAACATGGTCGCGGTTGTAACCGTTTGCACGGAATGGATGGAATGCCAGCATACCCTGATAATCCTGGTTTCCAAGATGTGTGGTCAGACCCGGCAGAAGACTTTTGATGTAAAGCTGATAAGGTGTTGCAGATGCCGGCACAAAAGCTTTGGACAGTCCTGTCAGAAACTCAAATTCCGTGTTTGCCGTCTGCCCTCCGAATACGGATACATAGGAGAACCCCTTTACAGTGTTTTTTGTAAGACTGTGGTAAAATGGCATTACATCTTCGCTGGTCCTGAAATCACCGACGGCCTGCAGATCGGCAAAAGCTTCGTCCATAATGGCGATGACATTTGGTGTTTTTGCATTGCCGGAAGAGGTTTCACTGCGATACGGGGCGGCTATCTCTTCAGCAGCGTTTGCAGAATATCCATCCGGTTTATGAATTATCATCAACTGGATACTTCGCATAAAAGTCAGGACGCATCCGTTTTTGCGGTAGGATTTGATCGGACGGAACGTATTGACAGTGACATGCATCGGTGTCACAGTCATAACCGGCGTATAGATCATGATCCAGAAGGAAGCAAAACAGATGGCGGCACTTCCTAGGATGGCAGAGATCCTTTTTTTGCCTTTTGGAAGTCGGAGACGTTTTACACGAAACAGCAGAATACACCAGGCGATCAGACCAAGCAGTGTGATCGTGCGGGGCAGATCAAGCGAATATTTATAATTGCCGACCACATTCATCGCAGTTCCCATGATCGTCAGATCCGAAGCCAGGATTGGGATTCCGCGAAACGTTGTTGTGAAATAATTCGTCAGTGAAAATATAATGCTGAAAATACACAGAAAACATCCGGAGAACCGCATACTTCCGGTCAGGGCAAACAGAAATCCCATCACGATATAAAATAAAAATGCGGTTACACCGAAACGAAGCAGGCAAGACGGACGGATAGAATAGAAAATCAGTCCGGGCCCCGCCGGGTTTGCGTATTCCAGGAACAACAGTGCCACAAGAGGCGTAAGGAAAAAGACAGTCAGAGCTATCCGTTCTTCCTTTGATAAATTTTGAAATACCGACTCTTTGTTGGCGGAATCGGTTGCTTTGGTTGATTTTTTCATATTGATACACTTCCTTTATCACAATCGCATCATAATACAATGAGCTATTATAGCAAAATGGAAGTTGACAGTCAATGTGAGAAATGTTAAGATATTCTTATGTTTGCGAGTAGGATAAATGATCGCGGCTGGCAAAACGAAAGGTGTCAGACGAGGAAAGTCCGGGCTTCACAGGGCAGGATGCCGGATAACGTCCGGCGGAGGCGACTCCAGGGACAGTGCAACAGAAATATACCGCCGGCCATAAGCCGGTAAGGGTGGAAGGGCAGTGTAAGAGACTACCGCCTTGCTGGTAACAGCAGGGGCATATGTAAACCCCATTCGAAGCAAGACCGGATAAAGACAATGTGGCGGCCCGTCACGTCTTAGGTAGGTTGCTTGAACCCATTGGTAACGATGGGTCTAGAAAGATGATTACCCAACGACATAACCCGGCTTATCGTTTTGCTTGCAATTTGAATGAATATAAAAATACCGTCTGATATTAATTATCAGGCGGTATTTTTTGCTTTATTTGCGTCTTCCGTCATATTTTTCTTCGCAGTATTTACAGCGGTAAACTTCTTTTTCAGGATCTGTAAGTACGAAGACATGATCCAGTCCCTGCTCAATAGAAGTGATACAACGAGGATTTTTACAGCGGATCACATTGCGGATTTCGTGAGGAAGGTGAAGACATTTTTTCGCAACAACCTTCTCATTCTGGATAATGTTGACAGTAATGTTGTGATCAATGAAACCAAGGATATCCAGATCCAGATCTTCAATCGGGCACTCAACCTTGATGATGTCCTTTTTGCCCATCTTATTGCTCTTTGCGTTCTTGATGATCGCAACAGTACAGTCAAGCTTGTCAAGCTTCAGGTCATGATAAATAGTCATAGCCTTGCCGGCCTTGATATGGTCTAATACGAAACCTTCACGAAGTGCTCCAACATTTAACATGGCAGTTCCACCTCCAATAATGTAAGAATCAGGGCCATACGAACATATACACCGTACTGGGCCTGTTTAAAGTATGCAGCTCTCGGATCGCTGTCCACTTCAACAGAAATTTCGTTAACACGTGGAAGCGGATGAAGAATGTACATGTCATCCTTTGCAAGGGAAAGTTTCTGCTTGTCCAGTATGTAGAAATCTTTCATACGAACATAGTCTTCCTCGTTGAAGAAACGCTCCTTCTGGACTCTTGTCATGTAGAGGATATCCAGTTCTTCCATCGCGTCATCAAGACTGGTCGTCTCACGGTACTCGATATTTTTGGCATCAAGGACACTCTCTTTGATATAATCCGGTACCTTTAATTCCGGCGGGGAGATCAGGATAAAACGGATTCCCTCATAGCGGGAGAGGGCGTTGATCAGAGAGTGAACGGTACGTCCGAATTTCAGATCTCCGCACAGACCGATGGTAATGTTGTCAAGACGCCCCTTTAAGGAACGGATGGTAAGTAAGTCTGTAAGAGTCTGGGTTGGATGCTGATGACCACCGTCACCGGCATTGATAACAGGAATATTAGAAACCATAGAAGCTACCAGCGGAGCACCTTCTTTGGGATGACGCATAGCACAGATATCTGCATAGCAGGAAACAACACGAATGGTATCGGCAACAGTTTCCCCCTTCGCTGCGGAACTGGAATCTGCAGATGAGAAACCAAGAACCTTACCGCCAAGGTTCATCATAGCAGCTTCAAAACTGAGACGGGTGCGGGTACTTGGCTCATAGAAAAGTGTGGCAAGTCGTTTATCGTCACAGGTATGTGCGTATTTTTTGGGGTTTTTCTCAATATCGCTGGCAAGATCCAGAAGCTTCTCAAGCTCCGGAACACTAAGGTCCAGCGGACTCATTAAGTGTCTCATGATATACCTCCGTTATGAGTGTGTGGTTTTGGGGTAGAGTGTTACGGTTCACGAAAACTCTTTCAAAAAGGTTCTTCTGTGAGTGGTAACGCAAAATCTCTTCGACCTATCATATACTACTTGGAATGATTTTTCAAGAAGATTTTGTAAGTATTTTTTCGAAAAACAATCCAGTGAGAAACCAGACCGGGAGATAGTCCAGACGGATGACTCCTTTGTACTGATGGGGCACTCCGGAATAGTCCCAGGGGCACATGTGAAAAGCCTGCAGGATAGAACCGCTGGTAAATTCTGCCAGGTAAAATCCGGCAGTATAAAGGGAGCCTCGCAGAAGTGCCGGAAGGCTTTTCAGCTTTTTGTATACAGGCAGAATCAGGGATGCACAGCCATAAATGGGAAACATAAGAAGAGAGGTAGTCCCTTTCATGGACGCATCTCCCCGGAGCAGGGAATGGAGCCCGGTCCAGAGAATCTCCAGACACAAGCCGGTAAAACCACAGAAGAGAAAAGGGTATTTTTTCATATGCTTGGTCTCCTTGGGTAAAATGATAAAAATAACATTCCCATTCTTGCTAAATTTATGCTGCAAGGTTATAATGGAGAGAAAAAGATATTTGATAAACGAGGAGCTTTTATTATGAACTATCAGGAATGCCGTGCATATATCGATGATTCGGCGAAATACGGTTCCGTGCTGGGACTTGATAATATGCGTGAAATGCTGGACAGGCTTGGAAATCCTCAGGATGCAGTTCCTTATGTCCACGTAGCCGGAACCAATGGAAAGGGTTCCGTGATTGCTTATTTATACACCACCCTTACCCGGGTAGGCTATAAAGTGGGCAGATACATATCCCCAACTCTTTATTCTTACAGAGAACGTCTTGAGATTGCCGGCGAGAAGATCTCACAGGAAGATTTTGCAAAGTATGTGACAGAAATTTCCAGGTCAATTGACCAGATGACAGCGGTTGGCATGAATCATCCTACCCCTTTTGAGATTGAGACTGCAGCAGCGTTTTTGTATTTTAAGGAAGAAAATTGTGATCTGGTCCTTCTGGAGACCGGAATGGGCGGCAATCTGGATGCCACCAATATTGTGAAGAATACCAAACTGGCTGTGCTGGTTTCCATCAGCATGGATCATATGTCATTTCTTGGAAATACCCTTGGAGAAATCGCAGAGAAGAAGGCTGGAATTATCAAACCTGGCTGCCGGGTTGTGACCACAAAGCAGAAGCCGGAAGCGGCACAGGTGATTGCAGATACCTGCAACAAGCTTCATGTACCCTGTGTGGTATCTGACCCTGATGAGGCTGTTTTGGAAAAAGAGAGCGTATTCGGTCAGACCTTTTCTTATAAAGGAGAGGAATTTGCAATTTCCCTTGCCGGTGTTTACCAGAAAGAAAATGCAGTGCTGGCATTAAACGCCCTTGAAGAACTGGACAGACTTGGCTGGACTACTACCATGGAACAGCGGAAGGACGGTCTTCTCCACACAAGCTGGAAGGGAAGATTTACGGTTATCAATAAAAAGCCTCTTTTTATTGTAGACGGCGCCCACAATGCCGGAGCAGCCGACAAGATGGCAGAATCTATCCGACACTATTTTAATGGAAAAAAACTGATCTACATTATGGGTGTTTTTGCAGACAAGGAATATAAGATTGTCCTTGAAAAAACAGCTCATTTTGCGGAAAAAATCTATACCATAGAGACACCGGATAATCCCCGTGCACTGCCGGCAGAGGAACTGGCGAAGGCGGCAAGGGTATATAATTCCAGTGCCGAAAGTACAAAGAGCATAAAAGATGCTGTAGAAAAGGCGTTTTCCTGTGCAGGAGATGACGAGAACAGTGTGATTCTGGCATTTGGTTCACTTTCCTTTATTGGAGCGCTTACAGATGCGGTGGAAGAATATGTCGGATAAGTGTCAGGTACTGAAATGGCAGCGTGTTACTGGTCACGGAGTGAACAGTAATGGCAGTACATTGTGGAAATTGAAGTGTGCAGCAGCTGAATTTGCATGATTAAATACAAAAACTGGAGAGAAAACAATATGACAGATTTGCAGGAATGCAGACGAAAAATAGATGAAATTGACAATCAGATGGTGGAACTTTTTGAGAAGCGGATGAAGGTCTGCGAAGAGGTTGCAGAGTATAAGATCCATACCGGAAAGAAAGTGCTGGATCCGGAGAGAGAGCATGCCAAACTGGAAGAGATCAGGAAAAAAGCGCACGGTGAGTTCAACGAACTTGGAGCCCAGGAGCTTTTTCAGCAGATCATGGCCATCAGCAGAAAGCGTCAGTATCAGCTTCTCACCGAATATGGTCCGAAAGAAAAGGAAGACTTCCAAATGGTGGAGCAGCTTCCCAGAAATAATGTGACTGTTGTTTTCCAGGGGGTAGAGGGCGCCTACAGCTATGGAGCCATGCGCGCCTACTTTCAGGAAGACATTAAGAGCTATCATGTGAAGCTGTTCCGGGATGCCATGGAAGAAGTTGCAGCAGGAAGAGCAGATTACGCAGTCCTTCCTATTGAAAATTCCACAGCTGGGATTGTGACAGATATTTATGACCTTTTGACAGAATATAATCTGTTTATCGTGGGAGAGCAGATCCTGAAGGTTGAGCATGTGCTGCTTGGCCTGCAGGAGGCTGAGCTTTCCGATATTGCCGGGGTATATTCCCATCCTCAGGGGCTCGCCCAGTGTAAGGAATATCTGGAAGAGCATAGAGATTGGAAAACCACAGCAGTAACCAACACCGCCGCAGCGGCCAAAAAGGTCAGCGCAGATCAGGATAAGACTCACGCAGCGATTGCCAGCAGGGCTGCCGGAGAGATTTACAATCTGAAGGTTCTGGCAGAGAATATCTGCAAAAATGACAGCAATGTGACCAGATTTATTATTCTGGCAAAGAAACCGGTTTATGAGAATAACAGCTCCAGGATCAGTGTATGCTTCGAGGCACGTCATGCAAGCGGAACTCTTTACAATGTACTTTCCCATATGATCTATAATGGTCTGAATATGACCAAGATCGAGTCCCGGCCTATTCCGGGAAAAACCTGGGAATACCGTTTCTTCGTGGACTTCGAGGGAAATCTGCGGGACAGCGCGGTAAAGAATGCATTGCGGGGCATGGAAGCAGAGACTAGCTATTTGAAAATTCTGGGTAATTATTAAGATTATAGCTGCGAAGGCAGAGAGTGGCGGCAATTTCATTTATTGTTAAAATTAACCAAAGAATTTAAGAAGATTTTATCTGTTTTTAATATAAGAAAAGTAGAATGAAAAACGGTGCGAGTGCGTGAGCTTGTATATCCGAAAGTGTGCTGTTATGAATTGTGCGGACGGCAAAAAGGAGAAGAGACACGTAAATGCGTCATGGAATTGAGAGGAAACAAAAATGGCAAGAACAGAAGAATGTATCCTTTACCGCAATTTCGACAACGGTGAGGTACTGGACATAATGACATCACTGATGAACAACTATGAGGCTGGTGAAGAAGGCTTTGAGAATCGTAAAGAGGAATTTTTCCATATGGCAGGAAGCCTGGTGGAAATGGCAGGAATGTATGGGTTTTCCGGGAATCTGTGGCACACTTATCTGACGCAGCTTCTGGTCAATCACGAGAATGCATTCAGTACCGCTTCCGAGATCAGAGGGGCAGTGGAGGGAAGCATTAACCATCTGGCTCTTCATGATTTTGGAATTTTCAAAGAACTTTATGACTTTGATCTTGCTGTTTTTGACAGTGCGTTTGGAACAGACTGTGCTGATTTTCTCTGTAATTATGTGAATACAGGATGCAACAGCAAGGTATACAACCAGCGTATCTGCGACAGAATCTGTGATATGAGCAAAACACTGGCAGAGGCTTCTACAGTGGAAGAGTTTATGGCAGATATGGTGCAGTTCTACAAAGATTTCGGCGTAGGTAAGCTGGGATTGAACAAGGCATTTCGTATTGAGCATGGCAAGGATGGCAAGCCGGTGATCGCACCGATTACCAGAATCGCCCATGTGAATCTGGATGATCTGGTTGGATATGAAATCCCCAAGCAGAAGCTGATCGAGAACACGGAGGCTTTTGTAAGAGGAAGAAAGGCCAATAACTGCCTGCTTTTTGGTGATGCAGGAACTGGCAAATCTTCCAGCATCAAAGGTATCCTGAACCGTTATTATGACGAAGGACTTCGCATTATCGAGGTGTACAAGCACCAGTTTCAGGATCTGAATGATGTGATCGCACAGATCAAAAACCGTAATTACAAATTTATTCTTTATATGGATGATCTTTCCTTTGAGGAATTTGAAATCGAATATAAATATCTGAAAGCAGTGATCGAGGGCGGTCTTGAGAAAAAGCCGGACAACATCCTGATCTATGCAACCAGCAACAGACGTCATCTTGTTCGGGAGAAATCCGGGGATAAGCTGGAGGTGGCAGACGATGAAGATCTGCATTCCTCCGATACTGTGCAGGAGAAGCTTTCTCTGGTTTACCGTTTTGGCGTGCGGATTTATTTCGGTGCACCCAACAAGAAGGAATTCCAGAATATTGTTACTACACTTGCAGAGCGCTATGGTGTTACAATGCCTGCAGAGGAGCTTCTGACGAAGGCAAACGCCTGGGAGCTTTCTCACGGCGGTCTCACTGGAAGAACGGCGCAGCAGTTTATTGATCATGTTCTGGGAACAAGTGAGGAACAGTAAAAGATTACCAGAGATTATCTGAAATTTATGTCTGGAATGAAATAATCCTTGGCAGGAGGGAAAAACGTATGGCAGTGACCACATTTGCGGCAATTGATATCAGTTCTTATGAGATCACCATGAAAATTTTTGAATTTTCCAAAAAGGGTGGTTTCCGGACTGTGGACGATATCCGGTATCGTCTGAATCTTGGAGTAGGGGTATATTCCGGCGGAACCATGGAAGTGGATAAGGTAGATACTATTTGTGAAGTACTTAACGACTTTAAGAGGATCATGGCAGAGTACGGTGTGAAAGACTACCGCGCCTGTACCACAAGTGTTTTCCGTGAGATGAAGAATCCGCTGATTATCATTGAACAGATTTTCAGAAGAACCGGAATTCATGTGGAGGTTTTAAGCAATGCCGAGCAGCATTTTCTGGGCTATAAATCTATTGCGGCCATTGAGAATGGCTTTAAGAAAATGATCCAGAAAGGAACCGCTATTCTGGATGTGGGCGGTGGAAACCTGCAGATTTCCCTGTTTGACAAAGATGCGCTTGTAACCACCCAGAGCCTGAAAATGGGAAGCGTGCGTATCCGCCAACGTCTGAAGGAGCTGGAGAAAACCAATACGAATTATGCACAGCTGGTGGAGGAGTTTATCCGTAATGACCTGACCGGGTTTAAGCGTCTTTATCTGAAAGACCGCGAGATAAAGAATTTGATCCTTATGGGGGATTTTCTTACTGAGACTATTTTCCGTGAGGAGAGACAGGATAACATTATTACACGGGCTGAATTCGAGAAGCGGTATGAGAATACGGTTTATAAGACCGAGACTTCACTGTCAGAGGAAATGGATATTGATCCGGAGTATGCCGCTTTGATCGTGCCAACTATGGTTATCTGTAAAGATTTTATGGATCTTTTCAATGCAGAAGCGCTTTGGATGCCAGGTGTATCTCTTCTTGATGGCATTGCCTATGATTTCGGGGAAAAGAAGAATTTTATTAAGAGCGCACATAATTTTGAAAATGATATTCTGGTGGCAGCCAGAAACATTGCCAAACGTTATTCTACTGGAAAGGATCATATTAAGGGTACTACCGACCTTGCCCTGGCGATTTTTGACAGCATGAAGAAAGTTCACGGAATGGGAGACAGAGAGCGTCTGCTTCTTCAGATCGCAGTGCAGCTTCATGACTGTGGCAAATATATCAGTATGGGAGATGTGGCAGAGTGCTCCTATCAGATCATTATGGCTACGGAGATCATCGGACTTTCCACAGAAGAACGTCAGATCATTGCAAATGCGGTGCGCTACAATACCACAGAATTTGTTTATTACAGCGAGATCGCAGGAGAAGTCGGAATGGATCGTTCCGTATATCTTTTGATCGCCAAGCTGACTGCAATCCTTCGTATTGCAAATGCCATGGATCGCAGCCATTATCAGAAGGTAAAGAATATGAAGGCTATGCTGAAGGACAGAACTCTGCTTCTTACAGTTGATTCTGAGCAGGATATCTCCCTGGAACTTGGACTTCTTATGGATAAAGTTGAATTTTTTGAAGAGGTATTTGGTATCCGTCTGGTATTCAGACGTAAGAGAAAAGTGTGAGGAGGGGCACAATGGATCTGAAAAATTTTGAAAAACCGGAGTATTTTGTGAACAGGGAGTTGAGCTGGCTGAAGTTTGACGACCGTGTTCTTTCAGAAGCAAGAGATAAAAGTCTGCCATTGTTTGAAAGACTGAAATTTACCAGCATTGTATCTTCCAATCTGGATGAGTTTTACATGGTTCGTGTGGCTTCTCTGAAGGACCAGGTTCATGCCGGCTATGAGAAAACAGATATTGCAGGAATGGGACCAAAAGAGCAGCTGAAGGAGATCAGTGTCCAGACACATGAACTCGTCCGTTCCCAGTACAGCACTCTGAACCGTTCCCTTCTTCCGGCGCTGGAGAAGGTAGGACTTCACCTGGTGATGGAGCATGAGAAATTAAACGAAGAACAGCAGGAGTATGTGGACCGTTATTTCGAGGATAATGTTTATCCGGTTCTTACTCCTATGGCAATGGATTCTTCCAGACCTTTCCCGTTGATTCGAAATAAGACATTGAATATTGGCGCCTTGATTTCCAAGAAGGATAAGAAAAAGGGCAAGGATGTACTGGTATTTGCCACTGTCCAGGTGCCGTCTGTACTGCCGCGTGTGGTTGTCATTCCATCCGGGAATAAAGAGGACACTACTGTGATCCTTCTGGAGGAGATTATCGAGCGCAATATTGACAAGCTTTTCCTTGGATATGATGTGGTTTGTGCACATCCTTACCGTATTATGAGAAATGCGGATCTTTCCATAGATGAGGATGGGGCGGAGGATCTTCTGGTGGAAATCCAGAAGCAGCTGAAGAAGCGCCAGTGGGGTGAGGTGATCCGCCTGGAAGTGGAGGATAAAACGGACTCCAGACTTCTTGGCATTCTGAAAAAGGAATTTGACATTAAAGAAGAGGATATTTTCTATATTAACGGACCACTGGATCTTACCATGCTGATGAAGGTTTATGGACAGGATGGCTTTGATCAGTACAAAGAGCCGAAATATACCCCTGCTGTAGTGCCTGCATTTGCAGATACCAGTAAGGATATTTTCCAGGTGATCCGTGAGGGTGATGTGTTCTTACACCATCCATACATGAGCTTTGACCCGGTTGTAAATTTTGTACGCCAGGCGGCAAAGGATCCGGATGTACTTGCGATTAAGCAGACGTTGTACCGTGTCAGTGGAAATTCCCCGATCATTGCAGCACTTGCCCAGGCAGCGGAGAATGGCAAACAGGTTTCGGTTCTGGTAGAGCTGAAGGCACGTTTTGATGAGGAACACAATATTGTGTGGGCAAAAATGCTGGAAAAAGCAGGCTGTCATGTTATTTATGGTCTGGTTGGCCTGAAAACACACAGTAAGATTACTTTGGTGGTTCGCCGTGAGGACACCGGAATCCGCCGTTATGTCCATCTGGCAACTGGTAACTATAACGACTCTACTGCAAAGCTTTATACGGACTGCGGCATTTTTACCTGTGATGAGCGCTTCGGCGAGGATGCAACTGCAGTGTTTAACATGCTTTCCGGATATTCTGAGCCGAAGAACTGGAATCGTCTGATCGTGGCACCAATCTGGATGAAGGATCGTTTCCTGAAGCTGATCGAGAGAGAGGCAGAGCACGCGAAGAAAGGAATGCCGGCTATGATCGTAGCGAAGATGAACTCTCTTTGTGATCCGAAGATCATTGCAGCTCTTTATCATGCATCTTCCTGTGGCGTGCAGATTTACCTGCTGATCCGAGGTATCTGCTGTCTGAGAGTGGGAATCCCGGG
>ENA-OPWR01001754-OPWR01001754.1-human-gut-metagenome-genome-assembly--contig:-NODE-1754-length-15869-cov-2.978879_pt1 | contig 15869 bp, 10 predicted proteins | sample MGYA00241507_ERZ502006 | MGnify/ENA primary metagenome ERZ502006 (study PRJEB25962, sample SAMEA2043041) | human gut metagenome | biome: human gut; feature: human-associated habitat; material: faeces...
TGCAAAAGCACGAGGACCGCACGCTCAGTGGCCGACTCTTTCCGAAGCACTTTATACAGGTGTTCAGCAGGCTCTGCTTGGTGAAAAATCCGTAGAAGACGCAATGAAAGAAGCACAGGCTAAGATTGACCCGATTGTTGCAGAAGATCCGCTTCCTGATTTATCAACAGGCGGAGGAGTTGCAGACGACGTAAATAAATAAGAAAAAATAAGTAGTAAGCAATAAGTAAGAGTCCTGGAACCAGTCTGGGTTTCGGGACTCTTTTAAAATGAAAATCTTGAAATTCCGTGAGAGGAGTGTGTGAAGATGAAACTGAATATGGCTGCAAAGAAGAGGAGAGAAGCCTATATTTTTATTCTTCCCGGTTTTATTTATCTGGTTGCAATTTGTGGTTATCCTTTGATTTACAATCTGATTTTAAGTTTTAAAAATGTAAATGTAAAAAACCTTGCCACCGGCGCATCGGTTTTTGTTGGACTTGATAATTATAAACAGCTGTTTGCCGACCCGACATTCCAGCTGGTATTTAAAAATACAATTGAATTCACACTGGCCTGCCTTGTAGTCCAGTTTACAATCGGCTTTTTATTTGCAATGTTTTTCTCAAAGAAATTTACACTGGCAGGAAAAGAATATCACGAAGGTGATTGCATTTCCCTGGATGGTTCCACAGGTAATATCTATGACGGCATCATCCCGACCGTACCGGCAACAATCGCTGGCGAATTCGGAAGAATCATGGGATGGGCTGATAAATTCAGAACTATGAAAGTTCGTACAAACGCAGACACACCGGCAGATGCTAAAAAAGCACGTGAGCTGGGTGCAGAAGGTATCGGTCTTTGCCGTACAGAGCATATGTTCTTCGAAGGCAACAGAATTGATGCATTCCGTGAAATGATCTGCTCTGAAACTGCAGAAGAAAGAGAAGCTGCACTGGCTAAGATCCTTCCGGAACAGCAGGGCGACTTCGAAAAACTGTATGAAGCACTGGAAGGTAACCCAGTTACCATCCGTTTCCTGGATCCGCCTCTGCATGAGTTCGTTCCGACAGAAGAAGAGGACATCAAGAAACTGGCTGACGCACAGGGCAAGACTGTTGAGCAGATCAAAGCTATCATCGACAGCCTGCACGAGTTCAACCCAATGATGGGTCATCGTGGATGCCGTCTGGCAGTTACTTATCCGGAAATCGCTAAAATGCAGACAACAGCTGTTATCCGTGCAGCTATCAATGTAAAGAAAGCTCATCCAGACTGGGCAGTGAAACCGGAAATCATGATCCCACTGGTTGGTGACATCAAAGAGCTGAAATACGTTAAGAAATTCGTTGTTGAGACAGCAGACGCTGAGATCGCAGCAGCAGGAAGTGATCTGCAGTACGAAGTAGGTACTATGATCGAGATCCCGAGAGCAGCACTGACAGCTGATGATATCGCAAAAGAAGCTGACTTCTTCTGCTTCGGTACAAACGACCTGACTCAGATGACATACGGCTTCTCTCGTGATGACGCTGGTAAATTCCTGGATGCTTACTACGATGCTAAGATCTTCGAAAACGATCCGTTCGCAAAACTGGATCAGGTTGGCGTTGGCAAACTGATGAAGATGGCTATCGAATTAGGAAAACCGGTTAATCCGAAACTGCACGTAGGTATCTGCGGCGAACATGGTGGAGATCCAAGCTCTGTAGAATTCTGCAACAGCATCGGTCTTGACTATGTATCCTGCTCACCGTTCCGTGTACCGATCGCTCGTCTGGCAGCAGCTCAGGCAGCAATCGCTCAGAAGAACGCATAATTTGAGCTGTGTCACAGGGCAGATAAATGTCCTGAAACATAAATGAACCTGATTTGATCAGGTCATAGTCCAAGCGTAAATTAGGACTCCTGGAACTTCGGAGATAATCTGAGGTTTCAGGGGTCTTTTTTGTTGCGGCAGTGAGAAACTATGCAAAAATCGACAAAATAGCCCCTTCTGGTTGGAAAAAAGGAAAAAGCTTGTGCTATAATAGGAAAAACAGCTTGTAAATGTAATGCCAGAATTTCCAAAGCAGGGAGATTCTGGCATTTAAAGACAAGGCAGGAATTGCAGATGGAGTTTGACATCCTTGGATTGATAACATACAATAAGAAAATGTGTAACGATTTATGCCAAAAATATATAGGTTTTGACAGGCAATTATACATGACGTAAAATCAAAAGATAAGGATAAATAGATATGGCACAGGTATCGTTTCAGGATGCAGGCGGCAGACTGTATGGTGAAATGCAGAAATGTATAATTTATATACAGAATCATCCGGATCAGGATATTACCATGGAAGATCTGGCAGGAAGAATGGCATATGCTCCGATACAGCTTTCTTACCTGTTTGATCTGTTTTTTGAAAAAAGTTTAGAAGAATGGGATATAGAGAAGATCAGAGCCTATCAGGGAAAAGGCAAAATACCATATGAACGAGTCATAGATAAGGAAAATACAGAAATTTGTTTTGTTCGAAGAAGAGAACAGAAAATAGTGGCAGAGTCCATCCTGTTCGAAACAGAAAAATCCCCAAAAGGTTCCTTCTTAGAGGCAGCCATGGAAAAGGTTGAAGAACATGCCAAAGACAACTGGAGAAAGAGAACCAGTACAGAAGAGAGAATGCTGTTCTGGTGGCATGACAGTGAATATCGGTTTCACTTTCTTTCAGGAAGAGAGCAGTCAAAGAACGAAGGAAAAGAAAGAGGGGAAAGAGAAACATTTGAAGTGGTACTGGAGGCTTCGGATTATGCTGTATTTACCTGGAAAGAAAATTTCACAGGAAGAGCGGCAGAAAGCATGCTGAAAATGGTACTGAAATATGCCCTGTGTGACTGGGAAACAGAAAATCAGATATGGTATGACCAGAATAAAATTTATTTTATTTCGTATGAAAATGGAAAATATTATGTTTATATGCCTCTGCAAAAGAAGATACAGGAAAACTATAAGATAAAATCTACAAAACAGGAAAGAAAAATATATGGTCTGAATGAATGGATCGATTATATAGATGAACATATTAAGGAGGAACTGACGGCCAAAAATCTTGCGACCGTATTTGGGTATTCCGAACGTCATTTTCGCAATGTGTTTCAGATTTATTATGATATAAAATTAAATGATTATATACGCAGGCGAAAATTATATTTTGCAGCACAGGAACTGAAAAAAGGGAAAAAACCGGAGACAGTGGCCAGACAGTATGCATTTAAAAGCAGCAGCAGATTCAGCAGAGCTTTTCATGAAGAATATGGTATGACGCCGGAAAAATATTATAAGGAAGAATTTCGAAATGAAGAGTGGATTCGCTACATAGATGAGCATATGAAAGAAGAGCTGACCGCAGAGCAGCTTGCAAAAGAGTTTCATTATTCAAAGGATCATTTTCGCAAGGAGTTTCAGAATGTCTTTGGAATGGGACCGATCACTTATATCACACAGCGAAAAGTACAGTTTGCTGCAAAAGCACTCAGAGAAGGAAAACTACCGGCGGAAGTTGGAAAAGAATATGGGTTCTGTTCGAGAAACGGGTTTGACAAAGCATTTCGCAGAGTGTTTTATACAAGTCCGGCGAAATACGCCAGAGCAGGAGCAAAGGTTGTCAATCTGGACCGCTATTATTCTGAATATAAAGATAAAATCAAAATTTCATATATAGATATGGACGAGATCAAGATGGCCGGATGGACCATCATTGCCAATCGGCGGGAGGCAGATATTCCGGCACAGCTGGCATTCTGGCTGGATGAGCATTCTCCGCAGTACCGGAAACTGAATGCATTGACAGGAGAAGAAAAAGGAAGAGATAAGATTGCATTGTGGTATCAGGAAAAGGAAAATATTGAATATATTCTGGGACCGATCGTAGAGTCCTTTGACAATCTTCCGGAAGATGCTTTTCAGGTAAGGATCGCAGCCGGAAGATATGCTGTTTTTGAGTCAGATCAGGAGAACGATATGGAAAATCTTCCGGAGACGGTGCGTATGTTTGCAAGATGTGTGCTGTATGGCTGGATTCGGGAACACAGAGATGAGCTGTCTTTGCAGAGGCTTACCTTTGAACGGTATACCAGTCAGAAAATGTATCTTTATGTTCCGGTCAGTGAAAAAGGGACCGGAGGAAACGAAAGAAAGGATGAGAAAAACTTTGAGAAACAGAGTGAAAAATAAAAAAAGAAGAATAGCTTATATGCTTGTGGCTGCGGTACTGCTCTCTTCTTCTCTTGGTGTTTCTTATGCAAAGACAGATGAGATATGCCAGCAGGCAGAAACAGAAAGCGAAAAGCAAAGCGAATCGCAGAAGGAAAGTGAATCTCAGAAAGAGACAGAAAGCGAAAAGCAGAGTGAATCACAGAAAGAAACAGAGAGCGAAAAGCAAACCGAATCGCAGAAAGAAACGGAGAGCGAAAAGCAAAGCGAATCCCAGAAAGAAACGGAAAGCGAAAAGCAGAGCGAGTCACAAAAAGAAACGGAGAGTGAGAAGCAAAGCGAATCCCAGAAAGAGTCTGAATCCGAAAAAGAGACAGAAACGAATCCAGGCGGGGAGAATCTTCCGGCGGAGCGAAGTACGGTGCTTTCTTCTGTGAGAAATTATCTTCTGACAAAAGATGGCAATCCGGATTTCAGCAGTATCTGGAATGTGATCGGACTGCAAAGAAGCGGATTATATGTTCCATGGTCTTATACAGCAACCTTTTATCAGAATGTGTATGCTTATTGTGAACAGAAAAACTGGAAACTTACGAGAACAAAATATTCTGACTATTCAAAGCTGATCATGGCACTGACTTCCATCGGCATCGATGCACAGAATGTCGGAGGACACAATTTATTCGATTATCTTTCTGACTATGAGAATGTCCGTATGCAGGGAATCAATGGACCGATCTGGGCACTGATCGCACTGAACTGCCATCCGTCTTATTCTATTCCAAAGAACAAAGAGGCGGCGGTGCAGAATACGGAAGAAATGCTGCTTCAGGCAGTTCTGGGGGCACAGTGTGAGGATGGCGGATGGAATCTGGCAGGTGGTCAGGGAGATGCTGACATGACCGGTATGGCATTGCAGGCACTTTCCTTTTATTATGGAAAACGCACAGATGTAAATGCTGCGGTTGAAAGAGGACTTGCGTGGATTTCGAAAAATCAGCTGGAAAGCGGCGGGTTTGGTACGCAGGGAGTTGAGACTTCCGAGAGTGTGGCACAGATTCTGGTGGCACTTTCCGGACTCGGCATTGACGGAAGCAAGGATGCACGTTTTCTGAAAAACGGGAAAAGTCCGCTTTATGGATTATTCCAATACTATCTTCCGGAAGGCGGATTTATGCATGTTGCGGCAAATGCCGGAAACAATGGCGGCGGTATCGGCGGTATGCTTGACGGTATGGCGACGGAGCAAGGCTTTTATGCGACGGTTGCATACCAACGTTTGCTGGACGGACGCAGTTTTATTTATGATATGCACGATATAGAGCTGACACCTGGCAAAAAGGTGGAGACATCCCAGAATGGCGGGACAGACGAAACAAAAAAACAGGAAGAAACCGAAAAGAAAAACAATAATAAAAAAGATCACAAAACAGATCACAAGAAAAAAGACGATAAGAAAAATAAGAAGAGTAAAAAAGAGACGGAAAAAAAGAATACGGAGAGTGAAAAGAAGCAGACAGGCTCTCCCAATGCTGCAAAAAGACCGTCCGGGCAGACAAAAACACTTCCGTCTGTAAAGAAAACAAGCACATCCACGGAAAAAAGCAGCAGCACAGTCAAAAAGAAAAAAGCAACAACAAAAAAGAAAAAGAACAAAAAAGAGAGCGAAGATTCCGGATGGAGTTTTGACGGAGAAGACTATGTGCCGGAGCTGACAGCAGACGGCAAAGCAGAAGCAGAGACTGTAACACAGTCTGCGGAGAATGATCCGAAAACACAGGTTAGAACAATGGCACCGGCAGTATTGTCCGGAGCAGCACTTGTCATTGTTTTGGAGGCACTGGCATTTGGAATCTATCGCAAAAAGAAAGGAAGAAGACTAAGATGAAGACAAAGAAAAATATAAAAAGTATAGCAGCACTTTTTCTGTGTGTGATCCTGATGCTGACGGCAGGATGTGCAAAAGGAACAGAAAAGGAGCAGAGTGCAGGAACAACTTCAGGTAAAGCACTGGCCGAGATGAATGATATCCCGGCCGATGGCATCATCACAAAAGAGCAGTTCCAGAGCGTGGCCGGCAAAGAGCAGAAGGTTCAGTTTAAAGGAACAACTGAAGACGGAATAACCTATGTCTGGACTTATGACTGTGCCAAAATCCAGAATCCGGAAGATCAGAATCTGAAGATAGATTTTACACAGGAAAATTTAGAGGAGATCAAAAAACAGGCAAACGATGCAAACGATGCCCTGCAGATGACGATGCACGGCAAAGGAGTGATCTGTGTGCCGACACTGGAAGTGACTCTGCCGCAGAGCTGGGAATCCAATGCCGCTTATCTTGTCAAAGAACAGGACGGCAAGCTGGCCAAAATGAGTGACGTAACGGTGACAAATGACAAAGAAAGTACGACACTTGTGATGACGGTAACTTCTCTTGACGGAGACTGCTATGTGATCGGCGGTGTCACGGAAGAGCAGAATAAAGGAGCAGATGCAGCAAATCAGAGTTCCAAAAAGAAAGACGGAAAAGAGCAGAGCCAGGAAACACAGGAAGAATCAGAAAATGGTACAGACAGTGCGGATGCCGATGTAAGTGAAAATGCAGCCGATGAAAATGGTGAAAATCCGGCGGAAGAAAACAACAATGCCGGTCAGGATGCCGAAAATGATAAAAAAGAAAACGGACAGAAAGCAGATGCCAAGGATTCGGGCGGCGATGCAGCTGATCAGGAAGATACTGCATCAGCTTCCAATACCTGTACGATTTCCATCAGTTGTGCAACGATTCTGGACAATATGGACCATTTAAAGAGCAGCAAGGCAGAGTTTGTTCCGTCCGATGGCTGGATTTTGGCACCGACGGAAGTAGAATTTACCGAAGGCGAATCTGTGCATGATGTACTGCAGCGTGTCTGCAAAGAAGCGGGTATCCAGATGGAATCCAGCTTCACACCGGCCTATAATTCTGCTTATGTAGAAGGCATCAACAATCTGTATGAATTTGACTGCGGAGAACTTTCCGGATGGATGTTCAGCGTCAATGGCTGGTATCCAAACTACGGATGCAGCAAATATACCGTAAATGCAGGTGATGAGATCTGCTGGGTATATACCTGCGATCTCGGAAAAGATGTAGGCGATAATTCTATGTATTAGAGGGCAGATGCCGGAGGTAAATATGAAAGATACATTTTCTACATACCATCCGCTTCTGAACATGCTTTATTTTGTCGGAGTGATCGGAGTAACGGTATTTGTTGTTCATCCGGTCATTCTGGCAATTTCGCTGTTTGGAGGAATTGCATATTCCGTTTTGCTGAAAGGATGGAAAAAAACAGTTAAATTTAATCTGATCTTTTCGATACCGATGATGCTGATCGTGGCACTGATGAATCCGATGTTCAATCACTATGGTGTGACGATCATCGGTTATCTGCACAATGGCAATCCGTTTACACTGGAGAGCTGTGTGTATGGTCTGGTGATGGCGATGATGCTGGTGTGTACGATGATCTGGTTTTCCTGTTATACGATCGTAATGACATCGGACAAGTTTATCTATCTGTTCGGAAAGATCATACCGGCACTGTCCCTGGTGCTTTCGATGTGTCTGCGTTTTGTCCCGAAATTTATCAGAGAGGCAGGTGTGATATCAGATGGTCAGAAATGCATCGGACGAAGTACCGAAAACGGCAGTCTGGTAAAGCGTGCGAAACATGGGATCACGATATTTTCCATTCTGGTAACCTGGGCACTGGAAAATGCGATCGAGACTTCAGATTCTATGAAATGCCGCGGTTACGGTGAAAAAGGAAGAACGGCATTTTCTCTGTATCGATTTGATAAACGTGATATTCTCTGCCTTTTGTTTATGGGAGCAAGTTTTGCACTGACTCTGTTTGGATTTTCAAAAGGCTATACGTTCTGTCAGTATAACCCGAAAATTATTGTAAAGGGAATTCCTCTGACAGCAGGAAGCCTGCTGGTATATCTGGCATTTTTGCTGTTCTCCGTGCTTCCGGTGGTGCTGGAATTCTGGGATCGATATCAGTGGAAACAGAGACGTAAACAGGTAGAAAAAGCAGAGCAGGCCAATTATCGCCTGTGGGAAGTACAGGATTAGAAAAAGGAGATAGGCGATGTCAGAATCGATGGGAAAAGAAACGAAACAAAACAGCAGCAAAAGTGATAAGAAGAATATTAATCATATTGATAATAGTATAGAAAGCCAGACAGATGGACCAGGTTCGATCCTGGAGATCAAAGATCTCTGTTTTGCTTATCCGGAAGAAGAAAAAAGAGCACTGAACCACATTTCCTTTCAGATAAAAGAAGGAGAATTTCTGGTGCTGTGCGGCAAGAGCGGATGCGGAAAAAGTACGCTGTTAAAACATATGAAGACACCGCTGACACCGCACGGAAAACGAAAAGGAGAAATTCTTTTTGACGGAAAAAATCTGCATGAGATGACAGGCAGGGAACAGAGTCAGAGAATCGGTTACGTTCTGCAAAACCCGGACAATCAGATCGTGACAGACAAAGTGTGGCATGAGCTGGCATTTGGACTGGAGAGTCTTGGATACAAAAGTGCAGAGATCCGTATCCGTGTGGCAGAAATGGCAAGTTATTTTGGAATTCAGGACTGGTTTTATAAAAATGTGGCAGAATTATCAGGCGGTCAGAAACAGCTTCTGAATCTGGCTTCCATTATGGCTATGCATCCGGATATTCTGATTCTGGATGAGCCGACTTCACAGCTCGATCCGATCGCTGCGTCCGATTTCCTGGGAACAGTAAAGAAGATCAACCGAGATCTCGGTACAACGATCCTGTTGACAGAGCACCGCCTGGAAGAAGTATTTCCGGCAGCAGACCGTGTTGTCGTGATGGAGGGCGGAGAAGTACTGTGCATGGGAACACCGGAAGAGATCGGGGAAGAATTAAAAAAACAGAACCACGAAATGTTTCTGGCAATGCCGGTTCCGATGCAGATTTATGCAAAAGTAAATTCCGGAAAGCATATGGAGTGTCCGATCACAGTCCGGGACGGAAGAAACTGGCTGAATGCGATCTGCAAAGAAAAACAGATCCGGCCGCAGGAGGCAGAATTTTTCGGAAAAGATGCGAAAGAAAAGTTGGCGAAAGAAGAAATCATTCTGGAGGCGAAAGATATCTGGTTCCGTTATGACAAAGACCAGCCGGATGTTGTAAAAGGACTCAATCTCTCACTGAAGCGAGGAGAGTTTTTTGCATTGCTCGGAGGAAATGGAACCGGAAAATCAACGACGCTTTCGATCATCAGCCGGCTTCGAAAGCCATACCGCGGAAAAGTGCTGCTGGAAGGAAAAGATATCCGCCGTTACAGTGAAAAGGAGCTGTTTCGTGGCTTTTTGGGGGTTCTGCCGCAGAATCCGCAGTCTCTGTTTGTAAAAAAGACGGTGGAGCTGGAACTGTTCGAGATGGTGGGCGGAACAAAAGAAAAGAAAAATGAAGAGTATCACCTTGCCATGGAAAAATGCAAGGCAGTGGAAGGAATCGTCAAAGTAACGCATTTAGAAGGACTGCTGCACCGTCATCCATATGATTTAAGCGGCGGGGAACAGCAGAGACTGGCACTTGCGAAAATTCTGCTGCTGCGCCCGAAACTTCTTCTGATGGACGAACCGACCAAAGGCCTGGACAGTTATTTTAAGAAAGAGTTTGCAGAAATTTTGGATCTTCTGAAAAAGCAGGGTGTAACGATCTTTATGATCTCGCATGATATCGAGTTCTGTGCATCTTATGCGGACCGCTGCGGTCTGTTCTTTGACGGAAATATTGCGGCGAGCGGTACACCAAAATCTTTCTTTGCCGGAAATAACTTCTATACGACAGCGGCAAACAGGATGGCACGTAAATATTTTCCGATGGCAGTGACGGCAGCAGATGTTGCGGAAGCTCTTTTGGATGACAGCAGGTGTGTGTGATATGCAAAAAAAGATGAAAAATGAGAAGATACAGGGAGTGCAGGCCGGGAATATGGAAAGAGAACAGGAAACAAAAGAATTTCTGAAGCAGTTTTATGAATCGCCGGAAGCAGAGGAAGATACGATCGCAGCGAAGCTGAAACGCACCTTCGTGCCAAAAGGCAAAAAGACAAAAGTAATCGCAGATTTTGCCAAAGATCTGATGGGCGAAGGCGGAGCCGGTGATGTTGTGATCGATGATGATATGTTTGAGGCAGATACCGAAGGTTATAAACAACAGGAAAAGAAACGCCTGTCAAAACGGACCAGAGTCAGTCTGTTTTTGCTTCTGGTGGCAATCCCTCTTACCATTGCAGCCGGATTCTGGCTGACAGATCAAAGTGCACTGGCAGACTGGATCGATCGGGTGTTTGGTCCGAGAAAATATTATCTGATCAGCCTGGTGATCGTGCTTTATGCATTGCTGCCGTTTTTTATGGCATTTGAAGGAAGAAAACCGGAAGTCAGAGAACTGGTTGTGCTGGCAACCATGATCGCACTGGCCACTGCCGGAAGAGCGGCTTTCTTTATGACGCCGAGCTTTAAGCCGATCATCGCGATCGTGATCATATCGGCAATCGCCTTTGGAGCAGAGGCTGGCTTTTTGGTTGGATCGATGACCATGCTGGTCAGCAACTTCCTGTTCGGTCAGGGTCCCTGGACGCCATGGCAGATGTTTGCCATGGGATTTATCGGATTTTTATCCGGTATCCTCTACCGACTGCGGATCCTGCCGACAAAACGGCTGCAGCTGTCCGTATATGGCTTTCTGGTCACCTTTATGATCTACGGCGGGATCATGAACCCGGCGGCACTGTTTATGAGCGTATATCAATTCAGCTGGAGCGGACTGCTTGCGATCTATATCTCCGGTGTTCCGGTCGATCTGGTGCATGCAAGCTCAACCTTCTTGTTTTTGTGGATCGGGGCGAAGCCGTTGCTGGAGAAACTGCAGAGGATCAAGGTGAAGTATGGGTTGCTGTAGGAAAATCGAAAAACTCGCAATGGGAGCTTTACTACCGTGTTTTACAGTTCTGAAAAAGTGTCAAAAAAATGTACAAATTCCATAATTTGCTAAAAAAACACACAAATCTGCAAAAATGCACAAAAAATGCACAAATTCGACAAGTTGTCTATTTTGAAAATTCATCCTGAGCGATACAATGGTGCAAAGGTTGAAAGAAAAATAAAAAGAACCTTGCAGAAAGCTTATATGGATGGAGGAAAAATGTATGTCATTTGCAGATTTTAAAGACAACACCATGAGAGCCGTTGTATCAAAAACGATTGATGGTGTATTGAAATACGTGAATAAACATGATGATCGAACAGAGGCATTACTCAAACTGACCGATCTTTCGGAAAAGCTGATGGGCGATAAATTTGAAAAAAAAGTATTTGACGGAGCAAGAAATCTGATCCATAATCCAGATGCAAAATGGATGAAATACACAAACAAAGTGCTTGATGAGATCGACCCGCATGTAGCGAAAATGCATGCCCTGAACCTTGGATATCAGGCAGGTTTTTATGGTTATTCCAAAACCTGTGAATTCGAGAAGGAACATGGATACCGCATCCCGTGGATTATTTTGATGGATCCGACCTCTGCCTGTAATATGCACTGTACCGGATGCTGGGCAGCGGAATATGGTCATCGCATGAGCCTTTCTTACGAAGATCTGGACAGCATCGTTACGCAGGGGGAAAAGCTGGGTATCTATTTTTACATGATGACAGGCGGGGAGCCGCTGATGAGGAAAAAAGATATCGTGAAACTGGCAGAGAAGCATAATAAGTGTATGTTCTATGCATTTACAAACGGAACGCTGATCGATGAGGAATTCTGTAAGGATATGCAGAGACTTGGAAATATTTCTCTGGCACTGAGCGTGGAAGGATTTGAAGAAGTCAACGATTCCAGACGCGGAAGCGGATGTTTTGAGAAAGTTATGCATGCAATGGATCTGCTCAAAGAGCATGGACTGATCTTTGGTACTTCTATCTGCTACACATCAAAGAACTACAAGACCGTTACCAGCGATGAATTCCTGGATATGCTGATTGACAAAGGTGTTCGCTATGCATGGTATTTCCATTATATGCCGGTCGGAAATGAAGCAGCAACAGATCTGCTTCTGACACCGGAGCAGAGAGAATATATGTACCACAGAATCCGTGAGATCCGAGGATTTGAAGGAGGCAAGCCAATCTTTGTATTTGACTTCCAGAATGACGGTGAGTTTGTCGGCGGATGTATCGCTGGCGGAAGATTCTACTGTCACATCAATCCAAACGGTGACGTAGAACCTTGCGTATTTATCCATTATTCCAATGCAAATATCCATGACAAACCGCTTCTGGAATGCTTAAGCCAGCCGCTGTTTCGTGCTTATCAGATGGGCCAGCCGTTTAATGAAAATGATCTGCGTCCATGTCCGATGCTGGAGAATCCGGAAGCACTGCAGAAGATCGTCCATGCAACCGATGCAAAGAGCACCGATATGCAGAGTCCGGAAACGGTAGAGAGCTTATGCGGAAAATGTGAAGCTTACGCAAAATGCTGGGCACCGGAAGCAGAAAAATTAAAAGAAGCAAATCCAAAGCAGATCACCAGAGAAAAAGGTACACTGCCGGAAGTATAAAAAAACAGAAGTTGATATATCAGAAAAAAGGATCGTCAGAAGCAGCTTCATTCAAACTTCCGTCCTCCTGTCCAGCAAGTGTACATAAAATTTCCAAAAATGAAGATAATGATTACTGTTCATAAAAGCCTGAATCAGGTTTGAGGTGACAAATATCATGTATGACAGGAGGAAATTATGGAGACAGAGATCAAAATGTTGAGTGACATTCACAAAAATGCAGACATGGGACAGGATACACTGCGTCATATTCTGGATGCGACAAAGGATGCGGAATTTTCGAAAACGGTCAGCAGGCAGATGCAGGAATATGAAAAAGCATTTCAGGTCAGCGGACAGATGCTGAAAGCACGCAATGCACCGGAAGAACAAAAAGAAGCTCCGATGATCTCCAAATGGATGGCTCACATGAATATCAACAGGAAAAGTATGCAGGATATGCAGACTTCAAAGCTTGCGGAAATGCTGATCCAGGGCAGCACCATGGGCGTTACCAGCCTGACAAGACAGATCCGTGACTATGATGGAGAGGATACAGAAGTGCTGGATTTTGCAAAAAAACAGTTGAAGCGGGAAGAGAAAAATATTGATGAATTAAAAAAATTTTTGTAAAAACGTTGCAAAAGCCTCTTTACGTGTATGCCATTATGGTATATACTATGTTCTACATGTTGTTTGATGAAAAAACAAAATTTAGATAGATACACAACATATAGTAGGAGGAGACTTGGTGATGTACGTCATAAAGAAAGATGGAACACGGGAAGAATTCAATGTAGATAAGATCATAGCGGCAGTCAACAAATCAGCAGCCCGCATTTTGTATGAGTTTTCGACAGATGAGATCGCATTTATCTGTCAGTTTGCATATGACCGGGCGGAGTCCCTTAAAAAAGACGGGATCACGATCCAGGAGATGCACAACATTGTCGAAGGTGCTCTCGAGAGAGTCAATCCGGCAGTAGCCAAAAGCTATCGTGATTACCGCAACTACAAGCTGGATTTTATCCATATGATGGATGAGGTCTACACAAAGAGCCAGTCGATCCGTTACATCGGAGACAAGAGCAATGCCAACACGGACAGTGCCCTGGTGGCGACAAAGCGAAGCCTGATCTTTAACGAGCTGAATAAAGAGCTGTACCGCAAATTTTTTATGACACGTGATGAGCTTCAGGCGTGCAAAGACGGCTATATTTATATTCATGATCAGTCTGCGAGACTGGATACCATGAACTGCTGTCTGTTTGATGTGGCAGCTGTTCTGACTGGCGGATTTGAGATGGGAAATGTCTGGTACAACGAGCCGAAGACACTGGATACCGCCTTTGATGTGATCGGTGATATTATTTTGAGTACAGCGGCACAGCAGTACGGCGGATTTACCGTGCCGGAGATGGACAAGGTGCTTGCTCCGTATGCCGAGAAGAGCTACAAGAAATATAAAGAAGAATTTATCAAATATGCAGATCCGTTATGGAACGGCGTGGAAGAACGTGCCGAAGAATATGCGATCAACAAAGTGAGACGTGATTTTGATCAGGGATGGCAGGGTATTGAGTATAAGTTAAATACCGTCGGTTCCTCCAGAGGCGATTATCCGTTTGTGACCGTAACGATCGGACTTGGAACACAGCGTTTTGAAAAAATGTGCAACATTTCGCTTCTGAACGTCCATAAGGGCGGACAGGGAAGACCGGGCAACAAGAAACCGGTGCTGTTCCCGAAAATTGTCTTTCTTTATGACGAGAAACTGCACGGTGTAGGCGGAGAATGTGAAGATGTCTTTGAGGCCGGCGTGGCATGTTCTGCAAAGACCATGTATCCGGACTGGCTTTCCATGACCGGAAAAGGCTATATTTCCAGCATGTACAAACAGTACAAAAAAGTGATCAGCCCGATGGGATGCCGTGCATTCTTAAGTCCGTGGTACGAAAGAGGCGGTATGTATCCGGCAGACGACAAAGATGTGCCAGTATTTACCGGACGCTTTAACATCGGTGCTGTCAGCCTGCATCTCCCGATGATCCTTGCCAAAGCAAGATCCGAGAGCCGTGATTTTTACGAAGTGCTGGACTATTATCTGGAAATGATCCGCAATCTGCACAAACGTACTTACGAGTATCTGGGAGCGATGAAAGCATCCACCAACCCGCTGGCTTACTGCGAAGGCGGATTCTACGGCGGACATCTGAAACCGAACGAACGCATCAAAAAGCTGTTAAAGCCGATGACGGCATCCTTTGGTATCACCGCCCTGAATGAACTGCAGGAACTCTATAACGGAAAATCTATCACCGAAGACGGTGAGTTTGCTCTGGAAGTACTGGAATATATCAACAAGAAAGTTTCTGAATTCAAAGAAGAAGACGGCTGGCTGTATGCGATCTACGGCACACCGGCAGAGAGCCTGTGCGGACTTCAGGTCGAGCAGTTCCGCAAGAAATACGGCATCGTGGAGAATGTATCCGACCGTCCATACGTCAGCAACAGCTTCCACTGCCATGTAACCGAAGATATCACACCAATCGAAAAACAGGATCTGGAAGGTCGTTTCTGGGAACTGTGCAACGGAGGCAAGATCCAGTATGTACGTTATCCGATCGATTACAACGTACAGGCGATCAAGAGCCTGATCCGCCGTGCGATGGATCTGGGCTACTACGAAGGAGTCAACCTTTCTCTGGCCTACTGCGATGACTGCGGTCATCAGGAACTGGAGATGGATGTTTGCCCGAAATGCGGTTCCAAGAACCTCACGAAGATCGACCGTATGAATGGATATCTGTCCTACAGCCGCGTGCATGGCGATACCAGACTGAACGAGGCAAAGATGGCAGAGATCGCAGAGCGTAAGAGTATGTAAAAATTAAGAAACAAAGATATGGATGAAAGATAGAAAAATCAAAAGATATCAATATAGGATATTGATAAAAATATAATAGAAGAGATAAATAAGACGCCATAATTGTCCGAAAACAATCCTCTGACACGCTGCGTTTCCTGTTCGGTTCGCTCGCCGGTTAGCCGCCCTTCGCCTA
>ENA-OPWR01001779-OPWR01001779.1-human-gut-metagenome-genome-assembly--contig:-NODE-1779-length-15772-cov-2.293249_pt1 | contig 15772 bp, 15 predicted proteins | sample MGYA00241507_ERZ502006 | MGnify/ENA primary metagenome ERZ502006 (study PRJEB25962, sample SAMEA2043041) | human gut metagenome | biome: human gut; feature: human-associated habitat; material: faeces...
TTAGAAGGCGATTGCTCTATCCAGCTGAGCTACCAGGACATAAGTAGCTAACAAAAAGATTATAATATAAATCCAATTTATTTTCAACCTTTTTGTAGCAAATTAAATTAAGCTTCTTTAACAGAATCGTTTCTTTCTTTAACTTTATATTCTTTACGCATTCCTTTAATGAAGTTAAGTTTAGCACGGCGTACCATACCTTTTTTAACAACAGTAATCTTGTCAATAGTAGGTGCATTAATTGGGAAAATACGAACAACACCAACACCACTTGATTTTTTACGAACAGTAATTGTTTCAGAAACACTACCGCCCTTTTTAGCAATAACTAATCCTTCAAATGCTTGAATACGTTCTTTCTTACCTTCTTTAACCCATACATCAACACGTACAGTGTCACCTACACGAATTTCAGGAACATCTTTACGAATATGTTTAGCATTAATTTTATCAACTAAATTTGCCATATCTTTCTTTCTTCCTTTCTATCTTAATTACATATTATCATAATTTTTATCAGCGGATAATACATCACTTTTCACAAGCAAAGATATTATAGCATAAAAAAAAGAAAACATTCAACTATAAATGAACATTTTGATGATTTTTTAAGCATTTTCTTTCTTGATATCATTTGAATTTTTTTTAATCGTTTGCTGATTTTCAAGCTCTTCTTCTGTAACAATGAGTTTATCATTTTTATTTTCAATCTTTAAACAAGCAAATGACGTTTCAATTATTATACTTTCATTTTCTGATAAAACAATTTTCTTCGTTTCTTTTTCCATATTAAAACTCACTTTCAATGCCTTCAAAAATTTCATCATCAAAAAATTCTTCAAGTGAAATATTAAGACCATCACAAATATGAATTATTGTTAAAAGTTTTGGATTGTTTGATGTTCCCGCGATAAGATTTTGCACTGTACTTTGCGTAAGACAGGACATAGCTGCTAATTTATTAGGGGTAACGTTTTTTTCTTTACATAATTTTGTTAATTTAATTGATATTGCCTCTGACAGTTTCATATTTACCACCTTACAAAAAAAGTATATCAATAAATTGGGCAAAACTACTAACCACGCACCGTTAACATTGATGTTTTTTGCTTTTTTTTGCAAGTTCCTTTCTATACAAAGTTAGTATAGCAACTGAAAGAAGCAAATATTGTCGAAATAGCATTTATACTCTTTATATTATTTTAAACCACATATATTTATCAAACTTAATATTATTAAAATACTTTTTAACATAGAAAGAGGTGGCTCGCCCGGGGTCAGAACAAATATCAAAAAAGCCCTTATTCTAAGGCTTTTGCCCTATCCACTTTTGTTAATTATATGCAAAATTAATCTTATTTTATGTACTTCGGAGTAATTTTGGAGTAATTTTATTTAATGAAACATAAATTATGACCGTAATAAATCTACATATCTTTTAAATTTTAAAAATAAGTACACCAAATATTTTAGATAAATCTTAATCCACTTTTATTAAATGTAATTATTCCCGACACCTTATGATAATCAAATAATTCTTTTTTAGATTCAGTTTGAAATCATTATTCAAAGAAACATGTTTTGCAAATATATTTAAAATGCTGAATAATAAAGATTATATTTCAAAAAGTACTTTCGGAGTAATTTTAAGAGTAATTTTAAAAAAGTGCATGAAAAAAGCCTTTAAATAAAGGCTTCATTAACATAAAATGGTGGCTCGCCCGGGATTCGAACCCGGGACCCTTTGATTAAAAGTCAAATGCTCTACCAACTGAGCTAGCGAACCGAATATCGTTATTAAAAATGGCTGCCTCGGATGGACTCGAACCATCGAAATGTCAGAGTCAAAGTCTGATGCCTTACCGCTTGGCTACGAGGCAATATTTTAAGAAATGGTGGAGGGACATGGATTTGAACCATGGAACCCGAAGGAACAGATTTACAGTCTGCCGCGTTTGACCACTTCGCTATCCCTCCATAACAAGAAATGGTGCCGACAGAGGGAATCGAACCCCCAACCTACTGATTACAAGTCAGTTGCGCTACCTATTACGCTATGTCGGCAAAAAAATAATGGTGGGCGTTTACGGACTCGAACCGCAGACCCTCTGCTTGTAAGGCAGATGCTCTAACCAACTGAGCTAAACGCCCTTGTCTTCAACTGACACTTAAAATATTACCAAAAAGAATATCTCTTGTCAATTGAATTTTGCATTTTTTTTGCTTTTTTTTCATTTTGTGCCAATATCTTTAAAATATTTAATTTTTAATCCTATTTTTCCTGCTTAAAATCTATAAATTGTGATTTTGTACATAACTATATTTGCCTAAAAATTAAAAATTAATATCCTATAAAATCATAAAATTTTAAACTATATTTTTCTAATGTTTTCAAATTCAGGTACTATATCAAATTTATCAGCAATATTTTCCATTTCAACTTGATTACCATAGACATCTATTTTATATCTTTTAGGAAAAGATTTTTTCTGGCGTTCACAATTATCCTTTATTATTTTTTCTAAAGTTTGATTTAAAGCTTCTCCTTCTAAATGGTAAACGTTTATATACACTGATTTAACTGCTTTCATAATTTTTTCACCAGATAATGGTTTGTTTACTTTGGATAAAATATAATTCCCTATTTCTTCTATAATTTTATCTTCGTTCGGCCATGATAAATGACTATTTAGTTCGGGATATTTAGATAATAAATACTCACAATAAGAAGGTGTTAATTTTTTTAAATGCGTAAGTAGTAATCTTATAATCCAAGAAAGTGTCATGCCTATATCAGATTGTCGTTTTAAAAGAACATTCAGTTTTTGGTAAAATTCATTCATGGAATTTACATTAAAAAGTTCTGAAACATCCATAGTCATGAAATTATAACGTTTTGTCATAGCTTCCTCTTCATTTGTTAAAATGAGATGATTATACAAATCTTTATCCATATCGTTATCCCAAGTAGGATCTGTCACATAGAAGCCATCAATATCATATTTAGGATCGTTTATATATACATACCGTCTAGCGTGCCCAGCTGATGAGGCAACCACTTGTTCATTTTCACCTTTTGTATCATAAGAAATATCGACAGAAACACCATGATCTATAGATGGTATGCCTTCTTTATCAAGTAAATCACCTAGTAAATTAGAATATCCTACACAAACCATATATTCATTATCTAAAATACTATAAAGATTTCTTGAAGCTAATAAATCCTCACTGTTTTCACGATATTGTTTATATTTTTTAGTAGTATTATAGTCATAAATAAATTTTTCAAAAGGACTTAAATTTTTAGTATTACCTACTAACTGCCAAAGTTTCTTTTCTGATTCAAAAAAATTATCTAGAGTTATCAATTCCAAATCAAATGACGCTTTAATATTTCTTCTTAAATATTCGCTGTTTTGGAAAATTTTTTCTAAAACATTTTTTTTGTTTTTAACTTCTATTACTACAATATTTTTTTTACCAAGTTCAGCAAGTCTATCAAATATAGCTATAGCAGATTCCATATTTTCTTCAGTCACACTAAATGTCAAATTATCATTTTGTAAATATTTTAAATTTGAAAGCTCTTCTGCAGTGACTTTATCACAGAGAGGGAAAGAAAAATTATTTGCATCTTCTAGACCTGCTAAATCCTTATAAGTATATTTTCCAAATAATTTCTTTTCGTAATTAAAAACTATTAAAGGATCAAAATTTTCTTTTAGTTCTTCGCATACCCCGTATGTATCAACTTTCTCAAGAAATGAATTTTTCAATATTTTATAATGTTCTAAAGTCAAGCAATATTTAGTAAGAGTAAGTTCTTTTAAATTTTGATTTTTTGCTAGAGCCTGAAGCAAACGTGTTGTCATGAATGCATTTGAGCCAATAATAAGAGAAGAAGCGAGATTTTGGGTAAAAAACTCTTCTAAAAAAGCATTCATTTTATCCGTATTTTTTAAGTAATAATCAGGATTAATACGTAAACGCATGTTTCCTTCAATACAAAAAGGATAATCTTCTGTGTTATAAATATTTTTCATGCAAAAATTATCATCAAATTGCAGAATTTCACTTTCTGTCAATGAGATGGCTTTTATAGATACCCTACCTAAAAAAGAATACATCTCCTGTAAAGTATATACTTTGTATATTTCAGGTTTTGTTTCAAAATAATTTTCAATACGCTCCATTTAAATTATACTCCTTCATTAAAATACTGTTCATACCATATACAAAAGCAATAAATATTGTATATTTTGCGGCCATTATTTTCTTTATTATGATAATGATTTTCTAATAAATTAAGGATATACTCTTGATCAAAAAACTTTGAAACATAGTCTTTTTGAAAAGCTTCTTTTACCATTTTATAATATTTTTCTTCTCTCAACCATTTTGAAAAAGGCACAGGAAAACCGCATTTTCTTCTTTTAGCCCAATCTAGAGGAATTGTTTCTTTAGCTAAATCACGAAATAAAAATTTTGTTTCTTTATTTTTTAACAAATATTTTGATGGAATCGTTCTAGCAAAATTGAAAACATCAATATCCATAAGAGGTGTTCTTAACTCCACAGAATGTGCCATGCTCATACGATCTGCCTTCACTAAGATATCTTTTGGAAGCCAAAAATTAAAATCAATATACATTTTTTGGGTAAGAACATCTTCATCTTTTACTTTGTCATAATAAGGCTTGATGATATCTGATATTTTCTCATCATTTTTTAAAGAATCCGCTAAAATCTTATTGGCCTCATCACTTTCCATATAGCTTCCATGACCAATATATCTTTCATAAAAAGGTTGTCCATATAAAATTAAGGTGTTTCGCCCTGGGAAATGTGGTAAATGCTTACAGATGTTACGATTAAACTTTCTTAAAAATAAGGGCAAATGAAGGTACAAACGTAGCAAGAAAGGATCATTATACTCATTATATCCCCCAAACATTTCATCGGCTCCTTCGCCGGCTAAGGCTACTTTTACATCTTTACGAGTTAAATCGCTTAAAAAATATAAAGGCACCGTAGATAAATTGGCGTGGGGTTCATCCGTATGCCACTCTACTTTTGGTAAAGCATCGAAAAAATCGTCAGCGCTTACTTTTTCTCGTTTATTTTTGATTTTCAAATTTTTAGATAATTCCTTCGCATAATCGGTTTCATCAAAACCTTCATAAGAAAAACCAACTGAATAAGTTTTATCAGGTTTGGCGACACTTACCACATAAGATGAGTCTACTCCTCCAGATAAATAAGCCCCTACTTCGACATCACTTGTTGTTTGATGATAGTAAATAGAGTCTTTTAAGACATCCCTTAGTTCTTCTTTCATTTCTTCAAAACTCTTTTTTGTGTTTTTACGGTCAAATGAAAGTTCAAAATAAGGTTTAATATCTAACTTATTATTTTTGTAATGGAAATAATGTCCGGGACGTAATTTCATAATACCTTTAAAGAAACTTTCGTCTTTGACAGAATATTGGAAAATCAAATACATTTTTAATGCATCGGTATTTACTTCTTTATGATAATCTGGATGTTCTAAAATTGATTTTATTTCTGAGCCAAAAACAAAATCGCCATCCTTTTCATAATAATAAAAAGGCTTAATACCAAAGTGGTCTCTTGCTCCCACAAGTTCATGCGTTTCTAAATCATAAATTACAAAAGCAAACATGCCACGTAATTTATTAAATAAATCATCTTGCCATTCGGTATAACCATTTAAAATGACTTCGGTATCTGTCTTTGTTTTAAACTTGTAGCCTTTTTCTTCTAGTTCTTCCTTTAATTTTTGATAATTATAAATTTCTCCATTAAAAATAATAGCCTTCTTGCCATCTAAAGAAAAAATAGGTTGAGCACCGCCTTCCACATCAATAATAGATAATCTTCTTTGACCTAAAGCAATCACGTCATCTGTGAAAAATCCTTCGCCATCTGGTCCACGGTGGGCAATGACATCCCCCATTTTTTTAATAATAACATCTTTTTCTTTTTTCTTTCTTTTATCAATAAATCCTACAATTCCACACATAAATATCTCTCCTCCTATGCTTTCCAATAACTATTTTGGTATTCTTTTTTATAATGCCATAATCTTTTTTTCATCATTAAAAAGCGCTTAAAATTTTTATCTTTTGGGCATTCCATAGGGCTTACCCTTTTTTTCCAAAGTCTTAATACTTCCTTTTTGAAATCTTCGTTCGTAATATAAGTTTTAACAATATTTTTAGGGACAAATGATAGTAAACATTCTTCTTTTAAATCTCTAAAAGGAAGTTCTTCTTGCAAAATAAGATCTTTTAACATAATTTCTACTAAATTAGCCTTTAAAGGGGTTAAATAATAGCTACAACGTCCTTGTCTAGCATTAATCTCTAAAACTTTAAATGTATTACTTTTTTTATCATATTTCATATCGAATTCAAAAAAGCCATTCATACCTAAAGTTTCCATAAAAGTAATAATATTTTCTTTCATTTCAGAAGTATCTACCTTAAAGGTATTAAACCCATTAATAAGACAAGCGGCATTACCAACCATCGATTTACTTCTTTCTTGAAGTCCTATCTGGGCAAAACTAATCACTTTTACTTTACCACTTTTTGAAACGTAAACAACACTGTCAAAAAGATAAGAATCATCTCCTGGAATATATTCTTGCAAAATAAGTTTTTCTTGGTATCCAGCACTTTTAATGCGATTAATAGTATTTAAAAGTTCTTCTTCACTTTCAATTTTATATATTTTGTTTTTACCAGGAAAACTTAAATGATTATAAGAAACAACATCCGCTGGTTTTAAAATCATAGGATACGTCATTGTTGGAATAAGACTATCTTTTGTCACATCAAAATAATATGTTATAGGAAAACTTAAAGAGGATGTTTTATAAGTCTTATAAAATTTTTCTTTATTTGTTAATGTTTCTAATACTTTGGCAGATTGTTTAAAATAGACTAAGTTATGTTCTAATATTTTTTGATTACGGGCTAAAAATAACGAATACGTTTCATTTGTACTAATAACTAAAACCCTATTCTCAATATTTTTTAGAGCATAACGGTTTAATATTCTAACAAATTCTTGTTCATTCCATAAATTAGGCTCATATTCTATTGTTAAGATATTAGAAAACTTAGTAAAGGCTAATCTGTCCTTTCCTATTAAATGGGCCTTTTTATGAGTATATTCATAAGCACAACGAGCCATATAATAAGCATTCGCGTCACTTCCTAATATTAATATCTTTGTATCCATAATCATCTTCCTTTTCTTAATATTTTATTTCTTTTATTTTACCATCTTTTTCGTAAAGATATGTTACTCTTGGGGATATATCATTAAATAAATGATAAGCATTTTTATGTGTTCTGCCACATAGCATTTTGATAGACATATGAGGTCCAATAATCTCAACTTCGGTATGAAGAGGTATTTTTTCTTTACTATATATCATTATCATGTCCATACAGTCAGAAACTATTTTATAAAAATTGCCTTTTATCCAAACGCTTTTAAAGGCTTTAGTCACCCCATCTGCATAGCCTATTGGTAACGTTAAAATGAAGCCGTCTTCTTCTACTTTGTATGTGTTATATCCCACAACTTCACCTTTTTTAACCGGTCTTACACTCATTACTTCTGAAAATAAAGTAAAGGCTTGTTTTACCCTTAAATCATTTTCTAAAATTGTTGGACTACAATGATTTTTCTTTTGCAAATATTTAAGTTTTAACATTCTTAATTTGCCTTTAAAACTAGTATCTTTTATTCTACTTTGATTAAAACCATAAAGAACAATACCAAGACGAATACCGGTGGCAAAAGAAAGTTTTTCATGTTCTACTAAAGTAAGACTTCTTCCTAAATGAACGATAGGGATTTCTTTTAAATCTATTAAACTTGTAATATTTAGGAAACTTACCACTTGTTTATCATAATAAGGGTCCGTGACTCCACTGGTTGCAAAATGCGTATAAATGCCTTCTAAGACAATATTTTCATTTTGTTTTAAAGTATCATAAGCTTCTTTTAAATTTTCTTTATTCATAAAGCCAAGACGGTGCATACCCGAATCCACTTTTAAATGGACTTTAATTTTTTTAGGAAGATTTTTTAGGGAAAGCTCTTTGGCTTCTTCTAAATTTTCCAACGTAAGAGTGACATCATAGTCTAAAATATCTTCTAAATAAGTAAGAGAAATAGGCTCTAAAGAAAGAATTGGCGTTTCTTTATCATACTTACGAACTTCTTTAGCTTCTTCTAAAGAGGAAACAGCAAAATAGTTAATACCTCCCTCTTTTAAAGATTTCACTGTATAAAATCCGTGATGATAGGCGTTATTTTTAACGACTCCAATATAATACTTATAGCCCTGGTATTTCTCTTTTATGGCTATAACATTATCTTTTAAAATATTTATATTTTTAAAACTTAGGTATAATCCAACCAAAGTACCTATTAAAGTGAGAATGCCCATAAATAAAAAAAGATATTTCTTACGACTTAAAAATTTTTTTAAAATCGTCATCTTATCACCTATCAGATTGTATGTTCTAAAGTAAGTTTTTATGTACTTTTTTAGTAGTTTATGATAAAGTTATAATGAATTTTATTTAGAAGGAGACGATAAGAATGAGTAAAAAGACAAGACAAATTGTCACTTGGATTACTTTAATTATTATGGTATTAGGTATTGCCGGTAGTATTATTGCCTATGCTATTTCATAATTATTAAAATATAGATACTTTAAAAATGGTAATCCAGTTATTACCATTTTTTTATGTTAGTAAACCACCATAATATAAGTGAGGTGATAATTTGAAAAAGTTTTATTTAAGTATGTTCTTATTTCTTTATTTTCTTTTTCCAAGTGTAACACTCGCCTATTCTGATAAAGTAGTACTTGGTGGTGAAAATATAGGCATTCAAATAAAAACACCAGGTGTATTAGTAGTTGGGTTTTATAAAGTAAATGGTTCTTATTTAAAGGGAACGCCAGAAATTAAAATTGGCGACTATATTTTAAAAGTTGGTGATACCGTGATTTCCTCTGTTAATTCTTTAAGTGAAGCTATTTTACAAAATGTTAAAGATGATCAAGTAAAATTAACTTTAAAAAGAAATGAACAAATCATGAATATTACAATGCCTCTTCAAAATGTTGATGGTATTTACAAGACAGGTCTTTATGTCAAAGAAAGTATTACAGGACTTGGCACATTAACTTATATTGATCCTGACAGTAAAATATATGGTGCTTTAGGGCACGAAATCTTAGAAAGTAACAGTCTACAATTAGTAGAAGTGAAAACAGGTCATATTTTTGAAAGTCCCGTGACAAGTATTCGTAAAAGCACAAGAGGTAATGCTGGGGAAAAAAATGCCGAATTTCACTTTAATAAAGTATATGGCTCTTTAAATAATAATACTAGACACGGAATATACGGGATTTATGAAGATACCATCCCTACTAATTTTATTCCTGTAGCTAAAAACGAAGAAATTAAAATTGGTAAAGCCGAAATTTATACTGTTTTAAACGGTCAAGAGAAAAAAAGTTATAAAATTGATATTACCTCTTTGCAAGAATATAATGATGTTAAAAATATTTCTTTTACCGTGACAGACGATAACCTTATTAATACCGCTGGTGGAATTGTTCAAGGAATGAGTGGTTCTCCTATTGTTCAAAATGGGAAAATTATTGGAGCTGTAACCCATGTTATTACAGATAATCCTATTACTGGTTATGGAATATTTATTACAACGATGCTAGAAACAGGAGATAATCTCTTAAAAAATTAGAAAGAAAAAATCAAAGGAAAATAACAACCTTTGATTTTTAATTTGTTAGTATTGTTTACCAAAATAAATTTTATATTTAGCTTTTTCACCACAGTATGCACAAACGCCATCACTAATTTCTTCTTTAATACAACGACTTTTTAAACCTGTTTCTTCTTTAATTTTATCTTCACAAGAAGTATTTCCACACCAAGGAATTAAAATGAAACCTGGTTTATTTTGAGCAATATCTTGAAATTCTTCTTTCGTTTTTGCTTCATAAATCATGCTGTCACGTCTTTTTAAAGCTCTATCATACATATTATTTTGAATTTCAACTAATAGCTTTTCTACTCTTTCTTTAAAAGCAGGAATAGAAATCGTTTCTTTTTCTAAAGTATCTCTTCTTACTAAAGTAATTTCGTTATTTTCTAAATCTCTTTTACCTATTTCCACGCGAATAGGAATACCTTTTACTTCTGCATCTGCAAATTTAAATCCTGGTGATTTTTCAGAATCATCAATTTGATAAGTGATTTCTTCAGGAAGAGTATTTGCTAATTCTTTTACGGTATTTAAAACTTCATCCTCTTTACCAATAGGAATAAACACAATTTTAGTAGGAGCAATATTAGGAGGTAAAACAAGTCCATGATTATCACCATGAGTCATGATAATGGCACCAATCATTCTTGTAGTCACACCCCAGCTTGTTTGATAGGGTGTTTTTAAAGTATTATCAGTATCTAGAAATTGAATACCAAAAGCTTTAGCAAAATGTTGTCCAAAATAATGACTCGTCCCATTTTGAAGTGCTACTCCATCATACATCATGGCTTCAATTGTATAGGTTTCTTCTGCTCCAGCAAATTTTTCTTTTTCTGTTTTACGTCCTGTAATAACGGGTAAAGCAAGGATATTTCTTTGAAAATCTTCATAAACTTTAAACATTCTAAGTGTTTCATTTCTAGCTTCTTCACGAGTTCTATGAAGAGTATGACCTTCTTGCCATAGTATTTCTCTACTTCTTAAAAAAGGTCTTGTTGTTTTTTCCCAACGAACAATCGTACACCACTGATTATATAAAAGTGGCAAATCACGATAGGACTTTACAATATTTTTGAAGTGTTCACAAAATAAAACTTCACTCGTAGGTCTGACACACATTCTTTCATCTAATTTGTTTTCCCCACCATAAGTTACCCAGGCTACTTCAGGAGCAAAACCTTTAACATGTTCTTTCTCTACATTTAATAAAGATTCAGGAATAAACATGGGCATTTGGACATTTTGATGACCTAATTTTTTAAATTCTTTATCTAATATTCTTTGCATGTTTTCCCAAATCGCGTAGCCATAAGGACGAATAATCATACTTCCTTTGACACTAGAATAACTTACTAAATCCGCTTGTTTTAAAACATCTGTATACCATGTGGAAAAATCAGTATCTCGATCAGTTATTTTCGTTACTAGTTTGCTCATTTGTCTCATCTTCTTTCATTAAAAAGTCTTTCACTTCACCGTCTGTTCCGATGATTTTATTCACCTGCTCGGTGGCATTATCCAATTTTTCTTGACATATTTTAACTAAATTCATAGCGTCTGTATATTTACTGATGGCATCTTCTAAAGGAATGTTGCCATTTTCTAAATCTTTAATGATGCCATCTAAATTATTTAAAGCGGTCTCAAACGTCATTTCTTTCATAATTTATCTCCTCTACTTTCACTTTTAATGTTCCTTTAGCTAAGGTAACATCTAATTTATCATTTATATTAATTTTATTAGTATTTTTAACAATTTCGTTATCTTTTTTGACAATAGAATATCCTTGTTCTAAGATATTTAATGGATTAAGTAATTTTAAACTTTGAATCGTATAATAAAGTAATTGCTTCTTATCATTCATGTATTTAATAATTTCTTTTTGTAAAGACTCTTTGATATCTGAATATCTTTCTAAAGATTTTTGATAAAGAACCTTAGGATTGTTCAAAATATAATTACCTTTATACTTATCTAATTTTACTTGTAATGAATTTAAGTAATAGGTATAACTTTTATTTAAATTATCTGTCAAATTATCTAATTTCTGCATTTTTACTTCATATAAAACATGCGGATTTTTTAATACATAATGGTTACTTAAAATACTAAGCTGATGTTTAGCCGTTTGAAGTTTAGATAAGAATAAGTGATTAATTTCTTCTTTCTTTTGCGTCAATATTGTCATAACTTCTTCTTTGGTTGGCACGGCCATTTCGGCAGCTCCTGTTGGAGTCGGAGCTCTTCTATCAGCCACATAATCTGCAATTGTAAAATCAATCTCGTGACCAACGGCACTAATAATAGGTATTTTAGAAGCAAAAATAGCTCTTGCAACAATTTCTTCGTTAAAAGCCCATAAATCTTCAATGGAACCTCCACCACGGCCAACGATTAAAACATCTAAATTGTAATGATTGGCTAAGGCAATATTTTTAGCTACATCTTCGGCGGCTGAAACTCCTTGAACTAAACTTGGAAAAAGAAGTGTTTTAGCATATGGAAATCTTCTTTTTAAAGTACTTAAAATATCTTTAATAGCTGCACCTGTTGGAGCGGTAATAATACCTATCTTAGTAGGATATTTCGGAATAGGCTTTTTATATTTTGAGTCAAATAAGCCTTCACTGGCTAGTTTCTTTTTTAACTTTTCAAATTCTATATATAGATTCCCTAAGCCATCCATTTCCATTTTTTCAATATATATTTGGTAGTTTCCACCCATAGGATAGACAGAAATACGACCTGTTACTAAAACATTCATACCATCTTCTGGTTTAAAATTTAAAGTAGAAGCCGCACTTTTAAACATAATAGCACTGATTCTTGATTCGTCATCTTTAAGCGTTAAATAAAGATGCCCAGAAGAATGATGTTTAAAATTACTAATTTCTCCTTTTAAATAAACCTTCTTTAGAAAAGTATTTGTATCAAAAATATTTTTAATATAATTATTAACCTCAGCAACACTTAAATATTTTGGAATCATAACTCACGATCCTTTGCTAAACTACACATTTGCTCATAATGAGGAATGTAAACTTTTAAAATTTGTTCAGCGTATTTTTTTAAGTTATCATTTTGATAAATGTTTATAATACGTTCCATCGCTTCTTGAACATTTTCAGGTGTTAAAATATTCTGTTGACGATAAAATTCTTTTTTAAAATCATCCGATGATGAAGAAAAATATTGTTCAAAGTCTTCATAAATATTTTCGATATTATTTTCATAAGATTTCATAGAATTATTTTTATCTAAATTTGTGAAATTACGATCAAAACTAAGATCAATATCATACAAAGGAGACAAAGTATAATTACCGTAAATATCTATTATTTCCCAATTTTTAAGATGGAAATCTTTATTCATTATCATAAATGAAAACAAATAACGTTTCGTTAAATCTTTGACAATTCTTTCAGTAATAATTTGGCCATTTTCTTTATTTCTGAATTGAAAACTTAAGGCATCCCAAATAAAATTTAAAGAATTACAATTTACATGGCGACAATTAAATGCTTCCATCATTCCTTCTAAGTAGCCATCATGAAAATCCTCTTTTTCTTCCATGGTTAATGGCGTATCTAACCACAAATGTAATAGATTATTAGAATATAAGTGTTGTAAGTAATCAATAACAATTTCTTTGCCTGATAAAATGTTGTCGTCATATTTAATGTAGTTTGACGACATCAAACCATAAGTATTTGAGCCAACATCAACAATTTTAGAATGAACCGTTTCAATACCAACCATTCTTGCTAATTCTTCTCCAATAATTTGAATAAATATTTCTTTGGAAATACCTGTTTTTTTAGAAATTTTTAAAAAATAATTTTCTCCTTCAATATCATTTAACCAATAACCTGTATAATAACTGCCACATAGATCATTTGGAATAACTGTGTTATTTTTAATAGCTTTTTGCCAATTTGGAACTATACTTTTAAGACTTACAATTCCATTATCAACTTCCATTAGGACTCCTTAACAAATTTATCTAAAGAAGCATTAATCATATCAGCAAGTTCTTTATCGGTATAAGTCTTAGCAAGTTCCACCGCTTCATTTATAACGACAATAGCAGGAGTATCCATATATTTAAGTTCGTAAAAAGCCATTCTTAAAATATTAGCGCCAGCTTTATCTAAACGATTTATTTTCCAATTGCTCAAATAAGAATTACATAATTTGTCAATCTCGTCTAGGTGGTCAGTGACACCATTAACAATTTCTGATACAAAATCATTTTCAATTTCTAAATTATCTTTTAAAATTTCATCAACATTAATAGGAAGTTTGTTTTGTCTTAAAATATCAATTTGATACAAACATGTCATACAAACTTTACGTGCTTCACTTCTATTAAGCATCTAAATCACCTTCATTCCTAACTATTTTATCAAAAAATGTAACAAGTTACTAGGCTAAATCAACCTTTTTGATAGCATTTCCTAAAACAATAAGACTATATTTTGGTGTAAATTAAGTGTCAACATATTATATTTTATTTTTTTAAAGTTTATTTAAAGGTATAATAAATTCCTGAAAGAGGAAATTATGGATAAAATTGAAATTACAAAGAACGATTTAGAAAAACTTAAAATAATTGGTAAAGGCACCGAAGGAACAATTTATCAATATAGTAATGATGAGTTACTTAAAATTTATCATAGCAGTTCTGATTATATGCAAGTAAATATTCGAAATATCATCGTGGATGAAGATGGTGTCAATATAACTCCTGTCAAAAATGTTACAAATACTGGTGTAAAAGAGCGAGCTATACAATATTTTGATGCAGAAGGTGTTCGTTTAGCTAGAGAAGAATCTATTATTAAAGCTATTGAACTTCAAAAAGATATCCATTTAACTAGACTTCCTCAAAAACCTATCTATTTAGATGGCAAAATAAGAGGATGTTCGTTGCATTATCATAAACCTGCTATAAATATTTATGATGTGATGAATATTCCTATTTATAAATGGCGTCTTAAAATTGTGAAAGAAATCTTAAAAGAAGTAAAAGAATTAACTGATCATAATGTTTATCATATTGATTTGTGTCAACATCCTACTAAAGAAAGTAAAAACACCAATATTTTACTTACCCGAAATTTTCATCCAGAAATTATTGATATTGATGGACATTCAGCTATTTATTCTGCCAAGCCAAACGAAAATTATCAAAGATTAACTGACTTTTCTTTAAGTGTTTTAGTTATTGAATTATTATCTCGGGAATATATTGATAGCTTTTTGGATAATCCTGATGATGTTGATCTTTATGAGTTAGTTGGAAGTAAAATTCCAGAGGTTTTAATTGATGATTTTTTAAATGAAACATTAACCTTAGAAAAAATCAATAAACATTTATCCTGAAAAAAACTTAGTAAAACGCTTACTAAGTTTTTTTCAATATATTACTTACTTTCTTTTTTTCTGGAAAGAATAGAAGTGTTTGGTTCTAATTCACTATTCGCTAAAGAAAAGTAAGAAAGGCTCCATCTATAACATGGCATTGATAAAATTAAATCAATATTTTCTTGTAAAAAGGCTTTATCTTGATTTAAAATAGCTTGATTAATTTGACGATAAATTTCTCTTCGGTCTTTATAAATAGCTAGAATTTCTCCATCGGTTTTACCTTCACAAGATATGTAAAAGCTATCTGCTTTATAAATTGCTCTTTCTCTTAATGAGCTTCCTACGTCTGCCATACCAACCACAGCATCTATTTTCATAATATTATTAGGATTGAAATCGCGTAATAATTTTTGAATAATAGGCATATCTTTGATTTTGCAATTTCTCATAGGTATATCAAGTATTTGATTTAATCTTTTCATGCTTTTATGGCAAGCATAATATAATTCAATAAATGAATTTAAAGCATTAGTATAATCGCTTGCATATAA
>ENA-OPWR01001782-OPWR01001782.1-human-gut-metagenome-genome-assembly--contig:-NODE-1782-length-15746-cov-4.524441_pt1 | contig 15746 bp, 6 predicted proteins | sample MGYA00241507_ERZ502006 | MGnify/ENA primary metagenome ERZ502006 (study PRJEB25962, sample SAMEA2043041) | human gut metagenome | biome: human gut; feature: human-associated habitat; material: faeces...
CAATGTGTCATTGTTGACTCAACGATCAAACCCGTCACACACACAGATGTTGTTGCTGTAAATAATGCATCAATATAAGGCGTTGCCTGCCCGCTTTGTGTTGCGATCGGCAGTGCAAGCAGTATCGATCCTGCAAATATTGTAATTAAAAATCCAAGCAATATGACCTGTACTGGTCGTAATTCTTTCATAAAATAATGCTCCTATATAGAGAAATAGAGGAATCCTAGATAAACAGGATTCCTCTAAGATCATGTTTTATTTATTTTCCTAATAAATGTGCGATCTGAAGCTGATATTCATCGATATCTTTTGTCATTGCAAGTCCTTCGTCAATGTCCATATCCATGAATCTTCCGTTCTGGTATCCAACAACACGGTTTGTCTTTCCTGCACATAATAAGTCAACTGCGTAAGCACCCATCATAGAAGCGTATACACGGTCTTTTGCTGTTGGGCTTCCACCACGCTGCATATGTCCAAGGATCGTAGCTCTTGTCTCAATACCTGTTGCATCTTCGATTCTCTTTGCAAGATTGATAGAATCACCAACACCCTCAGCATTGATAATGATATAATTCTGTTTACCGCGTTTCTTATTCTCAAGAATGTCCTCGATCAGTGATTTTACTTTATAAAATTCCTGCTTCGTGCGCAGCACCTGGATCATCTTGTGGAACGAAATGGCCGAGATGTCGAGCGTCTTCGAGAGGAAGTCGTAGTCCAGATCGTCGTAGGTGCGGCCCTTGCGGACGTTGGGCGACATGCCGATCGAGTGGAGCATGAAGTCGAACTTGCCGCCGAAGTGCTCCATGGTCTTGTCGATCAGGTTCTCCAGATCGGCGACGCTCGTGGCGTCGGCCGGGACCACGATCGTGTGGCACTTCTCGGCCAACCGGTTGATGGTTCCCATGCGGATGGATACGGCGGTATTCGTAAGCACGATCTCGGCACCCTCCTCCACGGCACGTTCAGCCACTTTCCAGGCGATCGACTGCTCGTTGAGCGCTCCGAAGATCAATCCTTTCTTTCCTTTCAATAAGTTGCAAGCCATTGTCTTTCCAATTTTAAAATCCGGTGCAAAGATACGAAATTTTCGGAAAGTCCGCCTCCCGGGCGGAAAAACGTCGGCAGATGCCACCCCCGCCGCCCCGAAGGGCATTCCGGGCCGCCGGCGGGACAGATTCCGCCGGCGGCCCGGCACACCGTCACTTCGAATAGTCGGGCGCCTCGGCCACGCCCCAGTGCGTGTTGGGCTCCGGCCCCATCTTCAGGCGGAGCGTGGCGCCGTCGGTCATCTCGTCGCGGAAGAACCAGCAGCGGTCGAGCGGCTTGCCACCGAGCGTGGCCGACTGCACATAGCAGTCCTCGGGGCCGTTCGCCTCGGTCTCGATCACAAAACGCCCGCCGCGTCCGTTGCGGATAACCACCCGGTCGAACTGCGGGCTGCCGATCTGGAAGGTCGGGCGCAGGCTCGTACCGCCCTGTACGTCGAACAGGCCCATGGCCGCCATCACGTACCACGCACCGAGCTGTCCCTGATCCTCGTCCTGCCCGTATCCGTAGCCGTGCTCGCCGTCCGTGCCGTAGAACTCGTCGCAGATGAGCCGCGTCCACTTCTGCGTGAGCCACGGCATGCCCGAATAGTTGAACAGCCACGAGATGTGGAGGCTCGGCTGGTTGCCGTGGTTGTAAGGGCTCTCGAGGCCCGAGAAGGCATTGACCACCTTGCCGCCGCCGAAGATCGAGGCGCGGGCCGCCGTGAAGATCGAGTCGAGGCGCGTGTTGAAGGTCTCGCGGCCGACCCGCTCGACGAGCGCCACGGGATCACCCGGCACGAAGAAGGTATACTGCATGGCATTGCCCTCCTGGAAGCCGCGCCACGACTCGAGGGGATTGAAGCGCTCGAGGAACGAACCGTCGGCCCGGCGCGGGCGGATCAGCTTCAGATCGGGATCCATCAGGCGCTCCCATCCCTTCGACAGCCACATGAGCCGCTCGTAGTCGGCCTCCCGGCCGAGCGCCTTGGCCCACTGCGCCACGGCATAGCTGCTGAACGAATATTCGAGCGTGTGCGAAGCGCTGAAGGTCGAACCGGCAGGCCGCAAATCGGGCTGCGATCCGTCGTCGAAGGGGGCATAGCCGAGTTCGACGAAAGCGCCGACATCCGTCTTGCCGGCCCCCTCGGGACGGTCTTCCCAGGCCAGTTCGTTCTTGAGGGCCGCCTCATAGGCCTTCTCGACATCGAAGTCGCGGATGCCGCACTGGTAGGCCCCGGCCATCACCACGCTCACCATGTTGGTGCCCACACCCGAGACATACTTGCTGCAGGCGAGGCCGTCGCCGAGCCATCCGGCATCGTCGTAGACGAGAAGCTGGCTGCGGATGAAGTCGTTGTAGTAGTCGGGATAGGCCAGCGCCCAGAGCAGCGTCAGGTTCCAGTAGGCACCCCACACGGCGTCGGTATTGTAGAGGCAGAAGGCCGGACGCCCGTCCTCGCCGGCAGGAATCCGCCCCACCGTGCCGTCATGACGCGGATAGGAGCCGTCCACGTCGCTGGCCACACCGCGGCCGAGCAGCGCATGGTAGAGACCCGTGTAGAACTTGATGCGTGCAGCCTCGCTGCCGCCCTCGACCGCAATGCGTCCCAGCCCCTCGTCCCACTTGGCGGCGGTGCGGCGGCGCACGTCATCGAAGTCGAGCCCGTCGGCTTCGGCGCGGAGGTTGGCCCGGGCATTCTCCACCGAGGTGTAGGAGAGTCCGATGCGGAGCTCGATCCGCTCGTCGGCCGAAGTCCGGTAGCGCAGGGCGACACCGGCCCCGACACCGCGGAGCTCATCCCCTGCAAAGGGCGTCTCGCCCCGACGGTAGAGCTGCCACGAATCGGCCCCGCGGCTCAGCTCGGCATAGAAATAGACCCCGACGGTAGCCCCGGGCTGGTACTTCTGGGCATAGAGCGGTTCGTAGACGGCATACCCCTCGACATGCTGCGGATCGGTCACACGGACAAGGGCATCGACCACCGGGCCGCTCTCCCCGATGGCGTTGCCGATGTCGAAGAGGATGTTCGAGGCTTCGGATGCGGGGAAGGTGTAGCGCTGGAACCCGACGCGCGTGGTGGCCGTCAGTTCGGCGCGGACCCCGTAGTCCTTGAGCAGGACCGAATAGTAGCCCGGCTCGGCGTGCTCGTCGGCCTTGTCGAAGCGCGAGCGGAACCCGGCATCGGGATCTTCGAGACGACCCGGCACGGTCTGCACCTCGCCCACGGTGGGCATCAGCAGCACACCGCCCACCTGAAACTCATGCAGGCAGGGGAATCCCTCGATCGAGGTGTGCCCGTCCTCGTAGCCCACTGCCTCCCAGCCGCTCGGACTGGTATAGCTGCCGTTGGTCGAGGGACCCAGTTTGGCCATGCCGAACGGTTCGGCCGCCGGCGTATAGAAGAACCAGCGGCTGTGGATCGACCCCAGGTTGGGGTTCACGTAATCGGCCGGTCGCGGTGCATCCGCACAGGCCGTCGCAGCGCAGCAGGCTGCGGCTAAAAGAATCAGTCTTTTCATAATCTCCTGTCAAAAAAGGGAGGGCCGTCCGTCGGGCCCGGCCCCCGAACGGCCGGAGGAGGGCCTGACCATCCCTCTTCCGGCCGTTCATCGGTTCTTCGGATGTATGTGCGGATCAGCGGCTGAGACGCACGAACACGTTTTCGTAAGGTTGGAGCGTGAGCGATGCGGTACGCTTGCCCGTCGGTTCGTCGAGGGCATTGACCACCTCGAACGTCAGCGGATTCCCCGCGGCGTCGAGCAGCGTGAGCTCGGCCTCACGGCCGTCGGTCTCGCGGAGGTTCACCAGCACGGCGCCCTGCCCGGCCCGCGACGGCGAGCACGAGGTCATCAGCACATGGTCGCAACCCGTGCGGAAGAACGACTTCGACCAAGCCTTGCCGTTATCGGCGCCGGCCGCCGGCATCACGCGGGCATAGAGCGGGATGCGGTTGCCCCAGCCAAAGGCAGAAGCCTCGGCGTTCGACGTATCGGCACACGAGGTAAGCGTGTAGCTCCAGTTGAGCTCACCCTCCTGCGAGGCGCGGAAGTTCGTCGTCCAGTAATTGTTCGTCACCCACGAGAAGAGGTGCGGCTTTTCATAGGTGCGCGGCTGGCGGTAGGGATCGTTCAGCAGCTCGCCCATCATGAAGAGCGGCATGGCGTCGCAGCTCACGAGGATCTGCGCCCGGTCGTTGCGCACCGAGACAAAGTTCTGGACCGTATTCCACGACGCCGTGGTTCCGGGAATCTGGTTCTCTCCGGCATAGACCACGCCGCCCGGCACGTCGAAGGCCAGCCGGCCGCCCTCGAGGGCGAACGGGAAGGCCACATAAAGGCCCGACGGATCGGTCTCGGGAAGACGGCGCGCCGCATAGTGGAGATCGATGCGCTTGACGTCGTTGTAGAGGCGCACCTCGACCCGCACGCCGAAATCGGGATCACACCCTTCGGCCGTACCGCGGAACGAGACGGTCGTATAGATGTCGCCGGTGGTCGCACCCGTGAAGCGGACGTCGCGCAGCCCCGAACGGCGGTAGCGCTCGAAGACCTTGCGCTCCATCTGGTGGCGGTCACCCTCGAGCGACTCGTAGATGAAGTCGCCCAGTTTCCATTCGGCACCGCCATCGACCAGCTCCAGGCCCAGCTCCTTGTCCACGAGCGAGCGGATGCCGCCCGTAGCGGGGTCGAACTCCAGGCGGTAGAAGTCGTTCTCGACCGCATGGTCGGCCGGCTCGAAAGCCTCGGGCTCGGCGGCGCGGCCCTCGTCGAGCACCACCTCGTAGGTCTTGTACCCCATCGCCGGGATCCGGTCGGCCCAGATGGCATAGTAACGTCCCTCGCTGCGCGAGCGGATCGGCTCGACGGAGAGTGCATGGCCCTGCTCGTCGAGCAGACGGAAGGCACGGTCACGCGGGATCACCTCGAAGTCGATGTAGACGGTCGTCAGCGCCGAACGCTCCCAGCCCAGCGGGTTGAAGAAGGTCAGCGTCGGACGCTCCGAACGGTGCAGGTCGCCCTGAAGCCGGCCGATCGAGGTCTCATAAAGCATCTGCGCACTCTTGAGCGCCTCCCAGACATAGGAGCCCTTCTCGGCCCACTGCACCTGCGAGTTCTCGCACTGCGGGTCGCTGATGCTCTCCGCGGCACCAAACGTATGCTCGTCATAGAAGAGCAGGTTCTCGTGGATGCGACGCATCTCGTCGTGCATTCCCTCGACACCTTCATCGCCCGCCATGCCGGCCATCGAGAGCATGCCGCCGATGGTGATCATGTCGGACTGCGTCTTGCGCGAAGCTGCCGTTTCACGGGCTGCCGAGCCGAATCCGTCGGTCCACCAGTCGGGATAGGCCGCACGGTAAACGGGAAGACGGTCGCCGTATTTCGTATCGATCTGCTCGAGGAATTCATGTACGGTCGCGCTGCGCAGCTTGGGCCATGCGTAGTGCTCGTTCCAGTCGCGGATCAGCGCGCACTCCTGCATCGACGGAGGCGAGTTGTCGGTGGAGTATCCCGAGTACTGGGCCGCAATGAGCGGGAAGTCGTAGCCGCCGCGGCGCAGCGAGCGGATGTAGGAGAAGACCCCGTTGCGGACACCCTCCATATCGCCGCGGTCGATGCCCCAGAAATTGGCCGTCATGTAGTGATCGGCGCGGAACGAGAGGAGGCTCTTGCCCGATGGCGACTCCCAGCGGTAGAGCGTCGGACGGTCGAAGGGGATCAGGGCGCGGTGGCCGTTCGAGCCCATCGTCAGGTACTTGACCCCGAGATCGGGCAGGTAGTCGGCCAGACACCAGGCCACGCCGTTCACATCGTCCTGCATGGCCGTCTCGACCGGAATACCCAGTTCGTGGAAGCGGGCGATCGGCGCCAGGAAGGTCTTGTAGGCATTCTCGCCCGAGAGCTCCGACATGTTGAAGAACATGGCCGTCACTTCGATCTGGCCGTTCTTCACGAAGCGCAGGAAGCGCTCGACCTGCTCGGCGGGACGGATGCGCAGCCACTCGCGCACGGCCCACGAGGCCTCGCACGTCCAGCGGAACTTCGCGTCGTCGGGATAGTCGGCCGTCGCCTCGCAGTACTCGATGGCGTAGTCGATATAGCGCAGGTGCTCGGTGAGGATCTCGGTCTGCGGCTTCGTATAGCCGATGTCGGTGTGGGTGTGCTGCACGAGATAGACCGTCCAGCGCTCGGCCGGAAGGATCTCCGTCTCGACCGAACGGTCGCCGTCCGGCGTCTTGAGCGCGAAGCGCACCCGGCGGCCGTCATACCCCTCGGGAATGCCGACCTGCACGCGGTTCAGACCCGGGGCGAGCTTCAGTTCACCGCCGGCCTTGCCGTCGTAGCTCCATGCCGCCTTGCGGGGTTTCGCATCCCAGTTGGCGATGTCGAGCGTCACGGGATGGAGCAGCTCATCCTGCGTCCGGCCGTAGATCAGCGCCGGTTCGGACTCGGCTGCAAAGAGCGAGATGCCTGCGCCCGCCGGAGCGCTCTTCACCGGAGCCGAAGCCTCGAACGTCACGGCGTCGAGCACCATCCAGCTGCCCGAAACCGTACGGACCGAGAGGATGTTGTCGCCCGCGCGGAGCGTCCCGGCCGGAATTTCGACCTCGGCACAAAGGCCTTTCGACGAGGTCTTGCGCGTATCGAGATAGTTCTGATCGGCTCCTGCGGGGGTCTGAACCTCCGTGCGGAAATCGTTGAGTGCGATCTCGAGCCGCGGAGCCGAACCGCTGTGGACCTCAACGAAGTCGAGCTTCAGCCGCAATGCGGCCTCGGGATCGGCCTCGCGGACCCCGAAACGGACCAGCAGCCCGCCCTGCGGATTGCCCGCCCAGCTGTCGGAGGGGCCCGGAATGACGAACGGGACGTCCGATGCCGAACTGTGCCCGACCGTATAGAGCGCCGTGCATCCGGGGAAACGTTTCGAAATGTCGGAATAGCTTCCGTCGTCGAGCGCAAACTCGGACGACGAACCGTCGGCCTTGCCAATCTGCCACAGCCGCACCGGATACGGGCGGGCCCAGAGGCCCGACCATATCAGTGTCAGCAGTACGGACAGCAGCACAAATCTGCGGTTTGTCATACGTTATACGTTTTTATATGCGGTGAATATTCTTCCGTTCTATTCGGCGTCGAGCCACGTGATGTCGGTCATCGCGGCCACATGCGAACCGGTCTCATCGGTGATCTCCGTACCGACATTGAGCGTCAGCGGCCAGTAGGCCATCAGCCCCTCTTCCGTGCCGGTGAACGAGCACTTCACATCGGAAGCCACCTCATCGGCCGTGCGGGCGTCCTCCCAGATCGAAACGTTCTGAATGTCGCCGCGCATGTAGCGGTCGCTGTAGTAGGGCGAGGTGCCCAGCTGCAGGTCGGAGGCCGAAGCGGCCAGCGTGCCGCAGTTTACCGAGCTCTTCTGCGCTCCGTCAAGGTAGAAGACCATCTTGCCGCCCGCCTTATAGGTCGCCGCAATGTGATACCACGTATCGAGTTCGATCGTGCAGCATCCGCCGCCGTTCCAGTTGTTGGCATCGGCATCGTAGATGTAGAACTGCAGCTGGTTGCCGTTGTTGCGGACCATGAAACCGCCGGTACCGGACTCATTGGAGATGATGCACTGGTCACCCGAAGCGAACTCCGAGAAGCGGACCCGCATCTCCACGGTGAAGGCATCCTCCAGCCCCCAGTCGGACGAGGCTCCCAGGTTCATCTTCGACCCCAGGCCGAAATGTGCGATACCCGGTTTGACGACATTCGCCTTGAAGGCTGCAATGGCCTCCTCGAGCAGTTTCGCCGCATTGGTGTAGCCCTCTTCGCGCGAGGTGTTGTTCATGATGAAGTAGGCCTGGTCGATCCGTGCCTGCAGGGTCTTCTTCGACCCCGGGGCGATATCGCCTTCGGAGGTTCCCTCCTCGACTTCGGCGATGAGCGTCTCCGCCTCGCGGATCACCTCCATGAGCGCCCGCTGCGCATCCGACACCCCGTCGTCGCTGCACGATGCGAGGAACAGTCCGGCACAGCAGCACATCAGCGCCAATCTCTTGACTATCGTTTTCATAGTTGTCTCGTTTTATCTTCGGTTGGAATGTACTCGGTTAATTGTAGCCTTCGTTCTGTCCCAGGGTCGTCCAGTCGGGCATGCCGTCGAACTGCGACTGCGGGATCGGACGAACCACATGGTAGTCCTGGATGTTGTCCACGGCGTCGGGGTTGTAGAGCTTCACGCGCTCGATGAGTTTGCCCAGACGCTTCAGGTCCAGCCGCCGCTGCCACTCGCCGGCCAGCTCGCGGGCACGCTCCTCGAGGATAAAGTCCACGGTCATGTCCTCCTCGGTGACGGTCATCGCCTCACGCCAGGCCTCGTTCTGCTCGGGATCCTCCGAATCCTGGCGGATGGCTCGCTCGCGCAGCGTCATGATATCCTTGGCGGCAGCCTTCAAATCGGGGTTGGTGCGGCGGATGTTGGCCTCGGCGCGGATCAGGTAGAGCTCGCCCAGACGGATCACCGGATAGGAACGGTCCGAAAGCGTGGACATGTTGCCCGGACGGGTGTGGTCGTAGAACTTGGTCATGCCGATGAAGGTCCAGCGGTCCTGCGGAACGCCCTTGGCATCATACATGTCGTTGCGGTCGAAGAAGGTGTAGCAGGTCTTCATGCGCTCACGCTCGGCTGCGGGCAGCACGTCGGGGCAGCAGTAGAGCGCCGTATCGATGTACTCGCGCCACTGGTTGTCGGGAAACTCCGAACGGTCGTCTGCCGGATCGTTGTAGTACCATACCCACTGATGCAGATCCCGCCAGCGAAGGTCGGCCTCACGGTTGAAGTTGTCGATGTAGTAAAGCGACGGGATACACTGGCAACCGCCGTAACCGGTCCACCCGAGCATCGTCTGCACGCCGGGGAAGCGGTCGATGTACATGGCATACCACTGCCAATAGCCGTTCCCCTGCGCATAGGACTCGTCGTTGGTGAAATTCGTCGTCCAGATGAACTCGTCGTTGGTCTTGTCGTCGGCCCAGAGGTCCTTGAGCGACGGCGTCAGCTCGAAGCCGTAAGGGCCGTCGATCACCTCGGAAGCCAACCGCTCGGCATCCTCGAACTGCTCGTGGTAGAGATACATGCGCGCCAGGAAGGCCTTGGCCGTCGGCATGTCGATGCGTCCCGCCTCGGAGGTGCGCTCGTCGGGCAGCATCCCCTCATTGACAACCTGCTCCAGACCGCCGATGATCTCCTTGTAGAAGTCCTCGCGCGTGGAGCGGCGGGCCTCCATACCCTCCGTCTCGTCGGTCGTGCGGGGCAGATACGAATCGCCCCACGTCTCGGTGATGATCCACAGGAACATCGAGCGCATCACGATCATCTCGGCCTTGTACTGCTGTTTCTCGTCTTCATTGGCAAAGGGCGTCGTATCGATGGTCTCCATGAACATGTTGATGTTGGCCAGCGCCTTGTAGCAGTGGTTCCACAGCCACGAGACATTGCCGTTGTTGGCATCCAGTCCGTAGTAGTCCGTAAGGCCCGTATCGCCCTGGTTCTTGCCGCGCAGGAAGATATCCGTGCCCAGCTCGGTCATCAGCGGCCACTGTCCGTCGCCGCCGTAGAGGTTGTTGATCTTCGTATAGGAGAGGTTCACGAACGCCTTAAGTCCGTTCTCCTCATTGAAAATATCGGTGGTCGATCCGTAAGACTCCTCCTCCAGGAAACTTTCGCAGCCGGTGACACCCGCAAGCAGAGCGGCGGAGGCGAGGATCGTTGCTATCTTTTTCATGGTCGTTGTGTTTTAGGATTAGAACTGAACGCTGGCTCCGAAGATGTAATAGGACTCCCACCACGAGATACCGCCCTGGTCACGGAACTGGCTGTATCCCCACGGATCGTTCATCGTGAAGTAGAAACGCGTCTTCTTGACGATGCGGCCCATCCACCGCTCGGGCAGCGTGTAGCCCACCGTGATGTTGCGGATGTTCACGTAGTCGTTGTCATAGTAGCCGGCAGCGTCGAGGTACTTGATCGACTGGCCCTCGACCGGACGGGGATAGCGGTTGGTCGGATGCTCGGGCGTCCAGTAGTCGATCTTGTAGGTGTTCCAGCGGCCCAGCTCGTTGGCCCAACCGCCGGTACTGCGGCCGTCATAGGCCAGGGCGCCGAACTCGCCGTAGATATCTACCGAGAAGTCGAGGTTCTTCCACTGTCCGCTGATCGACAGCCCGCCGACCCAGTCGGGGCGCGTCGTGCCGAGGATCGTACGGTCATTGCCGTCGATCACGCCGTTGCCGTCGAGATCGGCCACCTTCACCTCGCCGGGCTTCTGCCCGTAGAGAGCGGCCATGTCGGCCTCGTCAAGCTGCCAGATGCCCACCTGCTTGTAGTTGTAGTGCACGCCGTTCACCGGATAGCCCACGAAGAGGTTGTTGTTCAGGTCCTGCTTCATGTTGGGATCCTGCAGGCGCACCAGCTCCTCCTTGTTGCGGTAGTAGGAGAGATTGACGTTGAGCGTGAAGTCCTTTTTCTGAATGGGGACCGTCGAGAGCGATACCTCCCAACCGCGGTTGCGCGTATCGCCGATGTTCGTCCAGGCCTGGTTGAAGCCCGTGGTATAGGGAAGCACCTTCAGGTAGAGCAGGTCGTAGCTCTTCGAGTCGTAATACTCGACCGTACCGAAGATGCGGCCGTTCAGGAAACCGAAGTCCAGACCGATGTCGAGCATCTTGTTGCGCTCCCAGCCCAAGTCGGGCGTCGGACGGGTCGAGGGCTCCAGACCCGGCAGGTGGGTTTCGCCTCCGAATCCGAAGTTGGCGTAGCAGCCGTAGAGCGAACCGAGCGTGGCGTAGGCTGCAATCGAGTAGTTACCCGTCATACCGTAGCTGGCGCGCAGCTTGAGGTTGGTGATCCAGTCCACGTTGTCCTTGACGAAGCTCTCCTCCGAGATGCGCCAGGCCACGGCAGCCGAGGGGAAGAAGGCCCACTTGTTGCCGGGCGAGAGCTGCGAGGCACCGTCCTCGCGGAACGAAGCCGTCACGATGTAGCGGTCGTCGAAGGTATACTGCAGGCGGCCGATGACCGAAACCATCTGGCTGCGGATGAAGCCCGAGCTGATCGACTTCGAGTCGGTCAGACGGTTCATGTTGTACCACAGGTAGGCGGGCGACTCCTGGTCCTTGCCCGACATCGAGGAGTTCACCGTCTGGCGGTTCTGCATCTCGAAGATGGCCGACACGTCGATGGCGTGTTTGCCGAAGGTCTCCTTGTAGTTGAGGATGTTGTTCCACACCCAGTCGGCCTTGCGGTTGTTGTGCATGCCGGCGACATTGCGCTCGTCGGTGTAACCCACGCTGCGGTCGTCATAGTAGTAACCGCGCGAGGAGAAGGCCGGCGTATAGGCGAAGTTGGTATTGAAGGTAAGGCCCTTGTAGAGGTCCACCTGCGCGAAGAAACGCATGTAGATCTTCCACTCCTCGGTCTTGTCCTCATAGGCACCGTCCGTTTCGTTCATGTAGGGGTTCTTCACGAACGGGTCGCCGAACGGATATTCGTTGTAGGAACCATCCTCATTATAAACGGGAGTCAGCGGCGACATGTGGAGGAACGTGTCGAACATGTCGGGCTTGTCGTGGCTCACGTTGTAGAACGCCCGGTTCGAAATACCCACCTTCAGGAAAGGCAGCACCTGATGCGTCAGGTCGGTGGTCAGGTAGAAGTAGTCGCGGTGGTCACCCTCGTAGCGCTCCTCGTTGTTCTTGTAGTTGAACGAGATCTTGTACTGGGTCTTTTCGTTGCCCGAGGCGATGGTCAGCGAATGGCTGTGCCACAGGCGCTTCTGATTGAAGTAACGGCCCATCCAGTCGGTGTTCATCTTGCCCATGTTGGCGATCTCGGCACCGAAGAAGGCCTTGCTGTCGTCCTCGGGCGAGTTCCACACGCCGGCAGCACGGCTGGCCTCACGCTGGAAGGCGATGTACTCGTCGGCATCCATCACGTCGAGCGTGCCCCAGTTATTGACGCCCACACCCACGAAACCGTCGTAGGTGACCTTCGTCTCGCCCTTCTTGGCCTGCTTGGTGGTGATGAGGATCACACCGTTGGCACCCTTCGCACCGTAGATGGCCGTCGAGGAGGCATCCTTCAGAATGTCGATCGACTCGATGTCGCCCGGGTTAATCGAAGTGAGCGTCTCGTCGTAGGGAATGCCGTCGAGCACGATCAGCGGGTCGTTGCCCGCATTGGTCGAACGCGTACCGCGGATGCGGATCGAACCGCCATCGACACGGATACCGGCCACACCGACCAGGCTGGTGGTCAGGTCGTAGGCCGGGATGCGGGCGATCTGCTCGGCCGACACCGAGGCCACCGATCCGGTGATATCCTTACGCTTCATGGCCGTATAGCCCGTCACCACGACATCCTCCAGACCGATCATGTCCTCGCGCAGCGTCACGTCGATCTGCGTACGCGAACCGACCTTCTCCTTCTGCGACATCATACCGAGGAAACTGAATTCCAACTCATCATTGCTTCCTACCCCCTCGATGCGGTAGGCGCCCGAAGCATCGGTCGATACGCCGAGCGAACCACCCACGACCGTCACGGCCGCTCCGGGAATCGGGTCGCCCTTGCCGTCGCGGACCGTTCCGCTGACGGCACGCCCTTGTGCGGGGGGGGGAACTTCGGTCTGCGACGTGGACCGGGCCGGTTCCGACCCGGCTGCGGACAACGTCACGGGCAGCAGCGAGACCGCCAACAAAAGGACCGCACACTTTCTGAAGATTCCGCCCGATCCGTCCCAACGGGTCCGTGCGGAAGTCTGGTACAGATTCTTCATAACTGATTCATTTAGGTTAGTGTTTTTATGTTTGAATTATATATGTTTGTTCATACATACATTCGTACCACAAATATAGGAAGAGATTTTCAAAAATGCAATACTTCGAATCTTTTTTCATCATTTTCCGACTCCGGACTCCCGGACACGGCACAACAGGCAGAATAAGCGGCACCGTCAAACCGATTAAAAGAAGAGCGGGCGCCAACGGATTCCATCCGCCCGACGCCCGCATTCCGAAGCACGCTTCACAGTCCGCTGCGGGGCCGTTACTCCGCCTTCAACACCACCTCCGTCCCGCGAAGCAGCGGCGAGGAGAAGCGGACCCGAATGTCGCCTGTTTCGCCGGTTGTACGCACATATGCAAGCAGACGCCCGCGATAAGCACGATGCCGGTTGTCGGTGTAGTCGCTCATGTCGGCATTATCCGAGCCTTCAAGACCGAGCAGTTCGGCCGGTCCGTCGATCGTACAGGTGATCTCGCTGTCACCCAGCTTTACCGGAACCTCCTGCTCATCGACCACCTCGACGGTCAGGTGGGCCGTGGCGCGCTCCTTCGGCAGCACGGCCCGATCGGCCGAGACCTTGAGTGCGAAGGGGCGGCCCGAAGAGCGGATCACATAGGACGAAAGCACGCGGCCCGAGGCGTCACACCCCTCGGCGCGCAACTCTCCCGGAGCATAGGGAATGTCCCAGTGGATGATTCCCGTCTTCGGATCATAGGGTTTCATGGAGCCTACCTCCCGCCCGTCGAGCAGCAGGCGCGCCTGCGGGGCGTTCGTATAGCAGACCACGCGCACGCTCTGCCCGGCATCGTAGTTCCACACATCCCAGGCATCGACCGAGAGGTAATCGGCCGACGGGTAGGTTCCGATGTAGGTCACCGGCTCGTCGCACCAGAGCGTCGCCCGGAACCAGCCCCGCGGCTTGCGGAAACTGCCCAGATCGAGCAGGCCCGTATAGAATCCGCGCGAAGGCCAGGGCCCCGATTCACCGAGGTAGTCGGTTCCGGTCCAGATGAACTGCCCGAAGATGAAATCGCGGTCACGCACGGCATACCAGGCGTCGATATCGGGCCGGTTCTCGCTTCCGTAGATCACCCGGTCGGGGTAGGCGGCATGGTCCATGTCGTAACGGTCCTCGGTATAGTTGTATCCCACGACATCGACCACCTCGGGATACTCCGTCTCGTTGGACATCACCACCCCGGCCAGCGCACCGGTCACCGGACGCGTGCGGTCCACTGCCCGCACACAGGCCGCCAGCCGTTTGGCGATGCGGCCTATCCGGTCGGCATGGGGCGCATCGGGATGGTAACCGCCGAACATCGGCTGGTTGATCTTCGAGCCGTCGAGGATCGGATGCGAATAGGGATCGTTCGGGTAATCCACCTCGTTGCCGATCGACCAGAGGAAGACCGACGGGTGGTTCCTGTCGCGGCGGACCATGTCCGTCACGTCGCGTTCGATCCACTCCTCGAAGAAGTCATAACTGCCGTCGAAACCGGGCGTGCCGACGTTCCACCCCTCGATCCACTTGCGCTTGGGGAACTCCCACTCGTCCGAAGCCTCATCCATGACCAGCAGCCCCAGTTCGTCGCACAGGTCGTAGACCGCCGGAGCCTGCGGGTTGTGGCTCATGCGGATGGCGTTCACACCGATTCCGCGCAGGTTCTCCAGACGCCGGCGCCACACTTCGGGCGGGACGGCCGCACCCAGCACCCCGGCATCGTGATGCAGGCAGACCCCTTTGACCTTCATCCAGCGGCCGTTCAGGGCAAATCCCCGGTCAGGATCGAATGTCAGCGTGCGGAGGCCGGTACGGAAGCTGCACCCGTCGATCCGCTCCCCGTTGCGCAGCAGATCGGCCTGCAGCGTATAGAGGTAAGGATCGTCGAGGTTCCACCGGTGGGGATTGTTCAGTCGGAGACGAAGCGTTCCACCGAGGCTGTCCGCATCGTCCGCCCCGATACGCTGCCGGGCCGAAGCCACCTCCACACCGTTCGCGTCACGGAGCGTTACGGCCACCTCCAGCCGGTCGGTCGCGGGCGCGTGCCGCTCCAACGCATAATCCACCGCCAGAAGGGCACGGCGATCGGTAAGCGACTCCACACGACAGGCGGTCCCCCACTGCGCGAAGTGGATCTCGGGAGCCGACACGATCCAGACGTCGCGGTAGATGCCCGAACCGGTATACCACCGCGAATCGGCATAACGGCTGTGATCCACCCGCACGGCCAATACGTTGTCGCCCGGCTGCAGGTAGGGGGTCATGTCGTAGAGGAACGAAACGTAGCCGTTGGGGCGGCAACCGAGCAGATGTCCGTTCAGATAGACCTCACTGCGGTTGTAAACCCCTTCGAAATAGATGTAGTGGCGTGCGGCGGAGTCCGTCACGGCAAAGTGCTTGCGGTACCAGGCGATCCCGCCGGGCAGATAGCCCGTGCAGCTGGCCAGCGAAGGCGACAGAGGCGCCTCGACCGACCAGTCGTGCGGCAGCGTCAGACGGCGCCAGCCGCTGTCGTCGAAAGCCGGCATGCGGGCCGTCGTATCGTCACCCAGGCGGAAAAGCCAGTCATCCACACATTTTTCGGCTCGTCCGAACGAGACCTGCGCCCGCACCGGAACTGCACCGGAGAGAAGGGCGAAAAGGCCGGTTGCCAACAACCAGCTCAAAAACCGTCGGTTCTTCATTGCAAAGCGTTCGTTTTTCATGTTTTTTTCGGGAGATCGGGGACCGCACGTGCGATCCGATGAACAAAATTAACGATTCCGGTTGAAAATCCAACAATTTTTACAATATTTGTTCCTACATATTAATAATAATGGTACATACTATGAAACTACGACACCTCCTGCTGCCGCTGCTTCTGGCCGGCGGGCCG
>ENA-OPWR01001797-OPWR01001797.1-human-gut-metagenome-genome-assembly--contig:-NODE-1797-length-15686-cov-2.895464_pt1 | contig 15686 bp, 8 predicted proteins | sample MGYA00241507_ERZ502006 | MGnify/ENA primary metagenome ERZ502006 (study PRJEB25962, sample SAMEA2043041) | human gut metagenome | biome: human gut; feature: human-associated habitat; material: faeces...
GGAGAAAGATTCCTTCGACGTAGAGCTGACAGAGGTTGGCCCGAACAAAGTTAAAGTTATCAAAGTTGTACGTGAAGCTACAGGACTTGGCCTGAAAGAAGCTAAAGAAGTAGTTGACGGTGCTCCGAAAGTCCTCAAAGAGGGTGCTTCCAAAGCAGAAGCTGAAGAGCTCAAAACTAAACTTGAGGCTGAAGGCGCTAAAGTTACTCTTAAATAATTTAAGCGTAAATCAGAATCTATGGACGCACGGCGGGATTTCCTGCCGTGCGTTTTTTTGAAGTGAGTCCATACTTTGTGGCAATAAAGTTAAAAATTGCCGGAAGGTATGGTGATGCCATGTGGTATCAAAATGTAATTGCGACCGTGGAGATAAAATTGAGAATGTGATCTATTCATACAAGACATTTACGGAGGAGTATAAGGGCTAAATATCCTCATGACAGAAAGACTCCGAGAGTACAGAAAGAGAAAACGGGAGGAACGAAAAATGCAGGTACATTCCGTTCTGGAATCTTTACAGCAGGGAATCCTGATCTGCGATCAGCACAGCAGGATTGTGTTCTTCAATCAAGTCTACAGCGATTTCATCGGCGTTCCGCTTGAAACCGCGAAAGGTCATAAAATCACGGATTACCGCAAATCTGCCATTGCTCCGGAAGTCATTTGGAGCGGCATCCCGGTCGAGGGAATGGTGCGGAGAGAGGGAACGCAGGAATACTTTGCAAGTGTTTATCCGATCTGGGAAGAGCATCAGATCCGCGGAAGCATCTCAATTGTGACGAGTCTCGTACAGTTTGAAAAACGGGAATCAGAGGCTCACATGACGCTGGAAGAGCGGGTGCGCCGCTTTGAACGGCAGGAGATCCAAAATACGTTGTTGCTGTACGGACGGGATATGGAGGGGAAGCAAAAAGCGGCAAAGGAACTCGGAATTTCGCTGGCAACGTTATACAATAAAATCAAAGAATAAGACAGAAGGAGAATGAAATGCCGGAATTTCTGCAGCTTTGGGGCTTTGTGGTATTTTCTGTCTTTGCTGTAACAGAACTCACATAAAAGAGGGATCATGATTTCTAAAATTTTAGAAATTACGATCCCTTTTGTAGTATCTGCCCGGATATCGCATTACAATGATCTCAGATCAAAGAAAGTGAGGCCATAGAACATGAAAAAAATCAGAATCGGAAGCGGCGCAGGCTATGCGGGAGACCGCATTGAGCCGGCAGTGGAGCTGATGGAAAAAGGAAATCTGGACTACATTATTTTCGAGTGTCTGGCGGAACGCACCGTTGCGATCGGGCAGCAGGACAAAGAGAAAGATCCGTCGAAGGGTTACAACCAGCTGCTCGACTACCGAATGGAAAAAATTCTCCCGCTGATGGCGAAAAACAAAGTAAAAGTTATTACCAATATGGGAGCTGCCAACCCGGTATCTGCTGCAGAACGGACGTGTGAAATTGCCAGAAAACTGGGTGTCAGTGGATTGAAGATTGCCTGTGTGACCGGCGATGATATTACAGACGAACTGGATAAGTATGAAAATGAAAAAGTGCTGGAGGATGGCACGCTGTTAAAAGAGAAAAAAGATGTTCTGATTTCTGCGAACGTCTATATGGGTGCGGAGGGCATCACAAAAGCGTTGGAAGAGGGTGCCAATCTTGTCATTACCGGTCGCGTTTCCGATCCTGCACTGACGATCGGACCGCTGGTATATGAATTTGGATGGAACATTGACGACAACCCGGATCAGATGGGACAGGCGGTTCTGGCAGGCCATCTGCTGGAGTGTGCCGGACAGGTGACAGGCGGCTATTTTGCGGATCCGGGCTACAAGGATGTGCCGGATCTGTGGAAACTTGGATTTCCGCTCATTGAGATTGACGAGACAGGCGCATTTACCGTGACAAAGGTCGAGGGAAGTGGCGGACTGGTGAGTGTGGATACCTGTAAAGAGCAGATGATCTACGAAATCCACAACCCAAAGGCTTACCTGACCCCGGATGCAACAGCGGACTTTTCAAAGGTGACGTTCCGGCAGATCGGGGAAAACCAGGTTCGCGCCGAGCATGCGACAACGCATGGAAGACCGGAAACTTTGAAAGTGAGTGTCGGCTACAAGGACTGCTTCATCGGTGAGGGTGAAATTTCCTACGGCGGAAGCAACTGTATGGCACGGGCGGAGCTGGCGGCAGAGATTCTGGAGAAGCGGATTGAACTGACAGGCATCGAACTGGAAGAGTACCGTACTGATTTTATCGGATGCAATTCCCTGTATCGTGATGCAATTTCCAAGAAGATCGGAAGTGGAACTCCGTGTGAAGTGCGTCTCCGCGCCGCAGGCAGAACGAAAGACCGGAAAAATGCCGTTCTGCTGGCAAACGAGGTGGAGGCTCTCTATACCAACGGTCCCGCAGGAGGCGGCGGAGCAGTGAAACGGGTGTCCGAGATTGTCTCGGTCTGCTCAATTTTTGTGCCGCGCGATGCAGTAGAAGCAAAAGTTACATTCCGGGAGGTATAAGGCGATGAAATTAAAAGAGATTGCACATGCAAGAACAGGCGATAAAGGCGAGATCTCCAATATTTCGGTGATCCCATATGATGAGAACAATTATGAAATGCTGAAAGAAAAAGTAACAGAAGCACGCGTAGCAGAATACTTCCGCGAAATCTGCCACGGAAAAGTAACCCGCTACGAACTGGATGGAATCCATGCGCTGAACTTTGTCCTCGACAAGACACTCGGCGGCGGTGTCACAAGATCGCTGGCGCTGGACAAACATGGAAAGACACTCGGCATGGCACTGCTGGAAATGGAGGTATAGGCAATGGCAGAAGATTTTTTGAAGGCTGCGGTAAAACGCGTGGAAGAACAGTTTGCGAAAAGCGGCGTTTCCGAAAGCTGTGCAGCCTTTGAAAGAAAAGAAAACCAGATCGAGATGCGTGACGGCGTGAAGCTTCACACGATCTATTATTTCCCGAAGGAAGATGGAACTGCGGAAGAAAAAACATATCCCGTCATTCTGACCCGCACCTGCTATCCGGGCAATGACCGCATTCATCGTGCCTACGGCGAGGGTCTGGCACGCAGAGGTTACGTATATGTGTACCAGTACTGCCGTGGCCGGGAGAATTCAGAAGGAAAATGGGAGCCAAACATCAATGAGCGAAACGATGGCATTGACACCATGGATTACCTTGTGGAGCAGCCATGGTGCGAAATCTTAGGCTACTGGGGCCATTCCTACACAAGCATGACCGGCTGGGCGTTCGCTGATGCCGCGGAGGGGAAAGTTGCCGCAATGTTTCTGGAGGACTATGGAACGGACCGTTTTGTATCAGCCTACGAGAAGGGCTGCTTCCGCCACGATATCCTGACCGCATGGTCGATGGAAAATGCGGAAAAACCAGTGAATGCTGACTATCGTGAAAGCTGCCGTTATCTGCCGCAGATTGAAGTGGACGAGGCGCTGTGGGGACAGCGTGTTCCGTCCTACCGCGAATACATCACAAGCCCGAGCCCGGATGCGGCACTCTGGCAGACGGGCTGGTGGAAACAGTTACGGGAAATTCCATCAAAAACGAAGGTTCCGATTTATCTTTTAAGCGGCTGGTACGATCATCACCACGGCAGCAGTATGAAAACGTGGGAGCGGCTGAACGAGGAAACAAAACAGCACAGCTGGCTCGAAATCGGCGCCTGGAACCACTTTTTCCAGATCTGCCTCGAGGGCAAAGAGGTGCTGCACCCGCAGAATGAAGAAATTCCAAAGATGCTGGAATGGTTTGAGCTGACGCTGAAACAAAAAGAAATCCCGACGCAGCGGATCCGTGCCTATGAAATCGGAGCGGACCGGTGGATTGACATCGTATCCGACCGACTGGGAGAAGAAGGAACTGCGGGAAGCATGACGCTGTATCTGGATGAGAAAACACTGCGGGAAGACGCGCCGGAACAGGAAAAAACGAGAAACTACACGTTTGACCCGGCCACTCCGGTCGAGAGCATCGGCGGAGAAGCCCTTCTGCATACGATGCCGCAGATCGGCAGCCATCTCCAGCCGGAACCGGACTATCGTGAGGATGTCCTGAGTTTTGTATCAGAACCGCTGGAAGAAACTTTCACGCTGAACGGAAAAGCTTCCGTCCGTCTGTTCGTGGAAAGTGATTGCGAGGATACGGCATTTACCGCTAAAATCATGGAGGTAACGCCGGAAGGAAAAGCGTACAACATTCGTTCCTCGATTGCAACATTGGAGCAGGGAAAAACGGAGGCCGGAGCCTATGAACCGGGCAGCGTGGCAGAGGTACAGATTACTATGTGGAATATTGTATACACGATTCCAAAGGGTTCCCGCATCCGTGTAGATATTTCCTCTTCCGACTTCCCGCAGTACCATGTCCACAGCAATCAGAAAGGGCTGTGGTCGGAAAAGACGGAGAATAAAATTGCACATCAGACCATTCATATGGGCGGAAAAGCTGCTTCCTGCGTGATTTTGCCGCTGATGAAAAAACAGTGAACCGTAACGGTAAGGCGAACATGGGAAAAATCAAAAAGAAAAAAGTAGCACAATCCATTCTTTTGTGATATAGTGAAAACACTATAGGTTTTGCGGTAAACCTAAAGAGCAGTCCGCATCACGAAAACAAAAGAACAGGAGAAGAGTAATGGAGAAAAAGTGGTGGCACAAAACGGTCGGATACCAGATTTATCCGAAGAGTTTTCAGGATACCAACGGAGATGGAATCGGAGATCTGAAAGGCGTGATCCGTCATCTTGACAAAATAGAAAAGCTGGGAGCCAATGTCATCTGGCTCTGCCCGGTGTTTGCATCCCCGATGGTGGATAACGGATACGATATTTCCGATTACATGGATATCGACCCGTCGTTTGGAACGATGGAGGACATGAAGGAGCTGATCGCGGAGGCAAAAAAACGCGGCATCCGTATTCTGATGGACCTTGTCGTGAATCATTCCTCTGACCGGCATGCGTGGTTTCAGGCGGCACTTAAGGATCCGTTTGGAAAGTACGGAAAGTATTATGTGTTCCGGGAAGGAAAAGACGGCAAAGAGCCGAATAACTGGCGGTCGATTTTCGGCGGCAGTGCATGGGAGAAGGTACCGGGATATGATAACCTGTATTACCTCCACATCTTCACAAAAGAGCAGCCGGATCTCAATTGGGAAAACCAGGAGCTGCGGGAAGAAATTTATGAGATGATTTTAAAATGGATGGATCTGGGACTTGGCGGATTCCGTCTTGATGCGATCAGCCATCTGAAAAAGAATTATCAGTACACCAACCTTCCGCCGGATGGACCGGACGAGTACAATATGGCGTTCGAGTATTTCAACAATGTAGACGGTCTTGCCGATATCTTGTGTGAAATGAAGGAGCGCACCTTTGCGCCGACCGATGCGCTGACGATCGGAGAGTACGATCACATGGGACCGGAGGATGTGGAGGATGTGATTGGGGAAAACGGCAGTTTCTCGTCCGTTTTCGATTTTTGTCACACCCTCGACAATGTGCGTAACCCGAAATGGGGCAATACCGTGGCGCTGTTTGACGATTATCGCGATCAGCTTTTTGCGGCACAGAAAATCGTGGATGGCCGCGGCATGCTCTGTAATTTCCTTGAAAATCATGACAAACCGCGCAGCATCGACCGGTTCCTGATGCCGGAGGATCAGAACCTCTACAGCGAAAAAATGCTTCCGGTCACTAATTTCTTCCTGCCGGGTATTGTGTTCCTGTATCAGGGACAGGAAATCGGCATGCGCGACGACCCGAAACAGTCCATTCAGGGATTCGTCGATAAACCGACCTTTGCTATTTACGACCGCCTGATTGCCGAAGGAAAAACGGATGCGGAAGCGCTCGAGCAGATCAACTGCGAGAGCCGCGAGCACAGCAGAACTCCGATGCAGTGGGATGCATCTGCCGAGGCGGGATTCACAACAGGTACGCCGTGGTTCCCGGTGAATAAAAACTATACGGAACTGAACTATGAGGCCGAGGAAAAAGATCCTGATTCCCTGCTGTGGTTCTACCGCAAAATGGTGGCAGTAAGACGACGTGAAGATCTGGAAGAAACCTTCCTCTACGGAACGCTGATTCCGGAATACGAGACGGTAAGCGGCGTTCTGGCGTACCGCAGGAAGGATGAGAAGAATAATGTTCTGATCCTTACTACTTCTCTTGCGGATGGCATTACATTGCCATTTACAGATACAATCGAAGAAGTACTTCTGAATAACTATGACACCTGCGAGGCAGGCGAGGAAACGATCCGTCTGCAGCCGTATCAGTGTCTGGTGCTGAAGGTGAAGGAATAATTGCAAAAACTAAAACAAAAACCGAAAAATCGGTCCCACAAAAGGAGAAGATCTTTTTGCGGGACCTTTTTTGTGGTACAATACAACAAAAAAAATCTATCATGAGGTGTGAAATGGAAAGAGACGAAGACATAATGATGAGAGGAACAAAACAGGAAATGCCGGGATTCCGTTTTCGGCTACTCCGGCCGGAGAAGAAACGGGAACTGTGGAATCCGGATTTTGAACTTTTATTTCTGCTTCGTGGGAGCGGAAGAGTCAGCTACGAGGACGGGGAAGTTCACAATCTCCCGATGGGATCTATCTTTGCGATCAACCGGTTTCAGATCTGTGACCTGGATCTGGACGAAGACGGACTTGCTCTGTCGCTCTGCGTTTCAGCGGAGACGATTGATTCATTTCACATTAAGCTGCTGAAATGTGAAGTCAAATGTCAGTCGTTTTTTTATATGGAAGATCAGCAGGAAAAATTTGATTTGATCCGGCGGGATATGGCACGGATCTTTCTTGAGATGTACAAGAATAATGAGGAACAACCGATCTATATGAAAAGCCGTGTGACGGCGCTTCTGGAGGATCTGCTTTTTTACTTTACATCCGGGGAAAAGGTGGAACAGGGCCGGGGCGGAAGGGAACGCATTCAGCGGGCATCAGACTATATTCTGCAGCATTGCCGGGAAGAGATTACGCTGGAGGATCTGGCGGATCATCTTTATCTGAGCCGTGCCTATATTTCACGGAGCTTTCCGCAGTATTTCGGTGTATCATTTCGGGAGTACGTGACGCAGGTGCGCCTGGCGCATGCCGTACAGGAAATGCACAGCGGCGCAACGCTGACGGAGATTGCCTATCACAATGGATTTGTCAATGAGACGGCGATGATCCGCGCATTCCGCAAATACCGCGGTATGACACCGAGCGAATACCGGAAGCAGATGGAATATACAGTAAAACAGCGTGAAAAGAAAGGAAAAGAGCGGGAAGAGGCGGCGGGAGACCATGATATTTTCCAGAGTCTCCTGCAGTATGCAGCGGTCACGGAGCAGGAGATTGAGACGATAAATGAGAGTGCCGTTTCCGTGACAGCGGCAGTAAACGGACGGAAACCAAGAGTGGCAGGCCACTGGAAGCGCGTGATCAATGCTGGCTATGCGGCAAGTGTGCTGAACCGCGAGGTGCAGGATGAGCTGGAACAGCTGGTGCAGGAGCTCGGCTATGAGCTGATCCGCGTAAAAGGAATTCTTGATGATGATATGTGCGTACTTCGGCGGAATATGTGGGGCGAGATTCAGTTCTGCTGGAACTATATTGATGAGGTGATCGATTTCATCCTTTCCACGGGAGCGAAGCCGTTGCTGGAATTCGGCCATATGCCGTTGCTGCTGGCAAAAACAGACCCGGGAAGAACGATGCGTCCGGCGCTAAGCAGCTCTCCGCGAGATCTGGCTGAGTGGCGCATGCTGATCAAAAACCTGATGGAACATCTAAGGGAACGGTATGGAATCAACCAGATGCGGCGCTGGATTTTCAACCCGTGGATCAGCGGAGACGTGATCACGATTGATGGAGGAGATGAGTTCTTTGAGACGTGGAAAGCATCGTACGAGGAGATGAAACGTGTGAGCCCGGATCTTGTAACATGTCTTTCCTTTGGTCTTGGACCGGAGGAACATCTCAAAGCCTTTATCGAAACTATGAAGGAAAAGGAATGTGTGCCGGAAATTTTTGCATTCCGCTCGTTTGGCACGGTGATCTATGGAGAGGAAGAGGAGAAAATGAATCTGATCCAGAACAACGAGAGCGTCAATATGATTGTGAGCCGCGACCCGGATTTTCTGCGGAACCGCGGGGAGAAGGTAAAAGGTCTGCTGCAGAAGGCTGGGCTTGGTGCACTGCCGGTTCTGGTGGATGAGTGCAGCAGCAACATCTGGCAGAGGGATCTGTGCAACGATACCTGTTATAAAGCGGCATGGCTGTTTAAAAATCTTCTGGAAAATGAAGAGGCGCTGCAGGGAATTGCGTATTTCTCGGTCAATGACCGTTTGGATGAAGTATTTCCGGCGCGGGAAACGTATCATGGAGGTTTTGGGCTGTTCACGATGAACGGCATTCCAAAGGCGGTCTGCACTGCGCTGCGGCTGCTCGGCAGAATGGGATCTCGTCTGGTGAAGCGTGGGGACGGCTATTTTATCAGCACGGAGCCGGAGAAAAACCAAAGCCAGATTTACCTGTACAACTATGTTCACTACGATATGCTGTACCGCTACCGCCATGCCGTGAATATTTCCCGCACGGATCGTTACCGCGTATTCAATATGGGGGAAATCCGGACCTTTTCAGTGAAGCTGACCGGACTGGAACCGGGAAAATATTGCCTGCGGCTGTATAAAGTGACGAAAGAGCACGGCAGCAGCTACGATGCGTGGGTGCGGATGGGAGCTCCGGAGCGGATGAACCGGATGGAGCGCGCGATGCTGTGCCACAGTGCGGACCCGGAATACCGTGTCTGGGAGCAGGAAACCGACCCGGAAGGCAGCCTCACGGTGCAGGAACGCCTGGAGCCGCACGAGACGGCGCTGATTGAGGTGGAGCAGATTCTGTAAAATCTTCAAAAAATTGCACTCGCGGTGGGAGAATACAGAGAAAGAGTGGAAAAAAAGCAACAATATAAGAAGATCTTGCGGCAATTCGAGTAGAAAAGGACGAAAATATTGTTTATACTGAAAACAACATAAATGCTAAATTCTACAGAAAAGAGGTATTTCAAAATGGGGAAAATATTTGATTACGATGGCGTGCCGGTGCTGCATACCACATCCGGCGATTTAAAAGGTTATTTTTATGACGGTGTTTACATTTACAAAGGAATTCCGTATGCATACGCAGACCGTTTCCAGATGCCGGTTCCGTCCAAATGGGATGGCGTGAAGGATGCGACAAACTATGGTTTTGTATGCCCGCTCCAGAATCAGGATACACCGAACGGCGAGCTTATGGTTCCGCACCGCTACTGGCCGCAGGATGAGCACTGCCAGTCCTTAAATATCTGGACAAACAAACTTGATCCGGAAGCCAAAAAACCGGTTCTCGTATGGTTCCACGGCGGTGGATACGCAGCGGGATCTTCCATCGAGCAGGTTGCGTATGACGGCGTCAGCATCGCAAAGAAAGGTGATTCGATTCTTGTTTCTGTCAACCACAGACTGAATATTTTAGGATATCTGGATCTGTCTCCGTTTGGGGAAAAATACAAAAACTCCGCAAACGCAGGCCACGCCGATATGGTGGCAGCCCTGCAGTGGGTACATGACAATATCGCCCTGTTCGGCGGCGATCCGGAGAATGTAACCATTTTCGGCCAGTCCGGCGGCGGAATGAAGGTGATTGACCTGATGCAGATTCCATCAGCAGACGGCCTGTTCCAGAAAGGTCTTGTCATGAGCGGTGTGATGGAAGGGGATCCGCTCGGCGCAGGAGAAAAAGACGGAACAGAGATTGTCACGGCAATGATGAAAGAGCTTGGCTTTGATGATGTGGCGCAGCTGGAAACCGTACCGTATCCGCAGCTTGCCGCAGCATATGCAAAGGTATCCCCGGCTATCGCACAGAATGGCGGCTACATCGGCGGCGGCCCGAAAAAGGGCGATTACTTCTGCGGAAATCCATTCGACGCAGGCTTCCGCGAGCATGCACATCAGATTCCGATGATGATCGGAACCGTATACGGCGAGTTCGCAACGTTTGCACCGGCAGCTTATGATAAGAACAAACTGACAGCGGAAGAGATTCTGGAAATCCTCAAAAAGGTTTATGGAGACAATGCCGAAAAGGTTCTGGACGCCTTCAAAGAAGCATATCCGGAGAAGAACGGCGTAGATGTTCTTGCGATCGACCGCGCAATGCGTGAGCCGACCGTAAAACTTGCCAAACTGTTCGCAAAAGGCGGCGGCAAAGCATATCTCTACAACTTCGCCCTGGAATTCCCGTTCCAGAACGGCAAACCGGCATGGCACTGCTCCGACATCCCGTATTTCTTCGGCAATAGCGATCTCGTAGAAATCTGCGGAATCCCGGATGTCAGTGATAAACTGGAAAGCGAAATCTTTGGCGCCCTGCTCGCCTTTGCAAAGAACGGAACCCCGGATCACGAGGGACTCCCGCACTGGCCGGAAACAGAAGCAGAGGATGCGGATACCATGGTATTTGATAAAAAGACCGAAGTAAAACACAACTACGACGATAAAGTCTTTGCAGAGATCAACAAAGTTCTGAAGCCGTGGAGCTTTATGGAACTGATGTCTGATAACATTCAGCATTAAAAGAAACGGTTCAATGCGGCATAAGCGGAATCTGGATCGGATTGCGAATATCCGCTTTGACAAATAAAAAAAGCCGCCTGTTTGATTTGACAAATAAAATCAAACAGGCGGCTTTTTTCTGAAAATTCAGTGCTTTCAATCACATCTAAAGTACTATTCTAACAGGGTTCTGGCGGAAAAACCAGTAAAAAACAGATTGTACTGAAAAAAATACAATCTGTTTTGTTGACACACTTGAAAAAACATGATAATCTAGAAAATGCACTATTATGGCAAGATATGCCTAAAACCTTTTGTTCAGGCATGAGCGGTAATAAATATATTATAACACAAGGGGTGACAACGTCAATGGAGAAAAACAGAATACGTCCGATACCTACCGGAAAAAGTATGCGAATGAGTTACCAGAGACAAAAAGAAGTATTGGAAATGCCCAACTTGATTGAAGTCCAGAAGGATTCCTATGACTGGTTCCTGAGAAGCGGACTCAAGGAAGTCTTTGATGACATTTCACCAATCTCCGACTACGGCGGACGGCTGAGCCTTGAATTCGTAGACTTTACACTGTGTGAAGATGACGTAAAATACTCAATCGAAGAGTGTAAACAGCGTGACGCTACTTATGCGGCACCGTTAAAGGTAAAAGTAAGATTATATAATAAGGAAAAAGACGAGATCACAGAGCACGAAATTTTCATGGGTGATCTGCCGTTGATGACAGCAACAGGAACATTCGTTATCAATGGTGCAGAGCGAGTAATCGTCAGCCAGCTGGTACGTTCCCCTGGTATTTATTACGGCATCGCACATGATAAGCTCGGAAAGAGACTGTTCTCCTGTACCGTAATCCCGAACCGTGGAGCATGGCTGGAGTACGAGACCGATTCCAACGACGTCTTCTATGTCCGCGTAGACCGTACCAGAAAAGTTCCGATCACAGTCCTCATCCGTGCACTTGGAGTAAGCTCCAATGCAGAGATCGTAGAGCTGTTCGGTGAAGAGCCGAAGATTCTTGCAAGCTTCACCAAAGATACTTCCACCAACTATCAGGAAGGTCTTCTCGAGCTGTACAAGAAAATTCGTCCGGGCGAGCCTCTCGCAGTAGAAAATGCAGAGAGCCTCATCATGAGCATGTTCTTTGACCCGCGTCGCTATGACCTGGCAAAGGTAGGCCGTTATAAATTCAACAAGAAACTTGCACTGCGCAGCCGTATCCGCAACCAGATCCTCGCTGAGGATGTTGTAGATCCGTCCACCGGTGAAATCCTTGCAGAAAAAGGCACCACCGTTACTCTGGAACTCGCAGACAAGATTCAGAACGCAGCAGTACCGTATGTATGGATTCAGACAGAGGAGAGAAACGTAAAAGTTCTTTCCAACTTAATGGTAGATCTGAAAGCATGGGTAGATGTTGACGAGGAAGAGCTTGGCATCAACGAGAAAGTATACTATCCGGTTCTGGAAAAGATCCTGGAGGAGAATACCGATATCGAAGAGATCAAACAGGCGATCAAACGTGACATTCACGACCTGATTCCGAAACATATCACAAAGGAAGATATTTTCGCTTCCATCAACTACAACATGCATCTGGAATACGGCGCAGGAAATGCCGATGATATCGACCACCTGGGCAACCGTAGAATCCGTGCCGTAGGTGAGCTGCTTCAGAACCAGTACCGCATCGGTCTGTCCCGTATGGAGCGTGTGGTACGTGAGCGTATGACAACACAGGACATCGACGGAATTTCTCCGCAGTCCCTGATCAATATCAAACCGGTTACAGCTGCAATCAAAGAGTTCTTCGGATCTTCCCAGCTGTCCCAGTTCATGGATCAGAACAACCCGCTTGGAGAGCTGACGCACAAGAGACGTCTTTCCGCCCTTGGACCTGGCGGTCTGTCCCGTGACCGTGCCGGATTCGAGGTTCGAGACGTTCACTACTCCCATTACGGAAGAATGTGCCCGATCGAGACTCCTGAGGGACCGAACATCGGTCTTATCAACTCTCTGGCATCGTATGCGCGCATCAACGAGTATGGCTTCGTTGAGGCTCCATACAGAAGAATTGACAAATCAGATCCGAAAAATCCGCGTGTTACAGACGAAGTAGTCTACATGACCGCAGATGAAGAGGATAATTACCATGTAGCACAGGCAAATGAGCCGCTGGATGCAGAAGGACACTTCATCAACAAGAACGTTTCCGGACGTTATCTGGATGAGACCCAGTCCTATGAGCCGCACATGTTTGATTACATGGACGTGTCTCCGAAGATGGTATTCTCCGTTGCTACGGCGCTGATCCCGTTCCTTCAGAACGACGATGCGAACCGTGCGCTGATGGGATCCAACATGCAGCGTCAGGCCGTACCGCTTCTTACAACAGAGGCTCCGGTTGTTGGTACAGGTATGGAGACCAAGACAGCCGTTGACTCCGGTGTATGTGTTGTTGCGAAAAAAGCAGGTACTGTACTTCGTTCCACATCTACAGATATCACCATCAAGAATGATGACGGAACAAAAGATGTTTACCATCTGACCAAATTCATGCGAAGCAACCAGAGCAACTGCTACAACCAGAAACCGATCGTATTTAAAGGTGACCATGTAGAGGCCGGCGAAGTAATCGCAGACGGTCCGTCTACTTACCAGGGCGAGCTTGCACTTGGTAAAAACCCGCTGATCGGATTTATGACCTGGGAAGGATATAACTACGAGGACGCCGTTCTTCTTAGCGAGCGTCTGGTACAGGATGATGTTTACACGTCCATCCACATCGAGGAGTACGAGGCAGAGGCCCGTGACACCAAGCTTGGACCGGAAGAGATCACAAAAGACGTTCCGGGAGTCGGCGATGAAGCCTTAAAAGACCTGGACGAGCGTGGAATCATCCGCATCGGTGCAGAGGTACGTGCCGGTGATATTCTGGTCGGAAAAGTAACTCCGAAGGGAGAGACTGAGCTGACCGCAGAGGAGCGTCTGCTCCGTGCCATCTTTGGCGAGAAAGCAAGAGAAGTACGTGATACTTCCCTGAAAGTACCGCACGGTGAGTATGGTATCATCGTGGACGCCAAAGTATTTACCCGTGAAAACGGCGACGAACTTTCTCCTGGAGTAAACCAGGCAGTCCGCATCTACATCGCACAGAAGAGAAAAATCTCTGTCGGCGATAAGATGGCTGGTCGTCACGGAAACAAGGGTGTCGTTTCCCGTGTACTTCCTGTAGAGGATATGCCGTTCCTGCCGAACGGACGTCCGCTGGACATCGTGCTGAACCCTCTGGGTGTGCCGTCCCGTATGAACATCGGACAGGTGCTGGAGATCCACCTGAGCCTTGCAGCAGCAGCGCTTGGATTTAACGTATCCACCCCGATTTTCGACGGCGCAAACGAGAAAGATATTCAGGATACCCTGGAACTGGCAAACGATTATGTAAACATGGAATGGGATGCATTCTCCGAGAAATATAAAGATGTTCTGCTTCCGGAAGTATATCAGTATCTGGAAGAGCATCTGGATCACAGAGAACTGTGGAAGGGCGTTGATATCGCAAGAGACGGTAAGGTACAGCTCCGCGACGGACGTACCGGTGAGCCGTTTGATGGAAGAACCACCATCGGACACATGCATTACCTGAAACTGCATCACCTGGTAGACGATAAGATCCATGCACGTTCTACCGGCCCATACTCCCTCGTTACACAGCAGCCGCTGGGTGGTAAAGCTCAGTTCGGTGGACAGCGTTTCGGAGAGATGGAGGTTTGGGCTCTTGAGGCGTACGGTGCATCCTACACGCTGCAGGAGATCCTGACTGTGAAGTCTGACGATGTGGTTGGCCGTGTGAAGACATACGAAGCCATCATCAAGGGCGACAATATTCCGGAGCCTGGTATTCCGGAATCCTTCAAAGTATTGTTGAAAGAGCTGCAGTCCCTGGCACTCGATGTCCGCGTACTGCGTGATGACAATACCGAAGTTAAAATTATGGAATCAGTTGATTACGGTGATACCAATCTGAACCACATCATCGAGGGAGACCGTTACTCTGACAGAGAGGACGAGAGATTTGGTGACTATGGATTCTCCAAGAAAGAGTTTGACGGAGAAGAAATGGTAGATGTGGAAGAGGATGAAGAAGAAGACTCTTATCTTGATCTGGATGAAAGTTCAGATGATGACATGTAACTTGTAGATCTTCGCTTTGCGAGGAAAGGGGTAATCAAATGCCAGAAACAGCAAAAAAAGAAAATTACCAGATGAGCTTTGATGCCATCAAAATAGGACTTGCCTCCCCGGAGAAAATCCGGGAGTGGTCCCATGGCGAGGTAAAAAAACCGGAGACCATCAACTACAGAACGCTGAAACCGGAAAAAGACGGTCTGTTCTGTGAAAGAATCTTCGGACCAAGCAAAGACTGGGAGTGCCATTGCGGTAAATATAAGAAAATTCGCTACAAAGGCGTAATCTGCGACCGATGCGGCGTAGAAGTAACAAAATCCAGTGTGCGCCGTGAGCGTATGGGACACATTGAGCTGGCAGCTCCGGTATCCCATATCTGGTATTTCAAAGGAATTCCGTCCCGTATGGGACTGATCCTGGATCTGTCTCCGAGAACTCTGGAAAAGGTTCTGTATTTCGCAAACTACATCGTTCTTGATGCAGGCGATACCAAATTACAGTACAAACAGGTTCTGACCGAGAAAGAATACCAGGATGCCAGAGAGGAGTTCGGAAACAGCTTCCGTGCAGGTATGGGTGCGGAATCCATCAAAGAGCTTCTGATGGCAATTGATCTGGAAAAAGAGTCTGCTGAATTAAAGGCAGGTCTTAAAGATTCTACCGGACAGAAGAGAGCCCGCATCATCAAGAGACTTGAGGTTGTTGAGGCATTCCGTGAGTCCGGAAACCGTCCGGAGTGGATGATTCTTGATGCGGTTCCGGTTATTCCGCCGGATCTGCGTCCTATGGTACAGCTTGACGGAGGACGTTTTGCAACATCCGACCTGAATGATCTGTACCGCC
>ENA-OPWR01001804-OPWR01001804.1-human-gut-metagenome-genome-assembly--contig:-NODE-1804-length-15644-cov-4.837449_pt1 | contig 15644 bp, 15 predicted proteins | sample MGYA00241507_ERZ502006 | MGnify/ENA primary metagenome ERZ502006 (study PRJEB25962, sample SAMEA2043041) | human gut metagenome | biome: human gut; feature: human-associated habitat; material: faeces...
TTGTATTAGATTTTCTTTTTGAATGAAATGAAAAGACATTAAATAAAATTTAAGTGTTATAGTTGGAGGCAAAGATTGGACATCATAATCATCTCTTATCGAACTGTAACTTTCGATATTTTTATAACACATAATCTTAAAATTTGGATTAAACCTAAATAGCCAAAAATAGGATACAACAAACTTACCAAATTAGAAAATCCAAATTTAGAAATTATCACAGAAGTTATACACATTATTATCGAAATCTGTGTATAACCTTTCTTATTTTTTGCCGTATTTTGCAAAAAGCTAACTCCTAAAGAAATAGCTGTTGTAAAAATAGACCCCAATATAATAACCCCATAAATATACCTCAATATTTTAAACATATTAGAAACAACATAAACAACAGGCATCTCTAACTTTGAAATGTCAACATCTACTCTTACTAATAATAAAAATATTATTACAGACAATAAAATTGTAACTATGGCACTAATAAACGATATATAAAAAATCTGTTTTTTATTTTTCACATAATTATTTAAGGTTATTAATACAGGAATTAATAAAATACTATTATAACTACTATATAAAACAGCACTTAAAGCAAAATTTGTATAATTAGTTCTTATAACATAATTTTCTAAGTTTAATATATGTATATTTTTTATACTTATAATTCCTATTATAAATATAAAACCAATTAATATTGGAACTATCAATTCATTTACTTTTACAACGCCTTTTATACTTGTCATAAATACAATAAAAGTTATTATTGCTAAAATCAAGCTTCCTACCAATCTATTTATTCCTATTTCTTGTTCAAAATAAGCTCCAAATCCAGCTATCATAATAAAAAAAGTAATTAATATAAATATATTAATTATAAAATTAGCAATTATCTTCAACTTAGTATTTTTTGGAATCAGAATATTCAAAAAATCTTTATACGTATTTATTTTATATTTATTTAAAATATTAAAAGTACTATAAATTACAACTCCAATTATAATACTAGAAATTAAGATGCCTATTAATCCTTTCATTCCATAAGAAAAAAAAAATAAATATACTTCTTGCCCCGATGCAAATCCAGCACCTATTAAAGTTCCTATAATAACAAATACTACTTTTAAAACATTTTTCATAATAAAAAACCCCATAATAGTTTATGAGGTTTTCTTTTATTTATTCTATTTTTTTCTTCTTCTTATTTGCCATACTATAATTCCAGCTAATATAATTATAATTGGAACAGCAAATATTATAATTCTTATAATTGTATCTTGTTCTTCTGTTGCTGTATATGTTACAGTTCCTGTACTTTTTCTTGCTGTTATATCTTCTGGTCTATCTACCAAATAAGCAATTGAATTTAATACTAAATCTTTATTATATGCTAATTGAATTGCTCCATATTGTGAACTTTCACTTAATTGATAATCTGATATGAAATAATTTTCACCAAAAATTACTAGTTTTGAAGTTACTGCATTTTCTCCAGTTTCTTCGTTCTTTTCTTTTAGTGTCTTTTCTAATTCAGCTCCTACTGTAAATGTTCCTTTTTCTTCTCCATCTGCTGCTGCATTTTGTTGATTATTAAAGTTTGTTCTAAAATATGCTCCTTCACTAGCTTTAGCTAATTCTGTCTTTTTAACATTTTGAGTTTCTAAATTATCTTCGTTTATATTTATTTTTGTAGCATTTACAAAAATAACTCCTTTAGAATTATATAAATCTTTAGTTAATGTAGTATTTTGTATCTCTGGAATAATTAAATCAGGTGAATTTGTTACCATTTTACTACTATCAGTTTCTCTTATTATTCCTACTTCAAATGGATTTACTGCATACATTGCTAAAATTTTATTTACATTTGTCATATCTTTTTGAGTAGTCATTGCTGAGTTTAACCATAAAATATTTTTTCCTGAATTTATATAATCTACAATGGCATTTGTTGCTATATCATCAAAGTCTTTTGATGGAGTTGTAATAACTAAAGTATCACAATCATCTGGAATCTTTCCTACAGACAAAACATCTAAAGTTTTAATTTTATTAATTTCATTGCCTAAATACATATTTAAATAATTCATGTTTTTACTTAATGAAAAATCGCTATAACCTTCTAAAAAGTATACTGTTGGTATTTTATCACTTGTTACTGAAAGAATAGCACTTGTGAATTTTTCTTCAGCAATACTAATAGTTTCATATGTTGAAGTATCATAAGTTACCAAATCATTTGCTGTTAATACTTTTGATCTATCTCCACATTCTACAATAATTCCTTGTGTTCCACTTTCGATTCCATATTTTTCTACTAAATCTGGTCTATTATTTGTATCTACAGCCTCTGCTGTAATTCTCTCATTTTCTTTTTTATATTGTTTTGCTAAATCTAAATTAGAATCATCATCTGAATAACCCACAAAATAAATTTTTACATCCTTTTCTATGTTTTTAACTTTTTCTTTACTTTCATCAGTTAAAGTATATAATTTTTCCTGACTGAAATCAATTGGAGTTAATTCTAACTTTTGCATTAAAATATTAACACCAATAAATATAGCTATAATAATAGCAACTAATAAAAAAGTTTTTGATCCATCTACTAACCATTTCTTTTTTATAATTTCTATAAACTTATTTTGTTTTTCTTCTTTTACCACTTTTTTAGTCTTTTTATCTTTTTTCTCTTTCAATTAATTTTTCCTCCTTCTATCTTACACTTTTTCTTCTTTGCATAACAATTATAGTAAGAAGTATACATGAAATTGTAAATGTTACAAAAGTTACAGTATCTGCAATGTCAATTTGCCCTGTTGGAAATTTAGAAAACATATTAATTAATGAAAAATTAGTAAATATGCTACTAAATTGTGGCAAAAACCATGTTAATATAAAAAATCCTATAGTAATTACCCCTGCAATAATTTGATTTTCTGTAATACTAGATGCTAATATTCCAAATGAAATATAACTCATAGCTAATAATAAAAATCCTAATAATGTAACAAGTGCAGTTGTAATGTGTGGTGTTCCAAAATAACATAAAATTCCAAAATATAAAAATGTACAAATTTCTGTGATAGCAACAATTAATGTTGCTGCAATAAATTTCCCTAATACTACTTTTGTAATACTAAGTGGTGAAGTAAGTAATAATTGTTCTGTTCCTGTTTTTCTTTCTTCTGCTATTGCTCTCATAGTAAGAATTGGAACAAGAAATGTTAATATCGTAGCACCAGAATAAAATATGTATTCAAAATTTGTACTTTGATATTGAAAAACATCTACATAAAAAAATATGCTAAACATAATTAAAAATAATCCTATAAACACATACCCTACTGGTGAATAAAAGTAAGATTTAAATTCTTTTTTTATAACTGCAAACATTATTTATTACCTCCTTCTATTAATTTCATAAATGCATCCTCTAGAGTAGTATCTGCTTTTTTCATTTCAAATATTGTAATATCTTCTTTAGCTAACTCTGAAAAAATCATTTTTCTTAAATCTGCATTATCTTCTGATTCAATCATATATTGTTTAGTTCCATCTTCATTTTTCTCAACTAATTCTATCTTCTTTATTTCTTTTATTTTATTTTTTATTATATTCATTTTATCTTCAGGATCTTCTACTGTAACATATAAACAATTTTTATTTGATACTTTTGCCTCTAAATTTTCTGGAGTATCTATAGCCACTATTTTTCCTTTATTTATAATAATTACTTTATTACATATTTGACTTACTTCTGACAATATATGAGAACTTAGAATAACAGTATGAGTTTTTCCTAATTCTTTAATCAAATTTCTTATTTCCGTAATCTGCTTTGGGTCTAATCCTACTGTTGGCTCATCAAGAATTAATATTTTAGGATCCCCAATTAAAGCTCCTGCCATACTTACTCTTTGTTTATATCCTCTTGATAAATTTTTAATTAATTTCTTTTGTACATCTTTTAATCCTGTTTTATTTATAATTTCTTGAACTTTTTCTTTTCTATTTTTTCGATCAACATTTTTAATCTCTGCCATATAAGTTATAAACTCTTTTACTGTCAAATCTGTATAAAGTGGTACTCCTTCTGGCATATATCCAATTTCCTTTTTGGCTTTTTTAGGCTTCTTCAATGTATTATATCCATCAATAATAATCTCGCCTTCTGTTTGTTCAATAAAACCTGTAAGCATATTCATTGTTGTACTTTTACCAGCACCATTTGGTCCAAGTAAACCAATAATTTCACCTTCATTAATAGTAAAACTGATATTATCTACGGCAATGAACTTTCCATACTTTTTTGTAACATTTTTAACCTCTATCACAAAAAATTCCTCCTTTAATATTTTTCTAATTATCAATTTTTAATATCTTATCATTTTGTTTATCTAAAGTAAAGCAATTCACAAAAAATTCACAATAGCCGTAAGCTTGAGACATATTTTAAAAATTTATGAATATTCATTATAACATAGTGAGGTGTTTAAACTAATGGAATTTCTTTATCCTTTTTTTATTAGTTTTATTCTTATATTTTTATCTGAACTTGGTGACAAAACTCAACTTTTAGTTTTATCTTTTTCTACTAAAGATAAGGCTAAAAATATTCTTTTTGGAGTTGCCCTAGGCACTTTCTTTAGTCATGGATTAGCAATTTTATTTGGAAGTCAAATAGGTTCTTTAGAAAATGAAACATTTCAATTTTATTTAGAACTTTTAACTTATTCTTCTTTTCTTCTTTTTGGAATTATTGGTTTTTTACCAAAAAGAAAAACAAAAGTAGATACTAACTCTAAAACATCTCTCTTGCAAAAAATTTCTTTTATAAAATTAAATTATATTGCTATTATTGCTCTTAGTATAGTAATTGGTGAATTAGGAGATAAAACATTTTTAGCTTCTTTAGGTCTTGGTGTTCAGTATCCTAAATATAAGATTTCATTAATTCTTGGTTCTATTTTTGGAATGGTTGCTAGTAATTCTATCGCTCTATTTTTCGGAAGATTTTTAGGAAGTAAATTAAAACCAAAATTTGTAGAAATTTTATCTAATATTATTTTTATTATTTTTGGATTACTTGGTTTTGTTAACATGCTTTTTTAATATATTATAAATTTATACTACTTTTTTAACATGAAAGTTAGTATTTGCTTTTGTATATAATCTTATATTTTAATTAAAATATAAGATTATAAATAGTAAGTAGTATTTATTTTTTATTGAATTTTTTGTTTTTTGTTGACACTTTCATTTTTTTGTGTTATTATATTTATTGTCCATTAGATATGGGTCAGTAGCTCAGTTGGATAGAGCACAGGCCTTCTAAGCCTGGGGTCGGGGGTTCGAATCCCTCCTGGCTCACCAAAAACACTATACAAATATGTATAGTGTTTTTTATTTGTTCTTATTCCATTTCATTATATATTCCTTTTCTCCTGTCTCATCATCTATTTGTATTTTTGTATTAACAAATCCAAGTGCAACATAAAATAATGTGGCACTTACATTTTTTTCATATACCTTTAAAATTAAGTTATCACGTCTATCCTTGCAATAATTAATAAGTGTTCTTCCAATTCCTTGTCTCTGAAATTTTCTACACACAAAAAGTGCTCCTATATATCCATCATTTAATAAACTTATAAAACCTATAATCTCATTATCTTTTACATATACATATGTTTCTGCATTTTTTAAATATTTCTCTTTTACCTCATTATAATTTAACAACCAATAATCCTTATCTATAAAATCATGAGCTTCAAAATTTCCCTTTGTCCATAGTGCCATAACTCGAGTTGTATCTTCCTCTTTAAATTTCCTTATCATCTGTTTCCTCCTAAACTTTAACAATACATACATTTTTTATTACTTTTAGTATACTCTTATTTCAATCTTTTATCAATATTCTCCTTTTATTTGTCTTTTGCTTTTTTTCCATTTTTTCCAACTCTAACTGTGATAATTCTTTTACTGAATAATAATCTCCATTGCTAACACAAGCAATCACCCTTTTTAAAAAGCATATATATTCTTCATCTTTTATCATTTCTTTCATACCTTCTTTTTTTATATCTATATTTTCTTCCTTTTGCGGGTATAACTAATAGTGATACCAAGTTTTTAATGATAGTATCATATTTTACTTGTTAATTCAAGTTTTTTTATCTTTTTTAGAAAAATTTACCATCTTTTTGTTCACAGTATTACTGTGTTCAACATTTTTATTGCAGTTGTTATACTGTTACTAATACTAATATTTATTATGGAGGTATGAAAATGGACTCTATTTCAAAATCAGATATAGATAAAATTTTCGGTAAAATATTAAGAAAATTTCGCAAAAAATCTGGACTTACTCAAGAACAGCTAGCTGAGCAATTGGGTATTTCTTTAAAATATATATCTAGAATTGAAAATGGTAATAATGGAATTAAAACTCAAACTCTAATTAAATATATGAATATTCTAAAAATTACTCCTAATACATTGTATAAAGAATTTATTACAGACTCTCAAACAAAGAAAAATATTGAATTAACTGAAAAAATCTGTTCTTTATCAGAAGAGAAAAAAGTATTTATTACTTCAGTTATAGATTTATTAAATGATATGTAAAAACCAACTCTACCGAGTTGGTTTTTACTATTTTTATATTATTCTTCCCAAAATGCTTTATAAGTTTTATATGCAGAATAAATATCATATTTACTTGTAACTTCATATGGTGCATGCATAGAAAGAACTGGAACTCCACAATCTATTACATCTGCTCCTTTATTAGCTATAATATATGCAATAGTTCCTCCACCGCCAATATCGACTTTTCCTAATTCTGCTATTTGATATTTAATATCATTTCTTTCTAAAATATTTCTTACCCATGCTACATACTCTGCATTTGCATCAGATGCTCCTGATTTTCCTCTTGCACCTGTATATTTATTTAAGCTAATTCCTTTTCCCAAAAATCCAGCATTATGTTTGTCTGAAACAGAAGCATAAATAGGATCAAATCCTGCATCTACATCAGATGATAACATTTTTGAAAAACAAAATACTTTATCTAATAAATTTGGTCTGTTTACACCTAATTTATTTAATATCTCAGAAATAAAGAAGTCAAACATATGTGATTCCATCCCTGTATTTCCCATACTTCCTATTTCTTCTTTATCTGATAAAATACATACTGCTGTATTTTTAACATTTTCTAATTCCATCATTGCATGAAGTGAAGTATATGCGCAAACTTTATCATCTTGGCCATAAGCAGCAACCATACTTCCATCAAATCCTAAACTTCTTGCTTTAAATGCTGGCACTAATTCAATCTCAGAACTTGTTAAATCCGCTTCTGTAATTCCATATTTTTGATTTAAAATATTTAAAATATTTAATTTAACTTTCTCTGAAATTTTAGAACTGCTATATGGAATACTTCCAATTAATAAATTTAAATCTTCTCCATCTACTCCATTTTTTAATTTTTTCTCCATTTGCTCTTGAGCCAAATGTGGTAATAAATCAGTAATTGTAAAAATTGGATCTTCTTCATCTTCCCCAATATTAACTTCAATTTTTTCTCCATTTGCTTTTACAATAACACCATGAATACTAAGTGGAATTGTAGTCCATTGATATTTTTTAATTCCACCATAATAATGTGTTTTAAAATATGCTAATCCTGTATCTTCATAAAGTGGGTTTGGTTTTAAATCTAATCTTGGAGAATCTACATGTGATCCTATAATATGCAATCCCTCTTCTATTGATTTTTCACCAATAATAGCTAAATACATACTTTTTTCTCTATTAACAAAATAAATTTTATCTCCTGGCTTTAAAGTATCAAATTCCATAATATCTTTATATCCATTTTCATTAGCTAATTTTCTTGCATGTTTGATAAATTCTCTTTCTGTTTTTGCAACATTTAAAAAATCCATATATTTTTTTGATAAGTCAAAAACTTCCTCTTTTTGATTAGAACCTAAAGTTTCCCATCCATTATCTTTTTTATTAAAAAGCTTTTCTTTTAATTCTTCTTCCATAATAATCCTCCTTTGTTTTTTATTAGTATATCACTCTATAAATTATTTTGCTACATTTTCAATGATTTATTCTAAAAAATTGGTTATACTATTTTAGAGGTGAAATTTTTATGAATTCTTTATGGTTATCTAATAATAAATTAATTAATAATAACTTTATTAAAGAAATTGATACATCTAATACTTCAAATAAAACTTTATTAGAAACTGACGTATGTATTGTAGGTGCTGGAATCTTTGGGCTTACTTGTGCTTACTATTTGTCAAATTTAGGTTACAGAGTTACTGTTCTTGAAAAAGATAAAATAGGAGAAAAAACAACTGGTAATACTACCGCAAAAATCACTAGTCAACACGGTTTATTTTATAGCTACTTAGCTAATTCCTACAGTCAAAAATTTGCACAAGATTATTTAGAAGCAAATGAACAAGCAATTAAAAACATTAAAAATATCATAGATAAAGAAAAAATCAAATGTGATTTTGAATATAAAAATAGCTATGTATATACAACAAAAAAAGAAGATTTAAAATTTATAAAAAAAGAACAAAAAACAATAGAAAATCTAGGTTTTAATTGTGAATATGTAACAAAAACAGGACTTCCTTTTGAAATAGAAGGTGCTATTTGTTTTAAAAATCAAGCACAATTTCATCCTTTAAAATATTTAAATGGTTTATGCCACTGTATTGCAAAAAATAATAATGAAATTTATACAAATAGTACTGTTTTTGATGTACAAAAAGAAAATGATTTTTACATTACTTTTTCTAATAATTTTAATGTAAAATCTAAATATGTAATAGTAGCTACTCACTATCCTTTTATAAATTTTCCTGGATTTTATTTTGCAAAAATGTACCAATCAACATCTTATTTAATTGCTGTTGATACAAAGAAAACATTATTTAACGGTATGTATATTTCTGCTACAAATCCTATACTATCATTTAGAACTGCTAATTACAATGGTAAAGAATTGTTACTAATTGGTGGAGGCGAACACAAAACAGGTCAACCAACTAGTTATCAAAATAGTTATGGTATGTTAGAAGAAGAAGCAAAAAAATACTATCCAAATTGTGAAATATTATTTCGTTGGGACACTAGAGATTGTATTTCTTTAGATAAACTACCTTATATTGGTTCATATTCTCATATATTACCACACATGTATGTAGGAACTGGATTTAAAAAATGGGGAATGACATTATCTAATGTCGCTGCTAATATAATTGTAGATATGATTAACAACAAAAAAAATAAATTTTCTTATTTGTTTGATTCTTCTCGTTTAAAACCTCTTAAAAATGCAGATGAAATGAAAAATATTTTAGTTCAATCTGCAAATTCTCTTTTATTAAATAAATTAAAACGTGCTAACATAAATTTTGATGAAATTGCTAATGATTCAGGTAGTATAATTGAAATAAATAATGAAAAAATAGGAATTTATAAAAATGCTAATGGAAAAATATATGCTGTAAAGCCTATTTGTACTCATTTAGGCTGTTTGCTGTCTTGGAATGATGTAGATAAAACATGGGATTGTCCTTGCCATGGTTCTCGATTTAATTTTGATGGAAAAAGCTTATATGATCCTGCTTTTAAAGATTTAGAAGTCTACAATTTAGATGAATAATTTTCTTTTTTTCCCTCTTTTTTAATTTTTCTTCTTTGTTTTGCTTATTTTTGTTGACTTGTAGCTGTTTTTTTGCTACAATGCAAATAATAAATCATATATTTATATGTTTATTTTTTGTTTATTGAACTAGATTTCTCCTTAAAAAGTAATCTAGTTCTTATTATATTCTCTACATGATTCAAATGATATTTTTATAGAAAGAAGCCTAACCAATATTAGTATGGTTAGGCTTATGAATTATAAATAACGATCTATCTTTTTCCTTCATTTATAAATTCTCTTATAAATGATTTGTATTTTTCTTTTGGCAACTTCCTGATTTGTCCTTTATTATATATTTTTTTAAAATATATAATTTTGCAATTATTTTCTTCATCAGTAGAATTTATCTCATAATGAATAAAAAATATGCAATCATCCTTTGTTGTCCTTGCAATGTACACATTGTCTCCCTTTTTTAAAGCAATACTTCCTGAACTATATTGAATACCATTTGATATTACTTTAATTGATTTAAACTTACCTACAAAGCAAGTAATTTTCAGTTCATTTCCATTTCTTTTTGCCTCATATAAAGTTGATACTTTTTTATGCGGTTTTTTCATCGAGTTTTCTGCAGATTTTGGCTGCTTAAAAAACTTTGTTTTTACCCCAAAAGCTCTCGCTTTTAGGTCCATAGTTTTATCTGCAGTAAACAATATTACATTTGATTTATTACCAGCACAATACTTGATAATACAATCATCTGGAGTCTCAAGTGTTTCATCAATTACAACACACTCAAAATCTTTTTGATTTCCTGCAGCCATTGATAAGATATTTCTAGCATCTCTGCCAGAAGTATCATTATATTTTTGAAGTTTTCCCAATTCTTCTATGGTAATAGTTGTTAATACTATTATTTTTTCCTTCAAAATATCTTTTATAATGTCATCAAAATCTTTTACCCCTGTAATTGACGCATCAATTACTACTTTAAAAATCTTCTCCATGTTTTTTTCAAAATCCCGCGGATTTTGTCTCAAACTTGTTTTTACCTTGCTTTCACTTAAGTGAACTGCTTTAGCAATTTCTTTAATTGAAACTCTTGGATGACTATCTATATATTTCTTACATAGCCAATAATCCTTCTGAATTTCTTCTTGTCTTCTTCTGTACATTTTATGTCTCCTTTGTTAAATTTTTTTGATTAGTTCGTTATTTATTATCTCCTTTCTTTTAACCCAATGCGGGTTTTAGTTAACATAATAATAGTTGCACTTGTATTATGCTATAATTTACATAATTTTTCAAGTTTCTTTGCTATTTATTAAGGATTATATTTTTCTATTAATAATAGATATTAAATATAATGAATGATGATATTGTAATATTATGAAATAAAATTTATAATTTTTTAAAGAAAGATAAATGTCTAAAATAATTATTTAAAATAAAAAAACTACTTTACCAGTAGTTTTTATCTAAAATTGGTCGAGGTGAGTAGCCTTTCCCAAATACTATTTTCTTTGATATTTCAACCTTTTCAGGTAATAATTTTAAATTTGCGGAACATTTTTGCAGAACATTTAAACTTAAATATGCTTAAAATTCTGCAAAATTCCAATGAATTATCTTTTGTATTATAAAATGCTTTATGCAACATTTACTTGTGGTAGTTCGACACCGAATATATTTTTATCAACAAGATATTGTATAGCATTATCAGTTTCAGATTCAATAAATGAGCCATCTACATCAACATAGTATTTCATAGTAACAGAAATATCTTTATGTCCAAGAATTTGTTTTAATACAACTGGTGCAATTTTAGCTTCGGCACATCTTGTTGCAAAAGTACCACGAAGCATATGTGTATGAACATCAGTCTTTTTAGCTAATTTTCCTTTTTTATTTTCTTCTTCATAAATACCAATGTTTAATTTTAATGCAATTCTTTTTAAACAACTATTTATTGAATTTTCTAAATGCATTGTTCCATCTTGTTTGCAGAATAAGAGGTTATCTTTATTTTTTATTTTATGCTCTAAAGCTTTTTCCATTATTTGCATACTAATATTATTCATTGTTAGAGTTCTTCTACCATTAGCTGTCTTTGTTGTATCTCCAATTATAATATTGCCTTTATCATCTTTGGTTTGAGTTCTTCTTATTTCTACTTTATTTTCAGATAGTCTAATATCTTTCTTATAATCTAAAACTAAAGCCTCACCGATTCTCATTCCTGTTGTTAATAACCATAAAAGTAGATATTTATAAGAACACTCCGAATAACTAATATTCATTAAATAATCAACTAATTTCTTTTCTTCCTCAATTGTTAATGATTTTCTTTTATGTGATACATATTCACTTTTGGGCTTTATAACCCTTTTGTACCCTGCCATAAAATTCTCTTCAATTATTTTTTGATATTCAGCTTCGCCAAATCCCATACATAATAATTCATAGTTTTGCTTTATAGTTGATTCAGAATATTTTGACAGACTTGATAGATAATTTACAACTTCATCTCTTGAAACTTTTGAAATCGCTTTATTTGCAAATGGTGCTTTAGCTATTTTCTTTAAAGTGTCCATTTTTCTTTTATAAGTAGATTGATCAATTTTTTTAAGCTTATATGATTCATTAATACAAGTTGTTATAAGTTCTACAAGTGTTTTATTACTTTTTGTAATTATTCTCGGTCCACCATTCTTGTCCATATCCAACTTATATTGCAGAGCATCTGCTAAAGCTTTTTCTTCAGTTTCTGCACCAAATGTTTTTCTAATTGTTTTCCCTGTGGTTGTATCTCTACCAATAGTTAATAATGCTTTACAACTTTTGGAAACATAGCATTTGTCACAATTTTTGCATAATTCATATTCTTTTTCTTTGTCAATGTACTTACTTTTTTGTATTTTTGTATTAATTTCGCAATTAGCACATATATCTTTTTCATTTTTACTTTTAGGTTTTCTTGAAATATATGTGCCAACAGTAATTCCCTTAAATTCCATATAATTGTACTCTCCTTTTGGTTTAAATTTAAGGAAAACTATTGCTATATTTGGATTTTATGTTATAATTATAGCAGTTAGGAAAACTTATAGCAATAGTTTTCTTTCAGTTTAGAATGTTTGAAGGTTTAAATGTCGCATATTTAAATCTTCTTATTTTTTATATATTTGTATTTTGTTTAAACTTAAAATAATCTTTAAAAGCTTCTTCCATCACTAACCAAGATTTTCCGATTTTCTTTCCTGGAAAGTCTTTCTTATTAAATAACTCTAAACAAGTTTTATTTCCTATCTGCAAAGCTTTTCTTATATCCTTTGTTTCTAAAAATATAATTCCATTTAATGTTTTCATATATGTTTGTCCTCCTTGTAATTAAATTTTGTAATGATACATTTATCATAATTATTTCTCGTTTGTCTTTTATCTAATTTTGTCTTTCATTGGAATTACACCAGTCCGATACTATCCGACTTGCTTTCATTACGTGCGACGGCTCATCAGGCGATTAATCTGACTTCAACGCTCAAGTTGTGACTAAGCAAAAGTTTCATTAACTGTTGGTTAATTAAAATATGATGTTCCTTAAATCTAGAACATATTTGTCAAAGTACTTAAAAGTTACAATTTCTATTGACTTATTATAGAAAATATTCTATAATATCAAGTGAGAAATATAATAAATTACTTTAAATACATTCACATTATAAAAGATGTTTTATAAAATGTCAATAGATTTTCAAAAATATTTTATATTTCTAACAAAAGGAGATAGAATAGATATGAATATATTTAATATAAATGTTCCAAAAGACGAGATTTCAATGATTTTTGATCCATATGGTGATATTGAAAATTATAGTACATCACTATATTTGCATAAATCTAAAATAGCATTAGATGATGAAAAAGATAAATTCTCTGCTCATGTAGAAATTGATTTATCTAGCAATAGTCGTTCTGATAAATTAGTTAAGCAAATCGTAAATCGTGATTATGGTACCTATTTAACTACTTTGTTAAATGCTGATTTTTCAACAGCTGAAAGTGCTTATTATAGTTTTTTTGTTTATTATGGTATTGAAGGAACTCACTCAATTTCATTGTTAAATGAGACAAATCCAACTCTATATGCAACAAGATACTTATCTACAAAACAATTTTTAAGTTATTACGAAAAAACATATTCATTGATAAAAGAAAAATATATAGATTTTCAATTAAAATTAAAAAGAATTGTTGATTATGTATTTAATTTAAATGATTATAAAGATGGAAAAATTCTTGATAAATATGCAAAGTTAATGGCGATTTCTCGTATTTTAGAGATAACAGAGTATACATCATTTATTCGATTAAGTCAGTATCCTAATGGAAAAGTAAATGAAGATAATTCTAACAATAGAAAATATATTGATAAAATTGCAACTCAAATCGCTAGTAAAGATGTAAATATTGGAGTTATGAAAATTTATGCAAGTAAATCTCATCTTGCTTTAGCTTATATGGCTTTAACTGATTTAGTAATGTATGGAAAAAGAAATTTAAGTATTTGTCAAAATTGCGGAAGATATTATTTGCAATATTCTGGAAAAGAAGTATATTGTGATTTACCAAATCAAGATGGAAGTCCATCATGTAAAACATTTGCTTCTCGTAAAACTTATGCAGATAAAGTTACAGAAGATGTTGCAGAACTTACATATAAAAGAGAATATCAAAGAAGAATAACTCAAGTTTATCGTGCTCCTGATGATGCTAAAAAAGATTCTTTACAAAAGGAATATTCTGAATGGAGAGTTGCAGCTAGAGAACAATTACTTCGTTATAGAAATAGAGAACTATCTAGTGAAGAATTTATAAATTGGATAGAAAAAAATAAATAAACAATTTAAAAGTTGAACACTATATGTAAAGAAAGGCGGGTGTTAAAGATGGAGAATTATCCACCATATACAATAACAGATAAAATGTTAAATTATGTATCAGATATAATGAAAAAAATTGGAGAAGCTAATTATTTTGAAAGTTTAAATAGATATCCTGAATTAAGAAGAAAAACTAGAATTAGATCTATACATTCATCATTAGCTATTGAAAATAATCAATTATCACTATTTCAAGTTGAAGATGTTATAAATGGAAAAATGGTAATTGGAGAGCAAAAAGATATTCAAGAAGTTAAAAATGCATATAAAGCTTATGAACAAATTGATAAGATGAATCCGTATTCTGTTGAAGATTTAAAAAGGATACATGGCATTTTAACTTTTTTAATAGAAAAGAATTCAGGTAAATTTAGAAATCATGGCGAGGCAGTTTATGATGGAGATGTGGAGATATTTATGGCTCCACCACATAAAATGGTACCAAAATTGATGGATAACTTATTTAATTGGATGATTGAAAATAAAGATAAAGTAAATCCACTTATATTATCATCAGTATTTCATTACGAATTTGTATTTATACATCCATTTGGAGATGGTAATGGTAGAGTAGGAAGAATGATAATGTTTAAAGAGTGTTTAAGAAATAACATAATGCCTTTTATTGTATTAGATAATGACAAACCATATTATATGCGTGGCCTTAAAAACTATAAAGAAGATAAAATGTTTTTAATAGATACTATAAGATATGAACAAGATTTGTATGAAAATATTGTAAATGAGATGTTAGATTTTGATTTAGGTGATAAGTAAAATGAGTGGTACTAAATTAATTGAAACAGATAGAATATTCTTAGAAAAAGTAATAGAAGATAAATAATTGATAAAGAATTATTAGTGTAATGATAATTCTTTTTTAAATATTTGACTAATTAATAAAAATAGAGTATTATATAAGTGATTTATTTGAGGGGATGTGTTATAAGAATATGGAAAACTATAATAAAGAAATAGAAAGAATAAAAATGTAGTAAAAAATACTC
>ENA-OPWR01001821-OPWR01001821.1-human-gut-metagenome-genome-assembly--contig:-NODE-1821-length-15546-cov-6.212252_pt1 | contig 15546 bp, 5 predicted proteins | sample MGYA00241507_ERZ502006 | MGnify/ENA primary metagenome ERZ502006 (study PRJEB25962, sample SAMEA2043041) | human gut metagenome | biome: human gut; feature: human-associated habitat; material: faeces...
CCTCTTTCATACCGCTCAGACCATCGGCACATATCACGAGAATGTCCTTTACGCCACGATTTTTCAGCTCATTCAGCACTCCGAGCCAATATTTTGCACTTTCATTTTCTCCAATATGTATGGACAAAACTTCCTTGTGGCCTGTTAAACTTACTGCAAGTATTACATATGCGGCAAGCTTCCTGATTTGTCCGTTATCGCGTACTGAGAAGTGTACTGCATCGATGAATACTATCGGATATACTTCGTCCAATGGACGTTTCTGCCAGTCCTCTATCTGCGGGAGAAGGCGGTCTGTGATGTCAGATACCATACCGTCGCTGACTTCAAAGCCGTAGATATCCTCGATAGTTTCGCTTATCTGGCGTGTGGTCATGCCTTTAGCATACAGTGATATTATCTTCTGCTCAATGTCTGAGATATCCTTCTGACGCTTCTTTACGACCTTGGGCTCAAAACTGCCGTCACGATCCTGCGGTACTTCTATTTCAGTTTCTCCGAAGTTTCCGCGAATTTTCTTGGTTTTCCTGCCGTTGCGATAGTCAGGATTGCTGGAACGCTCATATTCCTGATATCCCAGATGCTCGTCCATTTCGGACTCAAGCATTTCCTGGATCGTCCCTCCAAGAAGGTCTTTGAGGGCATCCTCAATATCCTTTGCAGACTTGATGTCGTATTCCTCAAGCAGCATTCCTATGATATTATTCTTTCCCTCACTCATCGGTTTTCTTTTCCTTCTTGCCATAAAAAATCAGCCTCCTGTGGTATTATTTCTATTTTATCACAGTTTGCTGACTTTTTACAGACTTTTTTTCGTAGGGTCCTGTAAAGTCGAATACTGCGCCATGCCCCCGCAACGCCTATTAGCACATAAAACAGAAACTTACTAGAACATAAAACCCACCGATACATTTTTTGCGCTGTATCGGTGGGTTTTGAATATACTTACTTGATAAAATTTCTGATCTCTTTGCTTATCGCTTCGTACTCATAGTCGTGAATATAATGCGGACAGTCTAACTCAATACAGCTTGCGCTGTCATGATCTGAGATATATTTTTCGGGGATACTTCTCCACTTTTCTTTTGTAAAACCAGTGCCGCCCGAGCCGTCGGAAATAAACAATAACATCGGCACTTGCGGGATACCGTTTTCTTTTACAATCTTCGCATTATCTTTTACGACTTTGGCTTCATCTATCATGGTTTTAGTAGCTGTTTTTTGATAAAATACTGCTCGGTAAATGTCTTTTTCCTTTTCGGAAAGCGTTCCGTATTTGATAGCGTCGCTTTCTGCAAGGCTGGGTATCCACCTTGTGATACCCAAAACAGCGGCATAATGCCCTAACTCCATCGTAGGGATACTTATGTTCATTTCGTCGTAATAGTCAGGTACTGCCATATCTAAGCCGACGATCGCTTCGACCTCGTCGGGATATTTCTGCGCCCAGTATAAAGCTTCAAGTCCGGATAATGAATGCGGACAAAGCACATACGGCCCATGTATCCCTGTTTTATCGAGTGCCATTCTCGTTTCGCTCAATATAGTATCTATATCTCTTTTTTCATCTACAATATCGCTAAAACCGTAGCCGAATTTTTCTACCACTGCGATCTTATATTCGCTGCTTAAAAGCGAATAAAGCGATTTGAAGTCCAATATTGGTGAGCAAGTTCCGCCGCCTGACATAAATACAAGCGTTTTATCGCCCTCGCCCTCTGTGTATATGCTCATATTGTGGCCGTTCACTTCTACAAGTTCGCCAAGAGGAGCAAGCAGGTCTTTTTCTTTTGAACTGCATATTTTATGCCGAACAAAAGATATTATTATAAATATTATAATGATACCAAAGATCAAAAATAGAATTTTCAATGATCTGCCCAATACTTTTTTCACTTTATCCCCCACATGATCAAAATTTTGCTGATCTATATTCAATATTCATTATACCATATAATAAACATAAAGTCAAACTTCTCTGTTCGCAGTTTCAGCCTATGTCAAACGCACCGAAAAAGTTTCTTGATGCCGCGGCAGATGATTATCGCGGTCAAACATTTTTTGATAAAACTTCTTTTTTTATTTGTCATATTAACATCTTAGTGCTTGATTTTTTTTCTATTTTATTTTATAATACATAATGTATAAGTGTATGCATTTGACGAGGTGGAAATTATTGTGAAAACTAGAAATGCAGAGGAACATATCTCAGATATTGACGCTGATAAAAACAAACGCAGAACTGCTTTTATAAAATTTGCGTCTTCTGCCGTACTGCTGTGCTTGATTATTTTTGTCTATACATTTGCATGGTTCACTATGAATAAGAACGCTGACGTTACGGGCGGCGATATGAAGTCTGTATCACTGCCTTTTGAACTAAAAACTGAGGGCACGGAGGGCTTTTTAGACAGCTGCCTCGATTCATCATATAAAAGACTGGGCGCTGACAGCGGCGTGCTTACTACTGCCGATGGACAGAGCATACAGTGGCTGGTGACTAAGGAGAATAATGCAAATAACTATAAAGACAGCGAAACTAACGAAGACGATACCGGCATCCACCCGGGAAGCCATGGCACTCTCCGCTTTTGGATAGTTCCGAAAGAACAGCAGACTATAAAAGTCAACTATAATTTGAAGATCACACCATATAAAAAGCAGTACCCTACTGATTCAAACGGAAAAACTGATTATGATGCAGAGCCTTCGCCCGTCGCACTTGGCGAGAGCGATAAAACGCTGGCGGCCTACGTTGACAGCCACATACTTTTTTTCAGGCATCATGACGGTAAATATTATTCCGATATGATAGATGATGATTTTGAAGAAGAGATAAAATTCGCCGAAAATAGCGACGGCGAGCTTCAGCCTTGCGAAGTGACCGTTTACTGGGTGTGGCCCGAAACGCTTGGAGAGGCGGTCTTGGAAAATTCCAGCAAGGGTGTAATATCCCAAACGATAAACGGCACAAACGAGGTGCTTAAAAAGCTAAATAAAGACCCCGGCGGCTTTTTAAAAGGCTATTATGGCGAAAGCAAACTTACTCAAGATGATATAACAAAGAATTATTCAAGACTTAGTATTCAGTACAATAATGCTGATGAGGACATTGGCGACTATATAATGTTTCTCATGGCAGAAATGACAGTCAGCCCGGTAAATTCAGTAAACTGATTCGCATTGGAGGTGCGGCAGCCGAGTGGTAAAATTCAAAGAACTAATGAAAAAGATACAGCTGAAATGGAAAGGACTTTCACGCTCAAAGAAGATACAGGCTTCCGCAGCAGCCGTTGTAACACTGGTGCTGGTGATAGGTCTGCCGGTATTTGCATGGTTCACGAGCGAGCGCAAAACAGCGACGGTAATAAAGATAAACGCCCCGACTACTATCAAGATAGGCGCGGGCAACGAAGAGCCTGTTGAGATGATAGACCTCTCAAATATCAACGTTGAGGAGCGTCTTGATGACGAAAACAAAACGCGCATAACAGAGGGCACATATGTTTTTTGCGTTACAGGTAAATATCTTTCAAAATATGATCTTCAAATAGCACGAACGACTAATATAGATTTTGATTACGAGCTGTACCGTGTAGACAGCAAAACATATGAAGACGTTATTTCAAAGGGCATAACCGAAAAGCCGACAGTAGGAAGCGGCTATGAGATAGCAGAATATAAGTCTGAGCTTGACGGAAATACTTATTACTACCCGTATCAGACATCTAATTCAACTGATAAGACGCAGGGCAACGTAACTGTTAAAGGCGGCTTTCTGAACGATAAGGCTGACGAAAAGGCTGACGAAAACGGTCATACCATTGGCAACGGCGAAGAAAATATCGGCGGCGGAACAATGTTTCATACGCATAATTATAGCAGCTATGATAAAGTCAACGAATATGCCGAGCCGCTATACTGGCAGGCAACAGGACTGCCTGTAACGGGAAAAGTTGGCGACGTAGGCTTTGTAGATTACTATGTGCTCAAAATAAAATGGGAAAACAAAAACCTTACTAATAATAAAGAGACCGATATGCTTTATATCACCGCAAGAAAGAGCGGAGATTAAAACGGCACTGCAATATTTTTAGGAAAGGGGGCGGCTGTTATTTTGAATAACGAAATTATCGACAGAATAAAAAAGAAACTCAAAATACTGAGAAATTCGTGGATAACCGTATGGCTGATAATAGTCGCCGTACTTTTAAGCGGGGCGGCTACATATGCGGCGTATATGGGTACTACACATTCTAAAAGAGTTATCTCTCTTTCCGAAAGCGACGAGATGCTTTTTTCGTCACGATATTTGTACGTGAGCGACTCAGAAGTGCAGCGTATAGGTTTTGCGGAAAACTCCACAGATCCTGCTGTGACAATTGACGTATGCAATTATGATAAAAAGGGCATGGGCGTATACGGCTCAGATATTTATTTCCGCATAACGGCAAAACTTGTGAATTACGATGGTACAGACATCACATCTGAAACAAAAAGTGATAAATATAAGCTTGCTTATCTTGACGGAGATACTGAAAGTACGCAGTATACACTTAGTCCTATCACAAATACAGAAACTGCTATAAACGGTCCGGAGTTGAATGGCGAGGATAGCGGCTTGTTTAAGCTGCCTGCCAATACAAAGACTAAGATGAAATTTATTTTGCACTGCGACCCCGATACATTGTCAACGCCGAAGTATGCGGTAGAAATAACTGCAACGCCTGTCGGAAAATACGAGGATATAAAGGCGATAAGCGGTAAACTCAGAGCCATTTCACGAAGCAGCCAAAGCCTTGAATGGAGCGGAGAATTTACCGACAATCTTATTACGGGTACAAAGCCGACAGATTTCGACGCCTACAATTACGTTATCAGCGGAGCGGGAAAAGGTACTATTACGCTGACGTATGATAATGCTATATTAGAATTGGATAAAAATGATCTTGAAATATTCAGCAAATTGCAGGGATATACTTTCACTAAAAACGATGGCAAAACGATAATTACATTTTCAGTAGATACGACCGTTGAAAATGCTGTCAGCCGTTATGCTGTGCATTTCTATCAAAAAAACGGCACAGCCCTTGACGAATTCAGCGAGAAATATGTTAAAACAGAATTTACGCCCTCATAAGGAGAAAAACAGATGGAGCATAAAATACTTAAAAGGAAAGGAAAAAATACTCAGCCTGAAAGCAGTTTCAGAAGAGAACATAAAGGCTTGCTGCGCCGTATTTCTGCTTTTGTGATAGCGGCGGCGGTCATGACTACCGGTATGCCAATGCAGCAGATAGCGGATAATATGCCTGATTTTGACATTATAAGCAAGATAAGCGGTCTTATCCCGGACGCAGCTATGAAAGCGGCAGCGGCAGAGCCTCCATACAGAGAGTACGCAAAAGAAGTAAGTATAGCTAGCGGTCAAGATCTGGAAGCTTATGTAAACGGAACATTAGAGGACAGCGGCGAGCTTGTCGGCTATAATGAAAAGGATACGCTCACCATAACATTAAACGACAGCGCTTATATTTTAAAAAATTTTGTCGGCATAGGTACGGCTGACCACCCCTTTGCGGGCAAGGTCACCATCGTTTTGGCGACTGAAAGTAACCCTTATGGCGTTTTTACCGGATTGACGTGGGAAAATTCTTCACTTTTCAACTATGTCACAACTGACGCTGTTGTAACAAACCAAAATAGTAGTGATAAAGATAAACCTGTTTACTTAAAAGCCGGCGGAACAGGCACTGAGCCGCTTTTTGCAAAGTACGTTGTAGCAGGTGAAAATGATACTCCGCAAACTTGGCATATCGTTGTAGACGCGTCAGCCCGATACGGCGGCGTTATCGGTGATCTTGGCAAGGACGCTAAAGCTGATATTCATGTGGGATACCTTAATAATGCAGACGTTGTCGGCGGAGATACCGCAGGCGGCATATGCGGCACTATGCAGGATAATTCAGCGCTTTCTCTTTCCGTAACCGGAAAAATCAAGGATACAAAAGGAGCCGAAAAGCCAAGCAAGTCTTTAGGCAGTGTTTCAGCAAATAAATTTGCGGGCGGCGTTATCGGGCAGATGAACACAGGGGCTGTTCTGACGATAAAAGAAATGCCTAAAATAACCGATGACCGGATGATAACGGCAACTGACGGAAGCAAGGGAAACGCCGCAGGAGGTCTGGTCGGCAAGGCGGACGGCGCAAAGATCGCGTTTGCTGATGGCGTATCATATACAAACAGCGGAACGCTTAAAGTCACGGTTACGGATGCACCGTCGGAGAGCGGTGCGGGCGGAGTGTTCGGTGTTTACTCTGCCGCTGCAGGCGCAGATTTCAACGTTGACCTAAGCGATTATAATCTTACTGGGGCGATAAACGTATCCGCTAATGCGGGCGGCGGATTTGCAGGAAGATTTGAATTAAAAGGTCTTGATGAAAATAAAAAAGCCGCAAATATTACAATAGGAAAAGAAAATGCAGATGAAAACAGCTGTTTTAATGTAACTGCTAATGTCGGTACTGTCGGAGGGATTTTGGGAAAACTTCTGACTAACGAAAGCTGTTTGGAGAATACTGTCACTATCAAAAACGTCAATACAAATGTAACTATTACTGATAATAAAGTCAACGGCGGCGGAATTGTCGGCGACTTAGGCTGGTATAAAGAAAGCAAAGGCAGAACCTATCTTAAAATCGACGGAACTAACAAAATTATTGTAAACGAAACTGAAGCAAAAGGCAACTCCGGCGGTATCGCTTATTCTGTTTATTCTAGCTTTCTGGATATTTGCGGTGAAAACACCATTTCCGGAAATGTAGAATCTGGCGTTGTGGATAAAGTAGTCGATTACGGCAACTACGGCAGCGTAGTTCGCTTTTCGGGCAAAACAGATATAAGCTCGGCAGCGGTGAAAACCGCACTTCTTGTAAACTTGCAGACTGACGGCGGTACAGATGATGGCTTGATATATGCCTTGGGAAGCGGCTCAGACTATGACTCTGCTACAAAAAAAGGCTGGACTTATATAAGACCAAGTTCCGAAACCAACAGAGTTGAAGACGTTGCCCCTTGGGGACAGGTCATAAGGCTTATAGACGACAAAACGATAGAAGAAGCGGGCGTTGTAGAGTATAACAAAAATGCGCATACAGTCACGCTGAAAGATCTTACTGCAAACAATGGCACATACGAAATAAATAGTTCTGTTGATTTTATGAAGCTGGCACTTTGTATACAGCATAATACTGCAACAAAGTCGGGCGCATTTACTACTAGCGGCTGTGATATGTCAGCAAGTATTTTGAAAAATAAAATCACGCTTACGGGCAATGTTGATCTTAGCGGTACAGGTCTGCGCGGTCTTACACGCGATGACGGCGTAAATGATGAATTTACCGGTACTCTTGACGGCGGAAACCATAAGATAACTTTGGCGATAGGCGAGGCTTACGGATACAGAGGTGCCGATGAAGCAAAAAATGAAGCAGGAAAAGACAACGGCAACACCGGCGCAGTATACGACCACAAATTTCAGGGGCTTTTTGCCGAAATTTCCAAAGCAACTATTAAAGATCTAACTCTTGACGGCAGTATCTGTATCGACGCAAACGCTGACGATATTTACTGCGGCGCGGCTGCTGCGCAGTTTAGCGGAAATACAACAGCGGAAAATGTGAAGTCAAATGTCAATATAATAATGAGAAAAGATGCGCACAGAATAGACGTAGGTACAATTTTCGGAGTGGACAGTGATACTGCGAATGTTACCTTAAAAGACTGCACGTCTTACTTTGACATGACGCTTGCTGGCAATGCAAACAGCTCATATAATGGCGTTTCGGCAGGCACTATCGGTCATGTGAAAAACTCCGGCTCAAATGTTACAGTAAATGATTTGACCATAAGAGGAGAGATGAAAAACTCGATAAACTTAAAAAAAGACGGCAAAAAAGTATACCATTTCTACGGCTACGGCGGACTTATCGGCGTTGTTGAACATCAAACTACCAAACACGCGATCAAATTGAATAATGTCAAGGTCAGCAATTTTAGCATTACAGATAGCTCAGACAACAACGGCACAGGCGGTATGCTTGGCGGTTCTTGGAACAACGTGAACGTCACGATCGGCGACAATTCTTCTCATAGTAACGGCGTTACGGTTGACGGCTCTAAGATCACTGTCGAAAATTCAGCTTCAAAAACAATAGGCGGACTTGTTACAAGCTCCTATGGCTACTGGCAGGTAAATTCTTTAAAATATACCAGTTCTAGTATCAACAGTGAAAATGCAAAAGCTTCAGTTGTCGGTCTTATAGTTGGCAAGGGCTATGAAGAAAGAACGTTACAAAGTAGTGCGGATAATACACCAATAAACAACGCAGTTGAGCCAAAGCGCCTTTATCTTGAGATAACTGACCCCAGCGCTTATGACTGCGCAGGCATGACCTATACAGGCACTGCCGGCACTTATGATGAGATAGTCGGCAGAACTATGAAGGGCGACGACATAGGCGCTTCCGGCGAGGGCTTTGTTTCTATCCGTACAAGCGGCAATAAACTTAATATGGATAGCAGCAATTCCAACGAGTATAAGCCGAAAACTGATCTCGGAAAGACACAGCCGAACCAGTACACACGCTACTATTATAACCTTGACTATCTGCGTGAAAAGGCTTCACAGACGGGCGGAGAAAAGGCAACTCTTTGGAGCGCTTATACCTATGCGGCAAAGAATATCCGCGATGATTATTTCAGTAAGTACAGCACATTTCCTACGGATACAGATATAGATCTTACAGGGCTTTCCTACTACCCCGTTGATGTTTCTGATTCCATAGCGCGCAACAGAGTCACCTTCAAATTATACAATAAGGAAATACAGAATGCGCACGGAACGAAATATTCTACATGGGCTTACAGCCAGCACTATCTTATGCAGTGTGGTCTGTTTAGAAATGTCACAAAAAATATAACGCTTACAAACTGCACTATCTCCGGAACGGCGGCGGCATACCGCAACAGCCTTGCTTCGGCGACAGAAAAACTCAACGTGCAGGGTTCGGGCACATTGATCTGCGGCAATTTGGAAGGTTCTTCAACTCAAAAGGCGAGCCTTACAATATCTGGGCTTGCTCTTGATGGTCTTACTATCAATAACCTCAATAAAGCTGGCTACAATACTGCAAATATGGCGCTCATTGTACGCAATATCGGCAGCTATACTGAAGCAAAGATCAGCGGAGTTTCAACAAGTGGCTATGCTGATAACGAAAAAGCAGCAAGTGCGCTGATAGGCACGGCAGGCAGCGACAAAGTATTGCAGATGACTATACAGTTCAGCGATATGCGTCTTGACGGCAGAAGTGATACAAGCAATGTCAGTGCGAATGCACAGACAGTATTCAAAGAAAAATACGGAACAACAAGCTCTATATTCACTAGGGCTACGCTGATACATACATTGCAGTACACTTCTGAGGGCGGTTCTTCTGCGATATACAACTATAACTATGATGAAGACTGGGCTGCTGACGGCAGCGCAAAGCATAACGTTACCTACGGCAAAGAGATATCTCACTCAAAGGAGTTTGCTCCCGACGCAGGGGATAACGACCAAAGACGCTATTTGGATATGCACGCTGCTGATGATACGAACCACTTTACTTCACCGGAAGATCCAAAAGCAACGGCGACTGCCGCTACATCTACTTCCGGTGTTATGGGCGGTTTTGATTTTTCAAACTTCCTGCCTTATGTGGCAACAGCGTATAGTTCAGCAACGAATAACCACGAAATAGCTGTAAATCACGTCAGCAAGGAAATGGGTGATGGCTGCGGTACATACAACGACCCGTTTATCATAGACGACGGCGCAACGCTTTCAATGGTCGCAGAAATTCTCAGCAGCGGCAACGTCAGCAAAGGCTTTTCGATGTATATAGATAACGATTATCTTAATGCTGCAACTAAAGACAAAAACTTTGAAAAGTGGGATTCCGATAAAGCCGGCGGCAAAGGTCATACACGAATCGAATATAATGGCTCAAAATTCGTTGCCGTGAAAAAATCAGGCGATGAATGGGTAGAGGATACCGGCAAAAGCATAAGCATAACAAAAGCAGATGTTTGTTCATACCTTGCGGGGGCGTATTACCTTGTTGAGGGCAATGCTGAGAATGGCGGTACTATAACCCTGTCTGAAAAATTTGCAGGACTTGGACAAGCAGGCTCAGATTACGCATTCAGAGGAGTTGTTGTGGGAAAAGATTATAATGGCAATAAAATGGTCATTGAAAACCCCTCTGACAAGCCTTTTGTATCTGTTTCAAACGGCTGTGTTGTGAAAGATCTGGATATAAAAGTAACGGCGAAAACTATCACTTTAACAAACGGTAAAAATGGTGCAGATGGTCAGCTGACTTACGATAACGGTACGCCCGTATACGGCGCAGTAATTGGAAGAATACTGGGCGGCGACAATATTATTGACGGGGTTTCCGTTGCGTTTTTAAATACAACGATACAGCTTAAGACAATTGACAGTACTAATAATTATTATAAGAACACCACAGTTATCCCAGTAGGCGGATATGTCGGTGCGGTCGTAAACGGCGGACTTGTGTTCAGAAATATGGGCAGTGAGAAGATCTCGCCGCTCGGCAAAGATAATTTTGAAGTTTACAAGAATACAAATACTGCAACCAGTGACAATGTAGAAAACTATCTCTATGTAAATCAGATAGTCGGCAGAGTTGTAAACGCCTACTGCTTTAATGAAGCTGGCAGTTACAGTATAGCAAGCAAAACTCTTGATAACGGCGATAGGAATTATCCTATCCCCGATCTGAACCCTGATTCTGACAGCAAGATAAGCTTTAAGAAGGAAGATGAAAAAACTGTCAAAACAATGGTCGTTCCCGACTCTCAGTCGCTCTTCATTCTGTCTGAGATAACACAGTCAATGTGCGGCAATGCTGGAACTGACGGCAATTATACTGTGAAAAAGTCATACGGTGGTGAGAATAAGACCACGCACCTTGCAAAATATTCGGCGGTGGGTACATATGATACAACACAGCCTAGTGATTTCACGCTTGCGAAAGAGGACAGCGCGGGCAAGGCTGACGCTGTTCCGTACATCATAAGGCAGTATACTAAGGCTGACACAGACGGCAGCTATCCTGCAAGAGCGATAACCGGCAGCGGCAATTATCACTATATGGAGCTTGCTGAAAAAGCAAAATACGACCTGCCGAACTGTTTCAGAGGTATAGGTCAGCTTTATCCGCAGAAGATGGGGGATAGCGAGATCTGTAAAAATATCCTTGCGCTTTACGGCCTTGACGGAAACGGCAGTACGATAAAGCTGAATACTGATCTTAAAAACCACAGCAGTGAGTGGGATTGCTATTACAAAAATTATTTGAAGGATACTACCACTAAAAGCGCAGACAAAATAGGTCTTGGTCTTTTTAATGACCTGTATTTTGATGTGAAAGCTAAAACTGATGATGATCGCAAAGAAAAATCAAATTCCATTCACGACCTTACTTTGTCGGGCACTTTAACGCAAGAGCAATTTGATAATAATAAAAAGATCACAATGACAGCTAGCACACCATTGGCGGCGAATACAGGCGGTATGATCGGTTCGCTAAGATACACAGCGTCTGACAATGTTTCACGCGAATACAATTTCTGGAATGTGTCTCTTGATGATTTGACTATTAGCGGCGAAAGGGCGACCGGCGGCTTTATCGGCTATGTGCCCGACAAATCGCTGTCTATTTACATCAATGAATGTTCAGCCAATAATCTTAAAGTAAACGGAACGCTGGCAGCGGCAGGCGGAGTTATAGGCTATATGTTGGGAAATGCAAATCTGTATGTAAATACCCTTACCGAGAAAACAAGTCAGTTTAATGAATCTGTTACATCAGACAATAGCAGTAAGGGTAATACTCTTGTAGATACCAACTGCGGCGGCATAATTGGTCAGCTGGGAAATAAAACTGCGAATGCAAATAGTGAAGTAATAATAAGAAATGTTACTGTTACAGCGACAAAAGGTAATATAGGAAATGAAAAATCAGAAGCTAATTCTGCATTCAACGGAGTTGGCGGCGCGATAGGGTTAGCAAATTCCGAAGGCTCTTACGAAAAAATTAAAATTCTTCTGATAAATTTCAACCTTGATAAAGTAAATTTGTATGGCAAAAACGTAGGGGGCCTTATCGGAAACGCTAAAAACAGACTGACAGTAAGAGCCTATAACTGCAATGTTGAGGGAAATGGTGATAATAAACTTAGCGGTATTGAACATGTAGGCGGTCTGTTTGGTTATTTTCCTGCCACTGGAAATGAAACCGTTAAGTTCAATGAAAAGACTTATTCAAACTACATTGACGGCTGCAGCGTTTCGGGATATACGATCAGTCAAACTAATGCTTCTAATGGTGCAGGTGGTCTGATAGGAACGAATAATGCTGAGAGAAAGATCTGCAACAGTAAAGTTGAAAACTGTACCATAAAAGGAGGAAACAGTTTATCAAGAATCGGAGGTATCATTGGCAATAATACCAACGGTAACATATCTGCATATAACATTGTAGTAAATAACGTAAACCTTGAAACTACTTCTTCATACTATGGTCTGTTCAGCGGATACAGCGGCGGTAAAACATTTAAGATCGTTGGTTGGAGCGTTCAGGGAGATAATACAAAGGCTGATAAGGTATTCGGCACTGCAAATAATACCGCTACCGTTATCCCCGCCGACTACAACGGTGCGTGCCTTGACGAAAGCACAAGGGGAAAGAATTTGTCGGATATTACAATGCCGACTAACATCAGCCGCGTCGATACAACTGACGACAATTTCCCATATGCGACCAGCAGCCCTGCCAAGAATGTCGGCACAGGCGCAAAATTCCTCACAGGCGACGGAACGAGCGCAGAGGCGGTGGAAAAGATAATTGCAGAGTACAATGACACCAAGTATAGTGCAAAACGTTATAACAAGATTGGAAATGATATAGCAAATTATAAAAATCTAACTTTCAGCACAGAGCAGGATATTTTAAAGGATATTCCCGTGATCTTGATCGATAACACAAAGGATATATGTGAGCAAATAAATTCGTATCTGAGTATTCTTACAAATAATCAGGTGTCAAAAGCAAGCGCTGTTAAAGTCTATAAGGCAAATATCAACGGTGATAATGTTACGCTGTCAGAATCAACCAACGAGTTGACAGTAGAATATGGACTTGATGATAAGAAGCAATTATTCAATAAATTCAAAGCCAAGTCGGATAAATTCGACAGCGATACAAGAGGACAGTTTACCCTTATCGACGTGCAGTATACCGACCCTACGGTCAGCAAATCCACTACTGTGGTCTACCACGTCTATGTGCCGGTGATGACGCGAAAGATATATCAGTATGATTTCTACACTACGGCATTCAGCGGCACGCAGTATTACCCGAGCAAATATACAAATGAAACGGGCAATAAAGGCTTTAACGGCAGCGAACCTAAGGTACTTGTCGAAAACTATGATACCCCTGTTACCGCTTATCTGCGCTGGGCTTACCCTGCTGATACTTTCATAAAAGATATAATGGGCGGCTCTTCGGGACTTGACTGGAACTATAATAAGGTACTGAACCTGAATGTCAACTTCGGCGGAACTGAGAAAACTATACCTAAAGGAACGCAGTTTGTGCTTATAGACAAAAACAATAAGAACAAAGAGTATTATTACACTATAACAGGCAAAGAAAAGTACAATGGTGAAATACTTCAGCTTCCGTTTTCTGATTTTACAGACAGCAGCGGCAAAGCCTTTAGTGAAGCAGATTTTTCGGATATGGTAAGCAGTCAGCTGGAATTTACTAAGACAACTAAAGCTGACGGGTCTTTCGTTGAGGACGAAAAAGGAAATATGACGGTAATGATAGGCGGAAAGAAAACCACTATCCGCACTGCTAATGACAGTGACGCACACCGCTTTGACCTCTCGACCTATACAGGAAATCTGACAGAGGACTACTATCTTACAATGACTACGGCTAAAGCGGAAAATGTCCTGTTTCATCAGTTTCAGCTAACTACGCCTTCAAGTCTTTATCCGAATGTAAGCGGCAAGATAAATGGTGCAGTGCAAAATAATCACTCAGTACAGCTAAATTTTGCCGACCTTTTCAGCAATACTATAGAGGTCGAAACGCTTGAGGGCAATACAAACGTTGTAATGGATGACGTGAAAAATGATGTAAATATCACAACTGTTTCAACTATAACGTTCAATACAACTGACAAAGATCTTATAAGTGCTCTGAAAGCACTCTTAAAAAACAATAATATTTCCATTTACCACAGCAGCCATATATTTATGAACAAAAGAAACACTAATGGCGGAGTGGCGGAAAAGATGATCGGCGATATTGACGGTATAGAGATGATAAAAGGTGCTGATACGATAGCTGCGTATGATAGTACAGGTGTGGAACTCACAGAGCCTCCAAAGCTTGAATACGATACGGTCTGCGGAAAAGCGTCAGCGAACTTTTTTGAAATATCTGAGCAAAATAACGAAAAAGCGATCGACCTAAGACCATGGCTGACGGCAGGAGAAACGGGAGTTGCTCCGGAAGTTAAGATCAAAACATCTTTTAAGATAATTTATACTCACAGCGGTATAGTCACACAGTTCCCCGAACGGCAGAATTCGGCTGAGAATACTGATGTAGGAACATATGTCAGCGCCAGATCAAGTCTTGCATATGATGCTGCCGATACTACATACAGCAGCAGCGTATCTGACACCGTGGAGGACTCCAAAAAATGCTTGTACTACCGCAACGCGATGACTGACGCAAGTCTGAAATTCAACGCTTACCACCCTATATCTTCGGGCACTCCCGATGAGGACAGAGGCGATGGACAGACAAAAGCGAACGACCAGCTGGGCATCAATACATTTGATGAAGAAACAGAAACGAATTCGCTGATCCATACAAACGGCATCTACGATGCCTCGCAGCTTTCTGCTTTAGATAAAAAGAATCTTAAAATACGCTGGACGATCGAACTGCAATGCAAGCAGGACGGCTATACTGACGATCTGAAGCTTTCAGATTATCTGAACAGCGTTACTATCAAAGGTGTAGACGAGCAGACGCTTGAAACTTTTAATAGCGGTGAACTAGGCAAAACAAAGCTGGAATATTCAGCTGCGAGGGATAATTTTGAAGAACCCGACAATGCAGGGCTGTTTGATGTATATATCGACTTTGATGTAAAGACGGGTGCGGATCTTGAAGCGGTTGAAAATGCATTCTATTCTAATTATAAGATAGTGCTTACGGCTTCGCTTTATGAGGGTTCGGCAATGATCGACGGCTCAGCAGCTGATGATTACATCATTTACACCAACGCCCATATCGACCCGAAATTTATCGACAAGGCTTTGTAAAGTCCCCGCCCAACAACCCACCACCCTACCCAGCCAACTCCAAATAGAGTAAACTA
>ENA-OPWR01001823-OPWR01001823.1-human-gut-metagenome-genome-assembly--contig:-NODE-1823-length-15534-cov-3.490213_pt1 | contig 15534 bp, 9 predicted proteins | sample MGYA00241507_ERZ502006 | MGnify/ENA primary metagenome ERZ502006 (study PRJEB25962, sample SAMEA2043041) | human gut metagenome | biome: human gut; feature: human-associated habitat; material: faeces...
CATCAGATGCCCGAATACGGCATTGATGCAATTTTTGCTTTATTATGAAAGTAAATGTATACTCTGTAGTGGTGAATTTGGTTTGTTAACAAAATTATAATTATTATAAAACTCTTTGATATAATTTTCGCTTATACCCAAACTTCCAAAAAAATGATAGCCTTAAACGACAAAACCCACCAAAACAGTATTGTATGCAAAAATTATTTATGCTATAATTAATCAAGTTTAACAAAACCATTACCGAGGTGTTTATATATGAAAATAAGCAATTTATTTAACAGCGGAAAAACAGTTTTTTCTTTTGAAGTATTTCCGCCTAAAAAGACCTCTCCGATTGAATCGGTTTACGGCAAGCTTGAAGAAATTTCGGCTTTAAAGCCTGACTTCATCAGCGTAACATACAGCGCAGGCGGCAGCGGTTCAAAGAGCCGTACCTGCGAAATCGCAACAAAAATCAAGAGAGATTTCGGAGTTGAATCCGTGGCACACCTCACCTGCATTAACAGCACAAAGGCTGATATTGACCGCAACCTTGCGCTTTTTAAAGAGAACGGCATTGAGAATATTCTTGCACTCCGTGGTGACAGGGTTGAAGGTGTTGAACCGCAGAAGGATTTCACTTATGCAAGCGATTTGTGCAGATATATTGCGTCACAGGGTGATTTTGACATTGCCGGCGCTTGTTATCCCGAGGTTCACAGCGAGGCAACCGATGAGGTTGAGGACATTCACAACCTTCGCAAAAAGGTTGAGTCGGGTGCAAGCCACCTTATTTCACAGCTTTTCTTTGACAACTCCGTTTACTATCGTTTTCTTGAAAGAGCGAAGATTGCAGGCGTGAATGTTCCGATTGAGGCAGGTATTATGCCTGTAACAAGCAAAAGTCAGATTGAAAGAATGGTTTCAATGTGTGGTGCAAGCCTTCCTGCAAAATTTGCAAAGATTATGCAGAAGTATGATACAAAACCCGAGGCTTTGCGTGACGCAGGCATTGCATATGCGGTTGACCAGATTGTTGACCTTATCGCACACGGTGTTGACGGCATCCACCTCTACACAATGAACAACCCGTATGTTGCAAGAAAAATTACGGAGGCGGTGTCAAGTCTTTTATGATAACGCTTGACAGATTAAACCGCAAAGAGGCTATACGCTACCTCGGCGGTGCAGGAATCAGCCTTAATTACCGCATGGATGTGCTGATGGATGAATGCGAAAAAGAAATACTGAAAACAGCTGAGCCGAGATTTCTCTATGTTGAACGCAAAGCTCCGTTTGACGATATTTTACTCGGCAATGATATAAAAAAGCACCTTGAGGGTTGCCACACAGCCGTTATGATGTGTGCGACAATCGGTTCGGAAATTGACAAGCTTATCCGTATAAGTCAGATTTCCGATATGGCAAGGGCGGTTGTGCTTGACAGCTTTGCAAGCGTTGCCGTTGAACAGGTGTGTCAAAAGGTTGATGAAATCCTTGCCGAAAAATACAGCGGAAAGTATATGACCTTCCGTTTCAGCCCCGGCTATGGGGACTATCCTATTGAGATGCAGAAGGAGTATCTGAGAATACTTGACGCTCCGAGAAAAATAGGTCTTACAACAGGCGACAGCTGTTTGCTTGTGCCGTCAAAGTCGGTTACGGCGGTTCTCGGAATTTCAGACAATCCGATTGAACGAAGAAAACGAGGGTGTGCAATTTGCAGTATGAAAGGCAAATGTCGCTTCAGAAGAAATGGGGAACATTGTGGTGTTTAAGAATTTTTCAAACTTTAGTGAATATCTCAACCAAAAGAATTTTATTCTGCTTGACGGTGCAACAGGAACTCTCATTCAGAAAAGCGGTGTAAAGTATGACCATGTGCCTGAGGTGCTGAACATTACTCACCCCGAGCTTATCGAGAGCTTTCACAGGAGGTATATTGATGCCGGATCTGACATTGTGTACGCAAACACTTTCGGTGCAAATGCCTACAAGCTACAGGACAGCGGTTACAGCGTTGAAGAAATCATCGGCGCCGGTGTTAAGATTGCAAGAAAAGCCGTTGAGGGTACAGACGCCCTCGTTGCCCTTGATATCGGCCCGATAGGTCAGTTGCTTGAACCTGCCGGTTCAATGAAATTTGACGAGGCTTATGAGTATTACAAACAGCAGATTCTTGCCGGTAAAGATGCCGATGTCATAGTTTTTGAAACAATGACCGACCTTTACGAGCTTAAAGCCGCAGTCCTTGCCGCAAAGGAAAATTGCGACAAGCCTGTAATAACAACAATGACCTTTGAGAGAAACGGACGAACGTTTACGGGTGTATCCCCTGCCTGTGCGGCTGTCACTCTTACGGGACTCGGTGTTGACGCTCTCGGTGTCAACTGTTCTCTCGGTCCGGATGAGCTTGAACCCGTTGTTTCCGAGATGTCGAAATACACAAATCTTCCCCTTGTAATCAAGGCTAACGCAGGTTTGCCCGATCCTAACAGCAACGAGTACAACATTATGCCCGACAAATTTGCCGAGTGCGTTTGTTCACTCCTCAAATACGGTGTTAAGGTTATCGGCGGATGTTGCGGAACGAATCCCGATTATATTGCAAAAATTAAGTCGGAGGTTGCCAACAGAGAATATCAGCCTCAGACAAAGAGCGTTGACACAACCGTTTGCAGTTCAACGACGGTTGTCGAAATCAACGGCCCGAGAATTATCGGCGAAAGAATTAACCCCACAGGCAAAAAGCTGTTTAAGCAGGCGCTTGTTGAAAATAATATTGACTATATCCTCACTCAGGCTCTCAGTCAGGTTCAGGGCGGTGCGGAAATTCTTGATGTTAATGTAGGCCATCCCGAAATTGACGAAAAAAAGATGATGGTGCGTGTTCTCAAGGCTATTCAGAGTGTGTGTGATGTTCCGCTCCAGATTGACTCCACAAAGCCCGAGGTTATTGAGGCAGGACTCCGCTACTACAACGGCAAACCGATTCTGAACTCCGTAAACGGTGAGGAACAGAGCCTTGCAACGGTTCTTCCTCTTGTCAAAAAGTACGGTGCGTCTGTTGTCGGACTTGCACTTGACGAAAACGGTATCCCGAAAACCGCCGAGGGCAGATTTGAGATTGCAAAACGAATTGTTGAAAGAGCCGAGGCTGTCGGCATTGACAGAAAAGATGTATATATCGACTGTCTTACTCTTACGGTTTCCGCAGAACAGGCGGCTTGCCGTCAGACTCTTGAGGCTTTGCACAGAGTAAAAACGGAACTTGGCTGTAAAACCTGTCTCGGTGTATCAAACATTTCTTTCGGACTTCCGAACCGTGAGCTTGTCAACAGAACTTTCCTTACAATGGCTATGGAACAGGGACTTGATTTGCCGATTATCAACCCAAATGTTGAGTCGATGACAGGCGCTGTAAGAGCATTCCGTGTGCTTAACGGCATTGACAAGAACTCGCTTGAATTTATCAACGCATATAACGATGCTGTTCCTGCCGCTCCCGTTAAAAAGGTAGACAGCAATGTTGATATTTTTGCGGCTGTTTATAATGGACTTAAAAACGAAGGTGCAGCCGCAACCGCAAAGCTTCTTGAAACAACCGATGCAATGCAGGTTGTAAACGAAATGCTTATCCCTGCACTTGACAGAGTGGGTGAAGATTTTGAAAAGAATAAAATCTTCCTTCCACAGCTTATCCAAAGTGCAAACACAGCTCAGGAGTGCTTTGATGTAATTAAAAAGCACCTTACAAAGACAAGCGGAACTCCCGTAAGCAAGGGCAAAATTATTGTGGCAACCGTAAAGGGTGACATTCACGATATTGGCAAGAACATTGTAAAGGTTCTTCTCGATAACTACGGCTACACAGTTGTTGACCTCGGTCGAGATGTTGATCCTCAGCTTATTGTTGATACTGCCGTTGAACAGAATATTACAATGATAGGACTTTCGGCTCTTATGACAACAACCCTCAAGAGTATGGAAGACACAATAAGGCTTGTAAGAGAATGTAAGGAACTTCAGAATCCCGACGGCTCGAGCAAATGTACAATATTTGTCGGCGGTGCGGTTCTTACAAAGGACTACGCTATGAAAATCGGCGCTGACTACTACTGCCGTGACGCAAAAGAAAGCGTTGACACGGCAAAGCTCGTTCTCGGCTGATTTAGTGACATATATCGTCAAATGTTTATTGAATGTATGCCCTGCCTGTGATAAAATGGTGGAAAGATGATTTTTGTAATTACCGCTTTTTGCGGAAAGGATGAACTTTATGCGAGGATTATTTAACAGATTCGCCAATTTTATGCAGGGCAGATACGGCACGGATAAGCTCAACAATGCACTCTGGGTGCTGTTGCTCATACTGTGGTTCGTGAATATTTTTGTGTGGAACCGTGTTGCAAGATACATCATTGACGGAATAATGCTCTTGATTATCGTGCTGATCTGTTTTCGTATGTTCTCACGCAACATTGTTGCAAGAAGTGCCGAAAACAGAAAATTTCTTCCGATTTACAATGCGGTAACAGGTTGGTTCAAACTGACCTTCAAGAAAATTCGTGACCGCAAGGACTACCGTTATATCAAGTGTCCCGTGTGCAAGGCGCAGCTTCGTGTTCGCAACAAAAAAGGCAATCATACTGTTCGCTGTCCGAAATGCGGAAGTGAATTTAACAAAAAAATATGACCGCAGAATCTGCGGTTGCAACGGAATGATTTTGTGATAAAACTAAATAAAAACAGAGATTTGACCACAGGCAGTATAACAGGCGGCCTGTGGTCTTTTGCAGTACCGCTTATGCTCGGCAATGTGTTTCAGCAGTTTTACAACCTTGCCGATACATGGATGGTCGGAAAATATGTGGGCGACAATGCCCTTGCGGCGGTCGGCTCATCATATGATAGATTTTTTGTGTACGGATTTAAGCGAAGCGATAAAGCATTTATAAATTGAAAATTACGGCGAGCCGCCGTTCCCAATTCGTGTAGATAGTTTGTAATGTCAAAAAACAAATTATGCCCGAGCGAAAGGTTTAATTAAATGTAAAATTGAAAATGGAAAATTGAAAATTAATGTCGGGCAGACAGTTTGTAATGTAAAAAACATATTATGCCCGAGCGTAGCATTGCAATTGTTCGTACAAATAACCAAAACCTTTGTTATTGATTTTTAAAAAATCAACAACAAGGTATCTTGACAGGAACAAGTAAATATAAAAAACTTTTTTGTAAAAAACGAAACAAAAATATATATCCTGCTTTGAATTTCTTGTGTAAAACACTTTACAAATCGGTGTTTAAGTGATAAAATTTAAGATGATACAAAGTATCCGTACCGCTTGTTGATTTACGGTGCGTAATTAACGGGTATCGAAAATTTATGCGGCATCATTTCCTTTGCCGCTTTGATTAAAAAGGAGGACGATTCCATTGGCAAGAAAAATGAAAACTATGGATGGTAACAGCGCAGTAGCTCATGTTTCTTATGCGTTTACCGATGTTGCGGCTATCTATCCTATCACACCTTCTTCCGTAATGGCTGACCTTACCGACAAGTTCTCGGCACAGGGTGCAAAGAACCTTTTCGGCAGACAGGTTCAGGTAACGGAAATGCAGTCGGAGGGCGGCGCATCAGGTGCTGTTCACGGCTCACTCGCAGCAGGTGCTTTGACCACAACTTACACAGCATCACAGGGCCTGCTCCTTATGATTCCGAATATGTACAAGATGGCAGGCGAGCTCCTTCCGGGCGTTATTCATGTATCAGCCCGTGCGCTCACAAGCCACGCACTTTCTATTTTTGGTGACCACTCAGATATCTACGCTTGCCGTCAGACAGGTTATGCAATGCTTTGTTCAAACAATCCTCAGGAATGTATGGACCTTGCCGCTGTTGCTCACCTTGCAGCTATTGAAGGCAGAGTTCCTTTCCTTCATTTCTTTGACGGTTTCAGAACTTCTCACGAAATTCAGAAGATTGAGGAGTGGGATTACGCAGACCTCGCCGATATGCTTAACTGGGATGCAGTTGAGGCTTTCCGTCGTCGTGCTCTTAACCCTGAGCATCCTGTAACAAGAGGTACTGCTCAGAACGACGATATCTTCTTCCAGGCAAGAGAAGCTTGTAACAAGTATTATGACGCAGTTCCCGAAGTTGTTGTTAAGTACATGGACAAGGTTAATGCTAAAATCGGCACTGACTACAAGCCGTTCAACTACTACGGTGCAGAGGATGCAGAGCATGTTATCGTTGCTATGGGTTCTGTCTGCGACTGTACGGAAGAAGTTGTTGATTACCTCAATGCCGCAGGCGAAAAGGTCGGTCTTCTTAAAGTTCACCTTTACAGACCTTTTGTTGCCGACTATATGCTCAGAGAGCTTCCTAAGACTGTTAAGACAATCTCTGTTCTTGACAGGACAAAGGAACCCGGTTCAATCGGCGAACCTCTTTATCTTGATGTTCTCGCCGCTATCAACGGTTCGGACTTTGCAGGTGTAAAGGTTTACACAGGCAGATACGGTCTTGGCTCAAAGGATACAACACCCGGCGACATCATCGCTGTTTACAGAAACGCTGAAAGCGAAACACCTAAGAGAAGATTTACAATCGGCATTGTTGATGATGTTACAAACCTCTCACTTCCGATTGTTGAAAATCCCGATACAACTCCGAAGGGTACACACAGCTGTAAGTTCTGGGGTCTTGGTGCTGACGGTACTGTCGGTGCTAACAAGAACTCAATCAAGATTATCGGCGATAACACCGATATGTATGCTCAGGGCTACTTTGCATATGACTCAAAGAAGTCGGGCGGTCTTACAGTTTCTCACCTTCGTTTCGGTAAAACTCCTATTAAGTCAACATACTACATTTCAAAGGCAGACTTTGTTGCCTGTCACAATCCGTCTTATGTTGACAAGTACGATATTGTTGATGACCTTAAAGAAGGCGGTTCATTCCTTCTTAACTGCCCATGGGATACAGAAGAGCTTTCCGAGCGTCTCCCGGGTAAGATGAAGAAGATTCTCGCTGAAAGACACATCAACTTCTACACAATTGACGGTATCAAGATCGGTAAGGAAATCGGTCTTGGCGGTCGTATCAACACAGTTCTTCAGTCAGCATTCTTCAAGATTGCAGATATTATTCCTGCCGACAAGGCTAAGGAGCTTATGAAGGCTGCCGCTAAGAAGTCATACATGAAGAAAGGTCAGGCTATCGTAGACATGAACTACGCCGCTATCGACCGTGGTATGGAAGACCTCAAAAAGGTTGAAATTCCTGCTGATTGGGCTAACGCTGTTGATAATTCAGTTGCCGACAAGGCAGAGGGTAACGGCGCTCTCGTTGAGTATGTAAACGAAATCCTCAAGCCTGTAAATGCATATAAGGGTAACAAGCTCCCTGTTTCAACATTTATGGATCATGTTGACGGTACTGCTCCTAACGGTTCTGCCGCTTATGAAAAGAGAGGTATCGCAGTTGATGTTCCCGAATGGAATCCTGAAAACTGTATTCAGTGTAACAGATGTGCAATTGTATGTCCTCACGCTGTAATCCGTCCTGTTGCCATGACAGCCGATGAGCTTGCAAAAGCTCCCGAGGGTACAAAGAGCCTCCCGATGATGGGACTTAAGGACCTCAACTTTGTAATGACAGTTTCAACACTTGACTGTACAGGTTGCGGCGCTTGTGCTCAGGTTTGTCCGGGTAAGAAGGGCGCTAAGGCTCTCATAATGCAGCCAATCGACTCACAGCGTCCTAAGCAGGCAGTATTTGACTACGCTCTCACACTTGAAGATAAGCCTGAAGTTCACGAGAAGTTCAAGTTCACTACAGTTAAGGGCAGTCAGTTCAAACAGCCGTTGCTTGAATTCTCAGGCGCTTGCGCAGGCTGCGGTGAAACACCGTATGCAAAGCTTGTTACACAGCTTTTCGGTGACAGAATGTTTATCGCTAACGCAACAGGCTGTTCATCAATTTGGGGTGCATCTGCTCCTGCAACACCTTATACAAAGAATAAGAAGGGTTACGGTCCTGCTTGGCAGAACTCACTCTTTGAAGATAACGCAGAGTTTGGTCTTGGTATGGCTCTCGGTCAGAAGGCTATCCGCAACAGACTTATCGAGTATGTTGAGGGTATTCAGAAGGATACAGACAGCGCTGAACTCAAGACAGCTTGCCAGAACTATCTCGACACAGTAACAGATTCAACTTCAAGCCGTCCTGCAACAGACGCTCTTATCGCTGAACTCGAAAAGAACACAGAGGATGCAAAGGTTGGCGAACTTGTTAAGAAAACACTCGTTGACAAGGACGAACTTGCTAAGAAGTCAATGTGGATCTTCGGCGGTGACGGTTGGGCTTACGATATCGGTTTCGGCGGTCTTGACCATGTAATCGCATCAGGCGAAAATGTTAATATCCTCGTATTCGATACTGAGGTTTATTCTAACACAGGCGGTCAGGCTTCAAAGGCTACTCCTGTAGGTTCGGTTGCACAGTTTGCCGCCGCAGGTAAGGCTGTTAAGAAGAAAGACCTCGCCGCTATTGCAATGAGCTACGGCTATGTTTATGTTGCACAGTGCGCTATGGGTGCTGACAACAATCAGGTTCTCAAGGCTATGGTTGAGGCTGAAAGCTACAACGGTCCGTCACTCGTAATCTGCTACGCTCCGTGTATCAACCACGGTATCAAGGGTGGCATGGGCATTGCTCAGCTTGAGGAGAAAAAGGCTGTTGAGGCAGGTTATTGGAACATCTTCCGTTACGATCCTCGTCTTGCAGACGAAGGAAAGAATCCGTTCATGCTTGACGGTAAAGCTCCTTCTGCATCATATCGTGACTTCATCATGGGCGAAGTTCGTTATAACTCACTCACTCGTTCATTCCCCGAAAGAGCAGAAAAACTCTTTGAAAAGGCTGAAAAGGTTGCTGCTGATAAGTATGCTCACCTTGAAAAGCTTGCAAGCCTTCCCGATGCCGAATAATTTTGGCTAAAGCTTGTAAAAAGTGAATATGTGAATAAATAAAAAATTCTCCCGAATGTGGCATTTGCCGTGTTCGGGAGATTCTTTTTTAATTGAAAATGTAAAATGGAAAATTGAAAATTATGGTCAGCGGTGTGCCACCGCAGTCCTTTCGGGAAGACAGTCTTGTTAATGAGAGAGTGAATATGCCCGAGTGTAGGTATGCAATGTTTGTACAAATCTGTATGGGCAAACACGGTTCACCCATACATTATTACAGTTGCTTTGCAGCATTTATAAAATTTGTATTAATATATAGTCTGTACCGTTGCTTGCGGGCGAATGATATCCGCCCCAACAGATAAACAACAACTTTCATATATAAAAAACAGTCGGGAAGACGATGTTTTGCATTTTGCAAACTGTCTTCCCGACATTCATTTTACATTTTCAATTTTCCATTTTCAATTTAAAATCCCCGTTCGGGCATCTTTATTTTTGCTTTTGCGGAGCTATCTTCTTAAATTGACTGCGGCGGTTTATTGCACCGTTACCGTAATCGTTACGCTTGATGTTCTTTTAAGCACATCGGTGACGGAATATGTTACCTTGTACTTGCCCTTTCGGGTGGTTACTACATTGCCGAAAACTTCGATATTCGAAGTTATGTCGTTGCCGCAGGTGTCAACGGCTGTTACTCCTGCAAGGGCGTAAAATTCGCCGCCGCTTTTGATAGTGTAATCGTTTGCACCGCTGATTATCGGTGTTGCTTTGGCATACGGGCATTTTTTATTGCTGTCTGTCGGATCCCATTTGTTGGTAAAATCGGTGATTTTGATTGCATCCGGTTTTCCGAGAGGGCCTGCATTTTCTGCGTCGTCATATATGCTTACATTTGTGCCTGTGGGGCAGTTGTCATAAACCCACTTTGCATCCGAAACCGCAAGTCTTACGCATCCTTGTGATGCCTGTTCGCCAAGCTTGTTGAACTCCTCAAGCTCCAAATCTTCTTCGCTTATTGAGTAGTAGGGAACGGAGTGGAAAAGATAATCGCCCGAAATTCCGCTGATGTATCTTCCGAAAACATCGCCCACAAGGGAAAGCCATTCGGACTTGATTCCGATTGTGTAGTCACCCGTGATTGTCGAATTGTCAAGACCTGTGGAGCAAATCATCGCCCTTACGGGGATTGTGTACTTGCCCTTTTCGTCATATGTGTAAACCGTCACGCAGTTTGCCGTGCGGTTGACCTTGATTGCGTACAGATTTTTTGCCGTGTTACGCTTATTGCTTTCAAGCTTGTCAAGATTTGCCGCTATACAGGTTGAGTAGCTTTGCTGTTTTTTTGCAGTTGATTTTGTCACCGTAACCTGAAATTCCGACTTTGATTTGTCTTTTGAAATGGCAGAAATCAGAGCCGTACCCTCTTTGAGAGCGTCAACCCTTCCGCCGTCATCAACGGTAACAATTTTACTGTCCGAGCTTGTCCATTTGGTAACGGATTTTGCTTTTTCGGATGACAGTTCAATAAGCTTTGATTCGCCGACTTTTAATGTGAGCGAATCGACCTTGCTCGGAAATGTCGTATTTTCGGTTACTGCCGTATCGGGCGTCTGCGGTTTTGGAGAATTTTGAGAATCATTTCCGAAAATTCCCGTCAGACCGCATAATATGCAGGTTGCAATGAGGACAACACAAAGTAAAAGAATGAAAATTTTCTTTTTCATAGATTACCTATCCTTATAGAATTTAACATTAAATGGTTACAAAATTTTAACCTTTGTATATTATAACTTTTTTTCGACAATCTTGCAAGTGCTATTTTAAATCGGCAAGAAATGTGGTAAAATGTCAGTCGGAGAATGTTTTGTATTTTCCAAACTAACAATTTATGGTGATAATTATGGCACATCCGATTAAACATTTCAGAACAATAACCCGTCACAGGCACAAGGTAATTGCCAACTGTGCAAGGGCAGGAATTCTCAGACAGGGATTAATACACGATTTGTCAAAGTATTCGCCCACAGAATTTATTCCGGGTGCAAAGTATTTTCAGGGCACGAGAAGTCCCAATGAAAAGGAAAGAGAGCTGTACGGCTATTCACAGGCGTGGCTGCATCACAAGGGCAGAAACCGTCACCATTACGAATACTGGAACGATTACAACCCAAAGACAAAGCAGATTGAAAATGTTGAAATGCCTGTAAAATATGTTATCGAAATGTTCTGCGACCGAGTTGCCGCAAGCAAAATCTACAACGGCAAAAATTACACGGACGGAGCTCCGTTTACATATTTTTGCAGAATCAGAGGCAAACACCGTATGCACCCCAACACCGAGGCCTTGCTTGAAAAATTATTGGTTATGCTGAGAGATGAGGGTGAAGAAAAGACCTTTGCATATATAAGAAGTATGAAAAAGTGATTGTTTGTGCGAATCCTCCCGTCTGAAATATAGTCGCAATGCGTTGTACATGAATGTACTGCTTTTTGCTCGTTATTTCAGACAGCGCTTTGCTCCCTTTATCCGCCACAGGCGGCGGTCGCAAGGCTACCCCTCCAGAATTGCACAAACAAAAAAACTGTCTACACGAATAGGGTACGGCGGCTCGCCGTAAGGAGTGATAATATGAAAACTGACAGGGTTATAACTGCTATGATTGAATATTTTGGAAGTGACAAGAAAAGAATTCACCATTTTCTCAAGGTTTATTCATTCGCAAAGACAATCGGTGAAAGTGAAAATCTTTTGCCCGACGATCAGGAGCTTCTTGAAATCTCCGCAATCGTTCACGACATCGGCATAAAGGTGAGCGAAGAAAAGTACAATTCGTCTGCAGGAAAGTATCAGGAACTTGAAGGTCCTCACGAGGCTGAAAAGTTGCTTGCCGCTCTCGGCTACGAAAAAACATTTATTGACAAAGTTTGTTACCTTGTGGGACACCATCACACCTATGGAAATATTGATACTTTGCCGTACCGAATTTTGGTAGAGGCAGACTTCCTTGTGAACCTTTATGAGGACGATTCAAGCCGCAGTGCAGCAGAGCAGGCATATGACAAAATATTCCGCACAAATACAGGAAAAAATCTGCTGAAAATAATGTTCCTCATACCCTAAAATTGTACTCATTTACCATAGTGTTTTGAGTGTGAAAAAGTGGTGTAAAAAGTATCCCAAAATGCTTGACAACGCCCTTAAAAAGTGTTATTTTAATGGTGTTGGTTATATGATTATAAAAGTGAATAAATGACAGAATACAAGGATGTATGACGATTTTTTCAAGGAGCTGACCTTACCGGGCGTCTGCTTGGAATTGAGTCGGCATTTTTTTGTGTCATATACAAAATTCAGTATTAATTATCATTATCGGAGGTTTTACAGTAATGAGAGAAGAATGGACAAATTTTGCAGGTGGCAAATGGGAGTCCGACATTGATGTCAGAGACTTCATTCAGAAAAACTACACACCTTATGACGGCGACCAGTCTTTCCTTGAAGGTCCTACAGAAGCTACAGACAAGCTCTGGGGCGAGCTCAAGGAACTCCAGAAGGAAGAAAGAGCCAAGGGCGGCGTTCTTGATATGGAAACTGAGGTTGTAAGCGGCATCACAGCTTACGGCGCTGCATATCTTGATAAAGACCTTGAAAAGGTTGTAGGTCTTCAGACAGACAAGCCTCTCAAGCGTGCATTTATGCCTTACGGCGGTATCAAAATGGCTGAGCAGTCATGCCAGATGTATGGCTACACTCCAAGCCCTAAACTCCACGAAATCTTTACAAAATATCACAAGACTCACAACCAGGGTGTATTCGATATCTACACTCCCGAGATGAAGCTTGCCCGTCACAACAAGATTCTTACAGGTCTTCCCGACACATACGGCAGAGGCAGAATCGTCGGTGACTACAGAAGAGTTGCTCTTTACGGTATTGACCGTCTTATCGAAGGCAAGAAAGAGGACTTTGCAGAAACAAACCGTCAGGGTATGAGAAGAGGCGACTTCCAGCTTCGTGAAGAAATCGCCGATCAGATTCGTGCTCTTAACGATATGAAGGAAATGGCACTTTCTTACGGCTTTGATATTTCACAGCCTGCTAAGAACGCTGCAGAGGCAGTTCAGTGGCTCTACTTTGGCTATCTTGCTGCTATCAAGACTCAGAACGGCGCTGCAATGAGCGTTGGTCGTGTATCAACATTCCTCGACATCTACATCGAGCGTGACCTTGAGAACGGTACACTTACAGAATCACAGGCTCAGGAACTCGTTGACCACTTTGTTATGAAGTGCCGTATGGTTAAGTTTGCAAGAATTGAATCTTACAACCAGCTCTTCTCGGGCGACCCTGTATGGGCTACACTCGAAGTTGCAGGTCTTGGCATGGACGGCCGTTCAATGGTTACAAAGAACGACTACCGTTTCCTCCACACACTTGAGAATATGGGACCTTCACCTGAGCCAAACCTCACAGTTCTTTATTCTTCAAGACTTCCCGAGAACTTCAAGAAGTATGCTGCTCATATTTCAGTTACAACAAGCTCAATTCAGTACGAGAACGATGATGTAATGCGTCCTGTATGGGGCGATGATTACTCAATCTGCTGCTGCGTATCCGCAACACAGACAGGTAAGGAAATCCAGTTCTTCGGCGCAAGAGCTAACCTTGCTAAGTGCCTTCTCTACGCTATCAACGGCGGTATTGATGAAAAGACAAAGATGCAGGTTGGTCCTGAATATACACCTATCACATCAGAGTACCTTGATTATGACGAAGTTATCAAGAAGTATGACACAATGATGGATTGGCTTGCTCACCTCTATGTAGGCACACTTAACATGATTCACTACATGCATGATAAGTACTACTATGAGGCAGCAGAAATGGCTCTTATCGATACAGATGTAAGAAGAACATTTGCAACAGGTATTGCAGGCTTCTCACATGTTGTTGACTCACTCAGCGCTATTAAGTACGCTAAGGTTAAGGTTATCCGTGACGAGGACGGCATTGCTGTTGACTTTGAAACAGAGGGCGACTTCCCAAGATACGGTAACAATGACGAGAGAGCAGATAAGATTGCCGTTGATCTTCTCAAGACATTTATGGCTAAGCTCAAGTATTGCCACACATACAGAGATTCAGAGCCTACAACTTCTATCCTTACAATCACATCAAATGTTGTTTACGGTAAGGCTACAGGTTCACTTCCTGACGGCAGAAAAGCAGGCGAGCCGCTTTCACCGGGTGCTAACCCAAGCTACGGTGCAGAGCAGAACGGTCTTCTTGCTTCACTTAACTCTGTTGCTAAGCTTCCTTACGAGTACGCTCTTGATGGTATTTCAAATACTCAGACAATTAACCCGGGTGCTCTCGGACACAACGATGACGAGCGTGTTGACAACCTCGTAAATGTTATGGACGGCTACTTTGATCAGGGCGCACACCACCTCAATGTAAATGTATTCGGTACAGAAAAACTCATTGACGCTATGGAGCATCCTGAGAAGGAAGAGTACGCTAACTTCACAATCCGTGTATCGGGTTATGCTGTTAAGTTCATTGACCTTACAAGAGAGCAGCAGCTCGATGTAATCGCAAGAACCTGCCATGACCATATGTAAGAAATCATAAGCTGGGTGTACTATGCTTTTTAATGATGTTTAAGAAGAAATGGTATGCAAAAGGCATTTAATACTATCAAGCAGGCAGCAAAGCCTATCACGAATATCCGCTTGATAGATATTGAAAAAATAGCTGCCAAACGCACGCAGGTGTGGGCAGTAAATAAATAACTCCCAATTGCCGCCGAAAAGGCGGTGATGGGGAGTTTTTTGTTGAAATTTATGTCATGGATTGAAATTTTTACAATCATGCAAATAGCAATTTGTATGTAAAAACATATTGTTATATATATTTGGTGCTTTAATAATTTAATGATAAAAACTCAATAAGCTATGTATAATTTCATGAGCAAATCTGCTATACTATAAGCGATTTGGGAATATAAAAAAAGAAATGGAGATTATTATGTCAGAAAATAAACAGATATATGCAAGGGTTCATTCAATAGAAAGTTTTGGCTCGGCAGACGGACCGGGAGTAAGATTTCTTGTATTTTTACAGGGTTGCAATATGCGTTGTAAATATTGCCATAACCCTGATACATGGAAACTTCCAGGGGATGACTATGATAATTTAAAGACGCCGGAGGAACTTTTAAAGCAGGCTAAAAGATACAAAAGTTATTGGGGAAAGACCGGCGGCATCACGGTAAGCGGCGGCGAAGCACTTTTACAGATAGATTTTCTTATCGAATTTTTTAAACTTGCAAAGCAGGACAAAATTCATACAACACTCGATACCGCCGGAAATCCGTTTACGAGAGAGCCGGAGTTTTTCGACAAGTTCAATGAACTTTTAAAATACACGGATTTATTTATGCTCGACATAAAACATATAGATGATGAGGAGCATAAAAAACTTACGGGATTTACAAATAAAAATATACTTGATATGGCTGAGTATCTTTCAAAACAGGGAAAAGATATGTGGATAAGACATGTTCT
>ENA-OPWR01001832-OPWR01001832.1-human-gut-metagenome-genome-assembly--contig:-NODE-1832-length-15458-cov-2.527624_pt1 | contig 15458 bp, 6 predicted proteins | sample MGYA00241507_ERZ502006 | MGnify/ENA primary metagenome ERZ502006 (study PRJEB25962, sample SAMEA2043041) | human gut metagenome | biome: human gut; feature: human-associated habitat; material: faeces...
GTGCCACGGCCAACCAGACGTTCTTTTAAAGTCTGTGCATCCGGCGGAACCAGAAACAGCATCAGAGCATCAGGGTATTTTTCTTTTACTTTTAAAGCCCCCTGGATCTCAATCTCCAGAATCACATCTTTTCCGGCATCTAACTGTTCCTGTACATATGCTTTTGGCGTACCATAGTAATTTTCAACATATCTGGCATGTTCGATAAAAGAGTCTTCTTTTATCATCTGTTCAAACTCTTCTTTGCTCTTGAAAAAATATGACACCCCATCTTCTTCTCCTTCACGAGGTTTTCGTGTTGTTGCGGAAATGGAAAGTGCGTAATTATCGTAATCGGAAAGAAGACGTCTGACAACGGTTCCTTTTCCTACTCCGGAAAATCCGGATAAAATAATCAGAATGCCTTTTTTATTCATAAACTGCCTCCTTGAGCCTCTCGTTCCTGAAATGCATCTTTTTGTGAAAAACGTTTTGCGATCGTGTCCGGCTGCAGTGCCGACAGAATGATATGGTCTTCCTGCGTGATGATCACAGCCTTGGTACGTCTTCCCTGTGTGGCATCAATGATGCGTCCCTCTTCTCTTGCATGGGACACCAGACGTTTGACCGGTGCTGCATCCGGGTTGATGACTGCCACGACTTTGGCGGTATTGACTGCATTGCCAAACCCGATATTGATCAATCCTGACAATCGTATCCCCCCTATTCTATATTCTGGATCTGCTCTCTTACTTTTTCAATCTCTGTTTTCAGATTGATCGCAAGATTGGAAGTTTCCAGGTCGTTTGCCTTGGACAAAATAGTATTTGCCTCCCGGTTCATTTCCTGGGCTATAAAGTCCAGTTTTCTGCCGATGCTTCCGCCGGTTTGCAGTGTCTGTTTCATGCTCTCGATATGGCTGTGCAGACGAACCGTTTCTTCATCCGTGCAGATTTTGTCTGCATAAAGAATCACTTCTGTTGCGATACGGCTCTCCTCGAGCTGTGTGTCACTAAGCAGTTCTTTTACTTTTTCGGTCAGTTTGGTGCGATATGCCTGAAGAATTTCCGGGGAACGTTTTTCAATCGCTGCCACATCGGTAAGCATACCGTCCAGTTTTTCAATCAGATCCAGCTTCAGATTTTCCCCTTCTCGGATGCGGGATTCTACAAACTGCTCGCATGCCCCACGAAGTGCTGTTTCAAGGACTGCCCAAATCTCCTGTTCATCTACCGGCTGCTCTTCCATTGTGAAAACTTCCGGACTGCGTCCGATCACGGAGGCACGGATATCATTTGGCAGATCAAATTTTTCCGAAAGCTGCTGATAATATTTTACATACTCTGCTGCAATGTTCTCGTTGTATTTCAAAGAGACATTGGTTTCTGTGAAATCCTCATAAGTAATAAAAATATCAACTTTTCCACGCTGTATATATTCTTTGAGAAGATTTCGAATAGCAGATTCAAAAATACTGAGTTTTTTCGGCATTTTGATGTTGGAATCAAAATAGCGGTGGTTGACGGACTTCATCTCAACCGTAAACTTGCGGTCGCCCTGGTGATTTTCATATCTTCCAAAGCCTGTCATACTTTTTATCATAATTATATTCGCTCTTTTCTTTCAAAATTGCGGCATAGAAAGCCATACTATTTTTATTATAGTCGAAAGCGTCGGAAGCGTCAACCGAAAAACAAAGAAAAATAAGACGGAGAAAACAGATTTTGTTCTCTCCGTCTCTTTTTCCGGAAGATATGCTTTTAAAGCATATTTCTATTTTTTAATAACCGCTTTCTTTGGAAGTCCAGCTTTTTTCAGCATTCTTGTATATTTGGAAAGTTTTTTGGAAGGTACGCTCACTTTTGCTTTTGAATTGATCCTGCTGAAGGCCTTGCTTCCGATGGATGTGATTCCATTTGCCTTTTTCATATTGATACTTGCAAGTTTTCGGCAGTTTGCAAATGCACCTTTTTCAATCTTCTTCACATTACTTCCGATTGTAATTTTCTTCAGATACTTGCAGCCTTTGAATGCGTTTTTGCCAATCTTGGTTACTTTATAGGTAACGCCATTGATCTTCACTGTTTTTGCGATGGTCACAGAAGTAACTTTTTTGCCTTTTTTGCCTCCGACACCAACAACAGCTGCTGTTTTTTTCTTTGTATCCAGAACACGGTAAGTCACATTCTTGCTTACTTTCTGAACAACGGTCGGTTTTTCCGGTGTAGATGGTTTTTCTGTCTGTCCAGGTGTAGCCGGTGTTTCCGTCTGGTTTGGAGTAGGTGGTGTCTCTGTTTGTGACTTCTTAAGACCTGCTTTTGCATTCTGGAGATTTGTCAACAGTGTCTTCAGTTCTTCTGCACTTGCTCCTTCAGATGGTGCTTTTGCTGCTTCGTATGCTTCCTTGAATGCTGTCCAGCTTGCACTTGTATACGTTCCGTCTGCATTTCCTGCTTCATAAATACCTTTTATGCTGCTGTCATTTACCGCTTCATTCAGTGCTTCCTGAGCTTTTGTTACTTCCTGTTCTTCTTCATTCAGAACCTGATGGATATGGAATTCGCTTGCAGTAGCAAAACCATTGCTTCCCTCTTTTGCAACAAATTTGATATATCTTGCATCAACTGTGTTGAATTTTGCGGTCTTTTCTTTTGTATCAGATGCCCATACACCATCTGTTACAACCTGTGTCCAGTCATCACTTTCTGCTTTCTTGACATACAAATCATAGCTTGTGATATATCCGTTTGCTCCGCCGGACTGTCTTGGAACATAAGTCAGTTTGTTGATCTTATATTCTTTGCCCATATCTACGGTAAACGTTGCCGGAAGTGCTTTTATGGATGGTGAGTACTGGCTGTGCCATAAGGTGCTGGTATCTCCGTCAAATGCATTGGAGATCGGACCGTCGCTGCCCTCTGCCGGATTCTGCTCGTTATCACAGGTGAAGCTGAAATCCGTTGTAGGGATGATGCTGTCATCCTGATCGTTTGTCAGTTCGATTTCATCGATCAGACCATTGAAACTGTTTCCAGTCGTGCTTCCGATGTATTTGATCGGGATGTTTAATGTTGCAAGACGGTACTGTGTACCAAGCTTTGTTGCAGTATCCATAACAGCCGGAATAGCTGTATCAGAATCGTTTACATACAGTTCTGCTTTGTCTTTATAGCCTTTGATCGTCAGATGTACCCATTCGTCTTCCGGAAGTGTATAGTCAAAGGAATAATCATAACCTTCTCTGGAATATCCGACTTTTCCGGTATTCTTCTGAACGGCTTTGATCGTGTAATCACCAAGTGTGGAAGAACCTTCAAACAGAACCTGTTCATCAGAGGATCCTCCTGCTGCCTTTTTCACCCAGAAGGAAAGGCTGGTTCCTGCCGGAGATTTGTCAAGCGGTGTTTCAATGCAGGTATCACTTTCCATAGACAGGGCTTTGCCGACTTTTCCTTCTGTGTAAGTTGCATGTTCAGCAGACACTGCATTGTATTTGTTCTTGGAAGCATCACTTCCGTCTTCTTTGTCAAAATTGTATTCTGCGTAAGTACTTCCCGTGCTCTCAATTTCATGATACGGATTGGTGTTCGGAGCAGTGGAAACTTTTGCAGTGGTTGCTTTTACTTCGTTGTATGTCTTTGTGCCTTCGCCCCAGAGTTTTTCACTCAGTGCAGACATTGGCTGGTAGATACGGTCAAAGACATCATAGTCTGTGACACCGTTTCCTCTGGTATCGATGGAGTCATTCCACAGTGCGTAAGCACCACCGATCATCTGCGGATCACCGGCCGGAATCGTTGTATTTAAATTACCGCTTTTAAATACATTCGGTTTCCAGTTTGCATAGAGGCTTGCAGCATTCAGATAATCTGCATAGTATCCTGCTGCCGGAACGATATATACATTGGAGTCCAGAGAGTTGATCAGTTCAAAGCCAAGATTGTACATTTCCGTAGGATCTGCCCAGTCTTTGCTCCATACATTGATCTCCACACCATCGCCGCGGACTTCTGTATCAGACTTGATTCTGGTAAGACCGCCCCACATACGCATTTTTCGGTTTTTGGACTTCATATAATCATCCATTTCATTTACAAAATTGCGGTACAGGGTTGCATCGTCTTCGTACTCATCCGCACCGATATGTACGGTTGTCTGTTCATCGAAAACAGGATTTTCTCCATCAATATAATCGGAGAAGATATTTTTTGCCAGCTGCGTGGATTCCGGTTTGGAAAGATCCAGATGATCTGTCAGTGGACGTTTCCAATTGCTGGAATTCATTTTCTTTAAAGCACAGTTCTGGAATGTTTTTGTAAATGCCAGTGCGTGTGCCGGTACATCGATTTCCGGAACGATATTGACACCGATCGTTCTGGAATCTTTGATCAGGCTGCGGAACTGATCTTTTGTATAATACAGATCGGTTGCTGTCGCAGTTTTACCTTCATCATTTTTTACAGAAGATTCCAGACGGAAAGCAGCGTAGGCCTTTGTAAAGCTGTTCTGCATCGTAGTCTCCGCATTGGTATCCCAGTAGTCCTCAAGGAAGATCAGGTTATCATTCAGATGTACCTGTAAGTCATTCATCTTGTACCAGGACATTGTTGCCGCAACATCTTTTACGGTCTGAAGTTCGGTTGCTTTTCGTCCGACGTCAAGGATCACACCTCTGACCTTGTATTTCGGATAATCTCTTGTCGTTCCTTTCGGGATCGTTGTTTTGTTCTGCTTCAGAATCTGCAGGAAGGTTCTGGTTGCCCAGTAAGCACCTGTTGCAGTCTCGGATTCTGTTTTGATGGAATCTCCGATCTGTGAAAGATAACCTTCGTCTTTCAGGCCTTTTCCTTTTGCTGTCAATGCAAAATAAAAATCTCCTGCTTTCACATCGCTTTCACTTCCATATACAACGGAAATATCGTTTCCGACAATGTCTTTATAATCTGCTGCAAATGCTTCTGCCATGGAAGAAAGTGTATCTTTGTCAGCAGCATTGATCACGATGCGTGAGTTTTTCGAGATGGTGAAATTGCCGGTAGCACCTGCCCACTCTGCCAGTTCCGGAAGAACGGCAGGTTTTGCATTCTCATCTGCGGTCGCTGTATGCGTTCCAGGAACGGTGATTGCAATCTCTTTTTTTGTTACCTTGTTGTTCTGATCGGTAACTTTAAATTCAACAGAAACGGTCTTATCTTCCAGAGGCTGATAAATGGTTCCGTCTGTGTCGATGATCTGTTCATAGTCTGCATAGGCTTCTACTTTTCCGCCCTCTACGGTCGGAAGATTCAACTTTTTGTCTCCTGCTTTTACAGTCAGATTGTTCAGAGCATCCCAGATTTCACTGCCGCTGCTCTGTTTTTCTCCATAAACTTCAAATTCATAGATGGAAACTGTTTTCCAGGTAATGCCTTCTGCGGTTGGGTTAAACGTATTGATGCGGACACGGATATATCTGGTCTGCACCGGATTATCCAGATTGATGATCTGCTCTTTTTCCGCAGGAGCAGAAGTAAAAGTTTTTACCGCTTTCCATGTGCTTCCGTCTTCGGAAGTTTCGATTGCATAATTGGTTGGATTTCGTCTCTCCCAGGTGATGATAACACTGTTTACAGTCTTGACTTCACCAAGATCCATGGCCAGCCAGTGCGGATTGCTCTCACTTGCATCACGTTCTTCACTTGCCCAGCGGGAAGTTTTTGTTGTTGCATCTCCGTCTTTTGCCTTTTCCGGACCAAATGCCGATGTTTCACTTCCAGATGCGGTTGCTGTTGCAGTCAGTGCATAATTCACAGAAGCTGCCTTTACTGTACCAATTGCCGATGCCGGCAACAGGCTGAATACCATAGCACCTGAAAGCAAGAAACTCATGATTTTATGTCTTGTTTTCATTTTCATTCTCCCTTCTTTAGAAAATAGACAATACCAGAAAAATAGTTTTGCATAATTCAAAACAGTTTTTGTTTAATATGCACAAACTATTCTCAGATAAGCATAGCATATTTTTGACTTTTCCGTCAAGCTGTGACCGTATTTCTTTTTCTTTTTGTACTATACGGATCATTTCTTTTGATAAACAGCTTTTTTGCTGATCCCGGCTTTTTGCAGATTCTTTTTCAGTTTTTTCAATGTCCTTGCAGAAATTTTTTTGGGTACGGTTATCTTTATCTTTCTGGAAGTACCTGCCAGTGCTTTTGCTTTGATTTTTATGGATTTTGTTCCCTTAAGTGTAATATTCTTTAAATTTTTGCATCCGGAAAAACTGTTTGCACCGATGGAAATGATATTTTTTCCAATAGTCAGAGTGCTGATCTTTTTGTTGTTTTTAGCGGCATTTTTCCGGACGGAAGTAACTTTGAAAGAAAATCCGTTGATCTTCACTTCGGATGCAATGGTAATCTTGCGTTTTTTGCCGGTTATTTTCGTTACTTCCGCCGTTCCGCCTTTTGCGGAAGTTTTTGTAACAGTATAGTGGACACCATTTAATTTTTTCACACTGCCAACAGAAGGAATCTTTTGCGATGGTCTGGTGTTGCCGCTTTCAGGTGTTTCCGGTCTGTCAGATACAGAAGGTATCCTGTTTTCCGTATCCGGTGTTTCCGGTTCCTTTTTCTTTGGCTTTTCTGTTACAGTTACTTTGCATACAACTGTCTCATTGCTGCCAAATTTTACCTGGATCGTTGCACTTCCGGCACTGTGTGCGGTCACAACACCCCTTTCATTTACCGTTGCCACGGAAGGATCACTGCTGACAAACGTTGCTTTTCCGCGGTCTTCCGGTGTAAGGGAAGTGTTTCGAAGAAACACTGCCTGATCCCCGACTTTTAAATTCAGGGTTTCTTTGTCTTTCTGATTTTCAAGCATGACATCTGCAAGAGCGATCTGTTCTGATCCGTTTTTGCCGTCTGCACAGAATTTTAAAATCTTTACGCCGGTGATATCCAGATAAACGGAAATGGCATTGTCACTTCCATTAAATGGAACAGAAGTGTAAAGCAACGTTCCGTCGCCGTAAATCTGTACTGATGCATCAGAAGTTCCTTTTTTATTCATACCGATCCATAAGGAGAGTGCATCGCTGTTCAGCCCTGAGATATCCCAGACGGCAGTATCACCGGATCTCATGCCAATTCCTTTTTCAAAGGTTCGTTCTTTTTCGTTTGTTTTCAGTGTGATCGCTGTCCCGTCGGCATTTGCGTTTTCTTTTACCGTGTTTCCATTTTCGTCAGGCGTCTGATAAAGATCACTGAGATACGTATGTTTGTCGTAGATACTGTATTTTTCATAAAGAGAAAACTGAGCTGCGGAAATATAGGTATCTGCAGGGGTTCCGGCCGTGGAAAGTGCACGGATGCGGATTCTTCTTACATCTGCAAGATCCAGAGAAACACTTTTTTCTGTCCGGTTATTTGCCCAGGTATTGTCTGCCAGAGGGATGATCTGGAAATCATCACCATCTTCTGTCTGACTGTAGGAAAGTTCATATTTCAAAATAATTCCGTTATTATTTCCGGTCTGTCTTGGAAGGTAAGTCAGTTTTCCGATATCCGTCTTTTGATCCAGAAGAATGGTGTAGGTATTGTTTTTATTGCCGGCAATATCTGCTTTTGTGCCGTTTCCATAATTGCTGTGCCATATAGTATCTTTTTTTCCGTCAACGGCCAGAGAAGCCTCTTCTCCCGGATGTTCACTGTCAGCGCTTCCTTTTAAATGCTCCGGTGCGATCTGTGTGTAACCATAAGAGACTTCCGGTTTCTGTCCGATCAGAATACCGTAGCTGTTCCGATAATTGTCTGCTGCTGCCTGATCCAGTTTTTCATATGCAAGCAAAAGTGTTGTCTTTTCATTATGATATTTTTCTGAATCGGCGATCTCAGCCTTTGTGATATGGCTCATCAGAAAGGCAGAATACTGTTCTAAACTTTGCAGATAAACCTGCATCTGTTTTTCTTTGCTCCAGTCGTCCTGCATCAGGCCTTTGTCTGTCATACGGTAAGTGGCAGTCTGGTCAGCTGCTGCAAGCTGATATTCTTCTAAAGACTCGCCGGTGTAGGAACTTACAAAACGCTGTCTTCCTCTTGCCTCTCGGTGATAGAGAATCAGCGTGGAACCTGTTTTAAAATCGATCTCAAAGTTTCCGCCATCTGCTTTTTCATTCGCCTGCAAAGACTGGTTCAAAAGCTCATTTCCATCCGGATCAAGTACACGGATGCTGATGTAAGTACCATCCAGATAAAAATGCGGTATGGTACTATTCACCGTCCAGGTCAGTTTTTGCATGTTTGTATCAATCTTGACGGATGCTACGGATGCATCCCCAAGGCCAAGCATCTGAATCTGCATATCGTCTGCCAGCGGATTTCCGGTTTGTCTGGTATAGGAGACTGTTTTTGATACGTTTCCGGCGGATGCGATCAAATATTCGTTATCGTACTGATAAGCGGTTTCCTTTGGCAGCGGCATCTCAAGCTCATAGATACCGACCGGAAGTTCCAGCTGTATTTCACCTGAAGAAACAATCACTTCTTTTACAATCTTGCTGCCGTTTTTGATCCGGATCGTTTTGCCTTTGATCTGTGTCAGATCATCGATCTGAATATTCAAACGGACTTTGCTGGTATATCCGGTATCTGCCAGGTCATCGGTGCTTACCAGACTGTAGATGCCGTCCAGTCCAAGTGCTACCCTTGTTTTCTCACACGCAGCATCGTCCGGGATCAGTTCCTTGAGATAATAGATCATCGGCTTGTCCATCGCATAGACCTGATCGGCAATCCTTCCTGACGGGAGGATATGCCAGGATGCAAAGTAAGGAAGCACGTTATAATCCAGGCTGTCCAGACTTTCCGCAAGGGCGTCGGATGATCCCATTTTTTTGCCGGTTTTATAATAAACTTCCCGGTAATGAGAATGCATTGCGGAAACAGCCTGCTGCGGACCGAGTTTGTCCATAAGGTTGGTAAACATATAAAGGCTTACGTTGTAATGCCATGGATCGGATACAATATCGGCAAACGTATTGCTGGAAGCAAGGCTTTCTTTCATGCGGTTTCCAAGCTGTGCATAACGTTCACTTTTTGTGCCGGAAAACTCACCGAGCAGCCAGCCAAAGTCTTCAGCCGGTCGGTAAGTTGGCTCAAAATAATAACCGAGGATGTTGTTGGTTGTCTCTACGAACGGATTTTCCTGTGATGCGATCGCACCTTCATATCCATGACCAAATTCATGAAGCGAAATCCAGTCTTTCACCAGATAAGTCTGAAGACTTTTTCCGTTGTAGGCACTGTGGTCGGTCGTATAATAGGCCTGTCCGGCACCATGAGCATTTGCCTTGATGAAAAATTTCGCCCGGATATCCTGATTCCACGGATCTTCTGCATCATAATCCAGCCCGGAATAAGCATCGTACTGTTTTACAAAGGATGCATACCAGTCCAGCATTTCATCCAATGTTTTGAAACGGTAAACTTCTTTTTTGTTGCCATAGGAAGAGTTCAGAATGTTATTTCGGTCACAGATCGGAACAAGGAACGTTGCGGCACTTCCCTCTATGATCGCAAATGGTGCCTGGCTTTTATCCCAGGATTCAAAAAATGCCTGCTGGGAATCTCCGTAGCGATAATATGGGATTTCTTTCAGATCGTCGGTCCATCGGTATTCGATAACCGGCTGAACGGCCGTATTTTTCGGTGTTGTGATAAACGGCACGCTGTCGGCACTTTCTTCTCCAGTATCACCGGTGAACGTATTGGATAAAGTCACCCAGCTGCCATCTTTTGGAATGGTCGCGGAAGACTCTGTCTGCGAATCATCGTTTTTAAACTGAACGGTAAGATCCTGCTGAAATTCCTCTGCATTGACGATACGGATCTGAAGACTGCTCCCATGCGGCATCCACAGTCCGAGATTCTGACGGTCGTGATAATAGCCGCGGTTGAACCCGATCCCGGTCAGATGTGATGCATCCGGAAGTGTATACAAAATACGCTGAATGCTTTTCTCTTCTTCAGATGCATTTCTATCCAGCACCGTAACCTGCGTATCGAGTGCAGCAGTATGCTGATCCGAATCGGTTACACTTCGGGAGAGCACATAAGTTCCTGTTTTGGACGTATTGACACTTCCGCTGCTTTTGATCACGGACGTAAGATCGCCGTCCTCCTGGTCATCCGCAAGCATACGCTCCCAGTTCTGATCAGAAGTTTCTCCCTGATAAACCCAGGTTTTTGTGACACCGGAAAGCTGAGGCATACGATAGGCATCATCCATCGCTTCTGCTTTTGTTCCAAGCATCAGAAAAGCTGTTACAGCTGTCATGGCAGCCAGTTCCCACTTTTTCTTTTTCATATAAATAATATCCTCCTGTTTTTGTTTTCTTTGTCACTTTTCCCTCTTCAAAAGTGCAAAGGATTTGTCTGATTTTAACATATGCTGTCATGGTATAGCAAGCTTTTCCAAAGAAATATTGTTCTTCTCCCGATAAAATGTTATGATAGTAAAAAATGTCGGGATCAAAAGTCGGAAACATCAATGTGCTTGCACAGGAGCGGTTTATGGCTTTAGGATCCGTACGGCATCTTTTGACTCAAACGTCTTAATATTCAGAAAGTGAGGAAATTGATATGGCACTTGACGGAACCGTCATCTCCTGCATGGCATGGGAACTGAACCATGCTCTTGCGGGCGGAAAAATCAACAAAATCGCACAGCCGGAAAAAGATGAGCTGATGCTTACTATAAAAAATAACCGTAAACAATACCGTCTCCTTGTTTCTGCCAGTGCGAGCCTTCCGCTGGTCTATCTGACAGATCAGAACAAGACAGGTCCTATGACTGCCCCGAATTTCTGTATGCTGCTGCGTAAGCATATCGGAAGCGGACGCATCCTCAGGATCTGGCAGCCTGGCATGGAACGTATCTTAAATATGGAGATTGAGCATTTAAATGAACTGGGTGATATCTGCCGCAAGCTTCTGATCATCGAGCTGATGGGCAAGCACAGCAATATTATTTTCTGCCAGGAGGACGGCATGATCCTGGACTCCATCAAACATGTCTCCGCACAGATCAGCTCCGTGCGTGAAGTCCTTCCGGGGCGAATGTATTTTATCCCGGAAACGCAACATAAGTACGATCCACAGACGATCACAGAAGAAGAATTTTTCAGCAGTGTCTGCCAGAAGCCGATGCCGCTCTCAAAGGCGATCTATACAACTCTGACCGGTATCAGTCCGCTGATTGCCGAAGAACTCTGCCACCGCAGCAACCTGGAGTCGGATCAGAGTGCAAATTCTTTTCAGGAGATCGAGCAGATCCACCTTTTCCATACCCTGAAACGGATGATGGAGGATCTTGAAACCCATGCTTTTACGCCGAATATTGTCTATGACGGAAAAGTTCCGCTGGAATATGCAGCCTTTTTGCTTACCCAGTATCAGGACATGCACACGGAAACTTACGATACGATGTCAGAAGTCCTGGAAAGGTATTATGCGGAAAAGAATACGATCACACGCATCCGCCAGAAATCTTCCGATCTTCGCCGTATCGTCCAAACGGCACTTGATCGCAGCCGTAAAAAATACGATCTTCAGAAAAAACAGTTAAAGGACACGGAAAAACGCGATAAATTCCGCATTTACGGAGAACTTTTAAACACGTATGGATATGAAGCAGTACCTGGAAGCAGGGAACTTTCCGCAGTGAACTATTACACCGGTGAAACGGTAAAAATACCGCTCGATCCGACACTGACTGCACAGGAAAACGCCAAAAAATATTTCGACCGTTACGGAAAACTGAAACGTACCTACGAGGCACTGGAACATCTGATTAAAGAGACAAAAGAAGAGATCCAGCATCTGGAATCCATTTCCACAGCTCTTGATATTGCCCTGAATGAAGAAGATCTGGTACAGGTCAAAGAAGAACTGACACAGTACGGCTACATCCGCCGGAAATACACCGGAAAGCGTGTGAAGATCACATCAAAACCGTTCCACTATCTTTCTTCGGATGGTTATGATATCTATGTCGGAAAAAATAATTATCAGAACGAAGAACTGACCTTTAAATTTGCCACCGGAAACGACTGGTGGTTCCATGCAAAAGGTGCCCCGGGATCGCATGTCATTGTGAAAGCAGGTCAGGGGCTGCCGCCGGACCGTACCTTTGAAGAAGCCGCAAGGCTGGCTGCCTGGTATTCCAGCCACCGCGGTGCAGACAAGGTGGAGGTTGACTATGTCGAGAAAAAACAGGTGAAAAAAGTAAACGGCGGAAAACCGGGTTTTGTGATCTATCACACCAATTATTCCATGGTGATCGATTCTGATATCAGCGGTATCCGACAGATAAAAGAAAAATAACGCAAAAAAAGAAGCACTGCTGCATAGCTACTATGCCTCGGTGCTTCTTTTTCCAAAAAACAGTAACGGAATACTGATCAGAAACGGCAGATAATACGTTGCCATGCGATACAGGATCATTGCTGCACCGCAGACGGACTTTTCTGTCATAGAGCCAAACAGCATCAGAAAGACCAGTTCCGTCGAACCTGTGCCGCCGGAACTTGGGATCACTCCGATCAGCAGCTGCATGACGGATGAAAAAGCCAGACATTCCAAAACAGAAAGTGGCAGCCTTTCTCCGGTAACTGCAAAGATGGCAACCGCAGGAAGTGCATACAGACAGGTCATTTTTACTGCATTTCGAAAAATCAGTCCTATCCACTGCTGTTTATCTTTGATTACCACACTCCCGACTTTGGAAAAATCTTCCATCTGTGCAATTCCGGCTTTTGCCTTTTCTTTGATTTTTTCTTTTTTGATATGATCGCTGCAGCGAAGCAGCCACGGTGCAAACTTCTGATTGATGCAGAACATGGTCAGAAAGAGCAGTATAGCAAAGCTGACCCCGAATCCTGTCAGCAGATAATTTTTCTCCAATCCCGAAACCTGAAAAAGAACCGTATGAAAAAAACAAAGCATCACTGCTGCATAGAGTACAATCGTCAGCTTATGTGATACATACTCCATCGTCAGGATTCCAAATGATTTCCCTGGTTTGATCTGGCTTTCCTGATACAGATCATAGATCTGGGCCGGTTTCGTCCCCGCCGCAAAGGTCGTAACATTAAAAAACACCACCATATATGCCAGACGGATGGCCTGCCACAAAGTACATTTTTCACGGTTTTTCACAATCATATAATGAAGTACCCAGCCATCCAGCAGTATATAAAGATTGCCGAAGATCACAAGGATCAACAGAGCTTTTTTGTCTGCCTGGAAAAGCTGGGTTTTGATTTCACCTAAGGAATCATGAAAAATCAGGTATAAAACCAGTATCAGAAACAATGTTGCCAGAATGGCTGTTATAAAATGTTTCTTTTTATTTTTCATATCCAAAATCTATGCTGTAAAAACAGCTGTGCAAATGTTTTATTTTGCTACGATGTTTACAATCTTCTTCGGAACATAGATCTCTTTGATAATGTTTCCGGAAAGTTTGTCACCGAGAACTTCTTTTGCTTTTGCGATCGCATCTTCTTTGCTGATGTCAACCGGAATGGAGATGACTGCTTTTGTCTTTCCATTTACCTGCACCGGAATTTCGACTTCGTCATCTTTCATTGCTTCTTCATCATGAGCCGGCCATTCGTGGTGGAATACAGAATCCGTATGACCCAGTTCCTCCCAGAGCTCTTCTCCCATATGCGGTGCAAATGGTGCCAGAAGCAGAACGGCTGCTTCCAGAGTCTCTTTATCCATGCCGCCTTCTTTCTTGGCGATCGCGATCAGGTTGTTGTTGCACTCCATGAAACCGGAAATAACCGTATTCAGGCTGAAGCCCTCCAGACGGGTTGTAATCATGTGGATCATCTTATGGCGTGCTTTGATCATCTCTTTGCTTGCTTTGATATTTTTATCTTTGTTGTCCATAACCAGGTTCCAGAAACGGGACAGGAAACGGTATACACCTTCGATACCGCGGTCATCCCACTCTGCATCCAGTTCCGGCGGACCTACAAACAGTTCGTACATTCTCAGAGAATCACAGCCGTAATCGCGTACCAGATCATCCGGAGAAATGACATTTCCTTTGGACTTGCTCATCTTGATACCGTTCTTACCGGTGATCATACCCTGGTTGAACAGTTTGTGGAACGGTTCGTCAAAATCGATCACTCCGATATCGTACAGGAACTTGGTATAGAAACGAGAGTACAGAAGATGCAGTACAGCATGCTCTACACCGCCGATGTACATATCTACCGGAAGGTACTTGTCTGCTTTTTCTTTGGATACCAGTTCATTATCGTTATGTGGATCTACATAACGCAGGAAATACCAGGAAGAACCTGCCCACTGCGGCATGGTGTTTGTCTCACGTTTTGCGGCGGCACCACATTTCGGGCATTTGCAGTTTACCCAGTCTTCGATCGCTGCCAGCGGTGATTCGCCGGTACCGGTCGGTTCGTAGGATTTTACATCCGGCAGACGCAGCGGAAGCTCTTCTTCCGGAACCGGAACGTTTCCGCATTTCGGGCAGTGTACGATCGGGATCGGCTCACCCCAATAACGCTGACGGGAGAATACCCAGTCTCTCAGTTTGTAATTGACAGTCTTACGTCCGATACCCAGCTTCTCGATGATATGCGGTGCTTCCTTCTTCAGTACGGAAGATTCCATTCCGTTCCACTCACCGGAGTTGATCATGGTTCCGGCAGCCTCTGTGTAAGCTTCTGTCATATCCTGGATTTCTTTACCGTCTTTTGCGATAACCTGGATGATCGGAATATCGAATTTCTTTGCAAACTCAAAGTCACGGTCATCATGAGCAGGTACACACATGATAGCACCTGTACCATAATCAGCAAGTACATAGTCAGAAAGCCAGATTGGAAGCTTCTCGCCGTTCAGCGGATTGATCGCATAAGTACCTGTGAACACACCGGTCTTCTCTTTATCCTGAAGACGGTCTACATTGGATTTCATGGAAGCATCAAAGATATATTTCTCTACAGCCTCTCTTGTCTCGTCTGTTGCAAGAGATTTCGCAAGAGCATGCTCCGGTGCAAGTACCATGAATGTTGCTCCGTGAAGAGTATCCGGTCTTGTTGTATAGACGGTGATCTTCTCATCTCTTCCTTCAACCGGGAAATCTACCTCTGCACCGTAGGATTTACCGATCCAGTCTGTCTGCATCTTCTTAACTTTTTCCGGCCAGTCCAGTTTGTCCAGGTCATTTAAAAGTCTGTCTGCATATTTTGTGATGCGGAGCATCCACTGACGGAGGTTCTTTTTGGTAACCGGAGTACCACAACGCTCGCAGCATCCGTTTACAACCTCTTCATTTGCAAGACCTGTCTTACAGGAAGGGCACCAGTTGATCGGGAATTCCTTCTCATAAGCAAGACCCTCTTTGAACATTTTTACAAAGATCCACTGTGTCCATTTATAGAAATCCGGATCTGTTGTGTT
>ENA-OPWR01001841-OPWR01001841.1-human-gut-metagenome-genome-assembly--contig:-NODE-1841-length-15434-cov-3.296378_pt1 | contig 15434 bp, 10 predicted proteins | sample MGYA00241507_ERZ502006 | MGnify/ENA primary metagenome ERZ502006 (study PRJEB25962, sample SAMEA2043041) | human gut metagenome | biome: human gut; feature: human-associated habitat; material: faeces...
CGTTATATTCTCCGCCACCTTCCCATGCTCTAAAGCTTCTTGCTGTACGGATTCTTCCTTCACCTGGATCAAGACGAAGCATAACTTCACCTAATGATACAGCATCAAATGTACACTCCTCAGCTGGTCTTAAATTTAATTTCATTTTTTTAGATACCTCCAAAATATTTTATTACTTATGTATTTTAGCATATAAATAAGATTTAATCCATAAGTTTAGTCAAAGTTTTAAGGAAAAATGCAATATTCTGTAGAATAAAATACAATAAAGAACAATAAAGATTATAATTCAGGCATACACCAGCTATCTGCCTGGGATTTATAATCATTTGACATTTCTACGTATTGGATTTTTTCATAATCATCTTCACATTGTTCTGAAAGCAGCTTATAACATTCGCTAAGAAGATAAAGAGGCTTTTTGCCACTGCTTGATATATCAAGAATACTTTTTGTTTCAAATGCAGCATTATAAAGCCATATGGCAGCCTCGTTGTAATCCTTGTGGGCAAAATAATAAAGACCAAGCGTGTAGCACATTTCAGATGAAGGATTATCTGCCACAGACTTCAAGGCGATTTTGAAGAATTTATCCTGTTCACTTGTGATATTGTATATGCGTGCAAGTATACAGTTAATATCCTCCAAAGTGTTTTCGCTTCTGTTTTCATAAGGAAATACATTTTCAAAAGCATTTTTAAATGCTATGAAATCAGAAGCTTCTCCTGATATAAAAAGTTCCTTGCAAAGCATTGTGACAACGTAATCTTCTAAAACAATACCCTTGTCCAGTGCCTTAAAATATATGGAAAAATCCCTTTTGCTGTGATCGCTCGTTGGTTTGTGCATGATTTCAATATCGCTGTCGTATATTACAGGGTTTACACGAATGGTTTCATGTATAGGCGAAATCCAGTTGAATGTCCGTATTCGTCTGAAAAGCTTTGGACGCAATTCTTTGTGGACATTGTATACAGAATTGAAATCCGATTCGTTAACGTAGTACATCTGTACAATGTCAATTTCAGGCAGAATAGCTTCTTTGAGACTGCGTAGGGCAGTGTTATTATGAAAATCCAGCTCTTCATCTGCATCAACGCTTAATATATAGTCACAGCTGGCTTTTGAAAAAGCAAAATTTCTTGCTGCAGCAAAATCATCAGACCATGCAAAGTCATATACCTTATCAGTGTATTGTGCTGCGATTTCTTTAGTGTTGTCCGTTGAGCCGGTATCTACAATAATCAGCTCATCATAAATGCCGGCATATGAGTCAAGACATCTTTTTAATATAGACTGTTCGTTTTTAACAATCATACACATACTTACAGAGATCATATTAATACTCCTTTTTATTCGGTGTTTAGCGTGTCTCAAGTAAAAAAGTCTTTTTCTGCAGGCAGAAACGTCTTTTTATATTTTTGACACTTATATCATTATATTGAAAAAATATATAAAAATAAAGAAAATCTGCTGAAATTTTGTTGGAATATGACGATATACTTGTTGATAATTTTTGGAAAATAATGTAGAATTAAATAAAACTATAATGTGTAAATAATTATGATATATTATATATTAATGAAATGAGGCATACATATGAGTGGTATTAAAAAATTTAGAAGGCTTAGGGTACAGTGGAAGATATTGTTATCAGTACTTGTAGTTTTAGGGGCATTCAGCGGATATATGGTATTTGCAAATGCTGATTCGAGCGTAACGGTTACAGTAAAAAGCTATAAGACCATTCTTAATCCAGGAGAGGATAGCAATGATGTTGTAGCAGATATGACAGGAAGAGATGAAAACAACATAGTTGGACAGGATTCGCCTGATAACTACAAGCCTACAGAGAGAAATCTTAAATGGACTGTATCAGATTCCAATGTAGTCAAGTTTATAGTAAGTGACAGTGCAGGAGTTAAACCAGCAGATACAGCTGATGGTGTTAAATCACCACTTATCCGTGCTTATAAAGCAGGTAAGGCAACATTGACTGCAACATATTATACGAAGATATATGGTCCTGATGGAAGCATTACATATCAGCAAGCTCTTGGAAGTGATTCGGTTGATGTGATAGTACCATTGAGTGTTAAATTTAAAGCAACACGTAACGGAGTAGAGCTTACAGATGAGCAGAAGAATGAATATCATGTGGGCGATATTATAGAGATTTCGTCTAACACATGTGAAACTAATAAGCTTTTTGTTGAAACAGATAATGATAAGACAGGCAATCTGTTAAAGGATGGCATTGTTGAAAAGGTTTCATCTGATGCATCAAAGGTAACACTTAAGATTGTCGGAGGCGGAAAAACTAATCTTACTGTAAGAACAGCAGATGGAGATGGTATTTCGCAGCTTACAGCAAAATATTCTATTGTTTCAAAGGTTGAATATACAGAAGGCAAGGCAAACGAACAGGGCAATTCAGTGCAGAAGCTTGCAGATGGCACAAAGTATTTTGTCTTATCAACTAAGGATTTTGAAGAGTTTACAGATGAGCAGATACCATCAAATGTAAAATATCCAGCTACTTCTGGTGTTACATATATTTCGGATAATACAGATATAATGACATATAAAAAAGATGGCAGCGTTAAAGGAATATATGCAGGTGTTGCAAAGGCTTACGCAGGTGTAGGTGCACTTGATATGAACGGAAACATGACATGGGCTAACCATGATGAGGTTAATGTTATCGTTCCATTTAAAAAGCTTGGTAAAGATGTGAGCAACATGAATGTTGGTGATACAATTCAGTTAAAAACAACAGCTAATCCAACTGAAATAACATGGTCAACAACAGATAACAGTGTTGTACAGGTAGATCAGACAACAGGACTTGTTACTGCTACAGGTGCAGGACATGCAACTATAATTGCACAAAGAGTAGAAGATGAGTTATCTACTGTATATAAGCAGAAAAACCAGATCACATATGATATTACAGTTATAGATGGTTTTGGAATAAGTCTTACATCAATGAGTGTTAACATAGGAGAAACAAAGACTCTTGAAGCACTTGTTACTAATTCACCAGATAAAAAAGATATTACATATACTGTTACTAACCAGCCAGATGCTGCCGGGGTAGTTCCTACAGATACACTTATTGAAGTTAAACAGTCTGATGATGGTAAGTCATTTGATATAAAGGGCGTGGCACCAGGTATAGCACATGTTACAGTTTCACAGAATATTAATGGTGTTATAAAGAAGGCTACTTGTGTTGTATATATAACAACACCTGTTGGAGAGATTAGTATTAACCCATCAAGTGTGCAGATAGACAGAGGCTCATCTGAAACTGTACAGGTTATATTTAATCCGGCAGGACCAACTAACAACAAGGTATTATGGTCTTCATCTAATCCAGATATAGCAACTGTTGAAGGTGATAGCTATACAGCTACCATAAATGGTATATCGGGTGGCTCTACAACTATCACAGTTATTTCAGAAGATGGACTTAAAGTAGCAACCTGTGAAGTATATGTAAGAGAACCGGTTACTGGAATCCAGCTTAATGAAACAACAGTCAGGGCATCCATGGCACTCGGACAGTATCAGCTTGTAGCAACTATATTGCCATCAGGTGAAGGCGTTAACAGAAATGTCACATGGACATCTTCTGATACATCTGTTGCAACAGTAGATGATAATGGTCTTGTTAAGTTTGTAAAGCCAGGATATTGTACTATTGTATGTAAGACAACTGATGGTGCATTTATAGCAACCTGTAATTTTATTATTAATATACCAGTAGAAACTATAAAGCTTGATTATACTGATGAAATAATGAGTATAGGTGGAAGATTAAGAATAACTGCTGAGGTGTTACCAGTAACAGCATCAGATAGAACAGTTTTATGGGAATCTTCCAATACGAATGTATGTATAGTTGACTCTAATGGTCTTGTTGAGGCAGTTGGAACAGGAAGCTGTACTATTCTTTGTAAATCACTTGATGGTAACTTTACAGCGATGTGTAACATATATGTTAAACAGCCTGTAACTCAGGTGGTTCTTAATACAACAGATATAACAGTAAGACAGGGACAGGTATTCTGGCTGAATGCAACTTGTCTTCCTGAGAATGCAGATAACAAGATAGTTACATGGGAAAGCCGTGATGAGAAGGTATGTAAGGTTGAAAGTGATGGTAAGGTTACTGCAGTAGGAGCAGGTACAACATCTATTATCGCAACTAATGTAGATACCGGACTTACAGCATTCTGTGTTGTTACAGTAACACAGCCTGTAACAGGTATTAAGCTTAATTCTGATTATCAGCAGCTGTGGGTTGGAGCTAAATATGCAATTATTCCTACTGTTGAACCATATGATGCTGAGAATAAGAACGTAACTTATATGTCAAGTGACCCTGAGGTTGCATCGGTAGATGAGAACGGTGTTGTTACAGCTCTTAAGGGTGGTTCATGTGTTATAGAGGTCACTACAGAGGTCAATAAGCTTACAGCGGCATGTACTATAGATGTTAAAGAATATGTTTCAACTATTGAACTTAGTGAAACTGATAAGCTGATGAACATTGGTGCAACAGGAACGCTTATAGCTAAAGTTGGTTCAGATACAGCAACAAACAAAAATGTAACATGGTCATCATCAAACAATGATGTATGTTATGTTGACCAGGAAGGCAATATAAGTGCCAATGGCGTTGGCAGTGCAGTTATTACAGCTACAGCGGTTGATGGAAGTGGAGTAAGTGCTTCCTGCATAGTAAGGGTTATTAATCCTGTAACAGGTTTATATGTTGAACCAGATACAGTAAGACTTCTTATTGGTGATTCAGTAAGGGCGACAGCGGTGATTACACCTGATGAAGCTACGATTAAAGATGTAACATGGAAATCATCTAATGAATCTGTAGCAGTGGTAGATGAATCAGGAGAGATATTTGCAGTTGGCACTGGTAAGTGTAAGGTAACAGCTACATCACAGGATGGTAACAATATTACAGGAACATGCTGGGTATATGTAACACCAGTTGTTAATATATCATCACTTAGGATCAACTCTAAGGAAATATACATGTTAACAGGAAGAGCAAGACAGCTATCAGTTATAGTCAGACCAGTTGTTAATAATGATTCATATGAGTGGTATTCGACAGATACAGGAATTGTCCAGGTTGATCAGGATGGAGTCATAACTACAGTTGGACCTGGTACAGCAGACGTGTTTGTAATAAGTAATAACAGCGGTGTTGAGGCTTCTTGTACAGTCCATTCACTTGCAATGAGTACATCTAATATAAGAATTGAACAGTATGACAGATATAATCTTGATGTTATAGGTACAGAAGATAAAATCATATGGAGAAGCAGTAATCCAAGAGTGTGTACAGTATCTTCTTCTGGAGAAGTTATAGGTAGAAGAGCAGGTACAGCAACTGTTACAGCTACAGTTAATAATAAGACTTTAAGATGTGTGGTTACAGTTACTAATATAAGATAATAAATAAACAAAAAGCAGCAGCTATGATAAATATGGCTGTTGCTTTTTTTGTATAGACAGCTGTTATATATAACTGATATAACTGATGTGTCTGGATAGCTTTATTACTAAGCAGTCATTAGATTGTATAAATATTTATACATAAAGATAAAGAAACAGCTGCCAACCAATAAGCTGACAGCTGTTCTTTATTTTAATATGAGGGGGAGATAGAAAGAATTAACTTACTATCTGATTATTAGTATATTCAATATTTGTGTGCAAAGTATGTACAATTTATGAAAGAATAATAAAAATAATAAAAATAAAGAAAATAAAATAAAGGCTGCAAAACTTTGCAAGTTTAGTTTTTTAATTTATTGATTATTGAATATCAATATGTTAGAATTTATACGTTAAAATATAAAGGATGGGAATGTCTATATGGGAATTGATAATAAAGATGAATTGGATGATGAGTTAGTGAAATCATTGGAAAGACTTGTAGAAGAAGAAACCAGTGTCGCTAAAGCATTTGTTGATAATCAGAAAGAGTCATCTGCAGAAAACACAGCTGCAAAAGATTCACAAGATACAGACATTGAGATGGGTAAGACTAAGGTTATACCTAAAGTTACAACAGATATGCTCACGAAATCTGATGATGATGTTCAGAAAACAGGCGTATATAACGTTGATGAAGTGAGAGATAATATTAGAAATATCCCGGTTAAGAATTCAGATTCTGGTGTTAATTTAGATGTTAATTCAGATGTTAGTTCTGATATTGATTCAGATTCAGATGTTGATTCAGATAAGCATGCTGATTCAGATAAACATGTGGCTGGTGGAACTGCCAGTGATGATAAAAAGAAGAAAATCATAATAGGAGTTTCATGCGGTATAGCGGCACTTCTGGTACTTATAGGTATTATTACCGGTGTAGTTATTCATAACAGAAGTAAAGAATCATATAAATATAATTATGAAAAAGGTATGGAAAGCTATAAGAATAATGATTATGATTCGGCTGTGAAGTATCTTTCAAAGGCAGCTAAGCTCAATGAAGGTAAGAAAAACACAGATCTTAAGTATACATTATATGAGTGCTATAAAAAAGAGAATAATACAGATAAGCAGATAGAAACACTTAAAGATATTCTGTCTTATGATGAGAATAATCAGAAGTCAATACAGGAACTTGCATCTATATATGAACAAAAAAAGGATGGCAATGCACTTAATACACTGATAAAGTCGTATAAAAACAAAGAAGGTTATAAGTATCTTTCGGATTATGTTGTTGAGAATCCTAAACCATCGGTTGAAGCAGGAACTTATGATGATGAGGTTAAGCTGCAATTTACAGAAAGCTCTTCTTCAACAATATATTATACGCAGGATAAATCTGAGCCAACTGAAAAAAGTACAAAATATAATGGTGATACCATTGAGATTAAGAATGGAACAACCACTATCAAAGCAGTAGCTGTTAATTCAATAGGAGTATATAGTGATGTTGTTGAGCTTCAGTATGTTGTTGACTACAAGAAGCCATCAACACCAACGGTTAGTCCGGAATCTGGAACATATGCAGAGGGACAGCAGGTGACTATAAGCAATATCCCAGTTGGAAGTAAAGCATATTACACACTGGATGGCTCGACACCAACAGCGGGTTCGGAAGAGTATACAGAACCCTTTGATATTCCTGAAGGCAACAATGTAATATCAGTTGTAATAATAGATTCACATAATCAGGCAAGTTCAGTAGTCAAAAAAAATTATGTGATAAATAAGTCAAAAACATTTTCTTATAATGAATGCCTTGAAATATTAAAAAACAGACTTATTGCGGATGGTGTACTTAAGTCAGATGGTAATACGACCAGTGATGGCAGAAAGGTAACTTTTGTATATCAGCCAAAAGCAACAGTTAATTCGGTTGAGATGTATATCGTAAGGTTTGATGTTAAAGATAAATCAAAGACATCTACTGAAGGGTATTACGGAATAGGAATCAAGAATGGAACATGTTACAAAGTAACTAATTCAAACGGCTCTTACAGTTCTTCTGAATATTAACATTTAAATAATGTAAAACGTAAGAGGACTAATAGCTATAAATATGTTTTGATGTGTGATCAGCACTTCAGATATAATATAACACTGAAAGGGGTATTATAATGTACAAGATTCTTAAGGCTGAAAAATTAGCAGAAAAGATTTTTCTTATGGATGTTGAAGCACCAAGAGTTGCTAAACACTGTGAACCTGGCCAGTTCATTATTGTTAAAATGGATGAAAAAGGGGAAAGAATTCCTCTTACAATCTGTGATTATGACAGAGAGGCTGGAACAATTACTATTGTATTCCAGATAGTCGGAGCATCAACAGAAAAGATGTCACATCTTAAGGCAGGAGATGCATTTAGTGATTTTGTAGGACCTTTAGGATGCCCTTCAGAATTAATCCATGAGGATATTGATGAATTAAAGAAGCAGAAGATAGTATTCATAGCAGGTGGTGTTGGAACAGCTCCAGTTTATCCACAGGTTAAGTGGCTTCATGAGCATGGAGTCGATGCAGATGTTATTGTTGGTGCTAAGAATAAAGATCTTATTCTGCTTGAAGAAGAGATGAAGGCTGTTGCCGGAAATCTATATATAACAACAGATGATGGAAGCTATGTAAGAAAAGGTATGGGTACAGATGTACTTAAAGACCTTTATGCACAGGGTAAGAAGTATGATAAGTGTATAGCTATCGGACCATTGATTATGATGAAGTTTGTCTGTCTGTTAACTAAGGAGCTTGGTATTCCTACAGTTGTAAGTATGAATCCTATTATGGTTGATGGAACTGGAATGTGTGGAGCATGCAGACTTCAGGTTGGTGATGAGATTAAGTTCGCTTGTGTTGATGGACCAGAGTTTGATGGACATCTTGTAGATTTTGATCAGGCTATGAAACGTCAGCAGACATATAAAACAGAAGAGGGCAGAGCTATGCTTGCTGCTCTTGAGGGTGAAACTCATCATGGTGGATGTGGAAACTGTAATTAATTGTTGGTATTCATTAAGAAGCATGGTTACTGTTTGCTTATATACTTGTGAACAGTGACGATTAATCGATGGAAAAGAGGTATATATAATGGATGTTATGAAAAAGGTTCCTGTAAGGGAACAGGCTCCAGATGTAAGAAATAAGAATTTTGATGAGGTTTGCCTCGGATATAATGCAGAAGAGGCACAGGAAGAGGCAACTCGTTGTCTTAATTGTAAGAATGCAAGATGTGTTCAGGGATGTCCTGTATCAATAAACATACCTGAGTTCATTCATAATGTAAAAGAAGGTAATTTTGCAGAAGCATATAAGGTTATTGGAAAGTCTTCAGCACTTCCAGCTGTATGTGGCCGTGTATGTCCACAGGAAACACAGTGTGAAGGACAGTGTGTAAGAGGTATTAAGGGTGAGGCTGTATCTATTGGAAAGCTTGAAAGATTTGTAGCTGACTGGGCTAGAGAAAACAATGTTGCACCTGAGATGCCAACAGAAAAGAAAGGCAAGAAGGTAGCTGTAATAGGTTCTGGTCCTTCAGGACTTACATGCGCAGGAGATCTTGCAAAGATGGGATATGAAGTAACTATATTTGAAGCACTTCATGAACCTGGCGGAGTATTAGTATATGGTATTCCTGAGTTCCGTCTTCCAAAGAAGACAGTAGTTGCATCAGAAGTTGAAAATGTTAAAAAGCTTGGTGTTAAGATAGAAACTAACGTAGTTATAGGTAAATCAATGACTATAGACCAGCTTCTTAACGAAGAAGGCTTCGATGCAGTATTTATTGGTTCAGGAGCAGGTCTTCCTAGATTTATGGGTATTCCAGGTGAAAATGCAAACGAAGTATTCTCAGCTAATGAGTATCTTACAAGAAGCAATCTTATGAAGGCATTCAGGGATGATTATGATACACCTATTGCGAAGTTTAAGAAAGTTGCAGTTGTAGGTGGCGGTAATGTTGCTATGGATGCTGCAAGAACAGCTTTAAGACTTGGAGCAGAGGTACATATTGTATACAGAAGAAGTGAGGAAGAACTTCCAGCAAGAGCTGAGGAAGTACATCATGCTAAAGAAGAAGGTATTATATTTGACCTTCTTACTAACCCAACAGAAGTTCTCACAGATGAGAAGGGCAATGTTACAGGAATTAAGTGCGTAAAGATGGAACTTGGTGAACCAGATGCCTCAGGCAGAAGAAAGCCTGTTGAGATACCAGGTTCTGAGTTCGTTATGGAGCTTGATGCAGTTATCATGTCACTTGGTACATCACCTAACCCACTTATTTCATCAACAACTAAGGGACTTGATATTAATAAGAGAAAGTGTATTGTTGCAGAAGAAGATAATGGACAGACATCAAAGGAAGCAGTATATGCTGGTGGAGATGCTGTTACAGGTGCAGCGACAGTTATTCTTGCTATGGGTGCTGGTAAAGCAGCTGCAAAGGGTATTGATGAATATCTTTCTAATAAGTAATAATATATTAAAACTTTAAACTGATTGTAAATAAAGTTAAGCGGGAACACATGTATAAGATATGTGTTCCCGCTTATTATTTACTCGTTAAATAAGTTGTCAATATATTTGTCTGCAATTGTATCTAAGAGATCATCGTTTGTATCAGGAAAGTTTTTACTGATAGCCTTTTTGATATAGTCGCTTCTGTTGAAATATTTCATTTCCTCAGGAATGTCGTCAAGATAAGAAGCCTCTATATCATCCTTGCTTACGTTATCCTTAAGCCATGCTAAGATAGTATCAGTATCCCTGCTTTCAATAGCAGCCTTGCTCTTGATGTTTTTAGAATACTTTAAAGACCAGAAGCCAATAGCTATAAAGCCAATAAAAAGTAATCCCAGAACAATATTGATAAGTATGAAGTTGGAGCTTCCCTTTACAACGAGTTTAAGAATACCAATATCGTTAAGTATAAGTATTATTATACCGGCTGCACCACATACGAAAAATGTAATGGCTGATGATAAGTTGTCTTTGTATTTGTCCTCAGTGCTTTCGTAAAGATTGGCAGAGTGCATAAGAAGTTCATTTCCTTCTGCTTCGTTGCTTCCAAGTTCGTTAATGCCTGTTACACTGTCATCAATACCCGCAGTCTCTTTTTTTAGTTCAATCTCATCATCAGAATGAATGTTATGTTCACTCATAATGTCCTCCTTGTTTAGTTGTTTAGTAAAGTATAAAATGTTTTACTACATGTTTGATTTATTATAGAATATAAATGTGAAAAATTAAAGAACATAAATGAAATATGAAAAATATTTCAAAGCAAAATAATAAAGAGAAAACAAAGAATAAGGAAGGCTTAAGATGACGGATATGAATAAGGTTTTGATATTAACAGGTGGTTATGTAGATATCCAATGGGCAAAAGAATGGCTTGCAGATAAAAAATTCGACTATTGTATAGCGGCAGACAGAGGCCTTATGTATGCTGACAGACTGGGACTGGATATTGACTTTTTACTAGGTGATTATGATTCGGTCGATGAACGCGTGCTTGAAAGATATAAAAAAAAGGTTGATTTTGAAGTATATCCATGTGAAAAGGATTATACTGATACTCATCTTGCAATAATGACGGCTGTACAAAAGGGGGCTTCTGATATATATATACTTGGTGCGATAGGAACAAGGATGGATCATACAATGACTAATATCGGAAATATGAAAGCTGCACTGGACTCAGGAGTAAACTGCCACATAGTTGATAAATATAATTGTATATATCTTGTAAATAATGACACTGGCATGCACTTAATAAAGAAAAAGGAACAGTATGGAAAATATGTTTCTATTGTTCCGATGAGTGAAGAGGTTGTTATAACACTTGAAGGTTTTAAATATTGCCTTAACAAATACATTTTAAAGCAGGGACTTAGTATATGTCAGAGCAATGAGATTGAAAATGATGAGGCTTCTATAATAATCCATAAGGGATTGGCTGCTATATTTGAAACGACAGATTAAAACTGTGCAAAATCAATGAAAAATCTAAAAAAAACATTAAAAATCACTAGGAATGATACAAATATTTACTTGAAATAAATGGTTGATTGTTATAAAATAAACAATAGTTGTTTGCACTAAGCAATATATATTAAAGAGGAGGTCTCGATAATGAGTAATACTACACAGGCTTTATCAAGAATAGAAGCTATTCTTGATGACAGCAGTTTTGTTGAAATCGGAGCCAGAGTTACAGCCAGAGCTACAGATTTTAACATGCAGGAAAAGAAAGCTCCATCTGATGGTGTAATAACAGGTTATGGAGTAGTTAATGGAAATCTTGTGTATGTATATAGCCAGGATGCTTCTGTTTTAGGCGGAACTATCGGTGAAATGCATGCTAAGAAGATTGCCAGCCTTTATGAGAAGGCAATGAAAATGGGAGCTCCTGTGGTAGGTCTGATTGACTGCGCAGGTTTAAGACTTCAGGAAGCAACAGATGCACTTAATGGTTTTGGTGAAATCTATAAGAATATGTCACTTGCTTCAGGAATTATTCCACAGATTACAGCTGTTTATGGCGAATGTGGTGGAGGTCTTGCCGTTCTTGCAGAACTTTCAGATTTCGTATTTGTTGAAGAAAAAAAGGCTAAGTTATTCGTTAACAGTCCTAATGCATTAGATGGCAATTATGAGTCAAAGCTTGATACATCAAGTGCTAAGTTTATGGCAGAAGCAGGTGTTGTTGATTTTGTTGGAGATGAAGAAACTATCGCTAATGGAGTAAGACAGCTTGTATCTATGCTTCCATCTAATAATGCTGAGGGTACAGTATGTACTGATAATCAGGATGATCTTAACAGAGTATGCCAGGATATGGAAGCAGAAATAGCTGATCCTGCACTTGCACTTACAGATATTTCAGATGATGGTGTATTTGTTGAAGCTAAGGCAGAATATGCTAAAGAGATGGTTACAGGATTCATTCTTGTTGATGGCGTTACAGTTGGTGCAGTAGCTAACAGAACAGCTCTTTATGATGAGAATGGTGAAAAGGCAGAAGAATTTGCACCAGTACTTACAACAGCAGGTGCTTATAAGGCAGCTGAGTTTGTTACATTCTGTAATGCATTTGAAATACCAGTTCTTACACTTACTAATGTTAAGGGCTTTGAAGCTACAGTTAAGTCAGAAAGAACAATAGCTAAAGCAGCAGCTAAGCTTGTATATGCATTTTCTAATGCAGATGTACCTAAGGTTAATATTATTACAGGTGAAGCTTATGGTAGTGCTTATGTAGCTATGAATTCAAAATCAATAGGTGCAGATATGGTATATGCATGGCCACAGGCTAGCATTGGCATGATGGATGCTTCATTGGCAGCTAAGATTATGTACGCTGATGATATCGCAGCTTCTAAGGATGTTACATCAACTATTAACGAAAAGGCAGCAGAATATGCAGCTTTACAGTCAAGTGTTGACCAGGCAGCAGCAAGAGGCTATGTTGATACTATTATTAATCCAGAAGATACAAGAAAGTATGTTGCAGCAGCATTTGAAATGTTGTTTGATAAAAGAGAGGTTCGTGCAGATAAGAAGCATGGTACAGTATAATAAAGAGGTGATAATATGAAGAAAGTTAATATCAAAAAGTTCTTAGTGTTATTTTCACTGCTTGTATGTGTATTCTGCATGACAGCCTGCGATTCATCTAATGGTACTATATCAACAACAAGTGCAAAGTTAGAACGTAAGAATATGATTATCCAGGTGTATCAGTCATATTTGGAAGACTGGACAACTGATATGATTACATATCTTGACCAGAATGATTCAGCTAAGATAACATCTGATGCAGAGTCAGCATTACCACTTGCATTGGTTAATGGCAAGCAGTATATTGTGGATCAGGAAGGTCTTACAGCAAAGACTATTGGCTTTTATAACAGCTGGAATAGTACAAGAGGAGAACTTGGTGCACTTAAGAGTATTGGAACTATCAATATAGCACTTAACAAGGATACTGGTAAGTTATGTACTATAACAGTTGATACAGCTTATGAGAAGAATGATAAAGTATCTTTTGAATTTGTTATAAATGATGATTTCTCACTTGAAAATGGTGCTATCAATCCATCATATACAACAGGACAGAAAATGTATAAGGCAGTTATGAACACAATTATAGGTATGGGTACAGTATTTATCGTGCTTATATTTATTTCATTCATAATCGGCTTATTCAAGTATATAAGTGTTTGGGAGAATAAGAATAAAGCTAAGAATGATGCATCAGCAGATGCTCAGGGTGTTAATAATGCAATAGCACAGATTGTTTCTAATGAAGAACAGGATGAAGATGTTGATGATCTTGAACTTGTTGCAGTTATAACAGCAGCTATTGCAGCATCAGAGAATACATCTACAGACGGACTTGTTGTTCGTTCAATCAGAAAGGTTAATAGCAGGAGGAAATAATTATGAAGAATTATACAATAACAGTTAATGGTAATGTATATGATGTTACTGTAGAAGAAGGAACAGGAAATGGTGCACCAGCAGCAAAGGCAGCAGCACCTAAAGCAGCTCCAAAGGCTGCACCAAAGGCAGCAGCACCAGCAGGCGCACAGGGTGCAGTTAAGGTTAATGCACCTATGCCAGGCAAGATTCTTAAGGTTAACGCAGCAGCAGGCGCAGCTGTAAAGAAGGGTGATGTATTAGTTGTCCTTGAAGCTATGAAGATGGAAAATGAAATTTGTGCACCACAGGATGGTACAGTTGCAACAGTTGAATGTGCAGCTGGTGATTCTGTAGAGTCAGGTAAAGTATTAGTTTCTATGAACTAATTGATATATATATCAATCTAGAAGTGTAGAAATAATATACGGAGGTAAAAAATGGAATATATTTTATCAACATTGGGAAACCTCGTACACCAGACAGCATTCTTTAACCTCACATGGGGTAACTATCTGATGGTTCTGGTTGCACTGTTTTTCATGTATTTAGCGATTAAAAAAGAATATGAACCTCTGCTTTTAGTACCTATTTCTTTTGGTATGTTACTTGTTAATCTTTTCCCTGATATAATGTTATCTATTGAAGATTCAAGTAACGGAGTAGGTGGTTTATTACATTACTTTTATTTATTAGATGAATGGAGTATTCTTCCATCACTTATTTTCCTTGGAGTTGGTGCAATGACAGACTTCGGTCCTCTTATTGCCAACCCTAAGAGCTTCCTTTTAGGAGCTGCTGCACAGTTCGGTATATTCGCAGCATATATAATGGCTATATTTATGGGATTCCCAGATAAGGCAGCCGCAGCTATATCTATTATCGGTGGAGCTGATGGTCCTACATCAATCTTCCTTGCAGGTAAGCTTGGTCAGACTAAGTATATGGGACCTATTGCAGTTGCAGCATATTCATATATGTCTTTAGTACCTATTATACAGCCACCTATTATGAAGTTATTAACTACTAAGAAAGAAAGAGAAGTCAAGATGGAACAGTTAAGACCTGTATCTAAGCTTGAAAAGATTCTTTTCCCTATTGTAGTTACAATAGTTGTTGTACTTATTCTTCCAACAACAGCACCACTTGTAGGTATGCTTATGCTTGGTAACTTATTCAGAGAATCAGGTGTTGTTAAGCAGCTTACAGAAACAGCCTCTAATGCACTTATGTATATCGTAGTTATTATACTTGGTACATCAGTAGGTGCTACAACAAGTGCAGAAGCATTCCTTAATTTTGATACATTAAAGATTGTTGCACTTGGACTTATAGCTTTCTGCTTTGGTACAGCAGCAGGTGTTGTATTTGGTAAGATTATGTGTAAGGTTACACATGGCAAGGTTAATCCACTTATCGGTTCAGCAGGTGTATCTGCGGTTCCTATGGCAGCCAGAGTTTCACAGAAGGTTGGTTCTGAG
>ENA-OPWR01001843-OPWR01001843.1-human-gut-metagenome-genome-assembly--contig:-NODE-1843-length-15426-cov-5.012881_pt1 | contig 15426 bp, 15 predicted proteins | sample MGYA00241507_ERZ502006 | MGnify/ENA primary metagenome ERZ502006 (study PRJEB25962, sample SAMEA2043041) | human gut metagenome | biome: human gut; feature: human-associated habitat; material: faeces...
GCGACTGCGTTCATGAGCAAGTAGCGAAAGCGGATTGCGAATGTCCGCTTTACTAGAAATAGATAATCGGAGGACGCATATGAGTTACGCAGATCATATTTTTATCAATATGTGTAAAGATATTATTGAAAACGGAACCAGTACGGAAGGAGAAAAGGTACGGCCGAAATGGGAGGACGGAACCAGTGCTTATACGATCAAACAGTTTGGTGTGGTAAATCGTTATGATCTGTCCAAAGAGTTTCCGGCGTTGACGCTTCGGAGAACGGCCATCAAGAGCTGTACAGACGAGATGCTCTGGATCTGGCAGCAGAAGTCTAACAATATTAATGACCTTCACAGTCATGTGTGGGATGAATGGGCGGATGAGACAGGTTCCATCGGAAAGGCATATGGTTATCAGATGGGCGTAAAGCATCAGTATAAGGAAGGAATGATGGATCAGGTGGATCGTGTGATCTACGATCTGAAGAATAATCCTTACAGTCGGCGTATAATGACTAATATTTATGTACATGCGGATCTGCATGAGATGCATCTGTATCCGTGTGCATACAGTATGACTTTTAATGTGACAAAGAAGCCGGGACAGGATAAGCTGGTGCTGAATGCAATCTTAAATCAGCGCTCCCAGGATATTCTGGCAGCAAATAACTGGAATGTGTGTCAGTATGCGGTGCTTATGCATATGCTGGCTCAGGTATGTGATATGCAGGTGGGAGAACTGGTGCATGTCATTGCGGATGCCCATATTTATGACAGACATATTCCACTGGTGAAGGAACTGATTTCCCGTGAGCCGCTTCCGGCACCGACATTCTGGCTGAATCCGGAAGTGAAAGATTTTTACCGGTTTACGAGAGATGATGTGCGTCTGGATAATTACCAGACCGGTCCGCAGATCACCAATATACCAATTGCGGTTTAACAGTTCACTCATCACATGTATTCAGACAATGATCATGCTTGCATGAGGAATTGGCTGGATGCATAGTGATGAAGGGAGCACCTTATTATTGTTGTTTTATACTCTGTTTCGCCTTCTTGAACAACTGTTCAAGAAGTATCGCTCGCAAAGCGAGCTCTTTTGCGAATGGCGCGTGTGAATTGTATGAAATGTTAATTATAGAAGAAAGAGAGATGTGAGAAATGAATTTAATTGCGGCAGTAGATAAAAACTGGGCCATCGGCAGAAACAATAAGCTTCTGGTGAGTATTCCGGATGATATGAAATTTTTCCGCGAGACAACGACCGGGAAAGTGGTTGTAATGGGACGTAAGACACTGGAGAGCTTTCCGGGAAAGAAACCATTGAAAAATCGTGTGAATATTGTGCTGACAGGCGATCGCAGTTATCAGGCTGACGGTGCAGTCATTGTACATGATATGGAGGAATTGCACGAAGAGCTGAAAAAATATCCGAGCGAGGATATCTATGTCATCGGCGGCGAGAGCATTTACAAGCAGCTTCTGGATGAGTGCGACGTTGCACACATTACGAAGATCGATTTTGCTTACGAGGCAGATGCCTGGTTTCCGAATCTGGATGAGAAAGAGGCGTGGGTGGTTACCGCAGACAGTGAGGAACAGACCTATTTCGATCTGGAATATCATTTCTATAAATATGAAAAGAAGGCATAACGGATGAGCAATTTTTTATTTAGTATCAATGTAACGATACCGATTTTTCTCGTTATGGTGATTGGATATTTCCTGCGTCAGATTGGTATGTTGAATGAAAATTTCGTTACGGTGGCAAATAAGTTTAATTTTAAAGTGACGTTACCGTTTTTGCTTTTTCGTGATCTGTCAACCGTTAATATCCAGGAAGTATTTGATCTGAAGTATGTGCTGTTTTGTGCAATCGCTACTTCTGTCTGCTTCTGGAGTGTGTATGGTCTGACGAAGATTTTTATGAAAGATAGATCCATGACCGGTGCTTTTGTTCAGGCATCCTTCCGCAGCAGTGCGGCGGTTATGGGACTGGCATTTATCCAGAATATTTACGGGCAATCCACAATGGGCTCACTGATGATCATTGGTGCAGTTCCGTTGTATAACATATATTCCGTGCTTGTATTGACTTTTGAAGGGGATTACCCGGAGAATGAGCGTGATACAGGCAGAATCAAGCAGGCTGGTATCAACATCCTGAAGAACCCGATTATCATCGGCATAGTCCTTGGTCTGATCGTGGCATTATTACATAATCCACTGCCGGAACTGGTAAATTCGACCGTAAACAATGTGGCAAAGATGGCAACCCCACTTGCATTGATCGGACTTGGCGCGGGATTTGAAGGAAAAAAGGCACTGGCCAAAATCAAACCTACCCTCTGGGCTGCTTTTATTAAGCTGATTGCCCAGGCAGCAATTTTTATTCCGATTGCAGCTGCTCTTGGTTTCAGGGGCGAAAAAATGGTTGCTCTCGTAGTCATGCTGGCAGCACCGGCGACCCCGAGCTGTTATATCATGGCGAAAAATATGCATAACGACGGTGTGCTGACGGCAAGTATCGTGGTGGCTACGACGCTGCTGGCTTCTGTAACGCTGACGGGATGGATCTTTTTGCTGCGCACGTTAGGGTGGATTTAAAAGGAGAGAGTTGAATGGATATAACAGGAAAAAAATTATTTGTAAAAGCACTTCTTGAAGAAGGTGTAGATACTGTATTTGCCTATCCGGGCGGAACGGTAACAGATTTGTTTGATGAATTATATCTGAATGGTAAGATTGATCTTGTATTGCCGAGACATGAGCAGGCTCTGGTGCATGAAGCCGAAGGTTATGCCCGTGAGACCGGTAAAACCGGCGTATGCCTCGTAACAAGCGGACCCGGTGCGACAAATACTGTCACAGCCATTGCAGATGCTTTTTACGATAGTATCCCGCTGGTTGTGTTTACCGGGCAGGTACCGTTAAATCTCATTGGCAATGATGCGTTCCAGGAAGTGGATATCGTAGGTATGACGCGCGGTATTACAAAATATAGTGTAACGGTCCGCGACCGCAAAGATCTTGGAAGAACGATCAAGATGGCATTTCATATTGCAAAAACCGGAAAACCGGGTCCGGTCCTGATCGATCTGCCAAAGGATATCCAGACTGCAACCGGTCCGGCAGAATATCCGGATCATGTGGAAATCCGTGGTTATAAAATTAATGAAGGTGTTCATCTTGGACAGCTGAAAAAAGCAACAAAATTACTGAAGGTAGCACGCCGTCCGCTGATCCTTGCCGGCGGTGGTGTTAATATTGCAGGTGCCAGTGAACTGCTGGAACAGGTGGTAAATATTACACATGTTCCGGTTGTTACGACTGTTATGGGAAAAGGCGCAATTCCTACAGATAACCCCTATTATGTGGGAAGCAGCGGCATGCATGGCCGTTATGCGGCAAATATTGCAGTCAGCAAATGTGATGTGCTCTTTTCCATCGGAACCCGTTTCAACGACCGTATCACAGGTAAACTTCACGAGTTTGCCCCGCACGCACAGATTGTCCACATTGATATTGATACTGCTTCCATTTCCAGAAATATTCATGTAGATATCCCCATCGTTGCCGATGCAAAAGAGGCCATCACAAAAATGGATGAATATGTACAGGAGTGCAACACTGAAAAATGGCTGAAACAGATCCAGGAATGGAAAGAAGAGCATCCTCTTACCATGAAAGACCGTGGTATGATGGGACCTCTGGATATCATCGGTGAGATCAACCGCCAGTTTGACAAAGCCATTCTTGTTACCGATGTAGGACAGCATCAGATGCTGGTAAGCCAGTATGCAGACATCACTGAGAACCGTCAGCTGATCATGTCCGGCGGACTTGGAACCATGGGTTACGGCCTTCCGGGTGCCATCGGTGCCAAGATCGGCAATCCGGACACACCGGTCATCTCCGTTTCCGGTGACGGCGGCATGCAGATGAACATTCAGGAGCTGGCTACCGCAGTTCTGGAGGAACTTCCGATCATCTGCTGTATCTTTAATAATGAATATCTTGGAATGGTCCGCCAGTGGCAGAAGCTTTTCTACGGAAAACGCTACGCCATGACAAACTTAAAAGCCGGTGCACTCTCCCGCCGTACAGACGGACAGGAATATCCGGAATACACACCGGATTTCATCCGTCTCGCAGAGAGCTATGGGGCAAAAGGTATCCGCGTAACTGAAAAGGATCAGATCGCGGCTGCTTTCGAAGAGGCTAAGAAGAATACAAAAACTCCTACGATCATCGAATTTATCATTGATCCGGAGGAAATGGTTTACCCGATGGTTAAGCCGGGCGGTACTCTGGCTGATCTGATCATGGATTGTTAGGAGGAATGAATGATGGATAAAGGAATGAAAAAAAGATGGATCTCTCTCTACGTTGAAAACCAGGTCGGTGTTCTTTCCAAGATTTCTGGTCTTTTCTCCGGAAAGTCCTATAACCTGGACAGTCTTACTGTTGGAACCACCGAGGACCCCACAGTTTCCAGAATGACCATCGCCACAGTCAGCGATGATGAGACTTTTGAACAGATCAAAAAACAGCTGAACCGTATGATCGAAGTTATCAAGGTCATTGATTTTACAGATGTATTTGTTCGAATGAAGGAGATCCTTTACATCAAGGTAAAAGGCTGCTCCCCGGAAGACAAAGTGGAACTTTTCCAGATCGCTGAGACCTTCAAAGCCCGTGTCATCGACTACGGAAAAGACAGCCTTCTCCTGGAATTTGTCCAGACCGCAACCAAAAACGACGCGGTCATCAAGCTTATCAAAGAAGAGTTCAAGCATATCGAAGTTGTCCGCGGCGGAAGTGTCGGAATTGAGTCCATCAGTATGATGGAGAGATAAAAGCGGAATAATACTCCGACAGAAAAACACGGGGCTGATGCTTTAACGATTAATAAATCGTGATTTTTACAGCCCCGAGTTTGTTCATATACATTCATTATTTCTGCATAAATTCAAGCACTGCCTCTTTCGTCGGAATCGCAGGGATTCCGCCTCTCTTTTGCACACACAATCCAGCAACTGCATTTCCCAAAACAGCACACTTTTTGATTTCTTCCCATTCCATTTTTTCAACATTCTTATTCATAGAAAGGATACTGCATAATACGCCTCCCCAGAATGAATCACCTGCCCCAGTCGTGTCGACCGCATGTGTCTGAAATGCTTTGATGATTTCTTTTCTGCTTTTTGTTGCCATAAGAACGCCCTGTTCTCCCAATGTAATGGCAACCAGCTTTGGTCCCATGGCAAGGAGTTGATCTGCAGCCTGCTCATAACTTTTCGCCTCTGTCAACAGAGTACTCTCTTCATCCGATACCTTCATGACATCTACCAATTCTATGACAGATCTCATTTTTTTCACTGCATACTCTTTGCTCTTCCAAAGAGACGAGCGATAATTTGGATCATAGGAAATAAGTACACCCGCTGCTTTTGCCATTTTTACCGCTTCGATCGTTGTACTTTCTGCCGGTTCATCTGTCAGCGATAATGATCCAAAATGAAAAATTCTACAACCTGAAATTAATGTCTGATCCAGTTCTTCTTTTTTTAACTGTGTATCTGCACCCGGTTTTCTTGCAAAAGAAAAATTCCGTTCTCCACTTTCACCGATTTCCACAAATGCCAACGTTGTAAAATAACCCGGATCTTCAACAATAGCATCTGTATTGATTCCTTCCTTTTGCAATGTCTTCTTTAAAAATTTACCATGCATATCGTTTCCAACTTTTCCAATAAAAGATGTGCGATACCCAAAGTGGCTTGCAACGGTTAGAAGATTTGCCGGAGCACCGCCGGGATTCTGTTCGAACAATTTCCTCCCATCCTGACTATGTCCTGCTTCCGTAAAATCAATCAGCAATTCTCCCAATGCCACGATATCAACTTTTTCTTCCATTTTTCAGTTCCTCCACAATCTCGTTATAACGTTTTTTATTTAACCGGTAGAAAAATAATACAACCGCAGTCACAATCCACAGTACACCTGGAATCGTCGTAAATGCATGTTTCATAATTGAAAGTACAATTGCATTTTGTGTCTGATTTGCAATATAACCATATTTTCCAAGTAATCCTGCTAAAAGTGCTGTTCCAACTGCCATTCCGATTTTATTTCCAAGTGAAATAAATGCATACTGAAAACCGTCATTTCTAAGTCCGGTTTTCCACTCCCCATATTCCACACAGTCTGGAATAATTGCATAGATTGCGGTATTAAATCCAGAGAAAAAAAACTGTGTGAGACCAGATAATGCATAAAAAATAGCTGGTGATTCTTTGGCATTGAAGAAAAACATAGACAACATGGAAATTCCTGTAAATAAAGCAAAGAGAGATGCTGTTCTTCCTTTGTTATTCAACTTGCGGAATAATGGTTGAAAACAGGCTGCCCCGATGATAGAAGGAATAATGATGCACATCGAATAAGTTGTGTAGTAGGAGGCATTCCCTTCCACATATGTAAAATAATACAGAATATCTGCGTTTCTACCATATAATGTAAATCCAAATAATATCTGTCCTGCCAATGCAAGAAGATATGGTCTGTTCTGCATGACTGCTTTCAACTGTATCTTTACAGAAATTTTTTCTTTTTCCGGAGTAATCACTGCCTCTTTCGTCTTCGCAAAGCAGAAGAAATGACAGGCTGTAAAAATACATCCATATATGACCGCAACCGTCAGATATCCTGTCTTTGCACTGTGACTGCCGAATTTGCTGAGCAGTGGAACTGTGATAATATTTAACACACCAATTGCAATCATCGCTGCAACCGAACGGGATGTATTTATTTTTGCACGTTCATCAATATCCTGTGTCATAGCACCACACAAGGTTCCATATGGAATATTCACACAGGTATACCCCAAAACCAGCAGACAATATGTAATTACCATATAAATGATCTTTCCATTCTGCGGCCAGTCAGGTCTTGCCCAGAATGTCATAACAAGAAGAATCGCTGTAATTGGTGCCGCTACTAACAGCCATGGACGGTACCGTCCCCATCTCGATTTTGTTTTATCCGTAAGTCCCCCGACGATTGGATCATTGATTGCATCCCAGAATCTTGAAAAAAGCATAAGTGCTGACACAGCCGCCATACTGATTCCGAACACGTCTGTATAAAATATCATCAGAAAATTACTGACGAACATCCAGCTGAAATTACATCCAACATCACCAAACCCATATGCAATCTTACTGATCAGCGGTACTTTTCCATTTTTGTTTTCGCTTCCCATATGTCCCTCCTATTTTTATCAGAGTTTCTGACAGAACTCTATTCTTTCCTCATTTGGGCCCTTGATCATAAAAAACTTCACACCATTTTCCCAAAATGGCAGTTCTTCGATTCCGTCTGTAATAATTGTGTATTTTTCATTGCAGATTTTCTGATACATACTTTCAATGTCTTCCACATCAAGTGCAACATGTTGGTATGCACCGTCTGACATTGCCGCCTGCCCATTTTCAAAAGTCTCTATACAGTAATTTTTTATCTGTAAAAATGCCACTTTTTCCCCTGCTTTTTCATTATAAGACTGCATAATTACTTCAAATCCAAGACTCTTATAAAACTCAACTGTTTTCTGTAAATCGTTTGTCGGAAGCCCGACATGGGCAACTCCGACAATTCCATATTTATTTTCCATACGAACTCCTTACTTTTCACTGACGTTGATAATTACTTTCATCGTTGTCTCGCGGTTATCATCAATATACTGGTATGCCTTCAGATAATCTTTAAAAGCAAATGTCTTTGAGATGAGCGGTTTCAAATGAACTTTGCCCTCATTTACCAGTCTGATTCCATCTATGTAATCATCATGGCGGTACATCATCGTGCTCTTAATGTCAAGTTCGTGGTCATTTGCCACTGCAAGATCTACTTCTGCCATTCCTGCAAAAACAGCCACCAGTACGATCGTGCTTCCTTTTCTTGCATATTTAATTGCCTGTCCCATTGTGATATTGTTTCCGGCACAGTCGTAGATCACATCCGCCTTATCCGGTCCAAATGCTTCGATCATTGCCTCACCGAAGTCTTTATTTTTGGTATTCACACACACATCAATTCCACATTCTTTTGCCTTTGCCAGTCTAAGATCACTGATATCTGTGATCATCACTTTCGCTGCCCCCATTCCTTTTGCTGCCTGTGCCACGAGATTTCCGATCGGTCCTGCTCCAAGGACTGCAATATTCATGCCAGCCACATCGCCCATCTGTTTTACACCATGAACTGCCACAGCAAGAGGTTCGATCATAGCTCCTTCTTCATAGGACATATCTTCTGGAATAGGTGTTACTTTAGATGCATCCACTGCAAAATACTCAGATGCTGTTCCTGTCGTCTGAAATCCCATTACTTTTAATTCCTCACAGAGATTATACTTTCCATGACGACATGGATAGCAATGTCCACAATATACCTGAGGCTCTATCGTCACCTTCTGTCCCACATGAAACTCTGTGACATTTTTTCCAAGTTCTGTAATCTCACCAGAAACCTCATGTCCCTGTGTTACCGGATATTTTGTAAACGGATGTTTTCCATGATAAACATGAATATCTGATCCACAAACACCAATATTCATAATCTTTACCAACACCTGATTTTCCTTTACCTCCGGAACCGGAACCTCTCTGAAAATAATTTCTCCTGGATTTGTCATTACCTGCTGTAACATAATTGTTTCCTCCTTTTTTATGTTGTTTTATTTTATGTTTTATAAATTGTTTTATTAAAGTAATTACATTATTACCTTGTAAACACAATTTGTCAATATGTTTTTTCATTTTTCTATATATTTCATAATTTCAAAATCTATTTTTTGTGTATTTTTCACAATTAACACGCAAAAAAAACGGAAAGGAAACCGTAGTTACTGTTTTCTTTCCGTTTTTTACTATAATATCTTTTTCTAATTTTACACAACTTCTCGTTTTTCACACATATAAATCGGACATCGCATTCGCTTTGCAACCTGTCAGTGGGAGTTTTTAACTCCAACAGACTAAACATCCCCTTACCCAACGCCTAATTCCCTACGCACCAGATGCGGTGGACTGCTTATCTGCGTTCAAAAAATTTACAATTCTACCATATGTTTTGTAAAAAAGTATTTCGCGGCTCCAACAGCCGACGCTTCTTTCTTATACGAACAATTTTTCAAGTATGAAACATCATGCTCAAAGCCATTATATGCCATCACTTTTTCTCCCAGTGGTATCATATAATCTGACAATACACCTCCCACATCACCTCCTAGTATGATATCCATATCATATGCCATCCGCAGATTTGATATCAAAACAGCAAGATGATCCAGATACTCATTCCATGTCTGCAAAATTTTTTCATCACCACTTTCAATTTTTTCCATAAATGCATCCAGTGACTGCCTGTTATCTTGTGTCAGTACACTTGCAGCACAATATGCATCTGCACATCCTGATTTACCACAATAACACTTTCTTCCACCGGGAACGAGTATCATGTGACCAAACTCCCCTGCTTTCTGGTTCTGCCCTCGAAACAGCTTTCCATCTATGCAGAATGCACCTCCTAAGGTGTGGTTCAAAGACAGATATATCGCATTTGGATACTTTTGCTTTTTTTCTGCAAGCATTGCAGCATTAGCATCGTTTTCAAAATATACTGGAATTTCCAAAGCCTGCTCTAAAAAGCGCAGACTATAATTCTCTATACCTAAAGCATGGGATTTTAAAACGATCCGTTCTTTCTGATCAATAATTCCCGGAATCGCCACTCCAATCCCAAGTAGCGTATCCTTCGCTAATTCGCCTTCAAGAAAAGTTTTGACCTTTTGTGCCACCTCTGTACAATAGGATAATTCTGCCGTAAATTTTAAACGGATGCGATCTTTTTTTATAATCTCATCTCCAAGATTTACTAATACCATTTCTATATGATTCGCTGTAATCAAAATTCCCATTGCATGACAGTATGACTTATTAATCCCTATACTTTTTGCCTTCCTTCCACCGGTTGAAGCATATTCCCCAGTTTCTTCCAACACCCTTTTTTCTAACAAGTCATTCACATTTGCTAACACAGTCGGCATACTCAAGTTTAACTCTTTTGCGATTTCTGCCTTGGATGTAACATGATTGTTTAGAACATAATTAATTATTTTTTTTCTTGTTATATTTTTTTTATCTTTATTTTCCGTTTTCTTACCCTCTTTTATTAAATATATTATAAAAGAATTATATGCTTTTTTATTCTTCTTGTAAAGCAATGTTTTATAATAAATCTCCGACAGAATTTATCTTATAAACAGCAAAAAGCTCCCGAAGGAGCTTTCCACGCTTTAGATATAAACCAATTCTTTTAACACAATCTCTTCTGCCATATTACGAATACCATTTACCAATCTGACACATTCCCTCTAATCACGAGCTTTCAACTCAGCACTGGTTGCATCCAGCTCATCTAAGTCGCTCTCTATCGTGTCATCTGGTTTTTGCGCGAGCAACGAGGCAAGCCGAGATGCTTGCATCTCGATTTACCGACTGCCGCGTTCATCGAGACAAGTACTCTTGTCTCGATGTTGGGACAAAAGAACAACCGTCTCAACATGAACGCCCTGGCAGAACTGATCCACTGCACAGGCGTGGGTCATCTCATATCCTGCTTCATAAAATGCCGGAAGGTCTCTTACAAGGCTTGTAACCTTGCAGGAAATGTATACGATCTGGTCCACCCCATAAGCCAGAATCTTCGGAAGGGCTTTGGGGTGAACGCCATCTCTGGGCGGATCAAGGATGATCATATCCGGTTTCTCCGGCACATCATCCAGAACCTTCAGCACGTCTCCGGCAATGAAACGACAGTTATTGATGCTGTTAAGTGCAGCGTTTTCTCTGGCGGCTTTTACCGCGTCTTCCACGATCTCCACGCCGATCACCTCGCTGGCAACGGACGCCGCAAGCTGGGCAATAGTGCCGGTTCCGCTGTAAAGGTCAAACACCACCTTATCTCTGGTATCTCCTACATATTCCCGCACCTTGGAATACAGGATCTCTGCAGCCAGGGAATTTGGCTGAAAGAAGGAAAAGGTGCTGATCTTAAATTTCAGTCCAAGAAGTTCTTCATAGAAATAATCCTTTCCATAAAGGATCTTCGTCTCGTCGCTCTGTACCACGTCGGATAAGGAATCATTTAAAATGTGCATGATTCCCACGATCTTACCTTCCAGGGGAAGTGCAAGGAGCTGTTCTTTCAGTGGTTCCAGATCATACTCTTCCTGGGTGGTGGTCACCACATGGACAAGGATCTCGCCGCTTGTGACACCTCTTCGAAGAAGCAGATGTCGGAGATATCCCACATGCTGAAGCTTCTTATAAAAGCTGGCATTACGCTCCAGGAAAAACTCCCGCACACAGACCAGGATCTTCGTCATATCCGGATGGACCAGTTTACAATCATCCGTATTCAGGATATCGTAAGTGCTGCCCTTCTTATGAAGTCCAAGGGACAGCGGACCATCCTTATACTCATCGCCAAAGGAAAACTCCATCTTGTTGCGGTATCCAAACTCGATAGGACTTCCGTAGATCCCATCCCAGTGATATAAACGATCTGCAGCCTCAGCTTCTTCTGTCCCATCACCGTTCTTCCCTATCTTAGCTAGACTCTCTCTTACTGCCCCATCCAGAAGTTCCCTCACCTGATGTTCCTTCATATCCTTCTGTGCCTCATAGCTCATGGTCTGGTACATGCAGCCGCCGCATGCCGGAAACTCCTGACAGGCAGGTTCTCTTGTCTCCAGCGGAGATTTCTCCAGGACCTCCAGAAGACGTCCTTCCGCCCGGCCGGAACGTTTCTTATTGATCATAAACCGGACTTTCTGTCCCGGGATTCCGTTTTTTACAATTACTTTCTGGTCATCAACCCAAACAAAACCTTTGTTTGGAAATTCCACTTTTTCTATAATACCTTCGTAAATTTCACCTTTTTTCATAAATCCTCTTTCTGTTTTATAACCAGCAGACAATAGTTCGAACATTCAGGATCCTCTTTACTGTCTGCTCATGAACGCCAACGTTTCACGGTCCGTCTTCAAAAATCAAGCCCCGGTATCGCGCCGGGGCTTCAATTATCCGCATCTCATATTCATACATAACAGACAGCCATTCTGATCTGTTCAAAACAGCCTCTGCAGTGAAAGTTCTTACTCTTCCTCATCCTCGAAATAATCATCGAAGTCATCATCAAAATCTTCTTCGAAATCCTCCAGATAATCCGGAGCGAAGAAACGGTATACTGCAAATGCGATTCCTGCAACAGCTGCAACTGCGCCGATGATCGCCAGTACCCAAAGGACTGTGTTCTTATCTTTCTCTTCTTCTTTTTTCTTCAGTGTTGCAAGCAGTTCTTCAAGCTTTGTTGTATTTAAATTCATAACACTGCACCATCCTTTCTTTCTGTTCGGCTGTACTGTCTGTCAGTAAATCTGCAGCGCAGCGTTTTTTGAGGTCGCTGCACCCGAGCCTTTTTTTAATGTTCTTATTATACCACCATATGTCTGGTTTTACCAGAACTTACACAAATTTTCGCAGAAACATTCTGTAAAAAAATCGCCGTATTTCCGGCATTTCCGGAAAGATACGGCGGTTTTCTCTTATTCTTTATGGGTTCCTCGGATCACTTTGATCCCGCGTTCTTCTATCAGACCGCAGATCTGTGTTATCCGCGGACATTCCTTTTTTTCCTCATTCAGACGGCATACCCCGACATGGATGACGCTGATCTTTTCACTGACCAGCCGGTCTGCCTTTTCCAAAATCCCCTCATCTTCAGCAGGCTCTTTTGCATTGGTTTCTTTGCATCCGTTGCATGTCATCACAGCTGCCAGAATCGTATCTTCCGGATAGCCGGAAAAAAAATCTCTTCTTTCCCGAAATGCAGACAGACATCCTGCCCTGGTACACACATCATTGGAATTAAGGCATGTCAAAATCCCGATCTTTTTCATCTTTTTCCCTCTATGCATCCCGCCTCACAGCCAGAATCATAAAAACAAAATATGCATCTTTCCGCGGCTGTCGTAAACGATCTCCGCTTCTACTTTATAGATCCTGCGGATCAGCTCCGAGGTCAGGACTTCTTCCGGCGTTCCGTAACCTTCCAGAACTCCGTCCTTCAGTACATAGATCTTATCACAGTATGCTGCTGCAATATTCAGATCGTGAATAGCGGAGATCACGGTTACATTAAGTTTTTTCACCAGCTCCATCAGCATGATCTGGTGGGTAATGTCCAGATGATTGGTAGGCTCATCCAGAATCAGTGCAGAGGTCTGCTGGGCAAGTGCTCTTGCCAGGATCACCCTCTGCTGCTCTCCTCCGGAAAGAGTGGAAAAGGTACGGTCTGCAAACGCCTCCATCTGTACGGTTTTCAGCGCTTCATCCACGATCTGGTAATCTTTTGCATTGTCCCGTTCCAGAGTCTTTTTATGAGGCGCACGCCCCATAAGAACCACCTCGCGGACCGTAAAATCAAAATTATAATAATTGTGCTGTGCCACCACGGCCATTTTTTTCGCAGAGCTTCGAACACTCATGGAATGAAGCTCCTCGCCGTCCAGATACACGGCTCCTGCGTCTGGTTTCAGAATACGGTAAATGCATTTCAGCAAAGTGGATTTTCCGCTTCCGTTTGGTCCGATGATCCCTACCAGTTCCTTATCCTTTGACTCTATGGAAATTCCCTTCAGTATCTGTCTGGCGTGAAATCCAACCTGAATATCTTCTGTAGTGATTTTCATTACTTACTACCTCCAAATCCATAGGATTTCCGCACAAGCAGATAAATAAAGCATGGAGCACCGATAATGGATACCAGCACACCGATGGGCATCTCGGAATTTTTAAGGATCACACGACATGCCACATCGCACCAGATCAGAAACGATGCACCAAGAAGCGCACTTAAGGGGAGCAGTTTTCTGTGATCTGTTCCAAAAAGGATCCGGACCACATGAGGGATCACCAGTCCCACAAATCCGATCACACCGGCACAGTACACGGCAAATCCGATCATAACAGAAGCAACGATCAGATAAAAAGTCCGCAGTCTGTGCAGATCTGTTCCAAGGGTAATGGATACGTCATCTCCCAGAAGCATCAGATTCAGGTTCCGGTACTGCGTCCAGAAAACAGCCACGCACACCAGCGTGACCGGAAGCATTACACCCACTCTGATCCAGCTTGCTCCGGCAAGACTTCCCATGCTCCACTTCATAACTTCTGTTGCCGCATTTTTGTCATTGGTAATATAAATGACAAAATTGGAAAAAGCAGAACAGACTGCGCTGACCGCCATTCCCGCAAGGATCAGTTTTGCGGAAGTTGCCTTTCCACCCATGTTTGCAATGGCGATCACCGCAAAAGAAGTGATCATCGCGCCAATGAAAGCTGTGATTCCCACAGAGTTTCCGCCAAGAAAGCTTCCGATTCCAAGCATGATGGCCAGTGTGGCACCCAGAGATGCACCAGATGAGATACCCAGCACATACGGGTCTGCCAGCGGGTTCTGCACGATAGCCTGCATCACCACGCCGCACACGGAAAGAGCCATTCCAACTGCCAGAGCCAGAAGGACTCTAGGCAGCCGGATCAGCCACACAACATCATGAACTGCGCCTTCCGCATAGGCGGACAGACTTTTTATATGAAACAATTTATAAGCGATAACGCTGTATACATCCTTCAGTGACAGATCCGCATTTCCAAAAGTGATGGCTGCAAGTATGGAAAAAATAAGGAATCCTGCAAGTCCGATGAGAACTGCCACATACATGGATGTTCTGAGCACCTTATCTTTTTTTCTCTGTGAAGCTGTTTCTTTCACTGCATTTTCTCCGATCAGTCAAGATTTACGTCCGGATATAATCCCTTTGCAAAAGTTTCGATTCCGTCCTGGGTACGTGTTGCACTTGCATACATCTCACTGAGCATGATCGGGTAAACACGTCCGTTCTTTACTGCGTCAAGGCTCTTCAGGGACTCATCATCCTGGATCACTGCAAGCTGGCTGTTCTTAACAGTTTCCGGATCATCTCCTGCATATGGCATGTAAACCACAAAGATCACGTCAGGGTTGGCTGCGATGATATCCTCTTTTCCAACGGTGGAAGCATCCGGGTTTGCAAGAGTTGCGCCTAACTGTGTTACCATATCTCCGCCAAGGCTCTTTACGCCATAGTTTGTGATGTTATCTCCAAGAGGCTCCAATACCATTACGCTTGGTTTGTCTTTTACATCTGCAGTTGCAGTAAGAGTTTTGTCGATCACTGCTTTTGCATCATCAACGATAGCCTGCGCTTTGTCCTGTACATCGAAGATCTTTCCGATATTTAAGATATCTGTGAATTCATTTTCC
>ENA-OPWR01001844-OPWR01001844.1-human-gut-metagenome-genome-assembly--contig:-NODE-1844-length-15399-cov-3.054484_pt1 | contig 15399 bp, 12 predicted proteins | sample MGYA00241507_ERZ502006 | MGnify/ENA primary metagenome ERZ502006 (study PRJEB25962, sample SAMEA2043041) | human gut metagenome | biome: human gut; feature: human-associated habitat; material: faeces...
GGTACGCCCATATGGTACAGCCACTCTTCCGTGATTTCTTTACCGGTACACTCTTTCATCGGTTTCTTTACATAATCGCCAGGTACATCTGTGAAGAGACCATATACCCAGACACAAACCTTATCTTTATCCTGATCCTTGAACTGGCCCTGACGGTTGATGGTCCAGCTTAACAGCCAGCTGGAATCCTGGCAGCTTACAATACCGCCGGTGACAACCTTTCCGCTCTTCGGATCTCGCTTGCAGATGTCGGTAATATAAGGAATGATCTTGTCATCCAGTGTAGTAACAGTTGCAGATTCCCAGTTGGTCTTCGCAATGTCGGAGCAGAATTTCTCCGGATGTCCGAAAGACGGATCCTGTTTTGCAATATTTTTCCAAAGGCTCCAGCAACCGCTTGTACGAACCTCAGCATCTCCGTTTGGAGCGTGGTTCTGGTCACCGTAGATAGTTCCCTCTGTACAGCTTCCGTTGGTAACAAATACGTAGTCGTTCTCAGTAAGAAGGATTCCCTTCTCAACACCCTTTACCTTGCACTCAATAGCAGTTGCCACTTTTTTACCATCGTGAATATCGAAGATTACATTGGTAACCTCTGTGTTGAACTGGAAGTCAACACCTGCATCCTCCAGATATTTCTTCATTGGAAGGATCAGGGACTCATACTGATTGTATTTGGTGAATTTCAGAGCACTGAAATCCGGAAGTCCGCCGATATGATGGATAAAACGCTGGATGTAAAGCTTCATCTCCAGTGCGCTGTGCCAGTTTTCGAACGCAAACATGGTTCTCCAGTATAACCAGAATGTGGAATTCAGAACCTCATCATCAAATACATCCTCGATGGTCTTGTCGTAAAGATCCTCGTCCTTTGTGAAAAACAGCTTCATGATCTCCATACAGCCCTTCTGGCTCAGATTGAATTTTCCATCTGTGTGAGCATCTTTGCCCTGATTTACAGTAGCACGGCAAAGGGAATAGTTTGGATCATGTTTGTTCAGCCAGTAGTACTCGTCCAGAACGGAGGCACCTGGTTTTTCCAGAGATGGAATACTGTGGAAAAGATCCCAGAGGCACTCGAAATGGTTTTCCATCTCACGGCCGCCTCGCATGACGTATCCTCGCATCGGATCAAAAATACCGTCGCATGCACCGCCTGCAATGTCCATCGCTTCCAGGATGTGAATGTGGTCGCCAGGCATCTGTGCGTCTCTTACAAGGAAGCAAGCTGCTGCCAGAGAAGCAAGTCCGCTTCCTACCAGATATGCATGCTTGTCATCTACGCCTTCCGGTTTCTCTGGGCGGGCAAATGCTTCGTAGTTACCGTTTGTATAATAAATGCCCTTGCTGTTTTTCTCATTTTTGCCGCGCTCTGTATTGCGGTAATTCGGGTCTACGTGTGCTTCTGTGATCTGTTTCTCTTCGCGGCTCTTGTTTGCCAGAACTGCTGCTCCTGCACCTGCTGCAGCAAGTGCTGCCATACCTAATACGGAATGTTTTTTCTTTGACATAAAAATTACCACCTTTCTGAAATTTGCCGTTACATTATTTCCGGCTATCTGTGTTTATTCTTGTTTTAACTTTTCGAATCAGCTTCTAAGCTTTCTCAGTTTTGTTTCCTAACCTTCAGATAAAAAGCTTTTATTTGACTAATTCGAAATTCTGCTGCCTTTTATTTAGTATTTCCTGTTTCTGAGTGTATTCTACGTCAAAAAATAATTTTCCTCAATTTACAAAACAAGACGGATGACAAAAAACTTATCATCCGCCTTACTTTGTAAAGTTGATTTCGAAAACTTTATGTCCCGCCCTTTCAGGATTAAAGCTGCTATGCCATAGTTATCCCTTATTTTCCGGATAAACTTAATCTTTATTGCCCTTCCTTCTCCATATTCCGCAGGGAATTCCCAACATTTCCATGCATGGTCACGCAGACCATATTCGCGATTTCTTCCGGGGCTTCCTTCATTCCTCTCTTGATCCAGTCAAGCATGACACCTACGAAACTGTATTTGTAAAAATCCGCAATAAATTTCTTCTGTTCCTCTGTAACCATCAGATTCTTGCTCTGCTCTTCTACCACTCCTTCGATCAGCTGATAGGTCAGGCTGTACAGATAATTTTCCACCTGCTCTCGTTTCACAGAGCGATACACGTTCAAAATAAATGGTTTATTTTCCAAAACAGCCTCAAAAATCTGCTGAAGCCCTTCCTGCCAGGTGTCGTAAGTCTTTTTTCCCTGCAAAGCCCGGGAAGCGTCCTCAATACAGGACCATTCTACCAGGTCATAAATGTCTTTAAAATGATAGTAAAAAGCCATTCGGCTAATTCCGCAATCTGTAGTCAGGTCGCTGATGGTGATCTTGTCCAGAGGCTTCTGAAGGAGAAATTTTTTCAAAGACTCTTCCAGTGCATTTTTTGTGATATTGTTCATTCAGATGTGCTCCTCCTGATAATATTTATTTTGCAGTATGGCATCATGCAATACATGAGGTCTGTACAATTTCTAAATCATTCCCATAATCTGCAGGCTCTAAGGATTTTATAAAGCCTTTTTGAATTTTTGTCAACAGGAGCGCTATGGAAAAAAGCAGATATCCGCCTCCGAACTTATATATGCACATATTTTCTGAAATATTCATCGCTATTCTGGAATGTATTTGCTACGAAAATAAAAATCGCAGCCAAGACTTGAACCTTGACAACAAATGTTTTCAACAATTATGAAAGCATCACTATAAAGCAGTCATAATAATGGCTGCCAGCAGTGAAATATGATTTGTACAAAAGATGGATTATACTTGAGCTTCAACCGTATAGCCATGTTTTTCTAATTCTCGTATATAACGGGAAAGTTGTTTTTGCTCACAGTTTTTGCGCCTGACTTCAAAACAGTTTTCATCAAAATTAGTGCCTTGTTTTAGCATTGTATAAATGATAACAAGTAATTTACGAGCAAGAGCAACAATGGCTTTTCTGGCTCCTTTTTTCTGCTTGATTCTCCAATACCAGGCTGAAAGATATGTGTTTCGTTTGCCGGCAATTACCCAGGCAATCTCACAAAGCATACTTTTTATATAAGGATTGCCTTTTGTGATAGAGGTACTTTTTCTTTTTCCGGCACTCTCGTTATTGCCGGGACACAGACCGGCCCATGAACAGATGTGTTCTGCAGTTTTAAATGGTTTCATATCTGTACCGATTTCGGCAATGATTGCACAGGAAGCAGTTGTACTTATTCCATAGATAGTATTTAACTGTTCAATTTGTAAAGCGAATGGAAGCATATCTTCCTGAAGATGAGTTTCAATTTCAATAAGATGCTCTTTCATGGAATCATAATGACACATGAGGATTTTTAAGAAAGATTTTTGATGTTCTGAAAGAGTCCCATTTACAGACATGAGGATTTCATCAATGCGTTTTCTGGTTTTTGTTTTGAGATAAGAATCCAAAGATATTTTATCAATCTGTCCATGTTCCATCAAATGTAGAATAATGTTTCTGCCGGAAGCACCAAAAATATCAGAAATAAAAGAAGACAGACGAAAACCGGAACTCTGCAGGAATTTTTCAACCCTGTTTTTCTGGGAAGTAATATCGCGGATAATACTCTTGCGATAACGGTTTAAATCACGAAATTCACGAATCCTTTTTTCTGGAATAAAACTTGCATTAAGGAGTCCTGCACGTAGTAATGTAGAAATCCATTCAGAATCACGCATATCAGTTTTTTTGCCAGGAACGTTCTTCATATGGCGGGCATTAACAACTAATAAAGTGATATCTCCAGAGAAAGCATCTTCTAATATTTCGTAAATTGGAATCCAATAAATGCCAGTGCTTTCCATTGCAATATGATGGCAATTCTCTGAAATGATCCAGTCTCGTAAAGCAAGCATATCAGGAATTAAAGTGGTAAATTCACGAATTTCAGAGTGAGTAGGTTTACCTAATGGACCAGTTAGGATACATGCAACAATTTTTTCTTTGTGGATATCCAAACCACAGGAAATTTCTAAAAGATCTTTCATACAGACAGCCTCCTTTATAATAGAATTGACAGGAGATTTGCCCGAGATAATATGGACTTTGCTACTCGTGCTATCTGTAAAAGATGCGACAATATGCTGTACTCAAGGGCAAAACATTTACGTTGAAAAACGGGGTGAAAATCCTCCAAGGTACAATCAAACTTAATCCTGTCAATAACTATTGTAAAACAAGGCAGGAAGTAAAAAAAGTAGTGGAGGTCAATCCTCTATTTTCATTATAGGCTGTGATAAGCTTTCATGATTCGTTGAAAAATGTTTTCTAAAAGATGTGCATCACAATTTGTGGGAGAACATCCTCCACTTTACAAGAAAAACTCTCAATGCTACAATATTCCCCAGATATTTGACAAAAAAGACCCTGTGGGGGAATACATAAGGAGAACACCATGGAATTAAAGCTTGAAAACGGACGTCCCGCAGATACCACGGGCAGACTTGAAAAAGAGATACGTACTTATGATTTTCTTGATGCACTTCAGGTGCCTTATCAGAGGATTGACCATGAAACTCTGATGACCATTGAAGCTTGTAAAGATGTGGATAAAGTGCTTGATGCAGTAATCTGCAAAAACCTGTTTCTCTGCAACCGGCAGGAGACCGCGTTTTACCTGCTGATGATCCCCGACACCAAGGTGTTCCACACCAAGGATCTGTCGGCGCAGATCGGCTCGGCGCGGCTGTCCTTTGCTAAGGCTGAGTATATGCAGCAGCTCCTGGACATCACGCCGGGGTCTGTCAGCGTGTTGGGCCTGATGAACGATACGGCCCACAAGGTGCAGCTGCTCATCGATGAGGATGTGCTGGCCAGCGAGTATGTGGGCTGCCACCCCTGCGTCAACACCAGCAGCCTGCGCCTGCGCACCCGTGACCTGGTGGAGAAGATCTTGCCTGCGATAGAACATGAGTTTATTAAGGTGAAGTTGTAAGGTCCCCTGCCCCGGTGGGCGTGGTCACAAATTCTTCAAAAACTATTTTAAAATCGTTCAAAGCTCTTTTATATCCTGCACATAAGTTACCTGTATACTATGTATCGTAGTCGAAAGACAAACGCGGAAAGTATCCCGCAATCATACACACTGTGCCTTGGGCCATGCCAGAGCAATCGCTCGGTCCAGGCCAGACAACCAATAAGGCTACGATGCCATTACGTATATACATGATTCTTCTCCTATCCTCTGAAATACCCCTTGGAGCGCCCCGCCTTACCCCTGCGGGACACTCCTTCTTTTTAAAAATTGCACGATGCAGCGTGCAAAGAAAACTTTTTTGAAAAAATCGCAAAAAAATTGAAAAAAAGGCTTGCATTTCCGGTTCCGCTTTGCTATAATAATCAAGCACTGAGCGACACGGAGTGCCGCGACGGAACAAAAAGAATATGGGAGCTTTCCCGAGTGGCCAATGGGGACAGACTGTAAATCTGCTGCTTAATGCTTCGGTGGTTCGAATCCACCAGCTCCCACCAACAAAGCGATACCTGATAATGGGTATCGCTTTTGTTTTTGTCTTTATTTTCCGGAGATACGCTGGCGGATTCGAACAGCCCGGGCCCGAAGCTTTGCGTCCCCCGCCGGGCAAAAACAGCCCTGCAGGTTGTCTTTAGGGCGCGGCTCGCGAATCTACCAGATCCCACCAAGAAATGCTCTGCATCGCGTGATGCAGAGCAAAAGATGACTTATTCGGTGTAGTGGATGCGCGCAGGGTCGAAGCGGTCCTGCTGGGGTTTGCTCTCGGCGGGGTAGCCCAATGCGAAGATGGCAAAGGCGTGATGCCCGGCGGGCATTTGCAGTACGGATTCGACCTCGTGCATGCGCTCCTCGATGGGGGCAATACCCAGCCAGACGCCGCCAAGGCCTAGTGCATCGGTTTCCAGCCAAAGATTTTCGTTGGCGATGCTCAGGTCGATCTGCGCGTACATCGGGAAGATAACGTCCTCGCGGTAGGCAGAGACGATCAGCACGGGAGCATTTTTGGCGCAGCCTGTATAGGGGCTGGTGGCGGCCAGCTTTTGGATCAAGTCGCGGTTCATCACCACATAAAATTCCCACGGCTGCTGATTTCCGGCAGAAGGAGCCGCCATAGCGGCGCGAAGCAATTTCTCGATTTTCTCCGGTTCCACGGGCTTGTCCTGAAATTTACGGATACTTACGCGGTGAAAAATGCTGTCCATCGTAAAAACTCCCTTCTAAAATAAAAATGTGCAGGCCCAAAGGCTTGCACAATTACTTTCGTAAACGGTCGCGTCCATGTAGGTATCATAACGGAAAATGCAAAATTTTGCAAGAGGAAGCTGCAGCATAAATAAAAACATGAAATCTCGCTGCACCCGGTGATGCAGCGAGATTTTTTAATAGATGGCGTACAAGAATCCGCCGCCGCCGAGAAAGTAGCCCATGAACAGAAAGAGGAAGAACGCACCCTCGTAGACGGTCCAGCGCAGGATGCGGGGAGCGGCGGCGAGGCGGTCGCGGAAGTGGATGCCCCGCTCGTGAGCGAGGTCGACGGCAATGACCAGCGCCAACCCGAAGAAAAGCAGCAGCTGTTCCTGGCGGCTGGTCAAGCCCAGCTCCCAGTAGTTGCTGAACGCCTTGTGGCCGCCGTTGTGCAGGATGCCGCCAAAATAGGCCGCAGCATTGGCCAGGCTGCTGGCGCGGAACACCGTAAAGGTGGCCAGAAGCAGCGTGAATGTGCCCGCTACACCAACAAGCCGCGCCCAGCCCCGGGTGATGGCCTGGCGCCAGGGCAGGTGATTTTCTAACGCCTGCAAAGCGCCGTGGGCAAAGCCCCACACGAGATAGGTCAGCCCGGCGCCGTGCCACAGGCCGCTGACGAGAAACGTGGCAATAATATTGCCGTCGCGCCGCGCGGCGCTGCATCGGCTGCCGCCCAGCGGGATGTAAACGTAATCTTTCAGCCAGCGGGACAGGCTGATGTGCCAGCGGTCCCACAGTTCGCGGATGGTGGCAGCCAAAAACGGCTGGCGGAAGTTTTCCGGCAGGGGCAGGCCCAGCATCTCCCCCGCCCCCAGCACGATGTCGGTGTAGCCGGAGAAATCGGCGTAAAGCTGGAACACATACAGCACTGCGCATAGAAACAGCTGGCTGCGGTCGTAGGCGGAAGGGTCAGCAAAGGCGGCGTTGACGGCCAGCGCGGCGCGGTCGGCCACGGCCAGCTTTTTAAAGTAGCCCCAAAAGCACCGCTGTGCCCCCCGCTGCCATTGGCCGGGCTGTTGGGCGGCAGCGTCCAGTTGGGGCATCAGCTCGCCATAGCGGTTGAACGGCCCCTGGGTGATGGACAGAAAAAACGACGCAAAGCAGAGCAGCCGGGCGTACTGCGATTCCGGCTCCTGCTTGCCCCGGCGGACGTCCACCAGGTAGCTGGTCAATTGCAGGCTGAAATACCCGATGCCCAGCACTTGCGGCACGCTTACGTCCCAGATGCGCAGTGAGAACGCCTGCCCCAGCAGCAAGGCGGCGGGGCGCAGTTTGAGCAGCGTCAGCGGGGCCAATGCCCCGGCCAGGCCTACATAGAACCAACGGGGGCTGCCGCGCAGGTGCAGCGCGGCCTGCCAGACCAGCAGAGTCATAAGGCAGAGCAGCAGGCAGCCCTGCCAATCCAGCGAGAGGTAGAACACGAGGCTGGCCGCCAGCATCAGCTGCCAGCGGCGTGGCTGCGGGGTGACGCGCCAAAGACCCGCCACTAATGCTGCGAACAGGATGAAACCGAAGGAACCAACGGTGAGCATGGCGGAGCCTCCTTTGCTTTGATTTTTGTGGGTGAGTGGCTGGCGAGCGCCGCCACCCTGCGGCGGCGCTCTTTTATACAGTATGCCGCTTTTAGGACCTTCTTTTTTGTGACCAAAAAGGAAGCAAAAAAGCTAAAAAACGCAGGAGTGCTGCGTTTTTCTTAACGCTTTTTCGCTTCTCTCCATATCGACCCCTTCGGGGCTAAAATTACAGGTGCGCCATCGCAATCGACTGATCCGGGGTCAGCTCAAGCTTCTCCTCGACCGTATCATAAAACAACGTCGAAACATCTTCCCCGGCATTTTCCCGGGCAATCGTATCGCACAAAACGGCAGTAAACTTTTCGGCGCCCTGGCCGTTGAGGTGGTGGGCGTCGGAGAAATCCCCTACCAGCAGGTTCAGGGTGTCCACATCTTTGTACAGCGAAAAATCCCAGTACACTGTGTTATTCTCGGTGGCAAAATCCCGCAGGGCGTCCACATAGGCCTGGTAGTTGGTTGTATTGTACAGGTAGGCGCTGGGCAGCGGCGCGGTGAAAAGCACCAGGTTAATGCCGTTCTCCTGGCAAAATTCAGCGGTCTTGCGCAGATATTCCCATCCGAAGTCTGACAGCGGCGCTTCGGGGTCCACATCCAGCAGCGTGTGGAACGCATTTTCCGGCGCACCGCTGGTGTAGACGAATCCACGCCCGCGGTAGCTTTCGCCCTCGTCGGCGTAGGTCAGGTAGCTGTAGTTGCCCAGGGTGTAGCCGTCGGTCAGCTTGGCGCGCCAGAGCGCGGGCATTTTCTGTGGCTCGGCCACACCGTGACGGGCCGGCAGCAGCAGGTCGGCAAAGGCGGCCATGCCGCCCATCTCGGCCTGGTAGGCGTAGCGGTTGGGCGAATTCCACCGCATGTGGTCGGTCAGCAGGTAGCAGGCCAGCGGCACGTTCTTGGAGGCGCTCTGGTTGTAGCCGGTGTAGAACATCTCCAAATAGACGGTCTTTAGTTGATTTTGCGCGGCGGCTTCCCGCAGCATGTAGTAACTGCCGTCGGGCAGTTGTTGGGACGACCCTGCGTTAAAGCTGTAAGTCCCCAGCGCGGCGTCCACGGCATTGGGGTCGACACTGCGGTAACAGTGGGACGACCCCAAAAACAGCGTGTCGATCTTGCCCGCGTCGGCGTACAACTCCTGCAGCATCGCGCGGGAGTAGGAGTGTACATCGTCCACCAGCAAAAAGTTGGCAGCAGCCAGCACAGCCAGCGTCAGTGCGGCAAACAGCAGTACGGCACCCAGTTTACGTAGCATTTTCATGGCGCGTTATCGCTCAATTTTCATGTGGGGGTGCTTCGGCTGGTAGGCGGCTACGTCCAGCTGCCAGGTGGTGGAGCCGTCCTCGGTCTCCTCCACTTTCTCAAAGCCAAAACTTGCATAAAACTCGCGCACCATCGCGTTTTTGGCGGTGGGGTAATAGTACCCGCGGATGGTCTTTATCCCGCGCGCGGCGGCGTTGGCCACCATGATGTCCATCATGGCATCCTCCATGCCGCGCTTGAGTACACGGCAGCTCATCAGCCACAGGCGCAGGTGCAGGGTCTCCCCTTCCTGTTCGCCCGCGGTAACGGTGACGATGCCGTTATCGCCGAACTTGTCCACCAGCTTGCCGCAGCGGCAGAGCCAGGCCGGGTTCTCGGCCATGGCGCGGATGTCATCCTCGCTGCAGCGCAGAGTGGTCAGGTTAAACTGGTTGGATTTGTTGGTCAGCTGAGCGATGCGCTGGATGTACAGCGGCTCAAAATCTTTGATGGTAGCCGTCATCTCCAGGCTGTCCAGGTACTCGCCGTAATCGCTGAAAGACGCCTGCGCCTTGGCGCGCTGGGCGTTTTGGTGGTACAGTTCGGTCTTTTTCAGGTCCTCTTTCGAGAGGGCAGTGACCTCAAAGTAGCCGCCGTGATCCAGCATCTTGATGTAGTTCTCGGCACCGTCCAGCGCAGGCACGGCCACGCCGGGCACCTGGGCGGCCACGATGGCACGCTCGGCGGGGTTGTCATCGGCAAAGACAAAGCTGTCCGCGCCCAGGTTCAGTTCGGCGGCGATGTCGGTCAGGTTGCGGTCCTTCGGCTCCCAGTTGGCCTTGATAGAGACAAAATCGTCAGGCCGTAGCACGCCGTCCGGGTGGTTCAGGCCCGCCAGCGCATTGGCTTCGTCATTTTTGGAGTCCACGGCCAAAATCACGCCGATGGATTTCAGCGCCTTGCAGTAGCTCTGGAACTCGGCGTAGACCTGGCCCTCCGGTACCTCGGGACCGATAGCCAGCCCATCGACGCCGTCGTCGCCCACGATGCCGCCCCAGAGCGTATTGTCCAGGTCCAGCACAAGGGCTTTTTTGTTACGGCCGTACAAAGACTTGATGATATTGGCCACACTGTTGGCCAGCGACGGGATGGCATCCAGACACATGGCATATTTGTACATGTGCCAGAAGAAGGCGTCGCCCCAGGCGGTCAGGCCGTAATCGGCGGAGAGGTAGTCAATATCGTTGATGTAAAAATGCTCATGCGCGGCGGCGTAGGCATAGAACTTCTGGTTCATCCGGCTGATGAAGTTGGAGCGGCCGTGGGGGTCCCAGATGTCGCGGTTGCCCATCAGGCGGAAGTTGGGGCGGTCAAAGTTGTTTTGGATGACCGGGCAGCCGAACTTGGCCTCCAATGCCTGCCACATCGTCTCAAAATGAGTGTACTGGTCGGCCAGCATCGCGTCGATATCGGCTTCGCTGTCGGCGGTGGTGGGCAGGGCGGTCAGGTTGCGCCAGCTGGTGTGGATGTAGATAATGTCGGGGTGGAACTCGTCCAGCTCCGGCGTGCCGAACATGGCGTCCTGCCAATACTGGGCGTACTCGCTCTGGTAGAACTCGGCCTCGATGCCGTACTGCAGCAGAAACAGCCCCAGCTGGTCGGCCACTTCGTTCGTGGTGGACCCGCCGAGGATGGCGATTTTTTTGCGCAGGGGGTGCGGGTTTTGGGCCAGCAGCTCCCGCCGCAGCCGCCGCTTTTTGCGCAGCAGCGTTTCAGTATCCAGCGGATAGTGGAAACAATCCATGGGTGGCTCCTTTTTAACCTAACTCTGCCAAGGCGCCTTTCAGGGCCTGGCTGATCTGGTCGGGGCAGCTGGTGGCCTTGCGGCCGCAGCGGATGCCCTCCATGCGGGTGATGGCGTCCTCGGCCTTCATGCCGGGCAGCAGGCTGGCAATGCCTTTCAGGTTGCCATCGCAGCCGCCCAGGACCTTGACGCTTTTAATGGTGTGGTCGGGGTTCAGCTCAACTTCGGTCTGCACCGAGCAGGTGCCTTTGTTTTTGTAGATGTATGCCATGGTGATGTTGCTCCTTTTATAATGGTAGTCCGTTTGGTATTTGTCGCGCATTTGTAGTGGTCGATGCGAGCATCCGCCCTACAAAATCAGGTGGTTCTCTTAAACGTGGATTTTCTTGCCTTGGCCAAATCGTTCAACCTGGCGATCTGCTCATCGTGGGTAGTGAACGCGCCGACCGGGCGCGGGGTGACGGTGTGGATGCCGTGGTAGTCTGTGCCGCCGGTGATGAGCAGTCCATGCTCTTTGGCCAGACGCAGCAGCTCGGTTTTGTCCTCGGGGGTGTTGCGGGGGTGGTCGATCTCCACGCCGTCCAGCCGCCCGGCGGCGATCAGCTCCCGGGCCAGTTCCATGCTGTGATACACGCTGGGGTGCGCCAGCACCACCACGCCGCGGCAGGCTTTAATAAGGTCCAGCACGGTGTCCACCGGCTCATACCGGGGCGTGTGCAGGATGCGCCCGCGCACAGGTTTCAACCCGAACAGCGAGCGGTAGACCTCGTTGTACAGCCCGTCGGCCAGGCCGTATTGCCACAGCACCCGCATGATGTGGGCCTTGTACAAGGTGCCGCTGTCCTTGGCAAATTCCAGCGCTTCCTGGGTGGAGTACTGCGGGCAGATCGCCTCCAGCTCCTTGCTGCTTTGCATCATGGCGGTGTAGCGGCGCTCGGCCATCATGCGGGAAAAATCCTCCAGCGCGGGGCAATCGTCGGGCCAGTAGCACAAAAGGTGCACGCGGTGGGCGCGCTCGTAGTCGTAGGCGGTCAACTCCGTGGCGGGGATCAGATGCACACCGTCCTGCACCGGATGGGCGTAGGCGTAGCGAACGCTCTGGATCGAATCATGATCCGAGATGGCCAGATGCGTCATCCCGGCGCACCGCGCCAGAAACGGCAGCTTGGCAACCGGTGTGGAACCATCGGAATAAGTCGTATGCGTATGCAGATCGCCCGGCATGGTGGGTAGACCTCCTTTACCTTTTCCGGAATATATTATTATACAATGTTTTTTGTAGTTTGGGAAGACCCTTGATTTTTGGTTGCTTTGAGTTGCTTTGAGTTGCGGCTTGCGCCCCGGCCCTGCCTACCCTGCGGCAGGGCCTTTTATAATGGGATACTGCCGTTAAAACAAGGGAACATCCATACAATACCCCGCCAACCTAAACCGACCTAAAAAAACACTGCATCCGCCCAAATTTATTGACAAACCGCCCCGTTTGTGGTTGAATACTAGTATCACACGAAACACACAACGGACACCGCCCCAGCGCGAATCTTCGTGCGCGGGCGGTGCTTTGTTTTGATAGGAGATATGTAACGATGGCAGAAGAAAAACGTAAACGCATCCTTTCGGGCATCCAGCCCACCGGCACGCCCACCCTGGGCAACTATATCGGCGCGGTGCGCAACTGGGCCATGCTGCAGTCGGACTACGACTGCCTGTATATGGTCGCTGACCTCCACTCGCTGACCGTCCGCCAGAACCCCGCTGAGCTGCGTCGCCGCACCCGCGAGCTGGCCGCCCTGCTGCTGGCCGTCGGCATCGATCCCAAGGAGCATGTCCTCTTCGTCCAGAGCCACGTGCCTGCCCACACCCAGCTGTCCTGGGTGCTGGCTTGCAACACCCAGTTCGGTGAGCTGTCCCGCATGACCCAGTTCAAGGACAAGAGCGCCAAACACCCCGATAACGTCAACGGCGGCCTGTTCACCTACCCCGTCCTGATGGCAGCCGACATTCTGATCTATAACGCCGACCTCGTCCCCGTGGGCCAGGACCAGACCCAGCATCTGGAGATCGCCCGTGACATTGCCGGCCGCTTCAACGGCATCTACGGAGATACCTTCATTCTGCCCGAGGGCTACGTCCCGGCCTCCGGCGCCAAGATCATGTCCCTGGCCGAGCCGACCAAGAAGATGAGCAAGTCCGACACCAACGTCAACGCCTTCATCCTGATGACTGACGACAAGGACGCCATCGTGCGCAAATGCAAGCGCGCCGTCACCGATTCCGACGGCTGCGTCCGCTTCGACCGCGAAAATAAGCCCGGCGTTTCCAACCTCATGACCATCTACGGCACCTTCACCGGCAAGAGCATGGACGAGATCGCCGCCGAGTTTGAGGGCAAGGGCTACGGCGACTTCAAGATGGCTGTCGCCGAAGTCACCGCCGACGCGCTGGCCCCCGTCCAGGCCGAGTACGGCAAGATTCTTGCCGATAAAGCGTATGTTGATGAGGTGCTCAAGTCCGGTGCCGAGCGTGCCTCCCGCCTGGCAAACCGCACCGTCAACAAAGTCTACCGCAAGGTGGGCCTGCTGCAGCTGGATAAATAAGCTAAAACTGCCTCGTATCCGGCAAAATGCACTTGACAAAACGGCGCTGAACCGTTTATAATATTACAGTTAGTGCGGCTCGTATTGGGCCGCACAACTTTTACTATTTACACGTTAGGAGAAACTACCATGGCGAAAGAAGTCGTTGTTACCCGTGAGGGCTATGATAAACTGGTCCATGACCTGGACGAACTGCGCACCGTTAAACGTAAAGAGGTTGCTGATAAGATCAAGGTTGCACGTGGCTACGGCGACTTGAGCGAGAACGCCGAGTACGACGCCGCTAAGGAAGAGCAGGCCGTTGTCGAGGCCCGCATCGCTGACCTGGAGGCTACCCTGAAAGTCGCCCGCGTCATCGACGACAGCGAGCTGTCCGGCGATACCGTTTCCATCGGTATGAACGTCACCATCCAGGAGGAGGGCGAGGAGCCGGAATCCTACGACATCACCGGTTCCACCGAGGCTGACATGAACCTGAACCGCATCAGCGACGAGAGCCCAGTCGGCGCCGCCCTGATCGGCCATAAGCCCGGCGACGAAGTCGACGTCACCCTGCCCAACGGCAGCATCGTCACCTACAAGCTGCTGACCGTCACCCGCTCCAAGTAAGCGGAAACCGCCGCATATTCATGATTTAAAAACACGAAAGGACGATCTCACATGGAGCAGAATAAGCCCCAGACCGAACAGGACATCAGCCAGCAGGCAGCCGTTCGCCGCCAGAAGCTGGCCGACCTGCGCGCCGCCGGCAGCGACCCCTTTGTCATCACCAAATATCCGCAGGATTCTTACTCCGCTGATTTGAAAGCCGAGTTTGCCGACCTGCCCGCCGAAGCCGAGACCGGCAAGATCGTCTCGCTGGCTGGTCGTATGATGTCCAAACGCATCATGGGCAAGGCCAGCTTTGCCCACCTGCGCGACCAGAAGGGCGATATCCAGATCTTCGTCAAGCGTGACCTGCTGGGCGATGAGCCTTACGCCGCCTTCAAAAAGCTGGACATCGGCGACATCATCGGTGTCAAGGGCGAAGTGTTCCGCACCAAAATGGGCGAGATCTCCGTCCGCATCTCCGAGCTGACGCTGCTCTCCAAGAGCCTGCTGCCCCTGCCCGAGAAGTTCCACGGTCTGACCGACCGCGAGGCCCGCTATCGTCAGCGCTATGTTGACCTCATCGTCAACCCCGAGGTCAAAGACACCTTCGTCAAGCGCAGCCAGATCTTGAAGGAAATCCGCGCTTACCTGGACGAGAAGGGCTTCCTGGAGGTCGACACCCCCATCCTGATCCCCTTTGAGATCGGCGCCTCCGCCCGCCCGTTTTATACCCACCACAACACGCTGGATATGGACATGGTGCTGCGCATCGAGACCGAGCTGTATCTGAAGCGCCTGATCGTCGGCGGTATGGACCGCGTGTACGAGGTCGGCCGTATCTTCCGCAACGAGGGCATGGACCCCAAGCATAACCCTGAGTTCACCACCATCGAGCTGTACCAGGCTTTCACCGATTTCCACGGCATGATGGACCTGGTCGAGGAGATGTACAAGCGCCTGGCCCTCAAGGTCTGTGGCAGCCTGGAAATCACCTATCAGGGCAAGCAAATCGACATGGGCCACTGGGAGCGTCTGACCATGATCGAGGCCGTCAAGAAGTATTCCGGCGTTGACTTCAACGATTGGAAGACCGACGAGGATGCCATCGCTGCTGCCAAGGAGCACCACGTCGAGCTGCCCGAGGTTCCCACCAAGGGTGCCATCCTGGCCGAGTTCTTCGACGCTTTTGTCGAGGATAAGCTCATCCAGCCCACCTTCATCTATGATTACCCCGTCGAGATCAGCCCGCTGGCCAAGCGCAAGCCGGATGATCCCGCTTTCACCGAGCGTTTTGAGTACTTCATCGACTGCACCGAGTACGGCAACGCCTTCAGC
>ENA-OPWR01001871-OPWR01001871.1-human-gut-metagenome-genome-assembly--contig:-NODE-1871-length-15270-cov-4.731515_pt1 | contig 15270 bp, 6 predicted proteins | sample MGYA00241507_ERZ502006 | MGnify/ENA primary metagenome ERZ502006 (study PRJEB25962, sample SAMEA2043041) | human gut metagenome | biome: human gut; feature: human-associated habitat; material: faeces...
CCACCTTTTTACGAAGCAATGTGGTATCTACCCGCTTATCGTAAATGTCCTCTCCGTCCAGGATCACTTTTCCTTCGACTCTGCAGCCGTCCACCAGATCATTCATCCGGTTCAGGCAGCGTAGGAAAGTGGATTTGCCGCAGCCGCTGGGACCGATAAATGCGGTAATGGCATGGTCTGCAATCTCCATATTTACATTTTTCAGTGCGTGGTTCTCTCCGTAATGGAGATTTAAGCTTTCCACGGTTATTTTACTGTTATCCATAAGGTTACTCCTTCTTGTGATTTCTCTTACTCTCGTCTCAATTTATTTGCTGCCTGCTTGGTCAGCAGGTTCAGGATTAACACGATAATGATCAGAACGCAGCCGATACCGAAGGCGTTGTCATACTGTCCCTTCTGCATCTGCAAATACAGTTCGATCGTCAGGGTACCGCCAGACTCCATTGCCTTGTGGGCCAGCTTCGCCAGATTGTCCCCGAAAGCTCCGGTGAACTTTGGCAGCTTATAGTCGCTTCCTGCGGTAAATAAGAGTGCTGCGGATTCTCCTACAATTCGTCCCAGCGCCAGGATGATACCGGTCACGATACCCGGCATGGAAGACGGCAGAAGAATAGTACGGATCATATGCCATTTCGTAGATCCCATTCCCAAAGCACCTGTACGATAGCTGTCCGGCACGGTACGCAGTGCTTCCTGCGTATTTCTGGTGATCAGGGGCAGCACCATCAGTACCAGAGTAAAAGAACCGGTGAGCAGCGAATAACCGAATCCCAAAGTCTCTCCGAAGAAGATCATACCGAACAGACCGAAAATGATAGATGGAATACCGGAAAGGGTCTCGGTGGTAAATTCAATGATGGAGACCAGCTTGCCGGGTTTGGCATATTCGTTCAGGTAAATAGCACTTCCCACGCCAATGGGGGTAGCGATCAAAAGGGTGATCACGATGATGTACAGAGTATTTAACAGGTTGCCTGCAATACCCGTGGTCTGTTTTCTGGCACTGGTCACAGTCGTTAAAAAAGCCCAGTTCACGGTGTGAATGCCTTTCACAAAGACATACAGGATAATTCCCAGCAAAAGTGCCACCGCCAGTGTGGCGGAGATGTAAATCGCTGCCAATAACAGCATGTCCGTGGGGCGTTTTCTTTTTACATATAAGGTGTCTTTATTCATTGTCGTCCGCCCCCTTTTTCAGTATTTTATTCAGTACTACATTAATGATCATAATGAATACAAACAGCACCAGTCCGATGGTAAACAACACCTGTCTGTGCAGTCCGGAAGAATATCCCATCTCGCTGACAATGGCTGTGGTCAGGAATCGCACGGAGTTAAAGGGCAGGGGCACATTCACACTGCTGCCGGATACCAGTGTGATCGCCATAGCCTCGCCGATGGCACGTCCCACTCCCAGAACGATAGCCGTCACGATACCGGATTTTGCTGCCGGAAGGATGGAGCGGAAAATAGTCTGTACATGGGAGGCTCCCAGGGCCAGAGAGGAGGATTTGATTCCTGCAGGAACCGCCCGGATGGAAGTCTCACTGATATTGATCACAGTGGGCAGGATCATGATCGCCAGTACGATCACTGCGGACAACAGGTTCGCGCCTCCGGTGAACTGGTGTGTCGTGGATCCTTGGAAGATCAGTCTTTCTAATTTATACATGAGAGGATTCAGTAAGTAGATTCCTAACAGTCCGTAGATAACGGAAGGGATGCCTGCCAACAGTTCTACCGCAGGCTTTACAATGGCAGCCAGGGGCTTGGGTGCCACCTCTGCCAGGAATACCGCCGTCAGCACGCCGATGGGCACACCCAGCAGGATAGCCAGCGTCGTACCGACGATGGAAGTCAGGATAACCCACAGAATACCGAATTTCGGATCTGCCGCTGTTGGCATCCATTCCGTGTCGAACAGGATCTCTCCCAGACCTACTTTCATAATAGCGGGGGTACCGCTGATGATCATATATAAGGTGATAGAAACTACCGCCAGTACGGCGAAGAAGGCACAAATGGTAAATACTATTTGTGCCACAGTTTCCACGACCGCTTTATTTTTTCTGTTTCCCATTACGGAAGCGTGTGTTCCACTATTCATCGCTTTTTTCCTTTTTCTGTGTCAGGCTATTACTTTACAGTGATCAGACCAACTTCGGAAGCAACCTGCTGTCCTTCGTCACCCAGTACAAAGTCGAACCATGCCTGTACCAGATCGTTCTGCTCGGAGATCTCACCCTTGGTAGCCATTACGAAAGGTCTGCTTAAGAAGTAGTTACCGGCCTTGATGTTCTCTGCGGTAGCTTCTACACCTTCCAGGGAAAGTGCCTTAACACTATCATCCAGTGCATCCAGGGAAGCATATCCGATAGCTCCGGGCGTGGATGCTACTTTAGCGATCACAGCACCGGTGCTGTCCAGTTCGTTTGCATATTTGCAGGCATCCTTCAGGTCAACCAGCTCTTCGAAAGCTCCTCTGGTACCGGAACCTGCCTCACGGCCGATCACGATGATAGGCTCATCTGCGCCACCGACTTCTTTCCAGTTAGTAATTGTGCCATTGTAGATGTTCGTCAGCTGCTCTTTGGTCAGATTTGCTACTTCGTTAGCGGGATCTACACATACGGCAATACCGTCGATTGCTACTACGTTCTCTACAACACCTGCGGCCTTTTCCTCATCCTTTAAGCTTCTGGAAGAGTTACCGATATCTGCGGTTCCGTTGGTAACAGCTTCGACGCCTGCGCCGGATCCTACGAACTCAGCAGTTACGGTTACATCCGGATACTTCTCCATGAAAGCTTCGCTCAATGCATTTGCCAATTTCTCCATAGAAGTACTTCCTACCATGGAAATACTGCCGGACAGATCTGCAGTGGTCTCAGCAGGTGCTGCTGCGCTGCTCTCTGCTACGGTGCTTACTTCTGCGGAAGATGCTGTGTTTGCTGCATCTGCTGCAGTGTCACTGTTGCCGCAGGCTGCCAGACTCATGGCAAATAAAATACATGCTCCTACCAGAGCTAATCCTTTACTGTGTCTTACTCTCATAATAATGTTCCTCCATGTTGTTTGTTTTTTCTTTTTCTTGATTACAAGGACATACTAGCATGAAGGAAATTCACATAATATCGCAGTACGGTAAGATATTTGTAAGGTTTAGGTAAAAAGTTCAGCCATAGGATGCCGCAGACAAGACTTAGGATGCTCGCATTCTAAGTCTCGTTTGTGGTATTCTATGAGCGGAGCTCCACGCAAATGAAATAAAAGGTGAGCCGCCAAAGCGGCGCCGGCTGCGCAGCAGACGCTTTTATGAATGTAGTGTGGGCTGAACACTCTCCAGAATTCCATCAGCAATGGCACGGGCGATCTCATCAAACCGGCTGTCAAAGAGTTCGTTGTCCGCATCCGTATTGATAAATCCCACTTCTATCAGCACAGCCGGCATATTTGTGCTGTTGAGCACCACCAGATTCGGTCTTTCATTCACTCCCAGATTTACGAATCCCACCTGCTCCAGTCCGGCATTGATGTTGTACGCCATCCTGGCTGCCGCTCCATAGCGGTTGTAGACTAAACTCTCCACTCCACTGTACTGGTTCGGATAAGGACTGGAATTGCGATGGATCGAGACAAAATAATCTCCTCCCACCTCATTTCCCTCCTGTGCCTTCTGATAGGGGGACTCATAGATATCTGTGGTCCGGGTGTAATACACATCCACTCCGTTTTCTTCTAAGATGCTTCCCACCGCCAGTGTCAGTGCCAGCGCATCCTCACTTTCTTTTCTTCCATTATAGGTGGCCCCGGGGTTCGCACCACCATGCCCCGCATCCAATACAATCAATGACATAAAAAAACTCCCGCATATCCTTTTGTTTCATGATATGCGGGAGTTTCCCCATTTAGATATTTTTTGCTTACTTTAAAATTGCTGCCGTCACTTCCTGCGGAATCACAAATTCCGGTGCTCCCATAGAACCGGGAGCCACTTCGTATTCATCAAAGGCAATGACCAGTTCGTCCTTTTCATTAAAATAGAAGTTCGTCTGCTCCGTGATCCCCTGAAAATTGAATTCCGGCATATCGTCATTATCCAGGAAATAGATCACGCCTTCGTCCGCCGCCATCTGCTCCTGCATCTGGGTCTTAATGTTCTCGCTGATCGCGGAAATATAGTCGCTCCCTTCCACAAACAGATCTTCCAGTGTCACCACATTTCCCGTCTGTTTATCAATCGTATAAAACTGATTATGCTCGTAGCCGCTGGCTTCCGTCTCCAAAACGCTTAATTTTACGGTATAATACCTCGCATTGTCCGTAACAACCTCCTGTGTTACATGCAGACCATGATATCCTTCCTCGGATAAGGTATCCTCGAACTGACGGATCAGTTCCTCTACCGTAGCCTCCATATCCTGGTTGACCGCTTCCACACCGTCTTCCGACAGATTTGCTACCGCAGCCTCCTGTCCGACACCTTCCACACTTCCGGCTGCTGTGCCCTTAGGAGTGGCTGCCACTTCTCCAACGGAAGCACCTTCTCCTGCGTCTTCTCCATAGTTGATCTGTGCAAGTTCTACTTCAGCATCATGGTTCTCGTCACTGTAATTGTACTGCCGCACTGTTACCAGCCTAAAAAAGCCACCCAGCAACGGAATATTTTCCATGGCATGGGCTATCTGTATATTGGTATTTGGCAGTGCGATCATCACGACTGCTGCAGCCGCCACTGCTGTCCATGCAGAACGCCTTCTGGCGTGCTCTACTCTTTTTTTCTCCATCCGGGCTCTGTCGATACCTGCCTGCAGCCGTTCCCGTCCCGCTTCGGGTATTGTCATATTCTCATACTCCTCTTTTAATTGCCTCAACTGTTCCTGTTCAGTCATATCTATTCTCCATCTGCCCGGTCGGTTCGGACCGGTCATGTTATCTCTTCCTATATCTTCCTATATCTCTTTGTCTGTATCTGTCTTATGTCCTGCCTATATATGATGTCGGGGCAAAATCCCACGACTTTGACTACGGATTGCTCAGCCCATGCTGCCCTCGAGGTTCAGCCGCAGTTTTTTCATCACCCGGTACAGCCTGCTCTTTACCGTACTCAGGTTCTCATCCAGGATCTTCGCGATCTCCTCCAGCTGCCTGTCCTCAAAAAATCGTAGGACTACGATGGCACGATCCTTTGGGTCAAGATTTTCTATTGCGCGTTTTAAATCAATATTTTCATAGATATCTTCACTTGCCGCCTGGATCTCCTCCACATCCACGCTCTCCTTCCGGCTGCGCAGGAAGCTGCACGCCTCGTTGATCACGATCCGGTACACCCAGGTCTCCACGTATTGCGGCTCCTTCAGGCTGTCACTTTTTAAAATAGCTTTATAGGCTGCTTCCTGTACAATATCCAGCGCGTCCGCTTCATTATGTACATAACTATAAGCAAGACGGTAATACTTCTCATACCCTTCCGTCAGGGCACGCTCCACCGCCTGTTCTTTTTTTCTGTCCGACATATATCCTTTCCTCACTTTTGAAAACTGCATGCAATTATTTTTCGGTATTTATTGTAACACATATTCTTTTGATATATTCTACGATTTTGACGCTGTATTCCCGCAAAAAGTTTCACCGACAAAAAATATTCCAGACTGAGGTTTTTTTTCTTTTTTCTTTTAGTTTCTTTTTTTCTTTAGTTTTTTTCTTTTTTCTTTTTTTCTTTTAGTTTTCTATCATTTTTGACGCAAATAAGCGGCATACGTCTCTTCATCAAGACATACACCGCTTGTCATGTTTATACTGTTACACCCTTTGCCAGTACGCTCCCACATTCCCACTTTTATTCAATTACTATGTCAGATACTTATTCTTCCTCAGAACCACTCTTTTTTCTTACATAGAATACGGCTCCAAAAACAATCAGTATAATACAGATACCTATAATAATGATTATCGTATTATTCCATGCATATTTTGAAGTGCTGTCATCTGTCTTAGGTGCAGGAATGGTTTCATCAGATTTGTTGTCTGCCTGACCGTTATCACTCATAATCTTGGCATCAACAACAATCGTGTAATCTGATGCATGGGTAAATACAAGTTCCACATTTCCATCCGGATCAATCTGTCCGGCGCTGATAAATTCCAGTTCTCCGGTCTGTTCATTGTAGTAGAACAGGTTCGCATACAGTCCTGCATTCTTTGATTCCATGTTGACGGTCAGTGTGGCTGTAAATCCAAACTCTCCGTCATAAGCAAGAGTCAGATTCAAGGAAGAATGTTCCCCGGTCACGTTATTGATCACATCCACAGGAATGGATTTTCCGGCGTCGGCTCCGACTGTCACATCAAAATCAATATCTCCAGCTGCATCAGTAATATCCTTTCCATAAATCTTCCAGGAAAGACCATTTCCCATATCCAGAACAAGTGTTGTATCTTTGCCCTTGATACTGTCAATTACATCTTTCGGTACTACAGTTGTTCCGTTCATTGCAACCGTTACCGTATCGCCTGCCTTAGCTTCTTCAAGCTGTGGCTTGATAACATCCCAGCCTTCCTTGCCGCTGTCGTCCTTGATGTAAGGCTTAATTGAAGTACTATCGGGCTGTGGCTTCTGATTCTGATTGCCATTGTCTGTGCCAGACTGCGGTTTCTGGTTTTGGCTGCCATTATCCTTGCTGCTGTCATCGGACTTAATCTTAGTGATCGGCTGTGTGTAACTGTGTCCGCACTTGGAGCAGGTGTAGGTCATGATGCCTTCCTCTGTTGTCGTTGCAGCCTTCGTCACTTTTGATACATAGCTGTGTCCTGTTGCCGGCATATTCTCCGTGTAGCTGTCTCCACAAGAACAGGTATACGTCCTTACCCCTGCTTCTGTACAGGTTGCCTCTTTCGTAATGCTTCCCGTATAGTTGTGAGTGTGCTTTTCCTCCGGCAGCTTCGCAATACTCTCTGTGTAGCTGCTGTTGCATCTGGTGCAGGTGTAGGTCCTGACTCCTTCCTCGGTTGTCGTTGGCTGCTTTGTTACGGTTGCTTTATAATCATGTCCCAATGCTGCCAGCTCTTTTCCGGTACTCAGAAGTTTATCACAGTCCGTACAATAGGTATCTCCTGCGTATCCGGTCTGCGTACAGGTTGCTTCCTTTCGGTTCTTCACGGTTGTATGCACATGGTTCGTGGCATCCACTTCACCAAAGGTTTCACTACAAACACTGCATACTGCTTTTGATACACAGGTAGCCGGTGTTCCGACCTTGTGCGGTTTTTTCTCGATTGTTGTACCGGAGGCAAGTTTTTCACCACAATCCTTACAGTAAGTATCTCCGGTATAGCCCTTCTCTTTGCAGGTTGCTTCCCGCTGATTCCGTATTTCAGTATGTGTGTGATCACATTCGCTTCTTGTAATCGTAATGCTTACACTTTCTGTCTCGTAGTTGCCCTTGTCAGTTCCTGTATAAAATGCATTCGCTGTCACTGCCACACCATCTGCAAGCGCCGTGTCCCTATCTGCTTCCTGCCAGCTCCAGCCATCCGGAAGCGTAATATCGCCAACCTTCTTTGTGCTGTGCGCCGGAGCCATTGCATTTTCCGGCATGTTTGGAGCTTTCGCTGCCTTTGCTATCGTAAATACGGCCGGATTACTTGTAAGTCCTGCATAGTTATCTGTTTCTGCAACATAAGCCTTTACCGCATAGGTTCCTGCATTTACAGGTATGGCATCTGTATATGCGGAATCGGCTGCAGGTGCATTACCATCTGAATCGGCTTTTGCATACTTATAAGTTACTGTACCGAATTTTGCTGTTGCATTTGGTTCTGGTGTCTCATCCTTCGCATAAGTATAATCAGAACAGCTAAGTTCTGTAGTAAAGCTATTAGCTGCCTGTTTTACTGTAAGAATACCACTCTTGCCATCTGAACCGTTTCCAATAAAGGATACTTCATAATTGGCACTATCTGATGAGCCTGTAATTGCATAGGTTCCAACATCTGAATTGTCTTTCGCAGTAGTTGATAAGCTGACACCAAGTGCTTCTTCGGTATCACCTGCTACCAAAACATTGTCTAAGTAGGCATCACCTGAGGCAAGACTCCATGTAAGTGCAGGGTTTGTCTCTCCATAGAATTTTTCTTTATCAGCAATCACTACGGTAATCTGCTTCTTGGAAACTTCCGGTGTCACTTCACAGGTCACAGAATCATAAGTATCTGCATCACTTCCTGTCGGTGTAAAGACAAGCGAGTATTTCTCACTTGTGCCGACTGTTGGAAGCTTATCTGCATCCTCAGCTGCCAGAGTCCATGTACCCTCAACCTTCGTGTCACTGTTTCGTCCTGCTGTCACAACTGCCTTTGTCATATCTGCCTTTTCAAACATGGCAGATACCGTATTACCATAAGTACCGGAAAGAACCGGTGCAGTCTTTACATACGGAGTCGGCTTTGCAGTGGTAAATTCAATAGCAGGCTCCGTTAATGCCGTTATATTGCCTGCCTTGTCAATGGCTGCTATCCAGACTGCAGTTTTCTTACTTGGATACAATGGAAAATAAACGTCCGGCTTTCCAAAATTACCTATTTCAATTTTATTATCACCTTTTGTTCCTGTCGTTTTGAAGATTTTAGGTTTCCAACTCGCAACAAAGTTTTGGTTAGCATTACTCTCCTTAAGTCCCTCCTTACGAACTTCCCATTGTCCACAATAAAGATTTTCGTCCGGTTTAAAATTCCACCCATTGCGGGGTGCCCATTTTCCATCGTTTTCGACAGCGAACTGTGGGTACTTTGGCTCACCTTTCATATAATTTTCAATATCTCTTTTGCAGTCGTCGTAGGTGTAGTCAGTAACCCCGTCAAATACTCCTTCGGATACAAAGAACCACATCAGCGTTGCATCCTCGCTTAAATTAACCTTGAGTATCGCCTCTGTATCCTTCAGGGTACCGTCTTCTTTCTTCGGCTCAGTTACTGTCACGACAGGAGCGCTCGCATCCTGTACCAGTCCTTCGGTACAGATATAATCGCTCTGATTTCCTGCGTTATCCATCGCATAAGCATAGACTACATAGCTACCATCCTCGCCTAATGCGCCATGAATGATTGCACTGTCCGACAGCCAGTTTCCTGCATCTACCTGCGTAAATTTACCATCGGCTGCCAGAGTGTCCAGTTCTGCTTTGGTCTTTCCCGTTGCCGAAGCAGTGTCTGTGATCTGGTCAATATAATAGTAATACTTAGATACCCCACTTACCTTATTCACGCCCTCTTTTGCATCGTTTGCATGAATCTTAATATCCAGTGTTGTATCATTGTAGAGGTGTCCGAAGCTGATCTTATTTAAAAGTGTTCTCCACCAGTTATCTTTGATCTGGATGCCATAACCATCTTCCTTGCCATCTGCATCTGCCCAGGTCGGTGCGGTGGTATCAATGTTTATCGTAATCTCTACAGGAACAATAGATTGATTCCATGGGTCTTTTCCATATAAAGTTACGGTATGCGTGCCTTCTTCCTTAAAGGTATAACCCGGATTTTTGCCTGCAACCGCATCTTCCAGGCTTGCATAAAACACAACTTCATCGCTTACAATGGCATATTTTCCTTTCGCGGTCCGATATACTATATTTTTCCAGTCAGATACTGGATTGTCTGATGTTACATCATTTTCCGTAAACGTAGCAGGTATGCCGTTTTTCCACCAGTTGGAATCCTCATTGTACCAACAATTCTTGGATACCGTGGTCTGTGCCAGAGTAAACGCATGGGCAATGTCAAAGTATCTGACGAGCTCACCCTTATAATTGCCAATTCCGGTAAAGGTAATCTTTCCATCTCTTTTACCGTTTGTCACCTCCGTATTATTCTCAGCACTTACGGTGAAATCTTTGTCTTTGTCCAGAACTCCCTGGTCATTTCCCGGCTCATTTTTCCGGTTTGAATCTGTGATTCCTCTATCCCAGTTTTCAGGAATGATCGGCATACCGGTGTAATATACCGTGATACCTATATCATCCAGATGGATCACGGAATCTGTTAAACTTCTCGGCTCAATGGTCGCTTTCACGTCAATAGGGAGAGAAGCACACATATTTTTTCTAGCTTCATGTATAGAAACATAAATTGTATAGTTTCCGGCATTGGTTATCATATGATTCTCTGTAACCGGATCATTTATTTGTTTATAACCTTGAGAAACTCCATTTTCATAATACATAAGTACAAAATAATAGGTAAAATTGCTGGCAAATCCATCCGTTTCCATTGTTTTTCCAGTACAGGGTACGATCAGCCCATCAGCAACCGGAATCATTGTCTGGCTATCAACAGCGTCTGCCTTAAGTCTGACGGTTCCATACTGAACAGCTCCATGGGCTTTCCCATCATAGGTTCCCTGATAGCCACTAAAGCCTTCTCCCACAACTTCACCATATCCAATCGTGAAATAGTGCTCAATCGTGCCGTAATAGCTGCCCTGTCCGGTGATCGTAACTTTCGGTGCTTCATCAGCCTTGAAATCGCTTCCACCTTCTTCATTCCTGTAGCAGTCTATATTATTGGCATAGACCACATAATAATTTGCTTTGGAAATGTCTGCATTTGCAGGGTCTGTGGAATCCTGTGCCAATTCTCTGCCTGATTTATATGAGGGCCCAGTCAGCGACTTATTGCCATTCGCAGTATCCAGTGTAACTCCTGTCATCACCTGCGGATAGCTGTCGTAGGTACGGCCTACCAGACCTTCGATATGAAGGTGTCCATTTTTATAGGCTTCCGCAAGGTCAGTCCTTCCGCAGATGCTGCAATAGCCATAGTCATCCTTCGTATGTGCCTTAAGGGTTACTTTAGAAGACGGCATCGTGAAGGAAAGGTCTGTCGTATCTATCGTTACTGCTTTGCCACCATAAGGCTCATAAGAGCAGACTTCGCCCGTGACCTTAATCTTCTGACCTGTCGTACCTCCATTGCTGTACAGTCCGTAGGTTACACCGTCCCTCTTTGTGACATTCGTGTCATTTTCTCCACCTGTGGGCAGAGCGATACCACCAAGCTCTATCGGAAACCATATCTTAAATGCGCCAGCTCCCTTCGTTATTTTGCTGGAAAAATCAGCAGAGTCATGATTACAGTAGATGCTGGCATCCAGATTACTTTCATCTCCCGTAAACGCATCAGGTATTTGTGCTCCCTTCTCTATAACTATCTCAGCCTTGCCAGAAGGAACCGTTACATTCTCTAGTCCAGCTACACCCTCGCCCAGCCGCAGTACAGCGGTATCACCAGGAAAGCTTATGTTTCCGACCACGTTTATATTTTCTATGGTAACATCCTGTCTCCCTGACATAAACAGGTAGTTTCCCTTACCCGTCAAGGTATGTGGCTCATCACCCTCTGAACGCAGCGTTATCTCAGCCGGCAAATATACTTTATCGAGCATCTTGTTTATACTCTTACCTGCTATCGTATCCTTCAGCAGCAGGATTTCCAGCTTCTTCCATAACTTGTATTCTTCATTCTTTTGATGCTCTTTCGATTCTTCCAGATAGAACATTGCTGCATCCCATGTCAGGAAATACATCGTTTTTGTCTCACCGCTATTTTTTTCTATCTGAAACTTTACAACGGCCTGAGATGTATCCTCCGGCATGTCAGCGCGAAGCACTTTTACACTGCCCTGACTTCTATCCGTTCTGCTTATATCGGTCTTAATACCGGCTGAATAAAAAGCATAGCCTTCTTCCAGCGTATCCGCAATAGCATAACCCTGCGTTTTATCAAGCAGAGAATCATCATTTTTACCAAAATTGCTCAGAGCAATCTCTCCATACTCACCACCTGAAAGCATTACTTTTGCACGTTTTATCTGGCTAAACTCTCTGTGGTCTATATGCAGAGCCTTTATCTTTGCAGTATCTCCGGATACGCTAAGGGTGGCACCTCCACATACCAGAACCTCTTCTCCCTCATACGTACCTCCGGTAATTGTACAGGAAATATCAGTATTGTGCATCTCACTAGCTTTTCCAATATAAATACTGTTGCTGTAATAACCATCTTTTAGCTTTGCAGCCGCACCACCCAAAAACCTCAAGACACCCTTATAATTACCATTCTCTACCGTAAGCTTTGCTTTGTTCTGAATAGAAACTGGGGCGATCAGTGTTCCATTCTGTCCCGTGCCTGCGTCTTTAAAGACTGCCTCCACACCTTCGCCAGTGATATAAAGACCCTTTCCTGTAACGGTACAGCCATTAAGATCCATACAAAAGCTGACCTTTTTTGTACCCCCATCTATTTTCCACTCGCTTTCTGGCTCAGAAATATTTTTCAGGATTTTCAACGTAATTTCAAGGTCTGCATCCGCATCAGCAGTATTTACTGTAGCTTTAACTGCATCGAATGCTTTCGTAAGTGTTGCATAACGTGTTGTATTCCCACCTACCGTAACTTCCGCAACACCTTCTTCTACCGTAAAGACAGCCTTTTTGGAGGTCTCCGTATATTCACCGCAGGTCGCTACACAGTAGTATTGATAGGTGCCTGCCAAAAGTCCTGTAGGAATCCTGTAGGTCGCAGTTTTTGCATCCTGCCCCGTTTGTTCTACTTTGGTTGTTGTTCCATTTATTGTTTTATCAGCATACCACTGGTAGGAGATACTGCCACTGCTATCACTGCCAGATACCGCTTTTACGGTTAGCACAGGTGCCTCGGCAGCGGTATAGTTTTCCATCACAGTTTCCGCTCCGCTTGAAATCGTAGGATGCGTCGTGAAATAGAGCGGACTTTTAACAGCCGTTACCTTTTTCCCTTCGTCTGTCCACCTGGCTGTTAGGTCTGCATAGGTACCATCCTCATACTTTAAGGTATAGCCGACCTTCAGAAGGTCCTGCAGGGTTTTCTTAGGATTATTAACCCAAATCGCATTGCCTGAGGCTTGGGCAGGGGTAAAGGTTCCCTCTGCAATCTGGCTGTTGTCGGGTAATCTAAGACGTCCATTAAAGGTTCCACCCTCAATGTTTACAGCTAACTTTTTATATTCGTTATCCATTATAATACGGTTGCCAGCATTCGCTGTTAAAGTAGCGCCTTTTTTAACTGTAATTTTAATGCTACTATTTTCGTAAACACCGATGCAGCGAGAATCCTTGTTATTGTTTTCAATAACTGCGCCGCCGCCAATGATACAGTCGGAGCAGCTGCCCATAAACATAATAGCGCCATATTTAAGCTTAACGTTTCCGGTCACCTTCGTATTGGTAATTGTACAGGCGTTACTGTCACAAATAGTAATGACGCCTTCCTGACTACCATTACTTCCACTAATATTTGCTTCGTCAATGGTACAGGTCGCACCTCCCCACATCGCAACTGTGGAACCGGTTCCAGCATTTTTGATTGTGACATGCTCAATTTTCAGCACGCTATCTACAGTTATCAGTCCATCTCCTTTGAATCTATTTTGCCCATATTGATAGTTGCCTGTAATTGTTCCCTCATTCGAGCCGGACGAGGTAATTGTTATATTTGCTCTTTTAAAATATAAACGCGCATTGTCAGCCAGTTTCAATGTATGGCCATTCAAATCCAGCTCTATCTCTTTTGCCAAACCGGTACCAATGGTAAGCGCACTTGTTATGGAGGCATCATCATTCAACAGTTTAATGGAAACTTTTTCCAGGTTTGCGTTTCCATGCCCGCCAATCCATGTTGCAAGGTCCTGAGCGTTGTATTTTTTCTGTACAGTCCCGTCAGCTTTCATTTCTGTTACTTCAATCGTTCCATCAGCCAGCAGCGCAATCCCATATTCGCCTACGAGCACATAGATGGTCGGAAGCTCCACGTCTTTACCCAATACGAGCTGGTTGCCGTCTCCATCCTCATCCGGCAGTACCGGCGTGTAGGCATAGCAGAAGCCGTTTGACGCTTCACTGCTGTCAAATTCTTCTGCGTCGCTCTCTTCCACATTCAGCTCCCACTTGATGTTTTCCAGACGGATTTTCTCCGTCGTTGTCTCTGTCTCAGAGGAAGCTGCTGCGTCAGAACTGCCTGTCGTCTTTACACTGTCTGCATTATCGGATGTAGATGCTGTGTCGGTTTTCTTTGCATTGTCTGCACCGTCGGATGTGGCTGCTGTGTCAGAGGCATCGTCCTTCTCTGCCGCGTGTACTATGAGTTTATGCGGCAGAAGGGCATCCGCCATCTGGTCAATAAGCGCACCAAAAGCAGAGGGTAGGTCGGCACGTGCCTGTGTATCCTCTGTATCAGAGCTGCTAGAGCCATTTGGGTTGTTTGATTTGTCAGAATTTCCAGAATCCTTTGATGTATCCGAATCCTTTGTATCTGCATTTCCATTGTCAGAAGTACCAGACTTATCGGAAGCATCCGCATTGCCGGAATCGCCATCCTTTTCATCTGAGGATTCTGTATCCTTCTTATCATCAGAGGACGCAGTATCTCCATTACTGTCATCCTTCTGCGCATCGTCTTTCTCTGTATCTCCCGTCTCGGAAGCATCTTCTTCATCGTCGGCTTCCTTTTCATCCGCCTGCGTGGTCTTTTCTACCGTAACGGTCAGGCTAGTCGGAAACTTGATGTCGCTCTCAAGCGCACCGATGGGCAGGGTCTGCTCTATGATGTCCTTTGAAAGCTCCTCAAAGGAAACAATAGTCGTTTTACCTGTCTCACTTTCATCGGTTTTTGCAGAAACCGAGAGTGCGGACAGGTCTACAGTATTGGCAACCATCGCAACGGTCAAGCCCATCACAAGTATGCGCTTACGCAGCTCCCTCCACCTGATTTTTTCATGGGTCTGCTGCCAATCCTTCTCTGGCATGGTGTTTTTCTTTTTCATGTAAACTCCTATCTTTTACCATAATCTCTCGGAATCTCTACTTTTCCCAGCCTGATTGTGATATCGGCTGGGATTCTTCCCATGACTGTTATTATCATGGCTATAATCTATACATGCTTGTTGATTCGCAAAGTGACTTACCGGTATTTCCTCATTTTTGCTGTGCTTCAAAACATGATTCACATGGATTCCTGCACGCTTTTTTTCAGGATGAAATCTTTTCTTCCTGATTACACTGTTTCTAAAGTACTTTTGGATTCTGCACATGATGCCATGCTAGAGTTTTGCTGGCATGATCACTCAAGATTCCGAGAGATCATTATATGTATAAGGTTTATATTCAGCCCGTTCAAGCACAGGCACAGCTTTTATAGATCATCCGGAATGAGCCGCAGCTTTTTCGCGGCGGTCTTGGC